>Ga0335072_10007625_pt1 | contig 15751 bp, 14 predicted proteins | sample Lox_Sample_21_FD_206725 | JGI IMG/M metagenome (GOLD analysis project Ga0335072, IMG submission 206725) | Soil microbial communities from Loxahatchee National Wildlife Refuge, Florida, United States - Lox_Sample_2.1 | ecosystem: Environmental > Terrestrial > Soil > Wetlands | place: USA... | reverse complement strand
AAGAAGTTCGCCGGACTCGGCCTGAAGCGGTAACCGCGGCAGGCCCGGGCCGGGCCGGCTTCACGGAGTTTTTATGCCACATCGCAAGAATCGGCCCGAGTTCGTGCGTTCGTGAAATCAGAACGGGCCGCGATGGATTAACCTATTCTCCGTCGGAAACCTCCCCGGTTCCGGCAACCCAGACGAGACCTGGCCCCGGGCGCAAGCCTCGGGGCCTTTTTTTGTCCCTCGCATCGGAGCAATCGACGCGCATCCGCGAGTCGCCCTTCGCCACGGCCACCACCTGGCGCCGATCGCCGCGCCGCACATAGCGAAATTGATAAGCCCGCAAAACGCAATCTTCTTTCCAAAGAAAGTGATTGTTCAGCACTGGGTGTTTGATGCGATTTCTCCCGCAGCAATGGACGGGGGAGCGCGGGAAGCCATGCCTGACTACGCGGCGACCGCGAAGAGATACGCCGAACTCGCGGCACGCACGGCCGATGCCGAACTCGCGGAGGCGTATCGCAATCTCGCCGAGGGATACGAATTGCTCGCCCGCGGCACCGAGCTGCTGCATCGGCATGAAATCGCGCCGCAGGACCAGTAACGGCGGCCGGGACCTGACCCCGAATCGGCATCCGGCGATGCAGGCCCGCGCGATCCCCGCCCGCGCGATCCCGGCCCGCGCGATCCCCGCCCGCACGATCGCGGCCCGCACGATCCCGGCCCGCGCATAGCCGAGTACCGCAGGTCGCGATAACCTCCGGCGGCACGCCGAGGCACCGCCCAATGCCCTTGCTCGAAATCAGTGGCCTGACCCGCAGCTACTACGGCGTGCACGCGCTCCGCGGCGTCGCCCTGAGCGTGCAGGCCGGCCGCATCACCGGTCTGATCGGTCCGAACGGCGCCGGCAAGACCACGCTGTTCAACTGCATCTCGGGCATGGTGCCGCCGGATTCCGGCAGCATCCGTTTCAACGGCCAGATCATCACGGGATGGCGGCCCGATCGCATCACCGCGGCCGGCCTCGTGCGCAGCTTCCAGATCGCGCGCGGCTTTCCACGCCTGACGGTGCTGGAAAACCTTTTGCTTTATGGCACGCACCAGCCCGGCGAACGCATCCTGCCGGCCGTGCTGCGCACGCCCGCCGCCCGCCGCCGCGAGCAGGCGTTGCGCAGCCAAGCGGAGGCGATCGCGGCGCGGCTGAACCTGTCGCGCGTCCTGCAACAACGTGCGGCGGAGCTGTCCGGCGGACAGAAGAAACTGCTCGAGATCGGCCGCGCCCTGATGGCCGACCCGGCCTTGCTGTTGCTCGATGAGCCGGTCGCCGGCGTGAACCCTGCGCTCGCGCGCGAGATCGGCGCGCACCTGCGATCCTTGTGCGACGAAGGCATCTCCATCCTGCTGATCGAGCATCATCTCGACACCATTGCCGCGCTCTGCGACCCGGTCATCGTCATGGCCGAAGGCCGGCATCTGCGCGAAGGCCGGTTCGCCGATATTGCCGAGGACCCCGCGGTGCAGCTCGCCTATATGGGCCGCCGGCGATGAGCCTGCTGGCGGTCCGCGACATCGTCGCCGGCTACGGGCGCGGTGACGAAATCCTGAAAGGCGTCTCGCTGACCGTGGCCGCGGGAGAAATCGTCGCCATCATCGGCCCCAACGGCGCCGGCAAATCCACGCTGCTGAAGACGATCGCCGGTCTGCTCCATCCCGCGCGCGGCACCATCGCTCTGGACGGCGCGCCGATCCACGGACTGCCGCCGCGCGAGATCGCGCGCCTGGGCGTTGCCTTCGTGCCGCAGGAGGCGAACGTCTTTCCCACCCTTTCGGTGCGCGAGAACCTGGAAATGGGCGGCTTCATCGACCCCGCCCATGTCGCCGCGCGCCTCGACTCCGTCTTTGCCCGGTTCCCGATGCTGGCGGAGAAGCGCCAGCGCGCCGCCCGCACGCTGTCCGGCGGCCAGCGCCAGGTGCTGGCGATGGCGATGGCGCTGATGGTGCAGCCGGCGCTGCTGTTGCTCGATGAACCCTCGGCCGGCCTGTCGCCGATCGCGGCCGAGGACCTGTTCGCCACCATCCGTGCGATCAATCGCGAGGGCATCGCCATCGCCATGGTAGAGCAGAATGCGGCGGAGGCGCTGGAGATCGCACAACGGGCAACGATCCTTGTCGACGGGCGCAACAACCGCGATGGTGACGCCGCGGCGATGCGCGTCGATCCGGAGATCCGGCGGATCTTCCTGGGCGCGCATCCCATAGAACACGCGTAGAGGGGGCTTCGCATGATCCGTCCGACTCGCCGCTCGCTGCTGGCAACAGCCGCGGCCGGTATCGCCGCGCCTGCCATTGGCCTGGCGCCGATCCATGTCCGCGCGCAGGGCGCCACCACCGATATCGGCGTGCTGACGCCGCTGACCGGCGCCGGCGGCTTCGACGGCCCGCGCATGCTGAAGGCAATGCAGGCGGTCGCGGACGAGATCAATCACAACGGCGGATTGCTCGGCAAGCCGATCCGCCTGGTGGTGGAGGATACCGAGACCAATCCGGAAGCCGCCGTGCGCGCCGCGCACAAGCTGATCGACGTAAACAAGGTGCCGGCCATCATGGGCACCTGGGCGTCGGCGGTCACCACCGCGGTGGCACCGGTGTGCTGGGAGGGCAAGACGTTCCTTACCACGGTCTCCGGCGCCGACAGCATCACCCACCTGCCGCACCAGGGCTATCTCATTCGCACCCAGCCGAACAACGAATTGCAGGCGACCAGCCATGCCGGGTTCATCATCCGCCACGGCGCCAAGCGCGTGTTCATCCTGGCAATCCAGGCACCGTTCGCCGAGCCGACGCGGCATTGGCTGACCACGACGCTCGAGCCGAAGGGCGTGACGGTGGCCGGCTCGCTGGTCTACGACAAGGACAAGACCAGCTATCGCTCGGAAGTCGATCAGGCGTTGAATGCGAAACCGGATTTTCTATATTTGAACGGCTATGCACCGGACGTCGCGGTGATCCTGCGCGACCTGTACCGCGCCGGCTACGACGGGGCCAGATTCTGCCAGTCCTATGCGCTGACCGAGAAGTCCGTGCAGCAATTGCCGCATGAGGTCACGCAGGGGGTGATCACGGTGCAGCCCTCGGCCGATCTGGAATCGCCGGCCTATGCGGCCTGCGTGAAGCGCCTGGGAATCGCGGCGCCGGATTCCTACGAGTCGCAGGCGACGGACTGGATCAGCATCGTGTCGCTGACCATCGCCAAGGCGGGCCAGGCGAACGGCACCGCGATTCGCGATACGGTGCGGCAGATCACCAACAGCGACGGCCAGACGGTGTATACCGCGGTGGCGGGACTTCCGCTGATCAAGGCAGGCAAGAGCGTGAAATACAGCGGCGCTTCCGGTCCCTGCACGTTCACCGATATCGGCGACATCACAAGCTGCAAGTTCCGCTACAACCGCGTCGACGACGGCGCGTTCAAGTTGATTGAAGTCGCGTAATTGAGCCTGGCGGCCATCCCGCAACTGATCCTGAACGGCCTGATGGCGGGTGCGATCCTGACCACGCCCGCCATCGGCTTCACCGCGATCTACGCGGTGCTGCGCTTTCCCAATTTCGCGGTGGCGTCGCATGCCACCATCGGCGCCTTCGCCGGCTATGTTGCCAACGCCACGCTGCATCTGCCCCTGCTGCCCTCGGCGGCCGCTGCCTTCATGGTGGCCGGATTGTGCGGCCTCGCCAGCGACGCCCTGCTGCTGCGACCGTTGCGGCGGGACAGTTTGATCACCGCCACCATCGCCTCGGTCGCGTTGACCATCGCCCTGGAAAACCTGGTGCGTCTCGGCTTCGGCAACAGCCTGCGCGACTACGATATGCCGATCGCACGCGACTGGCATGCCGCCGGTCTGCGTATCGGTCCGCAGCAGCTGGAGGACCTGCTGATCTCCGCCGCCGCGGTGGCGGTACTGTTCTGCTTCCTGCGCTTCACCCGGATCGGCAAGGCGATGCGCGCGGTGGCCGACAACCCGACGCTCGCCGCCATCAAGGGGATCGACGCGAACCTGATCGGCCACATTGTGAATTTCACCGGGATGGGTTTGGCGGGGCTGGGCGGCATGTTGCTTGGGCTGGATACGTCGATCGATCCGCTCACCGGCTTTCGCGCCATCCTGGCGATCTTCGCCGCCGCCGTCGTGGGTGGCCTGGGCAGCATTCCGGGTGCGGTGGCCGGTGCGCTCGCGGTCGGCGTGGCGGAGGAGTTGTCATTGCTCGTGCTGCCGCCCGATTATCGCACGGTGGTCGGATTTCTCGCGATCCTGCTGGTGCTCACGCTGCGTCCGCGCGGGATTTTGGCAGCGCGGGCCTGGTAGATCGCCGTGCGGCCATCGCACGCGCGGAACCCACGCGCAAAACCGCGGCGCTCGCGCGGGCGGTAACTCGGGCGGTGGCACCGTGCCGGAAACTACTCTGCCTCGACGCCCAGGCTGGCCAGCTCGTCGACAATCGCCCGCTGCCGCGCGGCAAGTTCTTCGAGCGCAAGTTCCTTGAGCCGCGCCAGAAACGCCGCGGTCGCGGAGAAGCCATGATAATGCGTGGATTCCTCGCCTCCCGCCGACATCTCAAGCGAGACCTCGGCCGGGCCCTCGATGTACAGTTTCAGGTCGGCGGGATCGGCCCGCTCCGTCAGGCTGACGAGGTCTTTCACCGTGCCAAGCTCGGCAATCAGGTGGTTCACCCGGTCGATGTCCTTCAGCTTCATCACACCATGATCCGCAACACTGGCACCGATGCTGGCATATAAGCAGGCCGCTGTCGCCGCCGCCCGATGCATCGGCCCGATCCGGCATGCCCCGCCTTGCCGCCGCGGATTTCCCCGGCGGCAGATGCCATATACCGCGGGGCCTCTCGCGCTGCCGCGCGCGCTGTCACACCGTCTCCTGCTCTAACGAGAACAGTGCGTCGGGATCGGCGATGTGCAGCAGGTGATAGACGCTGAACCGATAGGCGGGGCCGAGCGAAACTTCGGGCGGCGTGAAGGGGAAGGCGAGGTTGCCGGCAGTGGACAGGCGTCCCTGATAGCCATGATGGAGCAGGTACTGCTTGCAGGTGCGCACCACTTCGGCGGCGCGCTCGGCAGTGGGTGCGATGCATTCGCCCATCACGAACACCTCGCCGGGCGGCGGTTCATGGTCCGGCGCGGCCATGCGCACGCCATCGACACCATAGACCCGGAACCGCAGCGTGTAGTCCTGCGGCTGGTCCTCGCACACCAGTTCGCGCACCACCTCCGACACCGCGGCAAGGATGTCCCGGTGCCGGGCGATGAAACGCGGATCGGCGGCGCCGGCGAGCAACACCGCACGTTCGCCGATCTTGCAGGCGCCTTCGATTTTCACGCACGGGTCGGCGGACGTCTCCCAGCGCGCGCCGCTGACGCGGGTGCGGCGCTCGTCCACCGCGGCGTAGTGCGCGGCGCTGAGATCCAGCCGCCCCTCGGGCTCGTACACGGTGAACGGATCGGCTTGCTCATAGAGGCTGTGCGCCGCGACGGAAGTCGGCGTGGCGCGGCGCTGCGGGTTCATGCTCTCCAGCACGAACCCGTCGTCGTCCAGTTCCGCAAGAATCGAATCTCGTCCGCCCGGCACGCAGCACAGCGACGCGCATTCGATGATCTTGGCCATGTGCACGGCAAGGCCGATGGGAAAATCCAGCATGGTCGGCAGCGCGGCGAAGATCGCCGTATCGCAGGCGCGGCCGGCGACGATCACGTCGACGCCCTCGGCCAGCGCGCGGCGGAACGGGCCCATGCCCATCTGGCCGACGATATGGGCGGCGGCGTGCACGTCTTGCGCGGTCAGTTCGGGCATGTCGTCGATGCCGCGCACGCGGCCGTCGCGCACCGCCTGTGCCAGCAACGATCGCGGCATGTCGGACCGCAGGATGCCGAGGCGGAAATGCAGCCCGTCGCTGCGAGCGATCTCGCGTACGATGGCGAGCGTCGCGTCCAGATGCGGCGCCGCGCCGGCGGACCCCGCGGAGCCGATCACCAGCGGCACGTCCAGCCGCCGCGCACCATGCAGCAGCTTGCGCAGGTCGCGCCGCGTGGCGGCGGGCGCGGTGGCCATCTCGCCTTTGCCCAGATAGGTCGGGCCGATATCGATCGACCCCATGTCGGCACCGATCATGTCCGGTTGGCGCGCGAGCGCCGCTTCGAACGCCGGCGTCGGCACGCCGTAGCCGAGCTGTCCCGACGCGCCCACCAGGCGCATCGGCCTGCGTGTGCGGCGCAGTGCATCGAGGATGCGCGCGGAGGCGGTCATGGTGCCCGACGGCGTGCGCTTCCCCCTTGCGGGGGCGGATTGAGGCGGGTGGACCGGCCGCCGATCCTGTCGAAATCAGGGCAATTCATATCTCCATCCCCAGCAGTGGCGCGTGCTGCTGCGCGCCATAGACGTCGACGTCGCCGGGGTCGCCGGCCATGATCCGCCGTGCCAGCACGATCTTGATGGCGCGGCCGACAGGATAGGGAATCACCGTCACGTCCGCCGCCGGTACGCGATACAGCGCGGCAATCTGCGCGCAGCCCAGCGCGGGTGACTGCGCGACACGCTGGTAATCGGCGTCGGTCGCAAACATCACATCGAGCGTCAACCGGCGGGGACCGGCATTCTTGCTGCGGATCACCTGCGCGATGTCGGACAGGAGCATGGTTCGATATCCTCCCCGCGATTGGCTCAACCCGGCGGCAGTTTCCTTGCAGGTAGCACAACCGTGCTTGTGGCGGATACCGCCGTGCCCCGGTGCGAACCCGCCGCCGCGATCGAATCCGCCGCCCGAAATTCGTGATGGGGCTTCAAATCCAACGAAGCCTCACTAGATATCCGCGTAGCAGTGGCTTTCCGCGGCGCCACCGGGATGCGTTACTGCGCCGAGCTGTGCCGGACCGACAAGCTGCGCGTATTTCCAGATCGCACCGCTGTTATAATCGGTCTTGCGTGGCTGCCACGCCGCCTTGCGCGCCGCGAGTTCGGCCTCCGGCACCAGCATGTCGATGGTGCCCTTGTCGGCGTCGATCACGATCCTGTCGCCGTTCTTGAGCATTGCGATCGGGCCGCCGACCGCGGCCTCGGGGCCGACATGGCCGATGCAGAAGCCATGCGTCGCGCCGCTGAACCGCCCGTCGGTGATCAGCGCGACTTGCTCGCCCATGCCCTGGCCGTAGATCGCGCCGGTGGTGGACAGCATCTCCCGCATGCCCGGCCCACCCTTGGGGCCTTCATAGCGGATTACGATCACATCGCCCGGTTTGTAGGCGCGCGCCTGCACCGCGGCGAACGCATCCTCCTCGCAATCGAAGCACAGCGCGGTGCCTTCGAAGCGAAGGTTCTTCATGCCGGCAATCTTCACGATCGCGCCCTCAGGCGCCAGGTTGCCGTGCAGGCCGGTCAGACCGCCGGTGTGGGAGATCGGATTCGATACCGGATAGACCACCTTTTGGTCGGTGGGGAACACCACATCCTTCAAATTCTCGGCCAGCGTCCTGCCGGTGACGGTGATGCAGTCGCCATGCAACAGCCCGCCGTCCAGCAGCGCCTTCAGGATCACCGGAATGCCGCCGATCTTGAATACGTCGAACGCCACGTACTGGCCGGCGGGTTTCAGGTCGGCGATGTACGGGGTGCGGCGCATGATCTCCACCACGTCGTCCATGGTGAAGCGGATGCCCGCCTCGTGCGCGATCGCGGGAAGATGCAGGCCGGCATTGGTGGAACCGCCGGTCGCGCCGGCCACCATCGCGGCGTTCTCCAGCGCCTTGCGGGTGACGATGTCGCGCGGACGCAGGCCGGTCTGCACCAGCTGCATCACCGCGCGGCCGGACTCGACGGCGAAACGGTCGCGATCTTCATAGGGTGCCGGCGAGCCGGCGGAGCCGGGCAGCGCGAGGCCGATCGCCTCGGAGATCGTTGCCATAGTGTTGGCGGTGAACTGTCCGCCGCAGGCGCCGGCCGAGGGGCAGGCGACGCATTCCAGCTCGTGCAGGTCCTCGGCGGACATCTTCCCCGCGGCGTGCTGGCCGACCGCCTCGAACACGTCCACCACGGTGACATCGCGGCCGTGGAATTTTCCTGGGAGAATCGAACCGCCATACATGAACACCGACGGAATGTTCAGCCGCAGCATCGCCATCATCATACCGGGCAGCGACTTGTCGCAGCCGGCGAGGCCGACCAGCGCGTCGTAGCAATGCCCGCGCACCGTCAGTTCGACGCTGTCGGCGATCAGGTCGCGCGAGACCAGCGACGACTTCATGCCCTGGTGGCCCATGGCGATGCCGTCGGTCACGGTGATGGTGGTGAATTCGCGCGGCGTGCCGCCGGCTTCCTTCACCCCGAGCTTCACCGACTGCGCCTGGCGGTTGAGCGCGATGTTGCAGGGCGCGGCCTCGTTCCAGCAGGTGGCGACACCGACGAAGGGCTGGTCGATCTCGTCCTCGGTGAGGCCCATGGCGTAGTAGTAGCTGCGATGCGGTGCGCGGTCGGGTCCCACGGTCACGTGGCGGGATGGCAGCTTCGACTTGTCCCAGCGCCGGGTCAGCATGGTGGGGTCCTCCGTTCTGGCATGTTGCGATTGGTTATAGCGGCCGGGACGGGGAGGCCAAGGCAGGCAGGGCGCTGGGCTGCTCTGCTGCGGCGTCGGACGGATTGACTCTGTTATGCTTGGCGGGCAAAGGCCGACCTGCTCTATACTATGGCCCCGCCTGGGATAGCGGCAGCCCAGCCGTGATCATTTGCTCGGCTGCTGGTCAGAAGCGGCCTTGGCCGTGGATGGCGCCGGTGGCGGCGGCTTCGCGCCGGCCGGCATTGGAATTTTAATACCGCCCCAAGACCATTGGGTATGCCTTGACGGCCGCCCAGGTGCCCAGGGCCGAAACGGATACGACAGCACGAATGACCGCAAACCGCGTGACCCATGCGCCCAGCCTGTCGCGATAGCGGCGAATATACTCGCAACTTACCTCGAGTTGGACCAGTTCAGCCCAATAAAGCGCTTGAAGTCGATTTTCCATTGGCGGACTTTATGTGAGTCGACGTCTGACTATATGTGGGTCGACGCCTGACTATAGGTGAGTCGACGTCTGACTGATAGTAACACGTAGCGATTGCACTATCAGTCGCCTGTGGCGTGCCAGCGCGTCGCCAAGCTCGCAGGGAAGGTCGCGCCGCAGCTCGATGACGGTAGCATCCCACATCATGGGACTATCCGATCGCACCATCGCCACCGCCATAACCGCCACCGCGCCATCACCACCCGCTGCGCGACCGCCCGGGCGTGGTGCCGAATGCCCCCCGGAACGCCGCCCCGAACGCCGGGCCGCTGCTGTAGCCGACCGCAGCCGCCGCCCGCGCCGGGGTTTCCCCCTGCGCCAGCGACGCCAGCGCCTCGGTCAGCCGCAATTGCCGCCGCCAGGCCTGGAAGCTCATGCCGGTCTCCCGCCGGAACAGTCGCGCCAGAGTGCGCGCCGAGGCGCCCGCCATCTCGGCGAAAGCGTCCAGACCGCGCGGATCGGCCGGATCGGACAGCAAGGCCTCGGCCACCCGTTGCAGCCGCGGATCGCGGCAGGCCGGCACCGAGATCGGGCGCGTGGCAGCGTGGCCGATCTCGTGCAGCGCCAGCGCGACGACGTGACGCACCGGCCCGTCTTCATCCCACATCACCGGCTCCGCGCACGCCGCCAGGATCAGTTCGCGCAGCAGCGGCGACACGGCCACCACCGTCACCGCACCAGGCCCGGCGCGCGCGGCGTCCTCGCGCAGGAACAACGCACGCATGCGCAGGCCCGCGGGCATGCGCGTCATGTGCGGCGTCCGCGCCGGCATCCACAGCCCGGTGCCGGGCGGGACGATGAACCACGCGGACCCGGTCGCGACCCGCATCACGCCGTCGATCGAGAACAGTAGCTGGGCGCGGGGATGCTGGTGCCAGCCGGTGTCGTGGGCGGCGGTATAGTCCGAGCTGTAGCCGACCAGCGGGCGCGGCGCGTGCTCGAAGCGGCGCAGGCGCGCGGGGTCCGGCGGGCGCAAGCCGGCGGGGTCCGGCAGGCGCGAGCCGGCGGGGTCGGGTAGCTGTCCGGTTTGCGACATGGTTTGGCCGTACGTCGAAGACCGGACAACCTAACATCCGCCGCCTCGATCGACCAGAAGCCGAGACCGCCAGCCATGCATCCCCGGAACGCCCGCCTGATCACGTTCATCAACGCCGCACATACCCTGACGCATTTCTCCCTGCTGATCCTGCCGACGGCGGTGCTGGCGATGGCCGCGCCCGGCGGCCGCTTCGGCGACGACTACGGGCCGATCCTGGCGCTCGCCACGGGGATGTTCGTGCTGTACGGCGTGTTCTCGCTGCCGCAGGGCTGGATCGCCCAACGCATCGGCCGTCCCGCCCTGATGACCCTGTTCTTTTTTGGCACCGGCGTATCGCTGGCGGCTACGGCGTTCGCCGCCTCGCCGGCGATGCTGGCCGTCGGACTGTCGGCCGTCGGCCTGTTCGCCGCGATCTACCACCCGATCGGCACCGCCATGCTGGTGGACGCGGCGGGCGCCAAGCCCGGCCGGGCCATCGGCGTGAACGGCGTGTTCGGCAATCTGGGCGTGGCGCTGGCGCCGGTCGTGACGGCGTTCCTGGCGCACCAGGCCGGCTGGCGCGCCGCCTTCCTGGCGCCGGGCGCAATCTGCATCCTGATCGGACTGCTGTGGCTGCGGGTGAAGACGCCCGATGCGGTCGCGCACCACGCCGCGCGTCCCTTCCCGGACATTCCCCGCCACCTGGTGCGCCGCGCGGTGGTGGTGCTGCTGCTGATCGCGGTCGTCTCCGGGCTGGTGTTCAACTCCTTCACCCTGCTGCTGCCGAAACTGATGCAGGAGCGGCTGGGCAGCAGCCCCGGCCTGCTGCCGCTGGTGGGAACCGCGGCCTTCCTGGCGACGCTGTGCGGCGCGCTGACCCAGTTCACCGTCGGCCGCATGATCGACCGCACCACGCTGAAGCGCGTGTTCCTGCCGGTGAGCGTATTGCTCGTGCCGGGCCTGGTGGCGGTGTCCTACGCGCAGGGCTGGCTGGTGCTGCCCACCTCCGCGATCGTCGCGGCGGCGATCTTCGGCCAGGTGACGGTGAACGAGACCATGACGGCCCGCTACATCTCCCCCGCGCTGCGGGCGCGGATGTACTCGGTGCGGTTCTTCGTGGGATTCCTCGGCGCGGCGGCGTCGGCGCCCCTGGTGGCGTGGCTGTACGACCGCACCGGCAGCCTGACGACGGTGACGCTGGTGATGGCCGGATTCGGCGTGGTGACGCTGGGTTGCGCCCTGGCGTTCCCGGACCGGCAGGAGGAACTGCGGCCGGAGTTGTGGGACGTTGCGGCGGATGGCGGTGGCGCGATGGCGGCGGCCGAGTAGCGGGAGAGGTTTTCTAGTACACCGGGTCGCCGGCGATCTGGGTGCGCCGCATGATCCGGCGGAACGGGCCGGCGTCGTGCACCGCCAGATGCTTGGTGCAACGATTGTCCCAGAATGCGATCGACCCGTTCTCCCACCGGAAGCGGCAGGTGAACTCGGGCCGGTGCCCGTGTTCCATCAGGTGGTGCAACAGCGGCCGGCTTTCTTCCTCGGTCCACCCCTCGAAGCCGACGGTATAGGACTTGTTGACGAACAACAGCTTGCGGCCGGTTTCCGGATGCGTGCGCACCACGGGGTACACGCTGATCGTCTCGCGCCAGTCGGCGTCCTCGCGCACCTTGGTCGAGCGGAACGCGTTCATGCCGGCGCGCGGACCGGCAACCAGGCGGTCGGTATGCACGGCGCGAAGCCCGTCAACGGTTCGCTTCAACCCGTCCGACAAAGTTTCGTAGGCGAGGTACTGGTTGGCGAACAACGTGTCCCCGCCATAGGGCGGCACTTCGATCGCATAGAGCATGGCGCCGAGCGGCGGTTCCGCGACCATGGTGGTATCGGTATGCCAGTCCTCGCCGACGATCTTCTGGTCGCCGGGTTCGCGCCGGATATCGACGATCTCCGGATCGGCACTGACGCCTTTGTAGTTCGGATGGATAAAGATCTCGCCGAAGCGCCGGGTGAACGCCTTGTGGCTCTCGCGATCCAGCGTTTGATCGCGAAAGAAGATCACGCCGTAATCCAGCAACGCCTGGCGAATCTCACCGATCACCGCGTCGTCGAGATGTTCCGCCACATCGACGCCGCCGATCTCGGCGCCCAGCGCGCCGGCGATCGGGCGAACTTCGATGTGGTTGCTGCGCATGGGCGGTTCCTCCGTGCGGCGGACCGTGGCTGCTGCGGCATTGCCGGTCAAGCCGAAGTTTGCACCCGGTGTTTGCCCTGCGCGCCGCGGATCGGCGCTGTCATCGCCGGCGTGTGCAAGCCGCGGCTTATCCGGGGCATTTGCTTGCGCAACCGCTTCCGGCATGATGCCGCCGCGTCCAACGAAGCGGGGAAACGCCCATGTTGATGAGTACCGACCGCATTCTGGTCAGTCATGTCGGCAGTCTGCCACGCGCCGCGACTTTGTCCGATCTTCTCATCCGGCAGGAAGCCGGCGAGACGATCGATACCGCCGAACTGGCGCGCCAGGTGGAAACCGCGACCGCGCATGTCATCGCCAGACAGGTCGAGACCGGCGTCGACGTGGGCAATGACGGCGAACAATCGCGCGTCGGCTTCCAGACCTATGTGCCGCGCTGCCTGTGCGGCTTCGGCGGCGCTTCCAAACGTCCGCCGGCGCGGGACCAGATCGAATTTCCCAGCTATGTGCGGCAATCTGCCCAGCGCTTTCCGCACACGGCGCGCGCCATGAACGCGCCCGCGGCGGTGTCGGACGTGCAGTACGTCAACAGCGCGCCGATCCAGCAGGATGCCGCGCGACTCAAGCGCATGGGCGGCGGCTTCCGCGAATGTTTCATGACGGCGCCGTCGCCGGGCATCGTCGCGACCACGATGCTCAACCAGCACTACGACAGCCATGCGGCGTACATGACCGCGCTCGCGAAGGCGCTGGCCAACGAATATCGCGCGATCCACGACGCCGGCCTGCTGCTGCAGATCGATGCCCCGGACCTGGCGATGGAACGGCATCGCTTCTTCGACACTCTGTCCGACGCCGAGTTCCTGCCGCAGCTCGAACTGCATATCGCGGCGATCAACCAGGGCATCGAAGGCATCCCCCGCGACCGCGTGCGGCTGCATGTCTGCTGGGGCAACAACGACGGTCCGCATATCTACGATATCCCGATGGCGGACATCCTGACGGAGCTGTATCGCGCCGATGTCGGCGCGCTGTCGATCGAGTTCGCCAATCCGCGGCATCAGCACGAATACGATGCACTGCGCCGCAATCCGCTGCCGGCGCATATGCTGCTGATGCCCGGCGTTCTGGACACCACCACGAACATCGTGGAGCACCCGGAAGTGGTCGCGCGGCGGCTGGAGGAGGCCGTGTCGGTTGTCGGCGACCGTGAGCGGGTGATCGCCGGCACGGATTGCGGCTTCGGCACATTCGCCGGCCGCGAATACGTGGCGGAGGACGTGGTCTGGGCGAAGCTCGCCGCCGCCGCCGAGGGCGCGCGCCTGGCGTCGGGCCGGCTATGGGGACGCGCCGCCGCCTGACCGCGGCCGCCCGGCGCGCCTCACGTGGCCAGGCGTGAGCGCGACATCGCCGCCGCCGCCGTTTCCCGCGCACGGTCATCGCGCCGCTGGATCGCCATCAGCGCGACGATGCTGAGCAATGCCGAGGCCATCAGGTAGAAGCTCGGCGACAGCGGGTTGCCGGTGGCGGCGATCAGCCATGTCGCGACGAACGGCGCGAAGCCGCCGAAGATCGTCACCGAAATGCTGTAGCTGAACGCGATGCCGACGGCACGTGCGTCGACCGGGAATTGCTCCGCCAGCAGCGACGGCAGCACGCCGCTGTAGCCGCCCTTGATCAGATTGAGCAGACCGACGGCGAACATCGCGGTGGCCAGCGACGGATAGGCCACCATCAGCCAGAACACCGGGTACGCCGCCAACAGGAACAGCCACGCGGTGCCCAGCATGATGCGCGTGCGCGCCGTCCTGTCGGACCAGTGTCCCGCCACGACCGAGAAGACGGCGAGCAGGATGCCGCCGACCAGTGTCGCGGCAAAGCCGGTATAGGCCGGCAGGTGCAGCGTCTTCACCGCATAGGTCGGAATATACAACAGCAGATAATACGAACTGTTCGAGATGATCGAGGCGCCGAGCGCGAGCAGTACCGGGACGGGATGGCGGCGCAGCAGCTCGCCGATCGGGATCGTCGGCGGTTTGACGGCCGCGACGAATTCCGGCGTCTCCGCCATGCGGGAGCGGATGTAGAGGCCGGCAGGCCCCACCAGCAGGCCGAAGATGTAAGGAATGCGCCAGCCCCAGTCGAGCAACTGCTGATGGGTCAGCAGCGTCGTCACCGCAAGGCCGAAGATTGCGACGATGACCGAGATGACGCCGGTGCTGGCCCACTGCCAGCTTGCGCTGTAACCCCTGCGATCGCCGGCATGCTCGACCAGGAACGCGACGGCGCTGCCGAATTCGCCGCCGACCGAGAATCCCTGCAGCAGACGTGCGAGCGTGATGATGACCGGCGCGGCGATGCCGATGGTGGCATAGCCGGGCGTCACCGCCATCAGCAGCGTGCCGACCATCATCAGCGCGATCGACAGCGTCAGTCCGGCCTTGCGCCCGGCACGGTCGGTATAGGTGCCGATGACGGCGGCGCCCAGCGGGCGAACGATGTAGGACAGGCCGAATGCGCCGAAGGTGACCAGCAGCGATACGGTGGAATTGCCGAGCGGGAAGAACACCTGGGCCAGCGTCGCGGCGAAGAAGCCGTAGACGAGAAAGTCGAACCATTCGAGGATATTGCCGATGGTCGCCGCAACGATCACGCGGCCAAGTTGTGGCGGCGCAGTGCTGCCGCCCGGGGCCGTATTGTCGGCCATTGTTGCATCCCCCTGGGTTTTTCCGGCCAGCATTCGGTGGCAACGCACGAGCACCGTCAAGAGCGGGCGGATCGTGCGGGCGGGTCATGCGTCCACTGACGCACGACCAGCGGGCCAGCGGATTTTACAGTATTCGGGACCGCGCTTGCGCGTGGGGGCATCTTGCGCATGGCATTGTCCGGCTCGTGGATTCGCCGTGCTCGTGGATTCGCCGTGACCGTGCGATGATCCTGCATGCGGAACCGTCCTGCCTGTGGAGCAGAGGAATTTCGATGATCGCGGCAATCAGCCTGATGCGGCGCCAGGATACGGCAAGCCTGACGCGGTTCCGCCGTCACTGGCTCGATATCCATGGGCCGCTGGTCTGTGCGTTTCCGCGGCTGCGGCGCTATGTGCTGTGTCACGTTCTCGGCTCGGCCGCGACCAACGCCGCTGCCCGTGCCATGCGGATCGATGGCTTTCCGATCCTCTATTTCGACAACGACGCGGATCGGCTCCGCGCGCATCATTCCCCGGAGATGGCTGCCTGCAACGTCGATTCACGGCAATTCGTCGGGGCTGTCTCGCGTGTCATCGCGGACGTGGCGGGGGATCTGCGGTCGGATGCGGGGCGGTTCAGCCTGATCGAGCTCTGGCCCGAGAGCACGTCACCCGTGCCGCACGCGGTGCATTACCGGGTGCGCGAGCAGGGCGCCGCGCCCAACAGCACCATTGCCCATCTGCCGGTGACTGTCGGCGCGATGACTCAAACCTGGT
>Ga0335072_10007623_pt1 | contig 15751 bp, 15 predicted proteins | sample Lox_Sample_21_FD_206725 | JGI IMG/M metagenome (GOLD analysis project Ga0335072, IMG submission 206725) | Soil microbial communities from Loxahatchee National Wildlife Refuge, Florida, United States - Lox_Sample_2.1 | ecosystem: Environmental > Terrestrial > Soil > Wetlands | place: USA... | reverse complement strand
TACGGTCCCGCGTCGCCGTGTCGAGGCGTCGCGGGAGGATCATACGCATGGCACTCGACGCCGACCCCGAGACCGCCCGGCCGGTCACCCGACAGTCTGCCCGACCGCAGCCACTGCACTGGTCACTCGTGATCCCCGTCAAGGTACTTGCGCAGGCCAAATCCAGGCTCATCGGAATCGCAGACCAGCGCCGTTCTGAGCTCGCACTGGCAATGGCAGCCGACACGATCGCGGCGGCTGTCAGCGCTCGCTCGGTTAGCGCTGTCCTTGTCGTTACCGACGACCCGGCGGTCACCGACATCGCGGCTGGCCTTGGCGCACTCGTAGTGCCCGACGCTCCTGCGGCCGGGCTTAACGAGGCGCTGGCGTATGGGGCGGCGCTTTCAGAAGCCACCTGGCCGGAACGGGGCCGCGCGGGGCTGGCAGGCGACTTGCCGGCCGCACGGCCAGAGGCGCTCACCGCGGCTCTGGCCGCTGCCGCCCGCCTCGGCGCCGCGTTCGTGCCTGACGCCGACGGAACTGGCACTGTGCTGTACGCGGCGGCGCCTGGGACGCAATTCCGGCCACAATTCGGCCCAGCATCCCGCGACAAGCACCTGGCGATCGGCGCAGTCGAGATTGGCACCGTAGCCAGGGAAAGCACGCGCTTCGCTGGCCTCAGGCGAGACGTGGACACGATGGAGGACCTGCGCCTGGCTGCCGATATCGGGCTCGGCCCGCGCACCCGTCAGCTGCTGGCCCGCCCTTAGCCGAGCCCGGATCTCAGATGTGAACAATCGGACAAGTCAGCGTCCGTGTAATACCCGCAACTCCCTGGATCTGAGCGACCACAAGCCGACCAAGGTCGTCCACATTGTCCGACTCGGCTCGAACAATCACGTCATACGGCCCGGTGACGTCATCAGCTTGGGTTACGCCGGCGATCTCCCCGATCGCGGACGCCACCTCGGCCGCCTTCCCGACCTCAGTCTGGACGAGAATGTACGCGTGGACCATGGCGCCCCTCCACTGTTGTGGGTTGTCACGGCAACGCTACCGTAAGGGTGCGCTGCCATCAGTAGTGAGTCGATCAGCAAGGACGCCCCGATTACCGTTTCAGATTTCGGCGAGTTCGGCCTGATATCGGCCATCAGAGCTGTACTGCCGCCCGACCCGGCGGGTGTCATTGGCGTAGGGGATGACGGCGCTGTGCTGCCGACTCCCGACGGCCGTGTCGTGGCCAGCACTGACCTGCTTATCGAGGGCCGTCATTTCCGCCCCGACTGGTCAGCCGCCACCGATATCGGCGTCAAGGCCGCCGCTCAGAATCTCGCTGACATTGCGGCGATGGGCGCCCTTCCGACGGCGCTACTGTTCGGGCTGGCCATTCCCGGCACACTCGCGGCCGCCTGGGTACTCGATGTCGCTAAGGGAATGGTCGCCGAATGCCAGCGGGCTGGTGCCTTCATCGCTGGCGGGGATGTCACGAGCTCCGATCAGATCATGCTGGCGATTACCGCGCTCGGGGACCTGCATGGCCGCGATCCGGTCACACGGTCGGGTGCTCGGCCGGGCGACGTGGTCGCGATCAGCGGCCCGGTTGGCCGATCCGCGGCTGGCCTTGCGGTGCTGCAGGCGTCCGGGGCAGCGAATCCGTCTTGGACGGCTGAACTCGCGGCCATGGTCGCAGCGCACCGCAGGCCCCAGCCCGACTACCCGGCTGGACCGGCGGCGGCCATGGCGGGCGCGACCGCCATGATCGACATTAGCGACGGGCTGGTCGCTGACCTGGGGCATATCGCGGAGGCGAGCGGTGCCCGGCTCGACATAGCAGCCCGCTTGCTGCCCGGCGCGGGCCCGCTGATGGCGGTCGCCGCGACGCTCGGCTCTGACTGGCGGGAGTGGGCCCTGCAGGGCGGTGAGGATCACGCGCTGGCTGCCACGTTCCCTGGTGGATCGAAGGTCCCGGATGGCTGGACTGTGATTGGGGGCGTCGACCGCGGAACGGGCGTTCTCGTTGACTCCAAGCCGTGGCGCGGCGGCCAAGGCTGGGATCACTTCGCCAGGCGGGACAGTTAGCGGTCAAGCCGGCGACAGTTCGCTTGTTCGCACTGGCCGAACGCGGCCCGGCTTGATATAACCCCCTTGATGCCCCGCCATCGCAAGGAATGCGTGCCCTCGCACAGGGCGCTACGGCATGCCGATAATCCGGCCCGGCGCGCCCGGCTAATGCCTGCCGTGAACACGTCGATTGCGGTGCTGTTCCACTCAACAGGCGATGATCCTGACGCTGCCGATACCGTCCCCTTGCCCTCGCCCATTCACTACCGCCGCGCTGACGCCAGGGCTGACATGCACCCGGCCAAAAGCGGGACGGGCGTGCTGCGCACAGCGGCGCGCGGCCTGCTGGTGACGCCGTGGTTCGCGGCCGCGAGCGGTTTTGTCATCGCCGCGTCGCTGTGGATCTATGTGCCGCATGCACACCTCCAGTTCCCTAGCGGCAGCGCGATCCAGTCGCAGCACTGCAATAAGGACTGCGCTCAGGCCAGTAGCGGTAAGGACTCCGGCCGGCTCGCGACATCGGGTAAGGGCCAGCTGACGCAGCCGCGGAAGTCGGCCAAGCGAGCGGGCGCGTCTCATCGCGTTGTTGGCAATAGCCCTGCCGTCTCGGGCCTGACATTCAGCTACTCTGCCCTGCCGAGCCAGCACGGCAGGTTCACGATCAGGATCAGCGTGGTTGGCCAGCACGCGATCAAGGACTGGCGGCTGGCGTTCGTCCTCCCTGGGGACCGGATCCGCCAAGTTTTGGGTGCTCGCTGGCACCGGACCAGGCCGGACAGCGGCACGGTGAGCGGCGGCAGTCAGCCTGAGCAGCCGAACGGCAACGGGCAGGGCGATGGCAGCCAGTCCGGTCCGGCCGGTCAACAGTACGGGTTCACCTTCCTCGTATCCGGCAGTGGTCAGCCCACCAGGCCGATGAACTGCGTCTACAACGGGCAGCGCTGCACGTTCACGAATGGGCGGCCCGGGCCCTCCTGACGCTCAGTAGTTGAAGACCCGGCTGCCGAGGTCGCGCCCAGACCTTCGTAGGCTGATGTGCATGTCGTCAACCCCGCCTGCATCGCCGGCGCCGCCTCGCGTGCTCGCTATCGCGGGCTCAGACTCCGGTGGTGGCGCCGGAATCCAGGCCGACCTGAAGACGATGCTCGCGCTTGGCGTTCACGGTATGTCCGTCATCTGCGCGGTCACCGCGCAGAACTCCCTCGGCGTCCAGGGCTCCTGGGAGTTGCCGCCGGAGGCGGTCCTGGCTCAGCTCGAATCCGTCCTCGGCGACATCGGAGCGCAGGCGATCAAGACCGGCATGCTGGCCTCGCCCGAGCTCGTGGTCACGGTCTGCGACGTGCTGGCCGGGGTCGCGGCGCCGGTCGTGGTCGACCCGGTATCGGTCTCCAAGCACGGTGACAGCCTGTTGTCCGGCGGCACCCTGGAAATGATCAGGGAGCGGCTGCTCCCGCTGGCCACGATCGTCACGCCGAACCTGCTTGAGGCCGAACTGCTGACCGGAACGGAGATCACGGACGAGGCGCAGATGCTCATCGCGGCGAAGATGATCAGCGCGATGGGCCCGCAGTGGGTGCTGATCAAGGGCGGCCACCTGCCGGGCAGCCCGGTCGACCTGCTGTTCAACGGGGCCGAGACAATCCGGCTGCCAGGTGAGCGCATTGCCAGCAAGCACACCCACGGAACTGGCTGCACGCTGGCCTCCGCGATCGCCTCCAGGCTGGCCCTGGGCGACCAGATGCCAGCCGCGGTCAAGGCGGCAAAAGACTACGTGGCGGGTGCGATCGCAGCCGGATTCCCGGGGGGCGCGGGTATGGGGCCTGTTTATCAGGGCTGGCGCCAGCGGCGCGCGGCAGCCGCGCGCCGCTAACCTTTGCGGGTGACCTTGCCTGCCTTGATGCAGGACGTGCAGACGTTCAGCCGACGCGGCGTTTTGCCGACCATCGCGCGCACGCGCTGAATGTTCGGGTTAAAGCGGCGCGAGGTGCGGCGGTGCGAAAACGACACGTTCTTGCCGAAGCTCGGCCCCTTGCCGCACACATCGCACACGGAAGCCACGGGATTGCTCCAGTTCGGGAGATTGCTACGGGTCTGGCGGGCACGCGCCGCACCAGCCGGTAAAGGATATCCGACGAACCCGGTGTGACGCGAACTCGGCCTCTCTGAACCGGCCCTCTCTGAACCGGCGCTCTCTGAACCGGCCCTCTCTGAACCGGCCCTCTCTGAACCCAGTCCGGTGACGGTGCCGCGGCCTATCCTTGCGTCTGTGGCGGGAAGGTCGGAAGGGCGGAGGCATGGCGGTCGTTGCTGACCCGCTGCGGCTGGTCGTTGGCGATAAGGCGGCCAAGCGGCTGGCGTCGGTGTTTGACCTGCACACCGTCGGCGACCTGCTGGCCTATTACCCTCGCCGGTACGACAAGCGCGGCGAGCTAACCGACCTGCGCGGGCTGCGGGACGGCGATCACGTGACCGTCCAGGCCGAGGTCGCTAAGACCTCGGTGCGGAAGATGAACCGCCGTTCCGGATCAATCTTCGAGGCCATCGTGACCGACGGCCAGGGAACGCTGACCCTGACCTTCTTCGGCCACGGCAGGCAGGACTGGCGCCAAGACCAGCTGTATCCGGGCATCAGAGGGCTGTTCTCCGGTCAGGTGTCGAGCTTCCGCGGCAAGCGCCAGCTCACGCATCCGGAATACGAGCTGCTTGGCGAGGGCAGTTCGGGAGCCAGGGCCGCGGAATTCGCCAGCGAGCTGATCCCGGTGTACCGCGCGAGCGCCCAGATGGCGTCCTGGCGGATCGCCGACTCTGTGCGTATCGCGCTGGACGTGCTGGACGTGCCGGATGATCCGCTCCCCGCTGAGATGCGCGCCCGGCTCGGGCTCTGCGGCTACGCTGACGCGCTGCGCGGCATCCACCGGCCGGTGAACGAGGCCGACGTGCAGCGGGCCAGGACGCGGCTGAAGTGGGACGAGGCGTTCGCCTTGCAGGTCCTGCTCGCCCAGCGGCGGCTCGCGGCAGTGAGCTACAGCGCCATCCCGCGGCCGCTGGTCGAGGGCGGACTGCTCGCCGCCTTTGACGCGGCGCTGGAGTTCGAGCTGACCGCAGGCCAGCGCCAGGCAGGTGCCGTCATCGGCGCTGACCTAGCGCGCGAGCACCCGATGCACCGCCTGCTGCAGGGCGAGGTCGGCTCCGGTAAGACGGTGATCGCGCTGCGGGCGATGCTGCAGGTCGTCGACGCGGCCGGGCAGGCCGTCCTGCTGGCACCCACGGAAGTGCTCGCGCAGCAGCACTTCCGCTCGCTCTCCCACCTGCTCGGGCCGCTCGGCATGGCCGGGCAGCTAGGCGGCGCGGAGCACGCGACCAGGCTGACTCTGCTCACCGGGTCAATGGGGGCGGCGGCGCGGCGTAAGGCCCTGCTCGAGGCTGCCTCCGGCGAGGCCGGGATCGTCATCGGCACGCACGCGCTGCTCGAGGACCGGGTCCAGTTCGACGACCTCGGTCTGGTTGTCATCGACGAGCAGCACCGGTTCGGAGTGGAGCAGCGCGATGCCCTGCGGGACAAGGTCGGCGACGGGCGGCCGCACATGCTCGTTATGACGGCGACTCCGATCCCGCGCACCGTGGCCATGACAGTGTTTGGCGACCTGGACGTCTCCACCCTGACCGAGCTGCCGGCTGGCCGGTCGCCGATCAGCACGCACGTGGTGCCGGTTTCCGAGCGGCCGCACTACCTGGCCAGGACATGGGAGCGGATCACGGAAGAGGTGGCCCGCGGCCGGCAAGCGTACGTCGTCTGCCCCCGAATCGGCGGTGACGCGCCCTCCGACTCCGATGAGCCAGCCGGATCCAATTCCCCAGTCGGCTCCGATGCGTCGGCCAATGCTGGCGATGGCGCGGCGCGGCCGCCGATCGCCGTGCTCGACCTGGCGGCCGAGCTGGCTGCTGGCGCGCTGGCCGGGCTGCGGATCGCCATCCTGCATGGCCGCTTGCCGTCGGACGAGAAGGACAAGGTGATGCTGGCGTTCGCTGACGGGCTGGTGGACGTGCTGGTCACCACCACTGTCGTCGAGGTCGGCGTGGACGTGCCGAATGCGGTTGTGATGGTGATCATGGACGCGGACCGGTTCGGCGTCTCCCAGCTGCACCAGCTGCGCGGCCGGGTCGGTCGCGGCAGCGATCCTGGCCTGTGCCTGCTGGTCACGGAGGCCCCGGAGGCCGCGCCGGCACGGGAGCGGCTGGACGCGGTCGCGAGCACGGTTGATGGATTCGCGCTGTCCCGGATTGACCTTGAGCAGCGCCGCGAGGGTGACGTGCTGGGCACCGCACAGGCCGGCCGTAAGTCGAGCTTGAAGCTGCTGCAGTTGCTTCGCGACGAGGACCTGATCGGCCAGGCACGAGAGGAAGCGACAAGGCTCGTCGATGCCGATCCGGCGCTGGCAGGCCAGCCAGGCCTGGCCGAGGCGGTGCGGGCGCTGACCGACGCCGAGCAAACCACGTTCCTGGAAAAGGCTTGACCAGGATCATCGCCGGCACCGTCGGCGGGCGCCGGCTGGCCACAGTGGTCGGCCGGACCACGCGGCCGACTAGCGACCGGGCTAGGGAAGGGCTGTTCGCCACAGTCACGGCGGTCCGCGGCGGCCTGGCCGGGGCAGCAGTGCTGGACCTGTACGCCGGCTCGGGCGCGGTCGGGCTTGAGGCGCTGTCGCGCGGTGCCGCGGACGTGCTGCTGGTCGAAGCCGATAGCCGGGCCGCGCGCGTGATCAGGGAAAACATTGCTCTCGTCGGCCTGCCCGGCGCCCGGCTGATCACCGACAAGGTGGAACGGCTGCTCGCACGCGGCCGGGATGACGGCACCCCGCCGCGAGACTTCGTGTTCGCCGATCCCCCGTACGCGGTCAGCGATGACGAAGTGAGCCGGATCCTGACCGCGCTAGCCCACCGGGGCTGGCTCGCATCGGATGCGCTTATCGCGGTGGAGCGTGCGACCCGGTCGGGAGCACCAACTTGGCCAGCAGGTTACGAAACTGACCGATCCCGGAGATACGGTGAGGCAACGCTCTGGTACGGTCACGCCGCAGGCGCACAACCTGCTGCGATATCCCGACGGGAGAGTGAACCCGAGTGCGGCGAGTAGTCTGCCCAGGCTCCTTCGACCCAGTGACCAACGGGCATCTCGACATCATTTCGCGGGCGGCGCAGCTCTACGACGAGGTCGTCGTCGCTGTACTGCGCAACCCGAACAAAACGTCCCTGTTCACCGCGGCGGAGCGGGTTGAGCTCATCGCAGCGGCAACCAAGGAGCTCGACAACGTGCGAGTGGATCGGTTCGAGGGCCTGATCGTCGATTTCTGCCGCGATAACGACATCTCAGCGATCGTGAAGGGCCTCCGGGCCGTCACCGACTTCGACTACGAGATGCAGATGGCGCAGATGAACTACAGCCAGGCGGGGGTCGAGACGCTGTTCATGACGACGAACCCGCTGTACGCGTTCCTGTCCTCAAGCCTGGTCAAGGAGTTCGCCCGCTACGGCGGCGACGTCAGCGGCCTGGTGCCCCCCACCGTGCTCGATCAGCTGAGCAGGCGGCTGGGCGAGTCCTGAGGCCCCTGCTGAAGCCTGGGATTGCACGGGCAAGTTGGGCCTACCGCAGGTCGGCCGGTATCATTACTGGATACCCTGCCCGTTCCGCTAACTAGCATGCCGTCAATCTCGCACCGTCAGACCCAGTCGCGACAATGCCACACTCTTCTACCAAACATTACAAGGGCCTCGATCTTCGGAATCCGCTGGTGTTCGATACCAGGGATCTCGGGCCCGGGGTTGCGCGTACGCTGACACGCAGTGTCCCGGCGCCCGAGCACCTGGGCGTGGCGATGGCCAACGTGCCTGCGGGTGCAGAGCTTGACCTGGAAGTCCAGCTCGAAGGCGTGAGCGAAGGCGTGCTCGTGACGGCGACGGTGACCGGGCCGCTGGCTGGGGAGTGCGCGCGGTGCCTGGACCAGTTCACCTCGGTGATCAAGGTGCAATTCCAGGAGCTGTTCTTGCGGCCCGGCGAAGATCGGCAGGCCGACGACGCGGACGCGGATGACAGCTACGAGCTGGACGGGAGCGGCCTGCTTGACTTGGAGGCCGCGCTGCGCGACGCGGTCGTGCTCGACCTGCCGCTCTCGCCCTTGTGCGAGCAGGGGTGCAAGGGTTTGTGCGTCGAGTGCGGCATTCGGCTCGCCGATGCCGAGCTCGGCCACGGCCACGAGCAGCGCGGCGCGATGTGGGCTGCGCTGAAAGACTTTCGGGCGGACCAGCCAGACGGCGAGCAGCCGGCCGGCGGTCAGCGCGAGGATGAAGGACCGACACCTGGGACGAATGCCGTGCCGGGACAGGCTAAGGAGCGCTGAAGTGGCAGTACCCAAGCGAAAGATGTCCCGCAGCAACACCAGGTCGCGGCGCGCGCAGTGGAAGACGACTGCGCCGCAGCTGATGGTCTGCCCGAACTGCCGGAATCCGAAGCTTCCGCACACCGCGTGCCCGACCTGCGGCGTCTACAACCGGCGTCAGGTGATTACGCCGTCCTGAGTCCGGCCGCGGGAAAGGAAGGGCTGGTGACCGACTCACCTGCTGATAAGGCGGCCGTGTCTGACCGGTCGTCGCGCCCGCCTGGCCAGAATGAGGGCCTGCTGGCGGCTCTGCAGGTGCCGGTCACGAGCGAACTGCTCGAGCGAGCGCTCATGCACCGCTCGTACGCCTATGAGAACGGCGGGCTTCCGACCAACGAGCGGCTGGAGTTTCTCGGCGACTCGGTGCTCGGGCTGATCGTGACGGACACGCTGTTCCGGTCCTACCCTGACCTGCCCGAGGGTCAGCTGGCCAAGCTGCGGGCTGCCGTGGTCAACATGCGAGCCCTGGCCGGGGTTGCGCGCGGCCTCGATCTCGGCGCCTACGTCCGGCTAGGCAAGGGCGAGGAGGGCACCGGCGGCCGGGACAAGTCCTCGATCCTGGCCGACACGCTCGAGGCTGTGATTGGTGCGGTCTACCTGGACCAGGGCCTAGAAGCCGCGGACGGGCTCGTGCACCGCCTGTTTGACGCCGTAATCGCCCGCTCAGCGCGGCTCGGCGCCGGGCTGGACTGGAAGACGTCGCTGCAGGAACTGACCGCCGCCGAGATCCTCGGAGTGCCCGAGTATCACGTCGAAGAGAGCGGGCCGGATCACCAGAAGTCGTTCCGCGCGTTCGTCCGGATCGGCGCCAGGACCTACGGCGAGGGCGAGGGCCGGTCCAAGAAGGAAGCCGAGCAGCAGGCTGCCGAGGCGGCCTGGAATGCGATCACCGAGGGCCTGGCCGGTCCGGCCCCGGCTGATGCGGAGCCGGCTGAGGCGGGGCCCAGCCGGTCCGGCCCGGCTCACCGGGCCTAGCCGGTGCCAGAACTGCCAGAGGTGGAGGTCGTCCGCCGCGGCCTTGATCAGTTCGTTGTGGGCAGGCGGATCGAGACCGTGGAGGTGCTGCATCCGCGAGCGGTCCGGCGGCATGAGGGCGGACCAGGCGACTTCGCGATGAGGCTGACCGGCCGCACGGTCGACGGCGCTCGCCGGCGCGGCAAGTACCTCTGGCTGCCGGTGGGTGACGACGCCCTGCTTGCGCACCTTGGCATGAGCGGCCAGTTGCTTGTCGTGCCGCCCGATGAACCGCTGTCGCCGCACGTCCGGGTCCGGTTCACGTTCGACGATGGTGGCGCTGACCTGCGCTTCACCGACCAGCGCACGTTCGGTCACCTGCTCGTCGCGGCGGACGGAGCGCAGCTGCCGCCAGTCATGGCGCACATCGCCGCCGACCCGCTAGAAGAATCCTTCGACCTGGCGTGGCTGACGCAGCGGTTGCGCACCAGGAAGACTGGCATCAAGCGAGCACTGCTCGACCAGTCGCTGGTCAGCGGCATCGGTAACATCTACGCGGACGAGGCACTCTGGCGCGCGAAGCTGCACTGGGCGCGCGCGACGGACCGGCTGCGCGCCGGCCAGGTGGCCTTTCTGATGGATGTAGTGGTGGACGTGTTCACCGAGGCACTTTCCGATGGCGGCACCAGCTTTGACAGCCTCTACGTCAATGTGAATGGCGAGAGCGGTTATTTCGAGCGCTCGCTGAATGTGTACGGCCGTGCGGGCGAGCCGTGCCGCCGGTGCGGTGCCCTGATCCGCCGCGATCCGTTCATGAACCGGTCCTCCTACAGCTGTCCGGTGTGCCAGCCGCGACCGAGGAACGGGCGCTGGTGACGTCGGCCAGCGATGTCCGGCTGACTGCCTGGGTGGAAGGCCGAGTGCAAGGAGTCGGCTTCCGCTGGTGGGTGAGGTCGCGCGCGCTCGAGCTGGGCCTGAGTGGCTTCGCCGAAAACCTGACTGACGGCCGGGTCAAGGTGGTGGCTGAGGGTCCCGAAGACCGCTGCCAGGACTTGCTGGCCCTGTTGGCAGGAAACACAGGGCTGGAGCACGGCATCGGCCGCCCTGGTCGGGTCAGGAACGTGGCATGCCGGTGGGCCGAGGCAGCGGGCAGCATGTCGAGCTTCACCGAGCGGTGACCCTCGGTAGCGGCACTTGCGGGTCTCCTGCCGACCATTCGTGTCGGCAATTCAAGCCGGCTTGCAGGCCTCGCTTTGGCCTTGTGACCTGCACGATCGGCAAACTTGACCGAATAGCCTTGACGGTGGGACCATAGAGGTGTTAACCGACGCGCAGCCATGTCCGGCTTCTGCGCGCACGCCCACTCTGGTCACTCAGTGTGGAGGACCTTACACAATGGCAAAGGCTCTACTCGGCCACGTCGGCGGGCCGGATCCCCGCATGGTCGCAGAGATGCGCCGCTTGCAGCAACGAGTACGTGACCTAGAAGCCGAGCTTGCTCGGCTCCAGGACGAGAACGATGTGCTTGTCGCTTCCGTCGGCAATGACCTGCTGATCCCGGTCCGCGAGCCCGCGCTCACCTGACAGAGCGCTGGGTTCAAAAAGAGAACACCGTGAGGGGCGCGCTTACCCGGCGTCCCTCTTCGGCTATCCAGAAATGCTGATTTTGCGCCCGCCATCCGCGCGGGCCTATTCGCTGTTTCCAGCGGCTCCCGTCTGCCCCGGCTCGCCTGCGAGCGCCCGAATGCGCAGGGGCATGGCTACCTCGCGATAAAGTGCGAGCGATGGTGGCGGCACGGCCTGGCGTTGTCCATGGCCTTGTGGCCAGTGGCTGGGGAGGAGTCGGCAGGTGTACCTGAAGACCCTTACCCTGCGCGGCTTCAAGTCGTTCGCGTCCGCCACCACGATGCGGTTTGAGCCCGGCATCACCTGCATCGTTGGGCCGAATGGATCGGGCAAGTCGAACGTGGTCGACGCCTTCTCGTGGGTCATGGGCGAGCAGGGCGTGAAGCCGCTGCGCGGCGGCAAGATGGAGGACGTCGTCTTCGCCGGCACCGCCGGTCGCCCGGCCCTCGGCCGCGCCGAGGTGACGCTCACCATCGACAACAGCGACGGGGCGCTGCCGATCGATTACTCCGAGGTGACGATCAGCCGGCTGCTGTTCCGGTCGGGGCAGAGCGAATACGCCATCAACGGCAACCAGTGCCGGCTGCTTGACATTGCCGAACTGCTATCCGACACCGGGCTTGGCCGGGAGATGCATGTCATCGTCAGCCAGGGTCAGCTCGACGAGGTACTCAACGCCGGCCCGGAGGCACGCCGCGCGCTGATTGAGGAAGCGGCTGGCGTGCTCAAGCACCGCCGTCGCAAGGAGAAGGCGGTTCGCAAGCTAGACGCCATGCAGGCCAACCTGACCAGGCTGGTCGATCTGACCGGCGAGCTCGGGCGTCGGCTCAAGCCGCTTGGCCGGCAGGCTGAGATCGCGCGCCGGGCTGCCGTCATTCAGGCTGACCTGCGAGACGCACGGCTCCGGCTGCTCGCCGATGACTACGTCAGCGTGGCAGCCGAGCTGGCTCAGGACGAGACCGATGAGGCCGCCGCCGCGGCCGTCCGGGCGACGCTCGAGGCAGCGCTGGCGGAGGCGAGGGAGGCCGAGGCCGCGCTGGAGTTGGCGGAACAGCAGCACGCCCCACGGCTGGCGGCGGCTCAGGACGCGTTCTTCGCGCTGTCGGCACTGGCCGAGCGGATGCGTGGCGTGCTGAACCTGGCCACCGAGCGCCACCGGAACCTGTCCGCTCCGGAGCCGCAGCGGGCCGGCCGCGATCCAGCAGAGCTGGAGGCCGAGGCTGCCGAGCTACGCGGGCAGGAGCACGAGCTGGCTGAGCGGCTGACCGCTGCCAGGCGGCAGCTCACGACCGCGATCGCGGAGCGGACCAGAGCTGAGAACGCGCTGGCCGAGAACGAGCGGCGGCTCGCCGCCGATGCTAAGGCGGCGGCCCAGCGGGCCGAGCGCCGGGCCCGGCTACGCAGCCAGGCGGAGGCGGCAGCGAGCCGGGCGGCCGCGGCACAGGAAGAGGCGGGCAGGCTCGCCGAAGCGCAGGCACAGGCCAGGGCCCGGGCGGAACAGGCGCAGGTGGAGTACGCGGCGCTCCAGGACCTGGTGTCAGGCCGGGAACAAGGCCGGGCCGATCTGGCGGCGGAACATGATCGCGCGGCCGCGGCGCTTGCGTCCGCTTCGGCAGCTGTCAGCCGGCTGCGCAAAGCCGAGCACGCCGCGAGTGATCAGCGGGCGGCCCTGAGGGCCAGGGCGGAGGCGCTGGCCGAGGCGGTGACGAGCGGCGCCGACGCGGCCGGCGTACTGCTTGCTGGGAACGGCAGCTTCAGCGGTGTACTCGGGCCGCTGGCACAGCTGCTGACCGTGTCCGACGGTGCCCAGGAAGCCATCGCGGCGGCTCTGGGAGCAGCGGCGGGCTCAGTCGTTGTCGACGGCCTCGACGCCGCGGCCGACATCATGGCCGCGCTGCGCAGCCGCGACGAGGGCCGGGCTGGGCTGGTGATCGCGTCGGCCACTGAGCCAAGGCCCGAGCTGGCTGAACTGGCGCTGCCAGAAGACATTGGCGGGCTGGCGGCCGAGAGCGGCGTCGGCGATATCTCGCGCGCTGTCGATCTTGTGACCGCGCCCGCCGAGCTGAGCGGCGCGGTAGCCGAGCTGCTCGGCAACGTGCTGGTCGTGGCGAGCCTGGCCGAGGGCGTTCGGATCGTAAGGACCGACCCGCGGCTGCGGGTGGTCACCGCCGACGGCGACGTGCTCGGTGCGCGCTGGGCCCGCGGCGGGTCCGCAGGCCAGAAGAGCTTGCTGAGCCTGCGCGCGGCCGCCAGCCAGGCCGCAGCCAAGCTTGGCGATGCGGATACCGAGTGCCTGCGAGCCGAGCGTCAGCTGGCGGCAGCTCTCGAGGACGAGGAGCACGCCAGGCACGTGCTGGCCGAGGCAGCCGCCGGGCTGCAGCAGGCCGACGCAGCAGCGGCAGAGACCTCCGGCAAGCTCGGCTCGCTTGCCGGGCGTGCCAGGGCGGCCAGGGACGAGGTTGGCAGGCTGACGACGGCCATCGCGGCGGCGGAGAAGTCTCGCCAGCAGAGCCTGGCCCAGGCGGGTGAGGCGCAGACCCGGCTCGCCGAAGACGAGGCACAACAGGATGAGCCTGCCGAGGAGACCGAGCCGGACGCGGAGCCGGCCAGCCGACAGCAGCTTGCTGACGACGCAGTCGCTGCGCGCGGTGCTGAGATGGAAGCGAGGCTAGAGGTCCGCACCGTCGAGGAACGGCAGCGGGCCATCTCCGGGCGGGCCGACGCCCTCGCGGCGGCGGCCGTGGGGGAACGCCAGGCTGCGGCTCGTGCCCTGGCCAGGGCGGAGCGGCGTGCCGCCGGGGCGCTCGTGGCCAGCGCAATCGCGGCCGGTGCCAGGATCGCGCTGGCCAAGATCGAGCAGTCAGCAGCAGCAGCCGATGCCGACCGCCAGCAGGCCGAGGAGGCGCACCGGGGCCGGGACGGCGAGCTGAAGGCAGTGCGGGCCCGGATCAGGACCGCCTCAGAGGAGCTTGAGAAGGTGGTCGACAGCGCGCATGGCGCCCAGATCGCCCGCGCCACCCGACAGCTGCAGCTGGAGCAGATCGCGGCGCGGACGCTGGAGGAATTCGCCATCGACGCCGAGGTTCTGGTGTCCGAGTACGGCCCGGACGTGATGGTCGGAGGCGCGGACGACGGGCAGCTCGCAGTGGCCTATGACCGGGAAACGCAGGAGCGGCGCGCGCAGCAGGCACAGCGCCAGCTTGACCAGCTCGGGAAGGTTAACCCGCTCGCGCTGGAGGAGTTCGCGGCGCTGGAGGAGCGGCACGCATTTCTGGTCGCTCAGCTGGAGGACTTGAAGAAGACCCGGCGGGATCTGCTCACGGTGATAAGGGAAGTAGACGAGCGGGTTCAGCAGGTCTTCACCTCGGCCTACGCCGACACCGCGGCGGAGTTTGAGTCGATCATCGGCAGGCTGTTCCCCGGCGGCGAGGGGAGGCTGGTGCTCACCGATCCCGATGACATGCTGGCCACGGGCATCGACATCGAGGCCAGGCCGGCCGGCAAAAAGGTCAAGCGGCTGTCGCTGCTGTCCGGCGGGGAGCGCTCGCTGACGGCTATCGCGTTCCTGATTGCGATCTTCAAAGCCAGGCCGTCACCGTTCTACGTGCTCGACGAGGTCGAAGCGGCCCTCGATGACACCAACCTGCAGCGACTGCTCGAGATCCTGGCCGAACTCCGGGAAGTCTCGCAGCTGATCATCGTGACGCACCAGAAACGGTCCATGGAGGTGGCCGACACGCTGTACGGCGTGAGCATGCGCGGCGACGGCGTGTCTACGGTCGTCAGCCAGCGGCTGCGGGAGCGCGAGACCGTCTAGGCCGCTGAGTCTGCAGACAACACCGTGCCTGCAGACAACACTGTGCCTGCAGATAATGGGGCCCGCGGTTAATCTGGCCACCCTGCCCCGCTAATGCCGACCGATCGGTGCAGACATCTGAGTAGCCCGTCGGATCGTGGCCCGGCTCCGAGAACCCTGGTGAAGACCGTAGCGCTCAGCCCGCGCGAATTCTTGCCCGCCGGTCCTATCGGCCCGATTTTGGTGACGACGGTCCTGGCCTCGCATCGGCTCAAGATGGCGCTGGCCGCGGCCGCTGAGACTCGCGGCCGGAACCACACCACCAGCTGATAGGGCGGTCCGCATTGGCCGGCGCATAGTGACTGAACCGGCGCGGCACCAGGCGACGGTGAGAGTGCATGGGCTGAGGACGCCGCTCCCCTCGGAGCCGGCGCTGCGGGTGGCGACTTGCCTGATGCACTGCCCGAGCAGGCGGATATTCCGAGTAATGCCAGGGCGAAGAACATGGCGGCGGCCAAGGTCACGCGCGTGACCCGGCTATGCGATTGCGTCACGGGCAGTCTCCTGACCAGTCACGGGCGACGCGCTCGTGCGTGCCAGCGGTTGGACGCGGCCATTGACGGGACGGTTCCATCATGGTCTCGCATCGCCGGACCGGCGTGCTGGGCCACGGCCTGTTGTCTGTCAGACTGGTTGCGCCATGGTTGAAGATCTCATTATCGCTGCGATCGTCGTCGTTGTCGGCGGCGGTGTTGCTGGCCTAGTTCCGTTCGTCCGGTCTCGCCGCCGTGCACGGCCGCCGGGTGAACAGCCCCAGGGCGGCGTCGGCACGCTCGAGCGCGACGACGCCAGCCAGGCCGGCCCGAGCACGCTCACGCCACCTCAGACGGGCGCACCGCCG
>Ga0335072_10007622_pt1 | contig 15752 bp, 13 predicted proteins | sample Lox_Sample_21_FD_206725 | JGI IMG/M metagenome (GOLD analysis project Ga0335072, IMG submission 206725) | Soil microbial communities from Loxahatchee National Wildlife Refuge, Florida, United States - Lox_Sample_2.1 | ecosystem: Environmental > Terrestrial > Soil > Wetlands | place: USA... | reverse complement strand
CGGACCGGCCGCCGCAAGGGTAACGGCCTGCGGCCGCGCGCCCTGGGGCGCGCCATTGCCCCGGCCGGCCCGGCGCGGTCGCGGAGGGGTGATTTCCACTCGGATGGAAGGACACCCCGATGAGCACCAGATCCGCGCACCGCCACCAAAACAGCGGCCACACGCCGCACGACCTCTACACGCAGGTCACCGACCGGGTCATCGCCTCACTCGAAGCCGGCACGCCTCCCTGGCGCAAGCCCTGGAGCACGCCCGGCAACGCCAGCCCGGCGATGCCGTGCAACGCCGTCACCGGGACCCGCTACCGCGGCATCAACGTCTTGGCGCCACCATGTCGGCGTTCGCGTTTGCGAGCAGCGACCCGCGCTGGGCAACCTACAAGCAGGCCGCCGATCGCGGCTGGCAGGTCAGGAAGGGCGAGCGCGGCCCCACCGCGTATTTCTTTAAGCAGCTCGATCTGGCCGACACCAGAGACGAACCAGATCACGACACGGAGGCGACAACGCGGCGCATTCCGCTGCTGCGCGCCTTCACTTTGTTCCATGCGAGCCAGATCGACGGCATCCCGGCGTTCACCGCACCGACCGATGCCGAGGCGCCGTGGCGCGCACCCGACGCCGCCGAGACCATCATTGCGAACAGCGGCATCACAATCCGGATCGGTGGTGACCGCGCCTACTACGCACCGGCGACCGATCACGTTCAGATGCCGCCGCGGAACGCATTCCGTTCAGCGGAAGCCTGGTGCAGTACAATTTTGCACGAAGCATCACACGCATCAAGTCATCCATCACGACTTGATCGTGATTTACACAATGTTACCTTCGGCTCTCCCGACTATGCGAGGGAAGAACTCCGAGCTGAGGTAGCGCAACTGATCATATGTGCGGAGCTTGGGATTGCCGACTGCCAATTTACTAACGGTGCTGCCTATGTCAAGTCTTGGCTGGAGGCCCTGAGATCCGACCGCAGGGAAATCTTCCGCGCTGCCGCCGAGGCGCAGCGCATCGCCGACTATCTCCTCGCCTTTCACCCCGACTATGCCGCCGGCCGGCAGAGCATGACAGCAGCCGCAGCGGATGCGACCGGACCGCAATCGCCGATTTGAGGTTGCAAATACGGCTACGGGGCCGCCGTCGCGGCCCATCATCTCGGCGACCCCGACCCCGACCCCGACGGCCGCCGACGTTTCAGTTATCCTCGGTTGGTCGTCGCCGAAATGCCGATCGGACAGATAAGTCACAATAAGCAAATCAAAAGGCACGGCGAGCAAGCCGGAAAGCAGCATCGCAAGCAAGACAGCGACGGGCGGATGCCAGCCGGCGTCCCGCCGTGCAAGGGTCGAGCCGGGCGCCTGACGGCGCCCTTGCGCGGCACTCCGCCGGCCGGCCGGGCAGAAGGCGATCTTCAGGAAAGGAGAACGCCAATGCCCGGGAAGATGACCGGCGGCAGCTGGACCGAAGAGGCCACGGAAAGGCTGCGTACTCTGTGGGGCGACAAGCTGCCGGCTTCCGAAATCGGCCGCCGGCTCGGCCTCAGCAAGAACGCCGTCCTCGGCAAGGCCTGGCGCCTCGCCCTGCCGCGGCGCCGCCCTCCGGACACGCCGACGCCGGCCGCAAAGCTCACTCCGCCTGGCGCCCACCAATGCCGGTGGCCGCTCGGAGACCCCGGCACCGCCGGCTTCCGGTTCTGCAACGAGCCGGCCGCCGAAGGCCGCCCCTACTGCGAGGCCCACTGCCGCTGCGCCTATGCGCGGCACGCCGAACGCGATCGCCGATAGGCACAAGCACCCCATGGAGGTCGCAATGCCCTGGATCGTCATCCAGCAGCACAAGTTCGGCCGCATGTATCTCTGCGGCTGGTCGAAGCGCTGGGGCGCCGTCGTCTGCGCCAACCGCTTCACCGCTATCGCCTACCCGACCGAAGGCGATGCGAGGCTCGCCTGCGCGCACGCCGCTGCCCGCTGCCCGCATTTCACCGATGGCCGGCCGATCGACTGGCAGGTCGTACGGGAGTGGCCGCCCGACCCCGCCGGCTCGGACAGCGGCGCCTAACCCACCCGACAACCTTCACTCAGGACACTCGCCCGATGACGCGAAAGACGCTCACCGACGCCGACCTGACGCAATTCACCGGTACCGAGCATTGGTACCGGCACGGCCTCGTCCGCCATGTCCTCTACACCGATGGCGTCAAATATGTCGCCGACGCCGGCGGCGCCTATTGGCTCATCGACGAAATCGCGCTGGCGCAGGAGTTGGACGACCGCCTTGCCGCCGAACCGTTCCAGGTCTGGACCCTCGCCGTCGGCGAAAACAGTACTGCCGTGCTGATCTGCGACGACGGCAACCTGCATCCGCTGGCAATGAAGCAGATCCCTACACCGATTTTCCGATGCGGGAGATCCGGTTCTATTTCGTCGACAACACGATCCTGCTGCCGAGCGAATACTAGCGCGCTCCAACAGATTGCCGATCCGGACAGTCCATCGCCGGAAGCGGTCGAGATCCGACCGCCCTCCCGACCACTGCACTGAACCTCCGGCCGACGCGGGTCAGGACCGCCCCAGCATCCGGACCCATTGCTGAGCGCTGCCTCGTCGCCCTGCCGGTAGCCCCGCCTGAGCCCAGACCACCCGTCTCAAAAGGAGATTGCGACGATGCCCGACTCCGCACCGTCGACCCTCGGCCTGTTCGACAGCACCCCCTTCGATTGGACCATCGAGCCCGCGAAAGGCGAACAACCTGCACGCGAGCCGTCGCCACCCGAGCTCGACGACACAGCTGCCGATCCGCCGCCGGCACCGACTGGCGGCAAAAACTTCCAGCTCGACGCCGATCGCGGTCTTGCCCACGGCTGGCCGGCGCGGGCGAGGGACAACATCGCCGCCATCCGGCTCTCGAAGGAGATCGAGAAGACCGGACGAACGCCGACAGTCGATGAACAGGCTTTGATGCTGCGCTTTACCGGGTTCGGCGCCACCGAGCTCGCACAGAACTGCTTTCCGCTGCCGGGCGCCACCGGTTTCCGCCCCGGCTGGGACGAGATCGGCCGCGATCTCGCGGATAGTGTCAGCCCGGCCGAATACGCCGTACTCCAGCGCACGACGCAGTATGCGCACTACACGCCGGAGCCGATCGTCCGCGCGCTGTGGCGTGCCGCACAGCGGCTCGGCTTCACTGGCGGAATTGTGCTCGAGCCGGGCATGGGAACCGGGCTGTTTTTCGCGGCGATGCCGGCGGAGTTGCGCGAGACGACCCGCCTTACCGGCATCGAATATTGCCCGGTGACGGCGCGGATCGCCCGCCTCGTCCATCCCGAGGCGACGATCCGCTGCGAGGACTACACGAGGAGTCGGCTCGGCGGCGGCTTCGATCTTGCGGTCGGCAACCCGCCCTTCGCGGATAGGGTCGTGCGCGCCGATCCCGCGACTACCTCCTTCGGTCTGCGGCTGCATGACTATTTCATCGCGCGCTCGATCGACCGGCTACGGCCCGGCGGCCTCGCGATCTTCGTCGCCAGCACCGGCACGATGGACAAGGCGAGCCGAACTGCCCGCGAGCACATCGCCTCGCTCGCCGACCTCGTCGGCGCGGTGCGGCTGCCCGAGGGGAGCATGCGCGCTGCGGCCGGCACCGACGTCGTCGTCGACATCCTCGTCCTGCAGCGCCGCGCCGACGGCCAGGCACCGGGCATCACGAAATGGATCGACCTTGTCGCGATCCCCACTCAGGACGGCGACACCGTCGAGATCAACGAATATTTCGCAGCACATCCCGAAATGGTGCTCGGCGAGCACGCTCTGAGGCGCGGCATCTACGGCCCCGACCCGGCCTATACCTGCCGGCCACGCCCCGGCGATCCGCCGCTCGTAGATCTGCTCGACATGGCTCTCGCGGAGCTTCCGACAGGGATTTTCACGCCGACGCGGCCCGGACCGGTAAAAGCGGCCGAAGAAGACGAGGTTTCTGACGCTGTTCGCAGCGGTACCGCGGCAGAAGGGGCCGAAATCAAGGAGGGCTCCTACTTCGTCGGCAAGTCCGGGCGGCTGATGCAGGTCGTGGACGGCGCCGCCGTCGCGGTCGCCGTCAAACAGCGCCGTGAAGACGAGGGGATCACCGCGAAGGCGGCCCGCATCATCCGCGGCCTGATCCCGATCCGCGACGCGGTGCGCGACGTGCTGCGTGCACAGATGGCCAATCACTCGTGGGCCGAGGCTCAGATCCGGCTGCGCGTCGGCTACGCCGCCTTCGTCCGGCACTTCGGGCCGATCAGCCACACCGTCATCACGACCACGACCGACCCCGAGACCGGAGAGGCACGGGAAACGCACCGCCGCCCGAACCTCGCGCCGTTCGCCGACGACCCCGATTGCTGGCTCGTCGCCAGCATCGAGGACTACAACCGCTCGAGCGGCCTCGCCCGCATGGGTGCCATCTTCCGCGAGCGCGTCGTGGCACCGCCGGCGTCGCCGCTGATTGCGTCGCCGGCCGACGCGCTAGCCGTCACCCTCGACGAAACCGGGCGGGTGGACCCCGAGTACCTCGCCGAGCTCCTCGATTGCGAACCCGAGGAGGCACTCGCCCGGCTCGGCGACGCGGTCTACCGCGATCCCGCGACCGAAACCTGGGAGACCGCCGACGCCTATCTCTCCGGCGCGGTGCGTAGCAAGCTCGCCGCCGCGAAAGCCGCTGCCACGCTCGATCCGGGATACGGGCGTAACACTACCGCCCTCGAAGCGGTGCAGCCGCCCGACATCCCGCCCTCGGACATCGCGGCACGCGCCGGTGCCCCGTGGCTGCCGGCCGAGATTATCGAGGCCTTCGCCGCCGAAGTCATGGGAACCCGGGTGCAGATCCGGCACACCGTCGAGATCGCCTATTGGAGCGTCGACGGGGTTGCGTTTGCCGGCACCGCCGCCGGCACCTCGGAATGGGGCACGCCGCGCCGCCACGCCGGCTTATTGCTGCACGACGCGCTCAATAGCGCGACGCCGCAAATCCACGACACGGTCATCGAAGACGGCATCGAGCGCCGGGTCCTCAATACCGAGGCGACCGAAGCAGCCAAGGAAAAACTGGCACGGATCAAGGCCGCCTTCAGCGACTGGGTGTGGACCGATCCCGACCGTGCCGATCGTCTGGCGCGCATCTACAACGACCGCTTCAACAACCTCGTGCCGCGGCATTTCGACGGGCGGCATCTGACCTTGCCGGGCGCGAGTACGGTCATCCGCCTCTACGACCACCAGAAACGCGTGATCTGGCGCATTATCTCGGCCGGTGGGACCTACATCGCCCATGCGGTCGGCGCCGGGAAGACCTTCTCGATCGCCGCCGCGATCATGGAACAGAAGCGGCTGGGTCTCGTCAGCAAGGCGATGTGGGTAGTCCCCGGCCACACCCTCGCGCAGGCGGCGGCCGAATTCCTGCAGCTCTATCCGACGGCCAGGATCCTCGTCGCCGACGAGACCAATTTCGTGAAGGAGAAACGGGCGCGCTTTCTGGCGCGCGCCGCAACCGCCCAATGGGACGCGATCGTCATCACCCATTCGGCGTTCCGCTTCATCGCCGTCCCGGCCGCTTTCGAGCGGCAGATCATCGAAGACCAGATCGCGATGCACGAGGCGCTGCATCTCGGCGCCGACGACCGCCCGACCCGCAAGCGCATCGAGGCGATCAAGGAACGCCTCGCCGAAAAGCTCGAAACCATCAGAGAGCGGCGCGACGACATGGTCACGATCGAGGAGATCGGCATCGACCAGATAGTCGTCGACGAAGCTCAAGAATTCAGGAAATTGGCCTTCGCGACCAACCGCGTCAACTTGAAGGGCATCGATGCGCAAGGCTCGCAGCGCGCCTGGAACCTCTATGTCAAGGCTCGCTTCATCGAGACGAAGAGCCCGCGCCGGGCATTGATCCAGGCCTCGGGCACACCGATCACCAATACCCTCGGCGAACTCTACACCTTGCTCCGATACCAGGCGCCGGATGCACTTGCCGCGCGCGGCGTGCACGAGTTCGACGCCTGGGCCTCGACCTTCGGCGACGTCCGCACCGAGCTGGAGCTGCAGCCCTCGGGCACCTACAAGCCGGTCGACCGGTTCTGCGAGTTCGTCAATGTCCCCGAACTCGTCGCGATGTTCCGCGCGGTCGCCGACGTCGTGCTCAAGGGCGATTTGCGGTTCTGCCTCCAGGTGCCGCGGACCAAGGATGGCGAGCGGCAGCTCGTCACCGCCGAAGCGAGCGCCGCATTCAGCGACTACCAGCAGCTCCTCGCCGAGCGGATCAGGAAGATCGAGAGCCGCACGAGACGGGTCGAAAAGGGTGACGACATCCTGCTCTCGGTCATCACCGACGGAAGGCACGCCGCGATCGACATGCGTCTCGTTGGGCCGGATGCCGGCAACGAGCCGAGCAATAAGCTCAATTGTCTCATCACCAACGTCCACCGCATCTGGCGAGAGACTGCCGAGGATCGCTACGCGCGGCCGGACGGCACCCCGTACCCGCTGCCGGGCGCCGGCCAGCTGATCTTCTCCGACCTCGGCACGCTCGCCGTCGAGGCGACGCGCGGCTTTTCGGCCTACCGCTGGATCAAGCACGAACTCGAGCGGCTCGGCGTGCCGGCCGCCGAGATCGCGTTCATGCAGGACTTCAAGCGCGCGAGTGAGAAGCAGCGGCTCTTCGGCGAATTCAATGCCGGCCGGGTGCGCATCCTGATCGGTTCCTCCGACACGATGGGCACCGGCGTCAATGTGCAGCTGCGCCTCAAGGCGCTGCACCATCTCGACGTCCCTTGGTTGCCGTCGCAAATCGAGCAGCGCGAAGGACGCATCGAGCGTCAGGGCAACCAGAACGCCGAGATCGAGCTCTACGCGTACGCCACACTGGGTTCGATGGACGCGACGATGTGGCAGGCGAACGAACGCAAGGCGCGGTTCATCGCCGCGGCGCTTGCCGGCGATCGCAGCATCCGCACGCTCGAAGACATCGGCCGGCAGGCGAACCAGTTCGCGCTCGCCAAGGCGATCGCCTCTGGCGACCCGCGGCTCATCCAGAAGGCCGGGCTCGAAACCGAGATCGCGCGGCTCGAACGGCAGCGCGCCGCACATTTCGACGATCAGCTCAACATCGGCCGGCAGATCCGCAACGCCAAGCACGACCTCGAGGCCGCCGAGAAACGCATCCCGGCGATCCGCGCCGACCTCGCCCGGCGCGTGCCGACTCGGGGCGATGCTTTTGCCTTCGAAGATGCCGGTCGCACGATCACCGAAAGGCGTGTCGCCGGCGCCGTTTTGCTGTCGAAGATGCGCCTTGCCGAGCGCTCACGCACGGCCGGCGAACACACGCTCGGCCGCAGCGGCGGCTTCGATCTCGTCTGCCGTGCCGGCTCGACTTTTGCCCGGGGCTTTGCGGTAGCGCTCGTCCTCGAGCGCACAGGGTTCGATCAGCACGTGGCGGTCGAGCGCGATCTGACGCCGCTCGGCCTCGTCGCGCGCCTCGAACACATCCTCGACCATTTCGAAACCGAGCTCGACGAGCAGCAACGCAGCATGCACGAGGCCCGCCGCCGGTTGACCGGATACGAAGCGCGGATCGGCGCCGCCTTCCCGCTGCAAGCAGAACTCGACCTCAAACGCGCCGAGCTCGCCCGGATCGAAGGCGACCTCGCCGAGAACAACACGATTCTCGGCAAAAGCGCGAACGAAAGCAGCCAAAGGCCGATCAGCTGATCGCAAGGAAGGTCTGCCGCATCACCGGCCGCCGCCGCAAGGGTCCGCCGCTCGCGGCGGCCCGGCTCCGCCGGCTGCGCCCTTGCCCCGGCGTCACGGGATGCGGCCTCCGCACTGGGTTCCGAAAACCAACCCGAAGAGGAGCCCGCCATGCCCGAACTGCGCAGCGTCGACCCGCGTTGCCTGAAGCCCAATCCTTACAATCCCCGAATGACGCCGGCGCCTGCCACCATGGACGAGCAGCTGCTCGCCTCGATCAGGGCGATCGGCATCATCCAGCCGCCGGTCGTCACCGAGATCGACGGCGACCTCGTCATCAAGCACGGCACGCGCCGCGTCAACGCCGCGATCGCCGCCGGCCTGGTACCGATCGACGTCATCGTCGCCGACCCCGATGACGGCAATGGCCCGATGGCGTCGCTGTCCGAGAACCTGGTGCGCGCCGCGATGAACAGCGTCGACATCTGGCGCGGCATCGACGCCCTCGAACAGAAGGGCTGGAACGAACCGGCAATCGCGGATGCGCTGGCACTCCCGTTGCGGACCATCAAGCGTCTCAAACTCCTCGCGCATCTGCACCCGCCGATGCTCGAGGTCATCGCCAGCGGCAACATGCCGAGCGAAGAGCAGCTGCGCACGATTGCCGGCGCCAGCCGCGACGAGCAGGCCCAGGTCTGGAAGAAATACCACCCGAAGAAGGGCCGCGAGCTCTACTGGTCCGAGGTCGCCCGCGCCCTTGCCAAGCGCCGCATCCCATTCGCGGCCGCGAAGTTCGGCGACGACCTAGCGCAGGCCTATGGCGTCTTCTGGGAGGACGATTTGTTCGCCCCGGCCGACGAGGACGGCCGTTACACGACCAATCTCGACGGCTTCTTCGGCGCCCAGCAGGAATGGCTGCAGAACCACCTCCCGCCGCACGGCTCGTTGGTGCCGCAGGACGAGTACGGCCGGCCGCAGCTCCCGAAGCACGCCGAACAGGTCTATGGCAAACCCGGCAAAGGCGACCTGGTCGGCCACTATCTCGATCCCTACTCGGGCGCGGTGAAGACGACCGTCTACCGGCTCGTCGACAAGAAAAAAGCCGCCAAACCCGGCAACGGCGCGCCGCAGGCGGCAGACCCGGACATGCCGGAGCCGAAGACCCGGCCGCCGGTGACCCAGGCGGGTCTGGCGATGATCGGCGACTGCCGCACCGATGCGCTCCACCAGGCGCTGCGCGACAACGGCCTCGCCAACGATACATTGCTGGCGCTGCTCGTCCTTGCCTTCAGCGCGAGCAATGTCGAGGTCCGGTCGCCCTCCGAAGGCTATGCGCGCCCGGTTCGCCACGACATCGCGGCGACATTGATCAAGGACGACGCTCTCACGGCCGATACCTTTGCGATCGCCCAGGCGGCGCGCGCGATGCTCACGCAGGTTCTCTCCTGCCGCGAGAACGCCAGCAACAGCGGTGCCGTCGCACTCGTCGCCGGCGCCGCAATCGGCGCCGATGAATGCCTGCCGAATTTTGCGACCGACGAGTTCCTCCCCTGCCTGTCGCGCAGCGAAATCGAAGCGGCCGCCAAGGAGGCAGGTCTGCGCGTCGAAGTCCGAGTCAAGGACACCCGCGCGGCGCTCCTCGCGCACTACCGCGACAAGCGCTTCGTCCCGCCGATCGCCCGCTTTTCGCTGAGCCAGGCCGACATCGAACGGCTGACGGTCCGCGAAGCCGACGACACCGGCTTCAAGGAGACGCAGGGCGCCGACGCGCCCGAGGAAGACCGTGACGGCGTCGACGACGACAACGCCGCGGACGACGACGATACCGATGCGGGCGTCCCGGAAGGCGTCGAAGGCAATCCCGAAGCCGGCTGAAGCTCAAACGGGAGGAAGAAAGCCGCAACACGGCCTTCCCTGCCGGCGGCATTCCTCGGGCGCCCGCGGTCTGGACCGGTCTCCGTCCCGCTTCCGCATCCCCGCCCCGGAGTTCGGGGCGCCTCCGGCTCGCACGCTCCCGTGTCGCTGCGCTCCCGCACCAGTCGCGGCGCTCGGGGGCGGGCAGTCCCGATCCCGGTCTCCTTCGACCGCGCCCGAGGGAGACGCCGCCGGCAGCGGGCCGGCCGTCATCCCCCGAACCAAGGAGGAAATCCCAAATGTCCGGTTATCTCAATCGCGTGCAGCTGATCGGCAATCTCGGCCGCGACCCCGAAGCCCGTAGCACCCGCGACGGCAAGCGCATCGTCAGCCTCGCCGTCGCCACCGGCGAAAGCTGGAAGGACGAGCGCGGCAACCGCGTCGAACGAACCGAGTGGCACCGCGTCGTTATCTTCAGCGAGGGCCTGGCCCAGATCGCCGAACAGTATCTGCAGAAGGGCGCCAAGGTGTTCCTCGAAGGCAAACTCACAACGCGTAAATGGACCGACACCGGCGGCCAGGAGCGCTACACGACCGAGATCCACCTGACGCCGTTCAACGGCACGCTCGTCTTCCTCGATGCGAAGAGGGCCGCCGAGCGCGCAGCCGAGACAGGCGCAATCGACGGCGCCGGCGACGCTGTGTCCGACGACATCCCGTTCTGAGAGCACGAAGACTGCTCGGCCTCGCAAACGGAGAGCGGTGCGGTCGGGAACTTCCCGACGCGCCGCTTTTCGACGTCGCGCGATCCGTTCGCAGGCCCGGCGGCGAGATTCGATCCGACAGGACCGAAAGGGGAGAAAAGATGAAGAGCTATCATGGCCGTCGCACCCGCTACGGCTGCCGCGTCCGGGTATGCGAAGACAATCAGCCGCCGCGATTTCTCGATCCGCGGCTCGACCTCTGCAACCACTCCCCGACCGGCTTCGAGTGGGGCTACCCGGGCTCAGGCCCGGCGCAATTGGCGCTCGCGATCCTCGCCGATTTTCTCGGCGACGATGCCCGCGCCATAGCACTCCACCAGGAATTCAAGTGGGACCACATCAGCCCGCTCACCGGCGACGAATTCTGCATCTCCGGCGACGTCCTCGAACGGTGGTGCCGGCGCCGCGGGGACACGGTCCGCACGCTTGAAGACTGTGACCAGCCCGCCGCCGCTCTGAGCGGGGCCGCACACCGTCTCTGCCCCTCCTGCACTTCATGATTCCGAAAGGAGAATTCGGCCATGTCGCACACCGTCTACGCCTTGCTCCGCGACAGCGATCGCGGTGAACACGTCCTCGGCGTCTTTGTGGACCGAGCCCGCGCCGCCCATCTCGCACACGCCCACGCCCGGGCACGCGCGGCCAACCTCCGGCGCGAGGACGAGGAAACCTTCCACGCGCCGATCGCCGGCGATTTGTATGAGATCCTCGTCGAAGACCGCGGCCCCCACCTCGACGTCTCGGTCCGCCACCGTTTTCTCCGAACGCCGATACCAAACCGCTGGTGCGTCCGCGAATTCACCTTCGTCGCGGAACAAGAGCCTACTGCCCCGCCGGCATACCAACCTGCCCAATGACAGGGGGAGCGAGATGATGAAGCGACGCCGAGGGCGGCCGGTTGGCGACCCCCGCTGGATCACTGCCAGATACAAGGGCGCCTGCACCGATTGCCGGGCCGAAATTCTCCGAACAGCGGCAGCCTCTTCGGCAAGGCCTGCGGCTGCGGCGAGCGGCGCCAAGCTGAATTCGACGCTGCCGTCTTCGACGAGGCCAACAACGCGAGCTTGTGACGCCTCAATCCAGACTCGCGATCAGACGGCGGCAAAGAGATCGGCCCATTCCTCGAGCATCTCCGGGTGGCCGTGCCGGATCTGCACCGACACTTCAGTACAGCCGGCCGCGCGCAACTCTTGCAGCCGTTCACGCAGTTCCGCCCGGGTGCCGGTGAACGAACCCGCCTTGATCAACTCGGCGGTACAGAGCCCCACCTCTTCCGGACGCAGAAACATCAGGTGGCCGCGGTGATTGACAAGATAACGAGCATCGGCCGGCTCGTAGGCGCGGTAGATCTTTGTATAGGCGTCGACGAGTGGGGCAAGGGCAGCCGGTACCGGGCCGAAGATGCTGCCGAACTGCTCCGCCTCGGCCCAGTTGTGCAGCGCGATCATCGCCGTCGGCCCAGCCTGGGCCTTGGCGCGCGGGCTGTCGGCCGGTTCATCCTCGGCGAGGATGCAGCCGCCGATTTCGGCGCTGACTTTGCGCTCTACGGGGTTGTGCCCGTGCGCACGCCAAGCCTCCTGCATCGCGGCGATCTCGCTCCTCGCGTGACCGACGGTGCGCCCCACGACGATCCAGTTCGCTCCGAGCCGCGCCGCCAGGCGACGCGCTCGCGGTCCCGCCGCGGCGATATAGAGCGGGATTGGGTCGGCAAGGTTGTAGACGCCGGCTTCCGCGCTCATGAACGCGATTTTGCGGCGCTTGCCTTCGAACTCCCACTGCGTGGTTTCGCCGGCCAGCAGGGCCTGCACGATCCGAACATATTCCTCCATGTCGGCGAGTTTGACAGGTCCCAGACCCATCGTGCGCCGCGCGGTGAAGCCGGTCGAGATGCCGAAATCGATCCGTCCCGGCGCCAGCCGGTTCAGTGATGCGAGGCCGCTCGCCGCCACCGGCGCGATCCGGTTCGAAGGGATCATGACGCCGGTTCCGAGCCGGATGCGCCGCGTCTGCACCGCCGCCGCCCCCATCGCGACAAACAGCTCGGCGTTGAGCAGGTGCGTGTCGAAAAACCAGGCATGCGTGTAGCCGAGTTCTTCGGCTCGCCTGACAATCTTCCACGAGTCCGCCGCGGTCGCGAGCGCAATGCCGCACTCCATCCCTCCCTCCCCCGGTCTGCCGCCGACCCGCCGCCGGCATCATGTCGGTGCGCAAATCCGGTCCGCGATATCCGATTCCCGATGCACCTCAGTCAAGGGAGGTCGGCAAGTGTCAGGCGACATGAAAAACTGAAGGGACAGCTCCGGATGTCGATGGTTTGTTGAATTGTAAGCGCCGGATGCCGCGATGCTGCGGCGTTGGACGCGAGAAATGTGTGCTGACAGTCGATCGGTGCGCTACACGGCGCTGAAGGCGCCTCAAATATACTCCCCACTGTTATGCTTCACGCGCTCGAAATCATACAGGTAGGAGGCCGCTCACGACCTCAACCCCGGTTGCGCAAGCTCGCCAGCACGCTACGACTGCGCCATGCTCAAAGCGCTTCGGCCAGAAGACGCGCTCGCGATCGCCGAAATATCGCGGCGGCGCAGCCGCGACGAGCAGGCAATGGCCCAATATCTCGGCATCGGCGGAGGGCGCGCGCGGCAAGGAGGCGCCCCTGGAAGGTACGCTCTCGCGCCGCCCGGATGCTCTCGACCTTGCGGCGTTCGAGAGCGAGGAGCGACACCGCCTCGAGGCCGCGATCGCGCAGCTTTCGCCCGAGGCGCGACCCGAGCTTATAGCGCTCACCTGGCTGGCACAGCGGCCGTCATCGAGTTTCGAGGCGGCGCACGGGCCGCATCCCGCCGATGGCGCAGATCGGCTATCTCATGGGCATACGGCTCGAACGCTACATCGCCGAGGGGCTTCGCAACCTCGGCCGCCGCCGCGCGTGACCGCCGAAGGCGCAGCTCTGGGGACCAGGGTCCATTTCCGTAGGGCTGCTGTCAGGCCGCGTTGTGCCGTCGCCGTTGTCCGAGTTTCCGGAGAAAGACAAGGTCCGCGCTTGCCGCCTAAGATGCCACCTTCATCTTCACTCGCGACGTATTGGGGACAAACCGTTGCTCGGCAGGCGAATGGCGCGCTTCAATCGTCAGGTACTCAATCACCTGACGCGACCGCTCGCCCGGTATCTTCCCGGGTTCGGAGTCATCATCCACCGTGGTCGGCGAAGCGGTCACATGTACGAAACACCCGTCAACGTGTTCCACCGTGGTGATGGCTACGTGGTCGCGTTGACCTACGGCGCCGGTGCCGACTGGGTGAGAAACGTGTTTACCGCTGGTGTCTGCGAACTGATTACCCGCGGTCGCCGCATACAGCTCGTCGTTTCACATATCCAGCATAGCGAGCAACTGCTCCCCGTCCCCGCTATCGTCCGGCCGATACTGCGCCTCATTCACGTTGCCGAGTTTCTGCACTTGCGCCCGCCACACCCGGAGCATGAGGCCTTTCATTCATGATAACGCGTGCTTGGTCGGAAAGGGCACAAAGCTGCTCGATGCCCGCCGCCGGTTGCACGAGGTGGTCGCCTGGCGCGAATGGCCGATGGCGGGCCGATCACGCCGCCGGATCCGATCAGCCGTCGGCCAGCCCCGTCAGCTCCAAGCTGAGGCGGCGCAGGCGGCGGCGGGCCTCGGCGTCGTAGGCTTGCGCATGTGCGCGCGCCTCGCGCAGCCCGTTGAAATAGAGCCCGCTGCGACCTGCGAGCGCCGGCGATACCGCGAGGTTGAGGATGGCTTCGGCGCCTTGTTCAACCGTGCTGATCGGGGTGACACCGGCGCGGCGCACCATTGTCGTATTCATGTAGGTCGCCGGGTGCAGACAGGTCGCCGTGACGCCGGTGCCGGCGAGTTCGTCGGCGAGATCGATCGTGAACATGACCTGCGCGAGCTTGCTCTGGCAGTAGGCACGTCCGCCGCTGTAGCCGCGGGTCAGCATCACGTCGGCGAAATCGATCGCCCGCTGCCCGCCCGAGGACACGTTGACGATGCGCGCCGGAGCGCTCGCCTCGAGCAGCGGCAGCAGCAGGCGCGTCAGCAGAAACCCGGCGAGATAGTTGACCGCAAAACGCAATTCGAACCCGTCAGCGCTCTCCTCGCGGACCCCGCCGGCCGTGCCGATGCCCGCATTGTTGATCAGCATGTCGAGCCGGCCAGGCACCTCTTTGACCGCGGCGGCGAGCCGGCGCACCTCAGCGAGGCTCGCCAGATCGGCCCGAAAGAAGGTGGCGGCGCCACCGGCCTTCTCGATGTCGGCGACGACCCGGATCCCGCGCTCTGCGTCGCGACCGTGCACCAGGACGCGAGCACCGGCCTCGCCGAGGCTGAGGGCGACGACCCGCCCGACTCCGTCGGTCGAGCCGGTGACGAGCGCGACCCTCCCAGTCAAATCCCGCAAGCGCATGTCCTTTCTTGCCTGCGGCCCCCGTGGCAACGGCCAACAACAGAACCGTATCAGTCCGATGCCATTGCGGCAACTTTACTGTCGCTGCATTCGGGCACCTCCGCTCACAATTGAGCGGCACCGCGAACAACTCTCGAAAGCCGGGGCCGATCCCTCGACTGGAGTCCCTCCACCCACCTCCGCGTGCCGTCACCGCTGCCGATCTCTGCCGCGTAGAAGGGGTCCCAAGCCATACCAGTCGTCTGCGCTCTGCTTCGCCGCGACCGTTGTGATGCTCGCAAATCGCGGTGCCTACCGGCCGCCGCTCCACCCGACGCTACAGCAAGTACCCTTGTCGGAGTCGTGCGTTGCCCACCTTGCCGACCGGCCGGCTTGTTGAGTTCCTGGTGCAGCCCCGCGGCGAACGGCTGCTGCCGGTTCGGCTAGCCGACGTTCGCTGGGACGGACCGCAAGGAGCGACAGGCGCCGTAAGCGGACCGTCGCCCAGCGCTACCCTGGCATCCGGTGCGTCCAAGCTTCGCCGTCCCAGAACGCTGACCGCTTCTTAAAACTTAAAAGCGGATGTTCAATGTGCTCGAACTCAGCCTGTCTGATTGCTAATCGTCAGATCGTCATGGGTCAAACAGCACTATTATTGCGGACGATTAGCCGATCAGGCCATTGGTCGCAGCCTCTAAGGCTTGCTGGAACGCGCGCGGCAGGCGGGTCGCCTGGACCAGATAAGCCATGGCAGCAAAGATGAACTGGCGCGCCCGGTTGCTTGCCGACAAAAGGCCTGTGATTCGATGATCGGCATCGGGTTTCAGTGCGCGCGCCGCATTGCGAAACGCAATTTCCTTAACGATGAGAGGTAATTTGCTGAGCGCATCAGGCGCATCCAAAAATCCTCTGACCAATTCGTTCAGCCTAGCCCATTCCGGGAGATCGAAATCGTTGGACTTATCGTCGCCCCCACCGGCCTGCTTGGATAGCGCACG
>Ga0335072_10007621_pt1 | contig 15752 bp, 14 predicted proteins | sample Lox_Sample_21_FD_206725 | JGI IMG/M metagenome (GOLD analysis project Ga0335072, IMG submission 206725) | Soil microbial communities from Loxahatchee National Wildlife Refuge, Florida, United States - Lox_Sample_2.1 | ecosystem: Environmental > Terrestrial > Soil > Wetlands | place: USA... | reverse complement strand
GGCCGCGGCCAGGACCTGAACGCGGCCCTGGCCGAGCTGTACCCGTTCGCCACCAACGTCGACTCGGTGCTCGCGGTTCTGAACCGCGACAGCGCGGCCACGAGCACGCTGTTGAACGACGGCGGGCAGGTCCTGGCCGCGGTCACGCGCTCGCCGGCGGCCCTCCAGCAGTTGGTGAACAACGCCAACGCCACGTTCTCGGCCACCGCAGCGCAGGCAGCCGCGCTGGCGGCCACGATCAAGGCGTTCCCGCCGTTCCTCACCGCGACGAAGACGACGATCGATCGCGTCTCGCGATTTGCGTCGACGACCAAGCCGCTCGTCGACGAGCTTCGCCCGGCGGCGGTCCAGCTGAGCCCGGCGCTGCAGTCGATCGCCGTGCTCGCGCCCGAGTTGAACAGCCTGCTCGTCAACATCGGTCCGCTGACGAGCGCGTCGAAGGCCGGCGTTCCGGCGGTCGACCAGTTCCTGAACGAGAGCGTCCCGCTGCTCACGCGCTTGACGCCGTACCTCGGCGGAGTGATCCCGGTGGTGGACTACATCAACACCTACCGGCGCGAGGTCGCCGCGTTCTTCGCCAACGGAACCGCGTCGTCGCAGGCCGCGCTGCCGGGGGTGGTGAGCCAGAAGCCGACTCACTATCTCCGCGTCGCGCTGCCGGTCAATCCCGAGACCCTGACCGACTACTCAACCCGCCCCAACAGCAACCGCGGCAATCCGTACCTCATCCCGAGCGGCTATTCGAGCCTGGTATCGCAACTTCCGGTGTTCGGAAGTTATTTGTGCACGAGCAACCCTCAACCGACGATTGGCCCTACCATCTCGGCCTCTCTCGCCGCGGTCCTGAGCTCGGTCTACTACACCGCGGACCCCAGCGGGCCTCCGTGCAAGGCGCAGCAGCCGCTCGGCGAGGCAACCACAGGACAGTCACGGGCGTTCCCCCAACTACAACCAATCCCCTGAGCATGACCGGCTCTGCTTCAACACATACACATCAAAGGAGGAGTCAATTGCGACGGATCGTCGTAGTTGCCACGGCACTCGCCGTGCTAATCGCCGCGGCGTCGGCCTTCGCCGCCAGCGGCCTGAACAGCTATACCGCCAAACTGAGCTTCTCGCCCAACAAGGCCGGCTCGGGCAAGGCGCCGTCGTCGCTGGCGTACACCCAGAAGTACGTCGCCAACGGCACCAGCGGCAATCGGACCGCGCCGCTCAGCGACATCAAGGTCAAGATGTACGGCCTGGCGGTCGATGGGAAGGACTTCCCGACCTGTAGCGTGGGCAAGATCGCGGCGGCCGGAAGCGATAGCGGATGCCCGAAGGGCGCGCTCGTCGCCACCGGAGCGATCACAGCGACGCTGGGATCCGAGACCGACCAGAGCAAGAGCGCTCCGGGCCAGTTGTCGTGCAACCCGATGCTGCACGCCTGGAACGGCGGGCAGGGCAAGGTCGTGTTCTTCTTCATCGCGCCGGCGACCGGGCCTCACGCGTGCGCCGCCGGTGCACTCACGACGGGCGGCCTCCAGCCGTTCCTCGGGACGTTCAAGACCGTGGGCAAGTACCTGGCGCTGAACACGCCGATCCCCGCCAAGGTCTCGTTCCCGCTCCCCGGTTACGAGGGCTCGCTGACGAGTGAGACGCTGAACTGGAAGAACCTGAGCACCAAGCTCAAGAACGGCAAGACCGTGCACTACACGACGTCGGTCGCTTGCCAGGGCGGTAAGCGCCCCTACACCGTGCAGTTCGCCGCTCAGGCCAATGCCACCGCTCCGTCGGTGTCGCAGACGGTCACGGGCACGCAGAAGTGCAGCTGATCTAGTCGGTTGCCATTGCCGGCGCCCCCGCACGACGCGGGGGTGCCGGTGATGGGCCCGCCTTCGGCAGCATCCGGAGGATGCCGCCGCGGGCGGGTCCTAAGCGACTTCGAAGCGTTCCGCGCGCTGGGCGGTGCGCTCGGACTCGTTCAGCATCTGGAAGAACAGCACGACGAGCGCGATCCCCATCACGATCGACTGCTCGAGTGCCATCACGAGGCCCGCCATCATCTGGTCCTCGAGCGGCGAGAGCCCCCAGTAGGAGGGCTGGTGGGCGTAGAACGGGTAGATCACGGTCGGCGCGAACGCCAGCGCCACCCCGAGCAGGCCGACGAGCAGCTTGCCGCCGGCCATGTACGCCACCGGCCCGAGGCCGGCCAGGCGCCGGCGGTTGCGGATCGGCGACAGCACGTGCCACCAGTAGAGCGTCCCGACGATGAAGAACGTCGAGTGCTCGGTCGCGTGGATGAATCCGTTTCCCTGCGCCTTGTCGTACAGGAAGGGCAGGTGCCACATCCACAGCACACCCGCGTACAGGACCACCGCGAACGCGGGGTGCGCGACGAAGCCGGCGCGGCGCTCGATCGTCGTCAGGCGCCGCGTCACCGGCCGCAGCAGCACCTTGGTGAGCCCGAGGATCAGCAGGATCGGCGCGATGTCGAGCAGCAGCATGTGCTGGACCATGTGCATCACCATCATCTGGTCCCCGAGCGAGTCCAACGGGGAGACGAGCGCCGCCAGGATCGTGACGACGCCGCCCGCGAACAGCGCCAGGCGCCACAGCGGGGGCCGGTGGCGCTCGGCCCGGCGCGCGCGGCGCCAGGCGGCCGCATACAGCGACACCAACACCACCACCGAGAGCAGCGCGGTCCAGTCGAACGTCCACGACGTCTGCGGACTCACCAGCGGGATTATGCGCGCACACAGCGGTCGATGCCCAATCGACAAACGCCCCATCGAGGACTACGCTTGGAGGTTCAACGCACATCCATCCTTCCCAGCAAGGAGGTAGGTCGATGCGCATCGAGGTCAAGGGCCGCAACCTGCCCGTTTCGGAGGACCTGAGGGAGCACGTCGCCAAGCGCTTCCGCAAGGTCGAGCGGCAGGTTTCCGAATTCGCCGAGCTCGAGGTGGAAGTGTTTGAAGAGCGCAACCCCGCGATCGCCGATAACCAGGTCGCCGAGGTGACGCTTCACTTGAAGGGGGTAACGCTGAGGGCGCGTGACGCCTCGCCCGACATCATGCACTCGGTCAACCTGTGCGCGGACGAGCTCTCGATCCAGGTCAAGCGCCACCGTGACAAGCGGCGCAAACGCCGCGAGGCGCGGGCCGCGGCCCAGGGGGTCACGACCGTTCCGGAGGCGTCGGAGGAGGAGTCCGAGCCGTTCTTCGGAGAGCCCGCGGCCGCCCGTGACACGGGGCCGCCGGGGGTCTCCTCTGCCGCGTAGAACCGGCCAACCCCCACTGCTACGCTAGGCCCATGTCCATTCTGGACCGCGCTCTTCGCATGGGCGAAGGCAAGAAGTTCAAGGTCTATGAACAGCGGGTTGGACGGATAAATGGGTTCGAGCCCGAGCTTGAGCACTCCACCGACGCCGAGCTGAGAGAGGCCGCCGACGAGCTGCGCGAACGCGCGGCCAACGGCGAGAGCCTCGACGACCTCCAGTACGAATGCTTCGCGCTCGTGCGCGAGGCCGGCAAGCGGACGATGGGCATGCGCCACTTCGACGTGCAGCTGATCGGCGGCATGGTGCTCCACGACGGAGCGATCGCCGAGATGCGGACCGGCGAGGGCAAGACGCTGACGGCCACGCTGGCCGTCGTGCTCAACTCGCTGGCCGGCCGCGGCGTCCACGTCGTGACCGTCAACGACTACCTGGCCCGCCGCGACGCGATGTGGATGAAGCCGATCTACGACGCGCTCGGCGTCACCGTCGGGATCCTGCAGAACATGCAGCCGTACGAGGACAAGCGCGCCGCCTACGCCGCGGATGTGACCTACGGCACGAACTCCGAGTTCGGCTTCGACTACCTCCGCGACAATATGGCGACCACGCTCGAGGAGAAGGTCCAGCACGGCGGGCGGCCCAAGCCCGAGGAGGGCAAGTCCCACTACCACACGTTCGGGATCATCGACGAGGTCGACAACATCCTGATCGACGAGGCCCGGACCCCGTTGATCATCTCGGGCGCCCCGGAGCAGGCCGCCGAGCTTTACGTCCGGTTCGCGAAGCTGGCGCCGCAGATGGTGCCCGGCAAGACCCCCGAGGGCATGGACCCGCGGATGAAGAAGGAGTTCGTCGCCGACTTCGATTACGAGTTCGAGGAGAAGCACAAGACGGTCTCGGTCACCGAGCGCGGCGTCGCCAAGGCCGAGCGGTTCCTCGGGGTCGACCACATGTACCGCGCGGAGAACGGGCACCTCGTCAACCACCTGATGCAGGCGCTCAAGGCGGAGTCGTTGTACAAGCGCGACGTCGATTACGCGGTGATCGACGGCGAGGTCAAGATCATCGACGAGTTCACGGGCCGGATCCTCGAGGGCCGGCGCTGGTCGGAGGGTCTTCACCAGGCGGTCGAGGCCAAGGAGAGCGTCCGCGTCCAGGAGGAGAACCAGACGCTCGCGACCGTGACGCTGCAGAACTACTTCCGCATGTACGACAAGCTCGCGGGCATGACCGGTACGGCGCTGACCGAGGCGACCGAGTTCATGAAGATCTACGAGCTCCCGGTCGTCGAGGTCCCGACGAACCGTCCGATGGTCCGCGCGGACAAGAACGACCAGGTCTACAAGACCAGGGAGGGCAAGGCGAGCGCGATCGTCCGCGAGATCGAGAAGCGCCACGCCACCGGCCAGCCGGTGCTCGTCGGGACGATCTCGGTCGAGGTGTCCGAGCAGCTGTCGTCCGACCTCCGGAAGAGGGGCATCCAGCACTCGGTGCTGAACGCCAAGCCCGAGTACGCCGAGCGCGAGGGCGAGACGATCGCCGAGGCCGGCGCCCCGGGCGCGGTCACGATCGCCACCAACATGGCGGGCCGCGGCGTCGACATCAAGCTCGGTGGCAACGCCGAGCACCTGACCCAGCTCGAGATGGCCAAGCTCGGGCTCCAGCCCGGCGATCCCGACTACGACGAGCACTACAAGAAGGCGTTCCCGGCGATCGAGGCGCGCGTCGACGCCGCCCGCGATCAGGTGCTCGAGCTCGGCGGGCTGTTCATCCTCGGAACCGAGCGCCACGAGTCGCGGCGGATCGACAACCAGCTGCGCGGCCGTTCGGGCCGCCAGGGCGACCCCGGCGAGTCGCGCTTCTTCCTCTCGGCCCAGGACGACCTCGTCCGCCTGTTCGCCGGCGAGCGGATCTACAAGATCCTCGACAAGCTGGGGAGCGTCGACGAGGAGGGCAACGAGGAGCCGATCGAGCACGGGATGCTGTCCAAGCAGATCGAGAAGGCCCAGCGCAAGGTGGAGGAGCAGCACTTCCTCCAGCGCAAGCACACGCTCGAGTACGACGACGTGCTCAACCAGCAGCGCGAGGTGGTCTACACCTACCGCGACGAGATCCTCGAGGGCCGCGACATGAGCGAGGCCGCCCGCCAGGAGATCGGGAACCTGATCGAGCGCCAGGTGGCGGACTACACCGCGGGCGATTTCGTCGAGGAGTGGGACGTCCCGGGGCTGCTCCGCAGGATGGAGGAGATGTTCCCGCCCGACGCCGATGTGATCGACGTCGATCCCAGCCGGGTCGACCGCGAGGAGCTCGTCGACGTGCTGAAGGAGCAGGGCGACGAGGAGTACGACCGTCGCGAGGAGGAGTTCGGCCCCGAGCTGATGCGGGACATCGAGCGGTTCCTGCTGCTCCAGATCATCGACCAGCGCTGGCGCGAGCACCTGTACGACATGGACTACCTGCGCGAGGGCATCCACCTGCGCGGGTTCGCCCAGATCGAGCCGCTCGTCGCCTACAAGAACGAAGCCTTCGAGCTGTTCCGCGACCTGATGAACAGCGTCTGGGAGGACTACGCCCGGCTGATCTTCCACGTCCAGGTCACGCCCGTCGACCCGACCAACGGTGGCGCGCCCGCGCCCCCGCCGACGCGGAGCCCGAGCCGTGCCGCGAGCTCGTCGACCGGTGGCGGGGGGCGGGTCACGTACTCGGGCGGTGGCGGTGGAGCCCAGGGCGCGATGGCGATCGCCGCCGCGGCCGGTGGCGCGGGGGCGGTCGAGAACGGTGCCGTCGCCGAGGAGCCCGAGATGGCCCACGTCGAGCAGCGCCGCGTCGATCCGGGCGAGCAGATCGGCCGCAACGATCCGTGCTGGTGCGGATCGGGCAAGAAGTACAAGAAGTGCCACGGGGCGTAGGCGCCCCCGCGTGACGGGCGCCCGAGGACCCGGTCACAACCGCACATTCGACGGCGCCCTCAGGGTGAGAGTGGCCTGATGACCCGCATACGTGCCCGAATCCACATTCGGGCTCGCGTGGCCGCCGAGCGTGGGTTTGTGACCACACGCTCGCGGATGTGAGGTGCCGTCCCAGCGGTACAGTCCGAGGCCATGCCTGACGCCCCGGATCTGCGCGTCTCGGATGAGCAGCGCGACCGCGCGGCGCAGGACATCCGCGAGCACTTCGCGGCCGGCCGGCTCACGGACGACGAGCTGAGCGAACGGATCCAGGCCGTCTACAGCGCTCGCACCGAGCAGGAGCTGCAGAAGCTCCTGGCCGATCTGCCCAAGCTGCCGGCGACCCGGGCCCAGCAGAAGGCGGAGATCGCACAGCGCCGGCGCGACCTCCAGCGCCGGGTGCTCCAGGAGGCCGGCGGAGGGTCGGGCGCATTCCTGATCTGCACGGCGATCTGGGTGGGGTCGGGCGCGAGCGGCTTCTTCTGGCCGATCATCGTCGCGCTCGGCGTGCTGGTCCCGCTGTTGCGCAACGGCTGGCGGTTGTATGGACCGGCGCCCGAGTTCGACGAGATCGAGCGCGAACTCGAGGCGCGCCGGCACAAGAACCAGAGCCGCGCGGATTCGCGCAGCGAGCGCCGCGCCGTCCGGTCAGACCAGCGGCGCGAACGCTAGTTTGATCAGCGCTGTTTCTGGTGCCGGATGTGATCCGGCGCGATCACGAACTTGATCCGCTGCTCGCCCGGCTGGCGGAACGGATACTCGTCCTGATTGATGTACTTCTTGGCGAGCGCGTTGATGTGCTCGTCAGCCCCTTCCGTGGAGCCGCTCGCCGTGCCGCGGATCTCGACGTAGTTGTAGGGGTTGCCGGCCTCGTAGACGAGCGCGGTGATGCGCGGGTCGCGCTCGAGGTTGGTCGGCCACTTCCGGCCCTTGGCGCTGTTGACCGCGACGGTCCCGTCGTCGTCGCTGATCCAGGCGATCGTGCTGAGCACCGACCCGTCGGGGTTGATCGTCGAGACGACCGCGTAATTCGGCTCCGAGAGGAGCTTCTGCACTTCTGAATCGTTGAGCGTTGCCATGTTCCGCAATGTACCGCTGCTACTGTGAACGCATATGACGACGGCGCCCTCGGAGCCTCTTTCCCAGCGCCTCGCTGCCATCCGCGAGCAGCTAAAGCTGCTTGCGGACTACCTTTGACCCCGCTGAGCTGAGCGAGCGCGTCGACGCGCTCGAACAGGAGATGGGCGCGCCGGGCTTCTGGGAGGACCAGGAGCAGGCGGCGAAGGTAAGCGCCGAGCACGCGCGCGCCAGCCGCAGGCTGGCGGTGTACCGCGACCTCGAGCGCGACGTCGACGATCTCGAACCGCTCGCCGAGCTCGCCGAGGAGGACCCGGAGATCGGGGCCGAGCTCGAGGAGCAGATCCGGAGCGTGACTGACCGCCTGGCGCAGCTCGAGGAGCAACGGCTGTTCTCGGGTCGCTACGACACCGGCGATGCGTTCGTGACCATCAACGCCGGCGCCGGCGGCACCGACGCCCAGGACTGGGCCGAGATGCTGCTGCGAATGGAGATGCGCTGGGCCGAGCGACGCGGGTTCGAGGTCGAGTTGCTCGAGGCCTCGCCGGGGGAGGAGGCCGGGATCAAGTCGGCGACGTTCCTGGTCAAGGGCGAGAACGCCTACGGTCTGTTCGGCGCGGAGAAGGGCGTCCACCGGCTGGTGCGCCTGTCGCCGTTCGACTCCGCCCATCGCCGCCAGACGAGCTTCGCCGGAGTCGAGGTCTCGCCGGTGGTCGAGGACATCGGAGACGTCGAGATCGACGACGACGATCTCCAGATCGACACCTACCGGGCGAGCGGCGCCGGCGGTCAGCACGTCAACAAGACCGACTCCGCCGTGCGGATCACGCACAAGCCCAGCGGGATCGTCGTCCAGTGTCAGAACGAGCGCTCGCAGTCCTCGAACAAGGCCGAGGCGATGACGATGCTCCGCTCCAAGCTGCTCGAGCTCGAGGAGCGCAAGCGGCGCGAGGAGATCGCCAAGGAGAAGGGCGAGGCCCAGGACGTCAACTTCGGCTCGCAGATCCGCTCCTACGTCCTGCACCCGTACTCGATGGTCAAGGATCACCGGACCGATCACGAGATGGGCGATACCGCGCGGGTGCTCGACGGCGACCTCGACGGGTTCGCCCGTGCCTACCTGCTGAAGTCGGCTAAGTAGTCGACTCGCTCGCGCGGCCCGGGAGCGGCATGCGCCAGGCCTCGCGCACCTCGCCGCGAGGCAGCCAGTCGGGCAGATCGAGCGCCAGATGGCGTGAGATCGCGATCGCGAACGGTTCGTAGCTCGATCGCAGCTCGGCGAGCCGCTCGGCGCAGGCGTCCTCGTCGGCGTCGGAGTGGAGCCCGCTGCCCTCGAGCCGGCGGCGAAGCTCGTCCAGATCCGCGCGCGGCAGGCGATCGCGAGATCGGGGCTCGGGATCGCGCTCGACCCGCCGGGCACTGAGCGTGTACCCCAGGTCTCCGAGCGCGTGGCTGCCGATGCGAAACGTGAGCTCGGCCGCCTCGGTCGAGCCATCGGGGCCGAAGGCGATCGCGTATGCGGACGCGTCCACGACCGTGGTCAGCGCCGCCAGCCAGTTCTGGTCGACGTGCTGGGAGCGGAAGTACCCGAGGATCGGATACGACAGGTGCGTCTCCATCAGCTCGGCCGTCCACGTCTCCCATTCGAGCAGGTACTCGTCCAACTCGGCCCAGCCGCCGCGCTCGCCCGAGCGCTCGAGCAGCCGGCCCGGGCTGGGCGGGGATCCGGCTCGCGGGTCGAGCCGGGCCACGGCCGACTCCCGCCGCGAGAACGCCTGGAACAGCGCCGGGAGGTAGCCGATCGCTATGGCCAGGAATCCGAGCCCGTTCGCGGCCTCGACGATCTGAAGCGTCTTGCCGGGGCCGCCGGTGGGCGTTGTCGGGGTGGTGGCGCTGACGAACGTGCCGGCGCTGAAGTACAGGTCGTTTCCGAAGCCGACCGCGCGCGAGCCGCCGAGGTGGGTCGAGACCGCCCAGTGGAGTCCGGCGTAGGTGAGGATCACGCCGGCGCTCAGCAGCCCGAGAATTGACAGCAACCCGAGCGGACCGAAGATGCCGAGCATCGTGTCGGCCGCCTCGCGGCGCAGGACGCGGGCGCCGGCACGCCACGGGATCCAGAGAGTGCGCAGGATCGCCCGGGCGATCGCGGGATCCCGGTTCACCCGCCGCGGGAGTAGGAACACGATGAAGAACTCCGCCAGCAGGAACGCGAGCGTTACAAGGCAGAACAGGCCGACGAGAAGACGCAACATCTATCCTCGCCCCATACCCGAACTGACCGAAAACAACGTCGTCGTGCGTGCTTTGGCCGAGGATGTCGGCGATGGGGACGTGACTACGGCCGCCACCGTGCCCGCCGGCATTCAGGCGCGGGCCCTGATCACCCAGAAGGCGCCGGGCGTCATCTACGGGCTCGACGTGGCGATCGAGACGTTCCGTTTGCTGGATGGGGATCTTGCGTTCGAGCGGCTGGTCGACGAGGGCGTGTGGCGGGACGGCGGGCCGGTCCTGGCGATCGAGGGCTCGGCCCGGGCGATCCTGACCGGCGAGCGGACCTCGTTGAATTTCCTCCAGCGCCTGTCGGGGGTGGCGACTCTCGCCGCGCGGTGCGTGCGCGCGGTCGAGGGGACGGGCGCCGTGATCCTCGATACGCGCAAGACCACCCCGGGCCTGCGGGCGCTCGAGAAGGCGGCGGTCGCCGCCGGTGGCGCCACCAACCACCGCGCCGGCCTGTACGACGCGATCCTGATCAAGGAGAACCACGCGGCGCTCGCCGGCGGGGTGGGCGAGGCGGTGCGCCAGGCCAGCGCACATGCTCCCGGGCTCCAGCTCGAGGTCGAGTGCCAGACGCTCGACGAGGTCGACGAGGCGCTCGGCGCGGGCGCCGGGTTCTTGCTCCTCGACAACATGTCGGTGGACGAGCTGACGGCCGCTGTGGATCGTGTGGCCGGCCGGGCGAAGCTCGAGGCGAGCGGCGGGTTCACGCTGGAGACGATCCGGGAGGTCGCAGAGACCGGCGTAGACTTCATATCAGTGGGTGCGATCACCCACAGCGCTCCGGCGCTAGACCTGTCCCTCCTCCTCGAGCCGATTTCATGAACTTGCCGATGTTCGGTGCGACAGACGCACCCTTGCTACTCGAGAACATCCCCGCCCTGCAGGATGAAGTGCGCGCGCTCGCGCGCGACCGCGGCGCGGTGATCCTCGCCCACAACTATCAATTGCCCGAAATCCAGGACGTCGCCGACTACGTCGGCGACTCGCTCGGGCTCTCCCAGCAGGCGGCCGGCGCCGACGCGGACACGATCGTGTTCTGCGGCGTGCACTTCATGGCCGAGACCGCCTCGATCCTGTGTCCCGACAAGCGCGTGCTGATCCCCGACCTCGACGCGGGGTGCTCGCTCGCGGACTCGATCACGGCTGCCCAGCTACACGACTGGAAGGCGCAGCACCCCGGCGCGGTCGTCGTCATGTACGTGAACACGACTGCCGAGGTCAAGGCGCAGACCGACTACTGCTGCACCTCGGCCAACGCGGTCAAGGTCGTCGAGCACATCTACGCCGAGCATGGTTCCGACGTGGAGATTCTGTTTGGACCGGACATGTTCCTCGGCGCGTACGTCGAGAAAACGCTCGGGCGCTCGATGCACGTGTGGGACGGCGAGTGCCATGTCCACGCCGGCATCAGGCCGTCGGACATCGCGTCCGTGCGTGCGGCGCATCCCGGGGCCGACTTCCTGATCCACCCCGAGTGCGGGTGTTCGACCAGCGTGATGGAGTACGTCGCGGCGGGCGACGTCGATTCCGAGGGCGTCCACATGCTTTCGACCGGTGGGATGCTCGGGTACGCACGCGACCGGGCGGGCGGGCCGTCGTCGACTGCGATTGTCGCCACCGAGACCGGGATGCTGCATCCACTGCGCCAGGCGGCCCCCGACATCGAGTTCATCGCCGCCAACGAGGCGGCTCACTGCCGCTTCATGAAGATGATCACGCTTCCGAAGTTGCGCGACTCCTTGCGCGACGATGTTTTCGAAGTGAAGGTGCCGTCCGAGATCGCCGGCCGGGCGCGGCTGCCGATCGAGCGGATGGTGGCGATCAGCTGACGCGCTACGGGGCGGCGCCGTTCATGAGGTCGATCCCGTTATCGACCGCGTTCCTGACGCGCGGGAGCGTGACCCGCTTGCGCTCGAACTCGTCCGGCGTGTAGCAGTGGACGTCCGCCGGCGCGCCCATCTCGAGGCCGTCCCACAGCGAGCCGGCGTGGTAGACCCGCTCGAGCCACGGCATCCCCTCGAACGCGTGCGAGACGAGAATCACGATGAACTCGGGGCCGCGCTCGCGCTGCGGCGGTGCCCCCTGTTCGTCGGCGACCCGCGCGCCGCCGAGCACGGCGACGTTGATCTGCCAGCGGTCGCCGACGCGCTCCAGGTACCGCTGGAGCTCGCGCCGGTTCACGGCGGTCGTCACCTCCACGGGCCGATTGTCCCGGTAGCGGGCCGCGGGCGCAACGCTTTTACGGTCCGCGACTGAGTAAGTGGCGGGATCCGGCGAGTGGCTGGGCGTGATCTGGCGTCGCCCGCTCGCCCCGATAGCACTGGTGGTACATGAGGGCGAGCGGGTGACGCCAGGCGCGTCCAGACGCCGTCGGAACCGTCAATGACGAAGTCGTGGGCCCTCAGTACTTGGCTATGGCGGGGACGATCTGATCGAACAGCTGGATCGCGGTCCAGTTGCCCGGCCCGTCGATCATCAGCGCAAACGCAAGCACGTGATGGTCCGGCGTGTCGCAATAGCCGGCGAGGTTGGTCACGTAGTTGAGCGTGCCCGTCTTGGCGATGCAGTGGCCCTGGGCGGCGGTGTGGGCGGCGATGTTCTGCACGGTGCCGTTGATGCCGACTGTCGGCAGTGAGGCCCACAGGATCCGGCCGGTGGGCGTGTTCCATATCTTCGTGAGCAGGTCGACGACCTCGTCTGGAGACGAGCGGTCAGAGCGCGAGAGGCCCGACCCGTCGACGATCTGCGGGTGCATGCCGAGCGAGTCGATCACGGTCGAGATCACGTGCGCGCCGGCGGTGATGCTCCCGCCGGTCCCGAACCGGACTCCGAGTTGCTTGGTCAGCATCTCGGCGAAGAAATCGTCCGAGGGCACGTCCATGAGCTTGAGCATCGTCCGGAGAGAGGGGGACTCGACAGACGCGAGCTGCGTCGCGCCGTCCGGCGCCGGAAGGGTCCGGTTCAGCGGGCGCGCCTCGATCCCGGCGCCCTTCATCGTCAGCACCAGCTCCTTGGCCGCGAACTCGCCCGGGGAAAGCTTCTTGAAGGTCGAGCCGTGGTCGTAGCTGAGCGCCGACAGCTGCCCGCCGAAGTCGGGGACGTCGGGCTTGTACTCCGTCGCGGGGCCGCCGCGGAGCTCGTCGAACAGCGCCGCGTCGCCGATCACCCACCCGGTTACCCGCTTGATCCCGTCGTGGCCGAGCTGGCTCACCAGCTGGTTTGCGGTGGGGCCGTATCCCTGCTCCCAATTCCGGTTGAACGCGCCGTCGCCGAGCGTCGGGTCGCCGCCGCCGACCAGGTACAGGTTCCCGTGCCATACGCCGCCGGGCCCGAGGTGGCCGGTGCCGGCGATCGTGGTCTGGAGCGTGGCGCTTGGTCCGAGCTCCGTGAGCGTCGCCACGGTCGTGTAGAGCTTCTCGACCGACGCCGGCGGGCGGCCGACGTTGGCGCGGAGCGCGAACAGCGGCGTCTTGTCGGTCAGGTCGTAGACGAGCGCACCGCTTTGTGGGCCCCCCTTGGCGAGCGCGCCCGACACCGCCGCGCGCAGCGCGGTCAGCTGGGGCGACGGCGTGTGCGGGGGCTCAGGCGCGACATGGAGCGGGGCGGTGGCGGTGGCGGTGGTGGGGCTCGTCGCCGTGTGTGCGATCGGCGTGCCGACCGAGGCATCCGCCGTCGGCTTTTGGGCGTGGCCCCCGCCGCCACACCCCGCAATCATCGCCGCGACGGCGATGCCCCCCAGGATCCGGCGTGTCAGGCTGACTCGAGCTCCTCCACGGTGTGCGGGCCGACGCACGCCACCGACAGCTCGTCGGCTACGCGCTCGGCGACCTCTCTTACCTCGTCGAACGTTACTTCGTCGAGGAGCGCGATCGTCTGATCGGGGTCGACGTCCTCGCCGTACACGATCGTCTGCTGCGCGGCATGACGGGCGATTGCCCCGGTGTTCTCGAACGCGATCGCGCGGGCGCCGGCCGCGTAGGCGCGCGCTCGCTCGACCTCGGCCTCGGTCGGGCCGTCCTCGCGGAGCTCTGTGACGATGTCGCGCATCCTCCGGTACGCCTCGAGCATCTTGCTCGACTCGAGTCCCGCCGCCAGCTGGAGCACCGGCACGTCGGCGTACGAGTGCGACACGGAATGCACCGAGTAGGCGAGGCCGCGCTGCTCCCGGATCTCGTCGAACAGGCGCGAGCCCATCGAGCCGCCGAGCAGCGTCGAGTAGATCGTGAGCACGGCCCGCTGCTTGGGATCGTCGGGCTCGATCCCCGGCTGGTAGGACATCCGCAGGTGCGACTGATTCGAGTCGCGCTCTTTGACAAGGATCCGGGGATGTTGCGCCGGCGCCGGCTCGTACGGGGCGGGCTCGGGCCGGGTCGGGAAGCGCGTGAACAGCTCGTCGACGGCGCCGTTCTGGGGGAGGCTTTCGAGGTTGCCGACCAGGAACGCGCCGCCGCGGTCGGGCGCCCAGCGGCGGTTGCGGAACTCGACGATGCCCTCGCGCGTGAAGGTGTCGCGGATGTGCTCGGCCGGTCCGAGCACCGGGCGCCCCAGCGGGTGATCGCCGAACGCCGCCTCGTCGATCAGATGCCCGGCCATGACCGCCGGTTGATCGTTGGCGCGGGCGATCTCCTGCACGACCACGCCACGCTCGCGATTCAACTCGTCCTCGTCGATGCGCGAGCGACCTACGAAGTCGGTGAGGAGGTCGGCTGCCTCGAGTGCCTTGTTGGCCCGGGCGGTGATGTGGAACGCGACCAGGTCGTGGCTCGTGTACGCGTTCAGGACCGCGCCGATCCGCTCGGCGGCCTCGTTGACGTCCCGGTAGGTCGGGTACTTCTCGCCTCCCTTGAACACGAGATGCTCGAGAAAGTGGGCCATCCCGTTCTCCTCGGGGCGTTCGGTCCGGGCGCCGGCATCGAACGCGACCAGGATCGTCACGGCGCGCGTTCCCTCTACGGCAATCCGGTAAAGAGGCAGCCCGTTGGGTAACTGGGTTCGCGCGATCGACGGCACCGCAACAGAAAATAGCTGGCCGCGCAAATCCCTTTGCGGGGGGAGTGGCCGGCCGTGCAAATCCCCTTGCAGGGGGAGGGATCAGGCGGCGTTCCGGGATGGGCCTCGGTAGGCTGGCCCAACCTATGGCTAGAACTGAATCACAGCATCGAACCCGCCGGCGGCGCGAGAGCGCGGCCCCGGCACTGCCTGCGGCCCGCGAGGCCCGGCCCGTCGCAGCCGTTCCGGGCGCCGCTCCGGTCATCGATTTCCGCGGCGTATCCAAGCGTTACCCGAGCGGCGACATTGGCCTGGACCAGGTCACCTTCTCGATCGACCGCGGCGAGTTCGTGTTCCTGGTCGGCTCCACCGGCTCGGGCAAGTCGACCGTGATGCGCCTGCTGATCAAGGAGCTCGACCCGACCGGCGGGACGCTCCGGGTCGCCGGCCACGACCTCGGCCAGATCAAGCGCAACCGGATCGCCTACTACCGCCGCAACATCGGGGTGGTGTTCCAGGACTTCAAGCTGCTGCCTTCGCGGACCGTCTATGACAACGTCGCCTATGCGCTTCAGGTCACCGGCGGGACGCGCCGCGAGATCCGGGACAAGGTGCCGGACATCCTCCGCCTGACCGGCCTGTCGCTGAAGCTCCACAACTACCCCGACCAGCTGTCCGGCGGCGAGCAGCAGCGCGTGTCGATCGCGCGCGCGTTCGTCAACCATCCGCCGCTGCTGCTGGCCGACGAGCCCACCGGAAACCTCGACCCCGAGACGAGCGTCGACATCATGCGGCTGCTCTACCGGATCAACCGCACCGGCACCACCGTGCTCGTGGCCACCCACGACCAGGCGATGGTGGACAAGATGCGGCGGCGCGTGCTCGAGCTGTCCGAGGGTCGGATCGTCCGCGACGAGGCCACGGGCCTGTACACGCGCGACGAGACCACGCGCGAGTTCGCCCGGCGGATGCGCCAGCCCCCGACCCGCCCGGATGGGGTGTAAAGGATGAAGCTGGGGTTCTTCCTGAAGGAGGCGTTGCGGTCGATGCGCCGCAGCGCCGCCCCGAGCTTCGCGGCGCTCGCGACCGTGCTCGTGACGATGCTCGTGCTCGGGGTGTTCATCCCGATCGTGCAGGCCACCAACGGGGCCGCCGACAGCGTCCGCGGCCGCGTCGAGGTCGACGTGTACATGAAC
>Ga0335072_10007620_pt1 | contig 15752 bp, 15 predicted proteins | sample Lox_Sample_21_FD_206725 | JGI IMG/M metagenome (GOLD analysis project Ga0335072, IMG submission 206725) | Soil microbial communities from Loxahatchee National Wildlife Refuge, Florida, United States - Lox_Sample_2.1 | ecosystem: Environmental > Terrestrial > Soil > Wetlands | place: USA... | reverse complement strand
GTCAAATAACAGGCACGAAGTGTCAGGGCACGACTTCAGTCGTGCCGATAAGCCGAACAGATTCTGTGGGGCTTCAGCCCCTGTTTCCGCATTTTTCGCGAATCAGGCTCCAGCAAATGAGTTTTTCTGCAGCCTCTTTAGCCGTGCCGCAGAATGCCCAACAAGACTATGGGCTTGAGCCCCTGTGAGATGTTCATGCTGAGCCTGAATGCTGTTTCTGAGACAGCTCTTAGAGCCTTTTCGGTCTAACTATTTACGGTTCAAGTTCAGGTCTGTGATCTCCCACCCTTGAATCAAAAGGCGATTCAAGGATGGGGCACCCAGCGTTCTTGTTAACACTCGACCCGAAAATGCTTTAGCCTTCTGTTTCACGCGCGCCGAGCTCGTTATTCAGCCGGCGCGGGCGCTCTTCGTGCAGCTCATGATAAAGCTCGTCAACTTTTGAACGCGCCTTCTCAAGCGCGCGCTTGCCTGACGGCGTAATTTTGTAGATCCGTCTACGGCGACCCTCGGCATGCTGCAGGCTCGACCTGAGCAAACCCGCGCGCTCCAGACCATGCATCAGCGGGTATAAAGTGCCCGGCCCAACGTGGTAGCCGTGATGCTCAAGCTCATGCATCATGGCCAGGCCGAAGACAGGCTCCTCAGCCGCGTGCAACAGCACATGGAGCCGAATCAGTCCATCGAATAGTTCCCGCTTATGGTTCATCTGAAATTCAACTATACCGCCTTTCCTGCGCGGTCCGGCTTGCATATTATCGAATTTCGATATAAAGTCTCCGCAGATGGCCGGGCTCGCCATTGAAATCCACTTAACAATGAAGTCACATTTGAAGTCCATAAGCAGGCTCATCGAATTCACATTCGTGCTGGCGCTCGTTGCGGCGGTTCCAGGGCTGCACGCGCAGGGGCCTCCCTACCAGACCGACGACCCGGTTCCGGTGGATTACGGCCACTACGAGTTCTACATCTTTGGCGGCGCAGACGGCACGCCTGTTGAGATGGATTCAACGGGACCGGCATTTGAGTTCAACTGGGGCGCGATACCGCGCGTGCAGTTGCACGCGATTCTGCCGTGGGGGGTGGTGGCGCCGTTGAACAGCGCTGTTTATGCGCCCGCCTCGGGCCAGGGCCCCACAGAGTTTGGGCTCATCGATATGGAGTTGGGCACGAAGATCGCCTTCATCAAAGAAAGCCCGCACGTTCCGCAGATGGGAATCTTTACGATGTACGAGATGCCGACCGGTAATTACAACAAGGGCCTGGGCGTAGGCAAGGTCTGGTACAAACTACCTTTCTGGATCCAGAAGAACTGGGGCAAATGGCTCTTCGACGGCGGAGCCGGATATCAACTCGTGAAACAGGCCGGGTATCGCAGCTTTCCCTACGCGGGATGGCTCGTGAAGAAGGAACTGAACGAGCGGCTCGAGCTTGGCGCAGAGGTTTTTGCGCACGGTCGCGAGGGAGTTGCGACTGCGCAGACAGAGCGTGCAGCGCTCGTTGACGTGGGCGGCTACTACCACTTCAAGCACAATCCCAACGAGCAGTTACTGTTTTGCTACGGACACTCGGTGGCCGGACAGACTGAGAATTACGCCTACGTTGGAATGTACTGGACGTGGGGCAAGGACAAGGGGAAACCCGACAGCGATAAGAAACCCGACAACGGCGCGATGTTTCCGGGCCCTCCCGACGGAGGCGGATCGCTGCGGAATGGGAACTGAGCTTCAGTAAGGGCCATCGATCGCGGGAGACAATTCACAGGAAAGGACTCTGCATGGAGATCACCACACGCAGTCTCTGGACGCTGATTCACGGCATGGGTTTTGGCGCCCTTTATCTGATGGCCTGCTCGGGCGCGCTGGTCGAACTTTATCGGCGCTATTGCACGCACAATTCAGTTGAGCCCTCGAGCCGTGACGAGACATTCCTGCGCGTATATCTCGCGGTGATGGCAGGGTTGGCGTGGCTCGCCGTGGTTACGGGCAGCTACATTATCTATCCGTGGTATCGCGCCAAACCGCCGGCCGGCACGGCAAATCTGGCCGTATATCCGCGCTACCTGCTGCTCTCGAGCCCCACCACAAGCGGGTGGCATAACATGGGGATGGAGTGGAAAGAATACATTGCCTGGATCGTGCCGATCGCAATCACCATGGCGGCAGTAGTGGTAATGCAGTATGGACGCAGGCTCAAGGATCACCCGCAACTGCGCAATACGATACTTTGCTTTGTGTGGGCCTCGCTGCTGTCTGCGGGAATTGCGGGCTTCTTTGGCGCAATGCTCAACAAGAACGCTCCGGTCGAGGGCGGTGACACCATCCATCTTGTTCAGGGAGAATCGAAATGAGCGCGACCACCGCCACCGCTACGCTAACCAACGGTCCCGGTGCTGCCGCGGTGCTGGCTGCGGGAATTGGATCGTTCGCGCTGGGGTTGTTTGCCGTTCTAGCCGAGAAAATCACAACACTCAAAAGCTGGACTAATTTTTACAATCCGACCGGGCCGCTTTCGGGCGTGACCACGATGGCGGTGATAGTGTGGCTGGCGGCGTGGGCGATCTTGAATCTTCGCTGGCGCGGTCGCGAGGTGCGCCTCGTGCTGGTAAGCAGGATCGCGTTGGCGCTTCTTGCAGTGGGGATGCTGTTGACGATTCCGCCGATTGCGGATTTGTTCTAAGCCAAGCAATCAATGCGGACTTTGAGAGCCGCAATCATAAAAATGCGCCGAAGCCCACAAGGGGCCTCGGCGCGAGGCGCTGGCGCAAACTGCTTCGATTTATTGCCAGGCCGCTGTGGCCATATCTGTAAAATTCGTTCCGTCAACATGACGCGCCAGCAGCACCAGGTTTCCGCTGATGGGGTCCTTAAGCAGCAGGCCCACCACGCGAACGTTGACTGAGGCGCCGAGGTCGCTGAAGCCGCCAAGCCCATAGCGAAAGTCGCACGCAGGCCCCAGATACACGGTCACTGTTTGGGGAATCAACACTCCGGCAAAGCCGTTTACCTGCATCTGGAATGTTCCGCTGGTTGGGTCGGGAGTGCCGACAATTGTGCCGTTAAAGCCCCAGTTGCGCAGATGGATGCGTTTGACGCTTACGTCGCTCGAACTGGCTGCGCCACTCGCAGGCCCGCCCACCGACACGTCTTGCCCGGCAACGAGCGAGCTGGAGTTGAACAGGAAATTCGTGAACTTATTGTGCATCCAGTAGATGAAGTACTTTTCGTTTCCAGTCAAATCGACAGTCGCGATCTGGCCCAGATTAAGTCCCGTGTCGGTTGGCAGCAGGCCGCGCACATACAGTTCGAAGCTCGGGGCTGCGCCGCTCGACGGCGTGACGTAAGTAATCTGGCCGCGGGCGTAGAAGCCACTGTCGGTGAGCACTGCAACTTCGTCGGCGTCGAGCGTTTGATCTGCGCGGTCGAGCTGGCCCGACAATTCAACAATGCTGCTGGTATTCAATGTGCTCAGGCTGGCATCGCCATCCCATTCCGTGTTTCCATTCACATTGATAGTGAAGTTTTCGCCGTGTGGGCCTTGCACCACAAACGACTGCGACCCGACGCTAACAACAGCCGCGATGAATGAGTCGATGTAGGCGCCGCCATCGGCATTGGTAACCGCCCTGACGTCGAAGTTGGGATTCACCTGGCCTGTGATATTGCCGTTTGTGTCGGTCTGGATTGACTGCGCAAGATCGAAGTCGACGCGCAAGCCGACGGGCGCGCCGCCATTCTGCACAACCAATGGATTATTGAGGTCGATGGTCACCGTCGGATTGGTGAACGACGCATTCATAGTCTCAATTGCGGGCGCGCCGCCGCTCATGTTGAGATAACCGATGGTGCCCGTACCCAGCGTTATGCTGACGCTGTTATATGTGCCGGCCGGTACATCGTTCATGTCGATGAGTGTCTGCAACCCGTTGAAGCGCGCAAAATCCACGGTAGGCGTGCCGCTCAATAATGGAACGCTCGTACCGCTCGAAGTAATTGCGTCGATGCTCTGGAGCTGCACGGCGAATGACACCACACTCGCCATGGGAGCATCGGTGCCTACCACGAACGATGGGCCAGTTTGCTGTTGTTGCGTTGTGCCGGTTGATGTGGAGTTGGAACTACCGCAACCTGCTACAAGAATTGCGGCGCTGGCAAGTGCAACCGCAAGACGGCTGCTCAACTGATTTGCGCGGGGGATCATCTTGGCCTCATTTCTGCGCAGCTCGATGGGTTGCGATGCGAACGTCAATCGGCAGCTTGTGACCGCCGTTGAACCTGGACAAACGCCGGAGCCTGAAACTGATTCGAGCGCACCAAGGCACTTGCCGAATCAGGCCCTCTCATCTCTTCTGGCAATCGTTTTCGACTGAATTACCGCACCAGGTAACATTCGCGCGTTGAGCGGCGCCTAAGTTTGAATTTTGGCAGCGAAAGCGATATGAATCTATCGCCAGCCGTCGATGAGCATAGACACGAAACGATTCAGATTAGTTGCGAAGAATATTTCGGGATATCGAGAATTAAGAGAGGACTGGTGACGGCGCACATGGATGGCGCCTCGGTGGCATTGAAATCGAATTCGATTTACACAAAACGGACTTGTGGCGGAGATGCAACCAAAAGTGCGCGATTGGAAGCACGCGACCTACGTGGAGGCTCTTAGAAAACTTCGGCGTGGTAACCCTCGGGTAATGGCGCATATTTCAGCAGCCCGAGTTCACCGGCTAGTTTTTCAAGCTTTGTGCGCGTCGCAGCCCCGGGTGGCACGAGCGGCAAACGAACATACTCGCTGCAACGGCCCATGAGGCTGAGAATCGTCTTTACCGGTCCGGGGTTCGACTCCCAAAAGTTGGCTTCGCACAGGCGAGCGTAACGGCGCTCAAGATCGCGCGCGTCGGGCCAGCTGTTGCGAAGCGCCGCGTGAATCATCTGCGCCATCTCAGCCGGTGCCTCATTTGAAGCCACGCTGACGAGTCCGTGCGCGCCAATCCCGATTGAAGCGAGCGCGAGGTTGTCGTCGCCGGAGAAGATCTTAAAGTGGCGCGGCAGCGAGTGAACCAACTCGGCAATCTGCGGCAGCTTGCCGCTTGCCTCTTTGATGGCCTGGACATTTGGCAAGGCTGTGGCGAGGCGAACGACAGTTTCGGGATCGAGGTTCACGCCTGTGCGGCCGGGCACGTTGTAAAGGCATACCGGCAGCGGATCGACCTCTTTTGCGAGCGCAAGAAAATGCTGAAACTGCCCTTCCTGGGTGGGCTTGTTGTAATAGGGATTCGCACTGAGCACAGCAGCAACACCCGGCACGCGGCGAAGCAGCGATGCCTGCCGCACCAGCGTGCGCGTGGAGTTGTGGGTGCAGCCCGCCCACACGGGAACGCGGCCCGATGCGGCCTCAACAACGATGCGCACCACGCTGAGCCATTCAACCTCGTCGAGGGTCGCGGCTTCGCCCGTCGATCCGCACGCCACGATGAAATCGATGCCCGACTCGATCTGCCAGTTCACAAGCTCCCACAGCGCAGATTCATCAACCGATCCATCCGCCCTGAATGGCGTAATAATTGCAGTACCGCAGCCTTGAGTTTCCATCACAAGTGTAAGTTTAAATGAATCGACCAGAATTCAGGTTCTACGGCGGAGATAGGAAGGAATGTCCCGGGATCCTTGGGTAACGGCGAGCACTTCGATATGGTCCGGGTTAACCCTGTAAACGATCAGGTAAGTATTTACGGGCCAGAACAACACAGACTTATCGGTGATGTCAGCGCGTTTGTGCCCCAGTCGCGGATTCCGTGCGATGGTATCGCAGGCATCGAGAAGTTTCTCAATCCATTCGTCCGCTGCGTTCGGGTTGCCCTGAGAAATATAGCCCCAAATCTCGTCTAGTTCGATGAGCGCTTCCTCACTCAGAACATACCGGCTCACGCGATCTGTTTTCTCCGCTCTCGCGACCGCTGCCGAAAGTGCTCACGGGCTTGCTCCGCAGTCACAAACTCGCCTCGATCCGCAGCATCGATTCGCCGCTGGAGTTCGCGATTAAACTCTTCGAGCCGCTCGGCACGGGACTTCTCCTGATCCTCGAGAAGCCGCAGCGCCTCCCGCACAACTTCGCTAGCCGAGGTGTAACGGCCAGACGCAACTTTGTCGGCGACAAACTTATCGAGCTCGGGAGTAAGCGAAACATTCATGGGAAAGCCTCCTGATTAGAATCGTCTCTCTAATAACAAACTTTGTCAAAGTTTGTTATTTTTCGAAAAGCTCCCGCATTTCCTTCCCGGGCATCTTTGGAACAAACTCAGCCTCTTCGGTGTCTAGTGAGATATGTCCCAAAGCAAGCGTTGGGCGAAATTCCTTCGCGTTGTGGCCATCGCAGTCGCTGCTCTGTTTTTGGTCCTCTTTGCTTTCGTGCAGATTCAGCAACGCGTCCTGCGCTGGCGCGCCGAGCGACTGCTCGCCGACATCAAGCAAATCCAGATGGGAAAGAGCACGTGGGCCGATGCGCAAAGATTTATGTATCGATGGGGCAGATGGGGCCGGTATGAAGGTTCTTGCACTGCCGAGGAATGCGAGTATCAGGTCGAATTGCAGGACGGACTTCATGCATTTGCATCCAGTTTCTGGACCGATTCGGGTATCAGAATGCGCTCCGAAGGACGCAGGTACAGCCCGTGGCAACTTCGTCTTTACGCGCTCCTCGGTGGTCGCATTGTTCAAGTTTATGCATACGTTCTAATAAGCCATGGCATCATCTGGCGAAAATCATATTCGATTGACACGCCGCGGAATCTAATTACCGAAGGGGCTGGAGATTTCCTGATTGGAGATGCCGAGGGTGTGAGCAGCTTCTCCTCGCGTATGGATTGGCCGCTCCTCACTAAGCACCCGGAATTTTCGATCATGGCGGCCGGGCCTTGCGCAGGCTGTCGCGATGGCGCATGTACAGTCTGCGAAATGATTCAGTCGAGTTTCACATCTTTCGCAGATCCGGCAATTGTGAACGAGTTTTTCAATTTCAATCTGAGTTGCATTACAAGTTGGTTTGAGTGCAAGGAACCCAAGGATATTTCGCCGGACGCGTGGCGCATATACACGCGAGAACGGGAAGAACAAGAAAAGACACCCATCCCTCCGGACGCGAAAAGTTGGAAGCGGTGCGACACGCCGGTCGAGATGCTGGGCCGGGATTACCGCTTTGCGTTGTTGACTGAAGTGGTTTCGGTTAAGACCTCGCCGGACTCGGGTCTCACGCGATACGTCGTTACACTTCGCGGGTTGAAGAGCCTTAAGAACAGAGCGCCTTACAAGGCCGGCATATTGAAAGAGCCGTTGATCGGGTGGTCGGATACGACCCTTCCGGGCGGCATTCGCATATCGGACATCAAGCCGGGCAGCCGAATGATATTGCTCTTCAACGACCCGTTCGACGCGCCCGATTTGGTGCTCACGAACGCTGATTATTGCAGCTACGTCCCTAACACCGACGCAAACGAGGCCGCGATCCAGCGTGGAATCGAGCGCGACAAACTGGCGGATGTGCCGTAGGCCGGCTGCCATTACCTAGAGCTGATCGAAGATTTCGCGGAACTCCCAGGCGCCGGTTTTGTCGTGGATCCACTCGGCGGCGCGCACTGCGCCCAGCGCGAAGCCGCGGCGGGTAAACGCATCGTGGCGAATCTCGATCTCATCGGTGTCGCTCTTCGCCACGACAACATGCTCGCCCTTGGCGTCGCCCACGCGATGCGAAATGATGGGCACTTCAACTCCGGGCCGCGCTTGCTGAATAATCTGCTGAAGCGTGATCGCAGTGCCGGAAGGCGCGTCGACTTTCGAGGTGTGATGCGTTTCAGTAATCGAGAACTCGTAGCCGTCGAGCCGCGCGAGTTCAGCCGTAAGTTTGAAGAGCTTTTGCACGCCGATTGAAAAATTGGTTCCGTAGAGCAACGCGCCGCCGCGCTTGTGAGCCAGCGCCTTCAGGTCGGCCAGATGCGAGTACCAGCCCGTCGTGCCCACCACAATGCGGCATCCGAGCGAGAGCACTGCGCGCATGTTCTCGACTGCAGCTTCGGGCGAAGTGAAGTCGATGACCACATCAACGCCGGCCAGGTTCGGCGCCGTGAGCGCCCTCGCATGCTCATTCTCGAAAACATCGAAGGCGCGAACGCTGTGGCCGCGTTCCCGCGCAACCTCTTCAACCAGCGAGCCTGTTTTTCCTTTGCCGAGCACTAATATCAGCATGATTTGCTACTAACTCCTGGCTTTCAGCCGCCGGCTTTTCGTCACCAGCTATGAGCACCTGAGTCCCTACCCCCGCTCTGCGGGCTTCTTGCCAGCAGCTAAAAGCTAGGAGCTAATAGCTGCTTTTCTCGCTTCCACATCGAAGACCTCGGGGTCGGGGTTCCGGAAAAACGCGGCGTGCAGCGATCGCACTGCTTCATCGGCGTCCTCTTCCTCGATCATGAAGCTCATATTGATTTCGCTCGCGCCCTGCGAAATCATGCGCACGTTGATGTGCTTGATGGCGTTGAAGACCTGCGCGGCCATGCCGTTCTTTCCGCGAATATCTTCGCCAACCAGGCAGATGAGCGCCTTCTTGCCCTCGTACTTCACGTCGGCCAGCTTGCCCAGCTCGGCTGAAATTTCGGGCAGGCTCGAATTCGAATCGACGGTAAGCGAAACGCTCACCTCGCTGGTCGAAACCATGTCGACGGCGCACTTGTGCTTGTCAAAGACTTCAAAGATCTGGCGCAGGTAACCGTGCGTCATCAGCATGCGGCTGGCAACGACGTCGATGATTGCGAGCTTCTTTTTAACGGCGATGGATTTGAAAGGGCTCTTGCAATGCGGCGCGATGGAGATAATGCGCGTGCCTTCATTGGCGGCGTTGAGGCTGTTGAGCACCAGCACGGGAATGTTCTTTTTCACCGCCGGCAGAATTGTCGCCGGATGCAGAACCTTGGCGCCGAAGTAGGCAAGCTCGGCGGCTTCTTCAAAGCTGATGGTCTTTACGCGTAGCGCATCGGGGCAAACGCGCGGATCTGCGGTCATAATGCCGTCAACATCGGTCCATATCTCAATGGCGTCGGCATTCACCGCTCCGCCAACAAGCGCGCCGGTAAAATCAGAGCCGCCGCGTCCCAGCGTGGTGGTCATGCCGGCTTCATTTGAAGCGATAAAGCCGCCCATCACGGGAACTTTGCCTTGCTTCAAAAGCGGAATCAGCTTCTCCTGCGCGCGCTGTTCAATGAGCGCGTCGAGCGGCGCGGCCTTGCCGAATTCCGAATCGGTAACGATGACATCGCGCGCGTCGACATGAGCTGCATCGATGCCCTTCTCGCGAAACGCCGCCGCCACGATACAGCTTGAAATGCGCTCGCCATAACTCACGATCAGGTCGCTGATGCGGGGCGTGAGTTCGAGAATTGCGGCCAGGCCTCGCAACACTTCATCGAGCGAGTCGAATTTGTTGTCGATGAGTTCGATGAGCGGGGCAATTTCAGCGGGAGTCTTCACGAGCACGCATGCTGTATCGCGATGACGCGAGCGCAGCCGCGAGCTGATGGCGAGTGCCCCGGTGCGGTCGCCCTGCGAGGCACAAGAGGCGGCGCGCAACAATTGATCGGTGACGCGAGCCATGGCGCTCACCACCACCACCGGGCTCTTGCCGTGCAAAACACGCCCCTGAACAATTGCCGCCGTACGCCAGATGGCGGCTGGATCTTCAACCGAGGTGCCGCCGAATTTCATTACAACAAGACTCATAGAAGTTCCGGGAAAGCTCTCAGCTTCAGCATTTAGCTATTCGTCCTTAGCCTTAGCTCTTTTGGTGTCAGTCAGCCATTCAATCGCGGCCTGAATTCAATTGAAGCAGTTTGCACCGGGGACGAATTTGCACTATACGTGAACCGCCGCATTTATCGGCTCCAGCTTGCCCAGCTTTACCAGCATTTCAGCGTTCAGAATCGTTGCTCCAGCGGCGCCGCGCACGGTGTTGTGCGAGAGCACGGTAAATTTCCAGTCGAGTACTCCGCAGGGGCGCAGCCTGCCGACGGTTGCCGCCATGCCTTTACCACGGTTGCGATCGAGCCGCGGCTGGGGACGATCAACCAGCGGAGTCCACTCCACAGGTTGTGCCGGGGCCGACGGCAAATCCATTTCGGCGAGTGGCCGGAAGCCGGCCCAGGCATCGATAATTTCCTCGCGAGTAGCAGGTTTGCCAAGCTTGATGCTTACGCTCACCGTGTGGCCGTCGACCACTGGAACACGATTGCAGCTTGCGCTCATTCGGGCGGCAAGCGGTTTCACCGCCTGACCCTCCAGTTTGCCAAGCAGCTTCAGCAGTTCCTCTTCCATCTTTTCTTCTTCGTTGCCGATGTAGGGCACCACGTTATCGAAGATGTCCATCGACGCTACGCCGGGATAGCCGGCGCCCGAGACCGCTTGCATCGAGGTAGCGAATATCTGCTCCACGCCAAACCGATCGACTATCGGCTTGAGAGCCAGCACCGGACCCATCACGGTGCAATTCGAGTTGGTGACAATGTACCCGCCCGACTCTTTACGCCATGGCTGCTCTTCAATCATGTGCAGGTGATCGGCGTTCACTTCAGGGATGACCAGCGGTACATTCGGCGCCATGCGAAATGCGCTCGAGTTGGAGATGACGGCGCATCCCGCGGCCGCGAACTTCGGCTCCATCTCGCGAGCAAATGCCGCGTCAATGCTGGCAAAAATCACACTGGGCGCGCCTTCAGGCTCGGCTGGTGACACGGTCATTCGCGCAACGCGCTCGGGCAGCGGCGTATCGAGCCGCCACTTGGCTGCTTCGCCGTAGGATTTGCCGCTTGAGCGGTCGCTGGCCGCAAGCCAGGTGATCTCGAAAAATGGATGATCTTCGAGCAGTTGAATGTAGCGCTGGCCCACCATTCCGGTGGCGCCAAGGATGCCGACTGGGTATTTATTTCTCATGGCCTTGAACACTTTTTAGTGTACAGGAAATGCGGTCAACGCATGGTTTCAACAGGGTTTACCCTGGTGGCGCGCCGGGCGGGCAGATAACAGGCAACGAGCGCCACCACGATGAACACGGCGGGCGCGAGGAGAAACGTCAAGGGGTCGTGCGCGCCCACCTGGTAAAGCAGACCGGCGGCAAGGCGCGTGAGCAGCAGCGCAGCAGCAAGGCCAATGCCGATGCCGGCCAGCGTGAGCCCGAGCCCCTGGCTCAGAACCAGCCGCAGAATCTGCGCCCGCTCAGCGCCCAGAGCCATGCGAATGCCAAACTCCTGCCTGCGTTGCGCGACCGTGTAACTAAGCACGCCGTAGATACCCACCATCGCCAGCACCAGCGCGGTGACTGCGAAAACAGTCATCAGCAGCATGGTGAAGCGAGGCTGCGCTCGCGATGCGTCCATCAGGTCGTCGACGGTTTCGAGCTTGGTGATGGGCTGGTCTTTGTCGATTGCTGCAATCTGCGCGCGCACCGCCGAAGCAACCGACATGGGCGGCACGATGGTGCGGACCAGCAGGTGCATATTACCCCAGGGAATCTGCGGGAATGACAGATAGAGCTGCGGCTGTGTTGTTTTTTCAAGGCCCTGGTTTTTGACATCAGCGGCCAGGCCTACCACCTCAGCCTCAGGCCAGCGGCCCACGGCAATGTGCTTGCCCACTGGGCTTTGGCCGGGCCAGTACTGGCGCGCGAAGGTTTCGTTTACAATCACAACCTTTGGCGCATCTGCATCGTCACCCGCGGTAAACGCGCGACCGGCGCGCATGGGCACACGCATTGCGGCGAACCACTGCGGGCTGATGGCTTCAATATCGACAAACGGGCGCTGCGCCAGCGGCACTTCAGGCTGGCCCTCGGGAAGCACCGGCGTAAGGCGGATGAAGCTGAGCGGCCGCGCGGCCGAGGTGGCTACGCTGCTGACGCCGGGCAGCGCGGCGACGCGGCGCTTGACGTCATCGAAAAATGCAATCTGCTGCGCAGGCGTGGCGTAGCGTTGCGTTGAGAGCGAGAGATCCATGGTGAGCAGGCCGTGCGCGTCGAAGCCGGGACTGGTGCGCAAAAGCTGAGCAAAGCTGCGCAGGAGCAGGCCGGCGCCGATAAGCAACAGCAGTGACAGCGCCACCTGGCTTACAACCAGCAGGCCGCGCATGCGGATGCGCCCCTGGCCTGCCGAAGCGCCACGGCTTTCGTCGCGCAGGGTGGCGTTAAGGTCGATGTGAGCCAGTTGCAGTGCCGGCGCAAGCCCGAAGAGAATGCCGCAGACGAGCGAAGTGGCAACACTGAACGCGAGAACGCGGGGATCGACACCGATTGAGAATCCCTGGGGTAGCTGACTTGCGCCCCATTTGACGAGCGCGCGCGTGGCCGCCCAACCCAGGGCTGTTCCAACCACGCACGCGGCCATCGCCAGCAGAACACTCTCGGTGAGCAGTTGTCGCACTATGGTTGTACGGCTGGCTCCCAGAGCGGCACGCATGGCAATTTCGCGGCGGCGGCCCAGCGCGCGAGAGAGCAACATGCTGGCCACGTTGGCACAGGCGATGAGCAGAACAAAGCCCACGGCGCACGAGAGCGCCACAACCTTACCGCGCAGGTCGCCAACCACCTGGTCGCGCAGATCCTCGATCGTTGTAGCAATTCCAGGATCGGCATCGGGCATCGACGGGTTCTGCTCACGGTATTCGCGATCAAAGAGGGCAAGTTCCGCGCCGGCCTGAGAACGTGTTACGTTTTGCCGCAGCCGAGCCAGAAGGTTGAGATAACCCACGCCCTGGCGAAGCCGCTGCGGCGTCATGAGCGATAACTCAAAGTAGCGCGGCGTGAATACATCCGCCTCACCGATAAACGGAAACTGCAAATTCCGGGGCAGCACGCCAACAACGGTTTCAGCGGTGGAATCGAGCGTGACCGTTTTGCCCACGATGTTCGGGTCGGCGTGGTAACGGCTACGCCAGAGTGCATCAGTCAACATGACGACGGGCGGTCCGGCAGGCGTGCCTTCATCCTGCGTGAATGTGCGCCCAAGCTGCGGCGTGACTCCGAGGACCGAAAAAAAGCTGGGCGAGACGCGGGCCACGGGAACCTGCACGGGCTCGCCGCTTCCGGAAAGATTGAGATTGTCGTTGGCCCACACCGCGACGCCTGAATACGACTGGCAATGGTCACGCAGAAATTCGTAACGCAGCAGGTTTGTCGGACTTTCGCCCGCTTTGTTTTTGCCGACGAGGACTGCAAGCTGGTCAGGGGCATGGAATGGAAACGGCCGCAACAACAGCGCGTTGTTGACGCTGAAGATGGCGGTAGCAGCGCCGATGCCGAGGGCCAGCGTGAAGATGGTGACGAGCGTGACGGCGGGACTTGCAATAAACATCCGCGCGGCGAAGCGAAGATCGCGGAGCAGATTCTGCATAGTGGGTGATTATACGGTGAGGCGCGATGGGCCGGCTGCGCTGGCAACGTCGCCGGCCCCAATGCTTTGATTAAGAGCGGCTATCGGCCGCGAGCGGAATAACCGCCGCGTGCTCCGCCGTATCCGTAACCGCCCCGCTGCGCCATTGCGGCGCCGGGCCGTTGTCCGTATCCGTAGCCAGGTCGCGGGCCGTAACCGGGGCTGGGTCGCGGGCTATAGCCGATACCCGGACGCTGCGGAGCAAAGCCTCTCGCGCCGTAGCCGTATGCATAGGGCCGTGCTCCGTAGGCGTAAGGACGAGCCGCCCCCATATATCCATAAACGCCGACACCACCGCCATAAAAGTATGCCGGCGGCGGCGCGACCACAACTGGCGCAGGCACTGGAACCGGGGCCGCGTAATACGGCGCCGGTGCAGGCGCTTGCTCAACCGGCGCAGGAGCGGGCTCGTCGTAGGCCATCTCGCCGGGTGCCGGCGCCGGCTCGGGATTTGCATCGGGAGGCGGCGTGTTATCGGCCTGCGGACGCCGATAGAGTCCCGGCGAATCCTGTTGCAGCGGATTGAAGTCCGGCACCGTCAGGTCGTCCATCACCTTCAGCGTCAGCCGTGACTCTTCCTTGAGCGTTGGGCGCGGCCCGCGGCGCGGAAGGTTGATGAGATCGATAGGCCACAGAATTGGAATGGTCCATAAGACGACATCGCGAACCGCGTGGCCCTTGCCAAGGATGCGGCCGTACTCGTCGACGCGGTATCCGGGCACGTCGACCACGCGCGCATCAATGGGTATCACTGTGTCGGGCTCAATGATCATTCGATCGAACTTGAGCTCCATCCAGCCCTTGCCCACAAAATGGCCGGGATCTTTGTAGTCTTCAAAGCGCCCTTCGAGAAAGCTGTTGTAGGGCAGCATTGAGCGGCCGTATTTCTCGGTTGCGCTCACCTGGCAAAGCACGGGATCGCCGATCGCCGTGGTTTTGGAGTTGATCTTCGGCTCTGCGACGGTGCATCCGATCAGAGAGCCCGCCGGAATCAGCCGTTCGGCAGATCCGGCTAGTGGTGCGGCAAGCAGAGTGGTGCAGAGAGCAAGCGCAATGCGCCTCATGATGGTCCTCCCCCAAGGTTGGGCTCCCCCGTTTTCAGTTTTCCAGTCGATGCGGTGCACAGACACAGTCTCCCTGACGCGTGTTCGCGGGGAACACGCGCGAGAAATCATCTCCTGGGCCACGCAGGGATTGGAGAGCCGCCGCAGGGAGCTCACTGATTGGTGATTCGCGGGTGCGGCGGCGCAAGGGCCGAATTGATACCGTGATGACCCTGCGATGCAAGGGAAGTTGCGTAGTTGCGAAGATATTTTTGCGGCAGAAGATGAACTGGAGTAATTAAGGACCGTGAAGGATTCGCGGAGGCGGAACGTTGCGACATCACACAAACTGCCTTCAGTGCGAGCGCAAGTTCGCGTGCTCAGCCGAGCTCGGCGATCACCGCATCGGCAAACTTGCTCGTGCCAGCCGAGCCGCCCACGTCGCGCGTGAGCGTCTTGCGTTCGGCGTAGACGGTCTCGAGAGCCTTTTGCACGCGGTCGGCAGCGGAGATTTCGTCAAGATGGCGCAGCATGAGGATTGCCGATTGCAAAAGAGCCGTAGGATTTGCCAGATCCTTGCCGGCAATATCGGGCGCCGATCCATGAACGGCTTCGAAGATCGCGCAATCGGCGCCCAGGTTTGCGCCGGGCGCAAGCCCGAGACCACCGACAAGGCCTGCACACAGGTCGCTCACGATGTCGCCGTAGAGGTTTTCGAGCAGCAGCGTGTCGTACTGGTAGGGATTCATGACCAGTTGCATGCAGGTATTGTCGATCAGGTGTTCGCCGTACTGGATGTCGGGGAACTCTTCGGCGACTTTGCGCGCGCAGCGCAGGAACAGGCCGTCGCTGAGCTTCATGATGTTGGCCTTGTGCACGGAGTGAATTTTCTTGCGCCCATGCTTGCGCGCGTACTCGAATGCAAAGCGGGCGATGCGCGTCGAGCCCTTCTCGGTAATCACTTTGATGGATTCAACCACGCCGGGCACAACTTCATGTTCGAGGCCCACGTACTCACCCTCGGTATTTTCGCGAACGATAATGAGGTCCACACCGGGGTACTTGGTCTCGAGGCCGGGAAGGTTGCGGATTGGACGGAAGTTCGCGAAGAGGTCGAAGCGCTTGCGCAGGGTCACGTTGATGCTCTTGAACCCTCCGCCGATGGGAGTGGTCACCGGCCCCTTGAGCGCGACCTTGTTGCGCTCAATCGATTCATAGAGCGCCGCGGGAATGTACTCGCCGTGAATCTCGAAGGC
>Ga0335072_10007619_pt1 | contig 15754 bp, 17 predicted proteins | sample Lox_Sample_21_FD_206725 | JGI IMG/M metagenome (GOLD analysis project Ga0335072, IMG submission 206725) | Soil microbial communities from Loxahatchee National Wildlife Refuge, Florida, United States - Lox_Sample_2.1 | ecosystem: Environmental > Terrestrial > Soil > Wetlands | place: USA... | reverse complement strand
CATGGCCCGCGCGCACGCCTCGAATGCGCAGTCCGTTCAAGGTGCGAAAGGCGATCAACATGCTGATCGAGGTGGCCGCACCAAGCAGGCACGTCAGCAGCAAGGCAGCGTTGTTGGAATAGTTCAGGCTGCCGACCAGCATCACGAGCAGCAGCAAGGTGAACGCCATTCCGAAACCGGTCGGCACAATGTAGATGCGACGTCTATGCAATTCGATCGGCAGCTCTTCCTGGCGGCGGTGCCGCGTCAATGCGGGCAGCCGTCGTTCGGCCCATTGCTGCAGGCGCTGGAGCTGCGCGGGGATCACGAGTTTTCCTCAGTCAACCGCGACTTCGCTCAACAGCGTACGTGCCAGCGTTTCGCCGCTGGCACCGCGCGTGGCCACCAGGCGGTGCGCGGCAAGCGGTACAAATAGCGCTTGCAGATCTTCGGGAAGCACGTGACCCCGATCGCTGAGCATGGCCCAGCCGCGCGCCGCCGCCAGCAAGGAAAGTCCGGCACGCGGCGACAGGCCCACGCGGACGTCGGGGTGCCGGCGGCTGGCCGCCAGCAACGCTTGAAGATAGTCGAGCAAGGCCGGACTGGCTGTGATGGTTTGTGCCTGCCGATGCAAGCTGGCAAGGCCAGGCGCATCCAGTTGCGGTACGAGATGCGTGAGCAGGTCGCGGCGATCGCTGCCGGTAAGCAATTCCCGTTCGGCGCTGGCGTCGGGATAGTCGAGCGACACGCGCAGCATGAAACGATCGAGCTGCGAATCGGGCAACGGAAAGGTACCGGCGAGATCCAGGGGATTCTGCGTTGCGACGACGAAAAACGGATCGGGCAGGGCATGCGTTTGCCCGTCCACGGTCACCTGGCGCTCGGCCATGGCTTCGAGCAAGGCGCTTTGTGTCTTGGGCGTGGCGCGATTGATTTCGTCGGCGAGCAGCAAACCGGCGAATACCGGACCAGGATGAAAACGAAACTGCCCCGTCTCGCGCTCGTACATGCTGACCCCGATAATGTCCGACGGCAGCAGGTCGCTGGTGAATTGCACGCGTTGAAAATCCAGCGCGAAGCTGGCAGCCAGTGCATGGGCCAGTGTGGTTTTGCCGACGCCAGGTACGTCTTCCAGCAGCAGATGCCCGCCGGCAACTAGGCAGGTAAACGCAAGCTTGACCTGACGTGCTTTGCCGAGCAGCACTTTGTTTACTTGAGCGATGGCGGCATGCAGACGCTTTTGCAGGTTTTCATCACGAAGCGGAGTGATGGCTGACATGGATTTACGGAAGCCGAGGACAGATAGGGGAGTCGATCCCAGTGTAGTCGCGAGCATCACGCGCTGGCGAGCGGCTTTCGTCACAGTGTTCTTGTGTCTGTTCCTGGTGAAGCTGGCGCTTGCCGCGACGGTGCAGCCTTTCGGCGACGAAGCGTTCTACTGGCAAGAGAGCCGACATCTCGCTTGGGGCTACAGCGACCTGCCGCCGATGACCGCCTGGCTGATCCGGTTGGGCGAGAGTGTGGCCGGGCATGGATTGCTAGGCATGCGCTGGCCATTCCTTGTGCTGGGCAGCGGCTTGCCCTGGCTGCTGGTGGGGTTCGGCCGGCAGGCATTCGATACGCGTACCGGATGGCAAGCCGGATTGCTTTGTCTGTGCTTGCCGCTGGCCGGAAGCCTGGGCGTGATGGCGATGCCGGACGTGCCGCTTACGGTTGCCGGCATGGCCGCCATGTTTGCCTTGCTTCGCGCCATGGACCAAAACCGCCCGCGCGATTGGCTGTTGCTTGGCGTTGCGCTCGCGGTTTGCTGGATAAGCCACTATCGCGCTGCGATGTTCATGGTCGCCGGTTTGTTCCTGTGGGTGCTGACGCCTCGCGGTCGCGCGCAGTGGCGGCGTCGTGGATTTTGGCTCGCGATGATTATCGCTGCCCTGGGATTGCTGCCGCTGATCATTTCCAACTGTCAACAACACGGTGCAGGTGTCGCCTTTCAGCTGATCGAACGCAATCCCTGGCGCTTTCACGCCGATACGTTGATTCAACCGTTGGAGCAAGCGGTTACCTGCACACCGTTGTTGTATGCATGTCTGTTGTGGGCGGCGTGGCAATGCTGGCGTCGACGCCGCGAAGGCGGCCCGTGGGATGTGATCGCAGCGATGTCGATCACGTTTGTCGTGGTGTATTTCGTCGCGGGTTTGTTTGCCGACGATCAACGTTTCCGCGTGCACTGGCCGCTGCCGGGTTATTTGCCGTTGTTGGCCGCGCTGCCTGCGTTGCTGCAGATAGCTGCGCGTGCTCGCGTTTGGCGCGCGCTCGCCGTTGCGGGCGCGGGGCTGGCGTTGCTCGTGCTTTTTGCAGGGCTAGGGTATCTGGGATGGGCGGCTTTTCCCGGTACGGCGCCAGGCCTGGGTGCCGAGCGCCTGGTGCCTACCGCGTTCCTCGGTTGGCGAGAGAGCGCCGATATCGCCAGGATGCAGCTCGCCGCACAACCTGCGGTGCTCGTGGCGGACAACTTCATGATGGCTGCCGAACTCGATTTTCAATTCGATGGGCAGCGCCAAATCTATACGCTCGACAACCCCCTTAACGTGAAATACGGACGCGCCCCGCAAGTCGCGTTGTGGGGCGCGGATGAATCGGCGTTGCGCCGCGTGCATCCGGGTGCCTCCGTGTTGCTTGCGGTGGACGAGTACGCGGTGCGCGAACGTGAGCGCGAGGCGTGGTTGAAATCCCTCTGTACGCGAGTGGAAAACTTGCGGCCGGTGCAGCGGTTGAGTGTGTGGAAGGGGCGCAAGCTAGTGGCGTTTTATCGCGGACAAATCGGGACTGCGATGCCGGCAGCCGTTGCTGCCGACGCGAACGATTGCGTTGCGTGGAAAAACTATTTGGCAAGCGTGGAAGGGCTCAAGGCACGCTAAGCCCTGCCGCGCGCAGCAGTTGCGCCAGCGCAATGAGAGGCAAACCGATCAACGCCGTGGGATCACTGTTCTCGATGCGTTCGAACAAGCCGATGCCCAGTCCTTCGCATTTGAAACTGCCGGCGCAGTCCAGCGGTTGCTCGCGCTCGATATAGCGCGAGATTTCTTCCGGCTGAAGCTGGCGGAAGTACACGCGCGTGAGATCCAGATGGGTGTAACGCGCACCGCTGTTCGTGTCGAACACGCAAAGCGCGGTGTGAAAGTTCACGGCTTGGCCGGAGCATCCGCTCAATTGCGCAAAAGCGCGCTCGACGGTGCCCGGTTTTTCCAACAGGGCGCCGTGGAGCTCGGCCACTTGATCGGAACCGATCACCAAGGCATCGCCCAGATCGGCCCCGGCATCGGCCGCTTTGGCGGTCGCCAGCCGCATGGCGCGGACCGCGGGGTCTTCGCCAGGCAGCTCGGTTTCGACGGTGCCCGGCGCCTTCAGCTCGAAATCCAGGCCGAGCCGTTCCAGCAGCTCGGCGCGGTAGCGGGACGTGGAGCCGAGCACCACCCGCCGCGATGTCTTCATGAACGGGAGTCCTGCCGAATGTGCTCGCGCATGGCGCTATCCAACTCGTTCTGCGCCTGACCCAAAGCCTGGAGCAGTGGAAGCAGGCGGTCGCGGGTCTGATCCATATCCTGCGCCGCGGCGTCCAGCTCCTTCTGGCTTGCCGTGGGGGCCTGATCGCGTATCCAGATGCGCTTCTGCAGCAGGGCACGCAGGCCGGCGTCCACGGCGTCGGCCGCTTCTTGTTCGCTGGCGGCGGGCAGGTCCGGGTTCATCGACATCACGGCGTGCGCCTGCATGAGGCGGGAGCGACAGGACTTCAGATCGGCCTCCACCCGGTCGGCCAGCTCCAGCAAGCGCCTGAGGCTGGCGTTGCGCCGATTCAGCCGTCGCAACAGGAAAGTGCCAGCCAGGGCGACTGCCAGTAAAATCAGCAGGACAACCAGACCGAGCGTAAGGTAAGTGTCCAAGGGATCGTCGGCTTAGGCGGGAGATGGCGGCAGTCTGCCGCATGCGCCTCATTCAGGCAAAGCCATAGGCAAGGGGGTGTGGTGCGGTTTGCGCCCCGGTCGCCGGAAGCCTGCGTGGTTGACTTAAGGTCCCGAGAAACTTACTATTTCCCGGTTATGTCCGCGACACTGCCAGAGTCCGTGGACGCTTGGCGCATGGTTTCCGCGCGGCGTTCGTTTCAGGGGTCACTGCCCATCGCCGCAATGCCTCGCCTGTGCGAGGCGCTTGCGGACGACGCAGGTTTGGCCCAGTACGAGCTCGATTTCGGTCGAGACGAGTATGGAACCGCTTACGTCGACGTTCGCGTTCAAGCGCCCTTGTGGTTGATTTGTCAGCGCACGCTCGAGCCGTTTGTCATGCCCGTGACGGTGGATAGCCGTCTGGGCTTGATTCGTTCCGAACGCGAGGAAGCCGCGCTTCCGCCAGGATGCGAGCCGCTGTTGATCGCCGAGGACGACAAGCTGAACCCGATCGATGTGATCGAGGACGAATTGTTGTTGGCGCTGCCGCTGGTGCCGGTCAATCCGGACAGCGTGCTGCACGAAGAAGTGATACGCCCGCCGGCGGAAGCTGTACCCGCCGAAGAGCGTCCCGATAACCCGTTCGCGGTGTTGCGCGAACTCAAGAACAAATGATTTAGCTGGAGAAACCACCATGGCCGTTCAAAAGAGCCGCAAGACCCCGTCCACCCGCGGCATGCGTCGCTCGCACGACAAGCTGAGCACTGTCCAGTTGGCCACCGATCCGACCAGCGGCGAAGTGCACCGCCGCCATCACGTCACGGCCGACGGTTACTACCGCGGCAAGAAAGTGGTCGACACCAACGTCGCAGTGGTGGAAGAAGACTGAGCCATGTCCCGGAGCGATCGCGCTCCAGGAAGCCGGTTCGAGCAAAGCGGCGCGGCAACGCGCCGCTTTGCGTTCTGTGAAACCTAGGGACGCTTTGATACAGAATTGATCAGAGCATCCCTAGAACCTATTGAACGGGCTGTCTCGGCAACGTAACGTTGCGATCTTGGTATTCGGCCCGGCTGTCATGCGGATGTCCGAAACACCTCCGCCCGCTGATGGATATTCAATGGCTCCGATCTACTCCCGCATCCTCGCCACTGGCAGCGCGCTGCCGGAACGCGTTCTCACCAACGCCGATCTCGAGAAATTCGTCGATACCAGCGATGAGTGGATTCGCGAACGCACCGGCATTCGCCAGCGCCACGTCGCTGCGGAAGGTGAGACCACGGGCGACCTGTCCACGCTCGCTGCACAACGCGCGCTGGATGCCGCGGGCGTCAAGGCATCGGAACTCGATCTGATTGTATTGGGCACGACGACGCCCGATATCATTTTTCCCTCCACCGCGTGTCTCGTTCAGCACCGTCTGGGTGCCAACGGTTGCGCGGCTTTCGACGTGAATGCGGCGTGCTCCGGCTTTGTTTACGCGCTGGGCGTGGCGGACAAATTCATTCGCAGCGGCCAATCGAAGAAAGTACTGGTGATCGGTGCGGAAACGCTCACGCGCATGATCGATTGGAACGAACGCGAAACCTGCGTGCTCTTTGGCGACGGTGCGGGCGCGGTCGTGTTGGAAGCTTCCAGCGAGCCGGGCATCTACGCGACATGCCTGCATGCGGACGGCGGTTACAAGGAATTGTTGTACAACCCGGTTGGCGTTTCCGTCGGTTTCAAAGATGAATCCAACCACGGCGTGCGCATTCGCATGTCCGGTCGCGAAGTGTTCAAGGTGGCGGTCAAGACGCTCGATTCGCTGGTGGAAGAGACGCTCGGCGCCGCAGGTATGGATGCGTCACAACTGGACTGGCTGATTCCGCACCAGGCCAACTTGCGCATCATCGAAGCCACGGCCAAGCGCCTGAACATGTCCATGGATCAGGTGATCGTCACGGTCGATCAGCATGCCAACACGTCGGCCGGCTCCGTGCCGCTGGCGTTGGACGCCGCCGTGCGTTCGGGCAAGGTCAAGCGCGGGCAGAATTTGCTGCTGGAGGCCTTCGGTGGCGGGTTTACCTGGGCATCGGCGTTGCTGCGTTACTGATTCGAGACGTTCTCGCCGCATGTCCCGCGCAGCCGAATACGGCTGCGTACGTCATGCATTGATGGCACCATTTCGTTTTTATTCGGTGGACTGCGCCTGTTCATGACTCAATCCTCTGCATCGCTCGCCTTCGTTTTTCCCGGCCAGGGTTCGCAATCGGTCGGCATGCTTGCCGAATTGGCCGCCGCACACAGCGACGTGAAAGCTACGTTCGACGAAGCCTCGCAAGGCGCTGGCGTCGATCTGTGGGCGCTTAGCCAGCAGGGGCCGGAAGATCAACTCAACCGCACCGAAAACACGCAACCGGCGTTGCTTGCGGCGAGCGTGGCGGTGTGGCGTGTGTGGCAGAAGCTCGGCGGCGCGCAACCTGCGCAATTGTCCGGGCACAGCCTGGGCGAATACAGCGCGCTGGTTTGTGCGGGAGCATTGTCGCTGCACGACGCCGCGGCGCTGGTAGCCGAGCGCGGACGTTTGATGCAGGCCGCTGTGCCCCCCGGCGTTGGCGCGATGGCGGCCATCTTGGGCGGCGACGATCAGCAAATCGCCGCGGTATGCGAAGCCGTGGCGCAAGGGCAAGTGGTGGCGCCCGCCAACTACAACTCGCCAGGCCAGTTGGTGATTGCCGGCAACACCGAAGCAGTGGATCGCGCGTTGGCAAAGCTTGCCGAGCAGGGCGTCAAAAAAGCCGTGAAGCTGGCCGTATCCGTTCCGTCGCATACCGCGCTGATGCGCGAGGCGGCGGACAAGCTTGGCGAGCGCATGATGTCCATTGCGTGGCAATTGCCGACGATCCCTGTCGTGCAAAACGCCGAAGCGCGTAGCTACGCCTCGCTCGACGATATTCGCGGCGCCTTGCAGCGCCAGCTTTACCTGCCGGTGCGCTGGACCGAATGCGTGCAAACGCTGGTGGCCAATGGCACGACGCGTATCGCCGAATGCGGCCCGGGCAAAGTGCTCGCGGGCCTGATCAAGCGTATCGACAAGAGCGTCGAAGCGCGCGCGATCGGTACGCCTGCCGACCTCGATGCCGCACGCAACGAGTGGACCTGAAACAGCTCTCGTCGTCGAATCTCGCTTCACCCAAGGACATCGAAAAATGAGCACACTGCAAGGTGAAATCGCACTGGTGACCGGCGCCAGCCGCGGAATCGGCGCAGCCATCGCCGACGAATTGGCGGCCATGGGCGCCACGGTGATCGGCACGGCAACCAGTGAATCGGGCGCAGCAGCGATCGATGCGCGGCTCGCTCCCCATGGCGGTCATGGGCGTGTACTCAATGTGACGGACGCGTTGTCGTCGGAGGCGCTGATCGACGACATCGCCAAGCAGTACGGCGCCGTGTCGATTCTGGTCAATAACGCGGGTATTACGCGCGACCAACTCTTGTTGCGCATGCGCGACGAAGATTGGCAGGCCATCCTCGATACCAATCTCACCTCGGTCTACCGCATGTCCAAGGCGGTGATGCGCGGCATGATGAAAGCGCGCAAAGGCCGCATCATTTCGATCGCTTCGGTCATCGGCCTTACCGGAAATCCCGGGCAGGCCAATTACGCCGCGGCGAAAGCCGGCATCATTGCCTTCTCCAAATCGCTGGCGCGCGAAATCGGTTCGCGCGGCATTACGGTCAATGTGGTGGCGCCGGGCTTCATCGACACGGACATGACGCGTGGCTTGCCGGAAGAGTCCAAGCAGGCCCTTTTGGGTCAGATTGCGCTGGGCCGCTTGGGCGAGCCAGGCGATATCGCCAAGGCCGTCGGCTTCCTGGCCTCGCCGGCGGCCGGCTATATCACCGGCGAGACTTTGCACGTAAACGGCGGCATGTACATGCCCTGAGGCTAGGCAGCCTCAAGCAGGCAGGCTTGAAAAGGACAGGGCAGGCACAAGCCCCTGCCGCAAGACCGGCCGCTTCGTTTGAAACTCAGCGATTTGATAGAAGTTGGTTAAAGCGAAAAAAGTCGTCACGGGGCTCGTTTTGGAGGACAATCGCGCCTTCACGCCGCACAGACCCGTAGCGGTTTGCATTTCTGGCATATAATTGGCGGCTTCGCGGCTTAGCCACTACAATGCCGCAGACTTTGCCGGCTAAAAACCGGCAAGACGGACAATTTCCCCTTGGGAGGCAAAAGCAACATGAGCACCATCGAAGAACGCGTCAAGAAAATCGTCGTCGAGCAACTTGGCGTGAAGGAAGACGAGGTTCAACCGAACTCTTCGTTCGTGGACGACCTCGGCGCGGATTCGCTGGACACGGTCGAATTGGTGATGGCGCTCGAAGAGGAATTCGAAACCGAAATTCCCGACGAGGAAGCCGAAAAGATCACCACCGTGCAGCAGGCCGTCGATTACATCAAGGCTCACACCAAGGAGTGATCCTCGTGGCGGGGCGAGGCACATCGCGTCCCAAGCACCACGTAGCGATATCGGAAGCTGCGCCATCTCGGCGCAGTTTTCGTTTCTGCAATTTGCAACGTCCGATCCCGTATGGTGTGCATGATCGGCGCGCATCGCGATTTGCGGAAGGTGATGCCCAGTGGCTGATCTTTCCCGAACCAGCAAGGAATTCGATCCATGAGCAAACGACGTGTGGTAGTGACCGGCATGGGCATCATCTCGCCGGTTGGCAACGACATCGCCACCGCCTGGAACAACATCCTCAAGGGCGTCAGTGGTATTGGCTCCGTTACGCACTTCGATGCATCGACGTATGCCACGCGCATCGCCGGTCAGGTGCGTGATTTCGATCCACTGCAGTGGATCGCCCCGAAAGATGTCAAAAAGATGGACCCGTTCATCCACTACGGCATCGCCGCGGGCACGCAAGCCCTGCGCGATTCTGGGTTGGACATTACCGAAGCCAACGCACCTCGCATCGGTGTGGCGGTGGGCGCCGGTATCGGCGGCCTCAATACCATCGAAGACACCTCCATCGAGCTGCACGAAAAAGGGCCGCGACGCGTGTCGCCGTTCTTTGTGCCCAGCTCGATCATCAACATGGTATCGGGCAACCTGTCGATCATGTTCGGTCTTAAAGGCCCGAACATCGCATGCGTCACCGCGTGTACCACGGCCACGCACAACATCGGTCTGGCCATGCGCATGATTCAGTACGGCGATGCCGACGTGATGGTGGCCGGCGGTTCCGAATTCGCCACCACGGGCACGGCGATGGCGGGCTTCTGCTCGGCCAAGGCCATGTCTACCCGCAACGACGAGCCCACCAAGGCAAGCCGTCCGTGGGACAAGGATCGCGATGGTTTTGTGCTGTCCGACGGCGCTGGCGTGCTGGTGCTGGAAGAGTACGAACACGCCAAGGCCCGCGGCGCGAAGATTTACGCCGAGCTGGTTGGTTTCGGCATGAGCGGCGACGCTTTCCACATCACCGCGCCCAGCGAAGGTGGCGAAGGTGCTGGACGCTGCATGGATTCGGCGCTGCGCGACGGCCAGATCAACCCTTCCGACGTGCAGTACATCAACGCGCACGGCACCTCCACGCCGCTTGGGGATCTTGGCGAAGTGCTGGCGGCCAAGCGCGTGTTCGGCGATCACGCTTACAAGTTGGCGATGAGTTCCACCAAATCCACGACCGGACACCTGCTGGGTGCCGCGGGTGGCGTGGAGGCCATCTTCACCATCCTTGCCATGCGCGATCAGGTGCTGCCGCCCACGATCAATCTCGATGAGCCGGGTGAAGGCTGCGATCTGGATTTCGTGGCGAACACCGCGCGCGAGGCGAAGATCGATATCGCCATTTCCAACTCGTTCGGCTTTGGCGGTACCAACGGTACGATCGCGTTCCGTCGTATCTAGTGACCTGCGTAACCCGCACGCTTGCCGGCCGGCGCGATCTGCTCGCGCCGGCCGCTGCATTTCCGGAGCGCTATCCCGCACTTTTGGAGAGCGTTACGCGCAGCAGCGCGCATGCGCGCTACGACATTCTGTTTGCGTTTCCGCAGTCCACGCTCATGTTGACGTCCGACGGTCTTGTCCATGAGCCGGACGGGCGTGTGCATGCTGGTCGTTTTCTTGATGCACTCGATGCGGCTTGGCGAGCCGAACGTTTACCGCACGGTGCCGATGACGGGCTTCCGTTTCACGGTGGCTGGGTGACATTGCTTGCCTATGAGCTTGCTGCGGAAATCGAGCCCACGCTTCATCTGCATCATGCGGAGCTGTTGCCAGTCGCGTTGGCGATACGTTGTCCCGCCGCCATCATCGTTGATCATTTGCGCGAGCGCACGGTGCTTGTGGCGGAAGCCGGGCACGACGCATGGCTCAATACTATGGAAGCCGACCTTGCTCTGGTGCCAACGATCTCGCCGATCGCTACGCCATCGGTCGTGGAGGAGGATGAACCATCGTTGTTTCTCGATGGCGTTGCGCGTATTCACGATCATCTGCGCGCTGGCGATTTATTCCAGGCCAATCTGTCTCGCGCATGGCGTGCAAGCTTCGACGAGGCGCCTTCCGCGGCCAGTCTTTATGCCGCGCTACGTCGCGCCAATCCCGCGCCCTTCGCGGGATTGTTCCAACAAAAAAACTGGGCCGTGGTCAGCTCGTCGCCGGAGCGCTTGATCGAAGTGCGTCGCGGCCTTGCACAAACGCGACCTATCGCGGGCACGCGGCCGCGCGTGGCGGGGGACGACGAGCTGGCACGCATCCGCGAGCTCACCGCGCATCCCAAAGAGCGCGCCGAGCACGTCATGCTGATCGATCTGGAACGCAACGATCTCGGGCGCGTCTGCAAACCAGGATCGGTGGAAGTGAACGAGTTGATGGTCGTGGAAAGCTACGCGCACGTGCACCACATCGTTTCCAACGTGCGCGGCCGGTTGCGCGATGGCGTAACGCCGGGGCAGGTGATTGCCGCGACGTTTCCGGGCGGCACGATCACCGGGTGCCCCAAAGTGCGTTGCATGGAGATCATTGCGTCGCTGGAGCATGCGCCGCGTGGCGCTTATACCGGCGCCATGGGTTATCTGGATCGCAATGGTGATCTGGATCTCAATATCCTCATCCGAACGCTGACGCTGCAAGGGAGTCACGTCAGCTTTCGCGCGGGCGCGGGCATCGTGGCGGATTCCGACCCCGCCAAGGAATTGGACGAAACGCGAGCGAAAGCACGCGGCATGTTGCGCGCTTTGGGAGTGGCCGGTTGATGATGCTGGTCAACGGCCAGTTGTGCGACAGCGTATCGGCGCTCGATCGCGGGCTGAGCTATGGCGATGGTCTGTTCGAAACCGTCCGGTTCGAGGGGCATGTCGCGCCTTTGTGGGCCAGGCATATGCAGCGCCTGGCGAACGGTTGCGAGCGGTTGCGCATGCCGCTCCCTGATGGCGCATTGCTGCGGCAAGAGGCGCAAACGGTTGTTGGAAATATGCCCCGGTGCGTGTTGCGTATCACGCTGACGCGCGGGTTGAGCGAGCGAGGCTATGCGTTGCCCGTGGAAACGGTGCCGACGCGTATCGTTGCGGCGTTTCCCATGCCTGCGATACCTGCAAGTCTCTATACCAGCGGCATCCGGTTGTATCGCTGTCAAACCACACTGGCGGATCAGTCGCTGTTGGCCGGTATCAAGCATCTCAATCGCCTGGAGCAAGTGCTGGCTCGTGCGGAATGGAGCGATTCTTCGTTTGGCGAAGGACTGGTTTGCGATAACCATCGCCACGTTATTTCGGCCACCTCGGCCAATCTTTTTGCTGTCATCAACGGCGAACTGACCACGCCGTCGGTGGATCGTTGCGGGGTGGCGGGCGTGGCTCGCGCTGCCGTAATGGACGCCTTTCCTTGTCGGGTACGGGATGTGCCCATCGACGAGGCTTTGAGCGCATCCGAACTCTTCCTCAGCTCCAGCATTCGCGGCATCCTGCCAGTTCAGGCGGTGGGCGATACCGTGTACGCTCCCGGCCCAGTCGCCCGCGCTGTACAGCGCCATTGGCGCGAGCTCGGATTTCCCATGGAGCAGGCATGAATCGTAGCGGTAAACAATTCGGTCGCGTGTTGTGGCGGCCCTTGCTGTTGGTGCTGTTAGCGGTACTCATCGCCGCGGGTTGGTTCTGGCGCGATTTCAACCGGTTCGCTGTATCGCCACTGCGTGTCAGCGCGATGGGCGAAAGCATCGACATCGGACGCGGCACGAGTTTCAAGGACATCGTGCATCAATTGCGCGCCGAAGGCCTGACCACGTCCGCGCCGTTCTACTGGCGCCTTCTGGCCGAACGCATGCGGGTGGCAGGGCGTTTGCACGCCGGCGAATACGCGGTTACGCCTGGCATCACGCCCGAGCAGCTGCTGGCCAATATGTCGCAAGGCAAGGTATTGCAGCGCGATGTCACCATCGTCGATGGCTGGACGTTTCGCGATGTGCTGCAAGCGTTATCGAAGGCCGATAAACTGAAACACGACACCGCCGGTCTGGATGATGCCGCCATCATGCAAAAGCTCGGTGCGCCGGGCGAGAAACCGGAAGGGCGTTTTCTGCCGGAAACCTATGCTTACGTGAAAGGCGACAGCGATCTGGACGTGCTTCGACGCGCGCACGAGGCCATGACCAAAACGCTGGCAACGCTATGGGCGCAACGCGATCCGGATCTTCCCCTCCACTCGCCTTATGATGCGCTGATTCTTGCGTCCATCGTCGAAAAAGAAACCGGTCGTGCCGATGAGCGCTCGCGTGTCGCCGGCGTCTTCGTCCGTCGCTTGCAAAAGAACATGTTGCTGCAAACGGACCCGACGGTGATTTACGGCATGGGGTCGAACTACGCCGGCAACATCCACAAGAGCGATCTGACCACCGACACGCCATATAACACCTATACGCGTCCCGGCCTGCCGCCCACGCCCATCGCGATGCCGGGCAAGCCTGCCATTGAAGCGGCATTGCATCCGGCGCCTGGCGACGCGCTTTATTTCGTGGCGCGCGGCGACGGTACGCATGTGTTCGCCAGCACCTTGGAAGAGCAAAATCGCAATGTCGCCTGCTATCAACTGAAGCACTGCAAATGACGCAACGCGGACGTTTCATTTCCCTCGAGGGCGGAGAAGGCGCAGGCAAGAGCACGCTGCTGGCCGGTCTGCACGATCATTTGCTCGCGCGCGGCGTAAACCTGTTGCAAGTGCGCGAACCCGGCGGCACGCAATTGGGGGAGTCGATTCGCTCGATCGTGCTCGATCCCGCACATCCGGCCATCAGCGCGGAGAGCGAATTGCTGCTGATGTTCGCGGCGCGTGCGCAGCTGGTGCGCGAACGCATCGCGCCGGCGCTGGAGGCAGGACAGTGGGTACTGTGCGATCGCTATGTGGATGCCAGCTATGCGTATCAAGGTGGCGGCCGCGGGCAGCCGATGGAACGCATCGTGGAACTGGAGCGTTGGGCATGCGCCGGTTTGAAGCCGGATTTGACGCTGCTGCTCGATCTGCCTGTTTCGACAGGGCGTGCACGCGCCGCGGGCCGTGGTGCGGCCGATCGCATCGAAACGGAAGCGGACGCGTTTTTCGAGCGCGTGCGCGATACGTATCGCGAGCGCGCGCAGTCGGAACCGGAGCGTTTCCGTGTTATCGACGCCAGTCAGTCCCCTGACAAGGTACTGAATGCCGCCGTGGCGGCGACCGAGCACTTGTTCGAGGCGGTGCGATGAGCCCCCCTTCCTGGCACACCGAACTTTGGGCGCGCCTGCAAGCGCGCCGTCATCGCGGTGCGTTGCCGCACGCGTTGTTGTTGTGCGGCCCGCAAGGATTGGGTAAGCGTGATTTTCTTCTGCGCTTCGTGCGCGGACTTCTGTGCCAGCATCCCCAGGAAGGCGATGCCTGCGGTACGTGCCGCAGCTGTTTGTTGCTCGACGCGGGCACGCATCCGGATTATGTGTCGCTGAGCTTCGGCTTGCGCAAAGACGGCGTGCAGCGCGCGGATATCGTGGTCGATCAAATTCGCGAGCTTTCCGCGCGTCTGGCGACCGCAAGCCAATTCGGCGGTTGGCAGATCGCCAGTATCGATCCCGCCGACGCCATGAACCACGCCGCGGCGAACGCATTGCTCAAAACATTGGAAGAGCCAGCCTCGCAAACCATGCTGATTCTGGTCGCCAACGCGCCATGGCGAATGCCCGCGACGATTCGCAGCCGTTGTCAACGCATCGATTTTCAATTGCCCAACCAGGACCAATCGCTGGCCTGGTTGAAAAGTATTGGCGTGCCGGATGCTCAGGCTGCACTGGATGCGGCAGGCGGCAATCCCGGTCTTGCGCGCAAGTGGTCGCAAGAGGGGGCGCTGGCGCAGCGTCAGGAAGTTCGCAAAGATCTCGCGGCGCTTGCGTCCGGTCGTGGCGATGCGATGACGATGAGCAAGCGCTGGCTCGACGATGCTCCTGAGCAGCGCCTGTGGTTTGCCGCGCAAGCGGTGGCCGATGAAATCCGCGCGCGAACCACGGCGCAATCCACGCCGCTTTCGAGCGCTCTCAGCGGTGAAGATCTGGCGATGTGGTACGACTCGGCCAATCGCGCGCGCGAGGCTCTGCGCGGCCCATTGCGCGGCGATCTGATGCTGTTGGAACTGCTAGGGCGCTGGCGTTGATGCGATCGTTGTCCGTCTCGGCGCAAACCCGCTTGCTGGTTGTCGCGCCGCATCCGGACGACGAAACCCTTGGTTGCGGGCTCTTGCTCCAGCAAGTGTTGGCGGCCGGCGGAGCGATTCGCGTCCTGTTGATGACGGACGGTGACAACAACCCTTGGCCGCAGCGTTACATGGAACGTCGTTTCATAGTCGACGCTGCCGCACGCAAACGTTGGGGCATTCGGCGACGCGACGAAGTGATGCGCGCTTTGGAGCGATTGGGTGTATCGGCATCCGTGCTGTATCCACTGGGCTGGCGGGATATGGAAGTAACCGATCGTCTCGTCGATGATTTTGCCAGCGCGATCGCTGCGATGCGCGACGCCGTGCAAGCGTTTCAACCCAACCTGATCTGTTGCCCTGACCTGCGAGACAGTCATCCCGATCATGGTGCGGCTCATGTGCTATGCCGCCTGACTCTGGCAGGCATGCATCCTTTGCCTGCGCTATGGGCCTATCCCGTGCACGGTGTGGCCGATGCATCGGCCTATCCGTTATCGATCGACCCCACGCCGGAGCAGCAGGAGCGCAAGTTGCAGGCGTTGGCCGAACATCGGACGCAAATGACCCTCAGCGGCAAGCGTATGCGGCGTTTGGCCGTGGGGGCCGAGCGCTACGTGTCCGTCGACGATGCGGCAGGCGAGGGATATTTGCCCTGGCGACCGTCCATGTTCTTGCGATACGCGCTGCGCGTGCTCGTCGCTACGCCTTCGGGGGTTCGCGACTGGCCATGGGAGGAGGCGCCCCTGGAAAGCCGCGAGGGCGGCTATCGGCTGCGCGGGACGAAGGAAGGTCCGGTTTTTGTGAAGCTCCATCTGGATTGGCCTTCACCCTGGATTTTTGACCATTGGGGCTGGCACGCCGTGTGAGGCGCCGCGCGCGCTTTGGCGAGCGCGCCTTTGCGTGAGCAGGGTGGGGTGGTTAGGATGTATGTCCATCATCCGCCGACAGCGTCGCACGACAGGAGCAGACATGAACCCGGTCGCCGCCCGCCAGGGCATTATCTCGCTGAAGTTCAAGGACACGGCGTCCCTCTATAACGCGTACATGCCGTTCCTCAAGCATGGTGGACTGTTCGCACCCACGGCGCAGCGTTACGCGCTGGGCGACGAGGTCGTTCTGCTGATCAGTT
>Ga0335072_10007618_pt1 | contig 15754 bp, 16 predicted proteins | sample Lox_Sample_21_FD_206725 | JGI IMG/M metagenome (GOLD analysis project Ga0335072, IMG submission 206725) | Soil microbial communities from Loxahatchee National Wildlife Refuge, Florida, United States - Lox_Sample_2.1 | ecosystem: Environmental > Terrestrial > Soil > Wetlands | place: USA... | reverse complement strand
TTGCAGCGCGTTCTGCTGCTCCATTTGCGACTTCAGGATTTCCGATGCGCCTTCCTCATAACTGCCAGGTCCGTACCAATCAATAATGACGCCGTCAAAACCGCGACTGGTGAGGTCGGTGATCTCTTTGGCTACCTGGTTCGGGTCCTGCGAACTGTATCCGATGTTGGGATGAGTGCCGTGAACCCAGTAGGGAATGTAGGTGGTGTAAATCTTGGCGCCCTGCTGCGACGCCGAGAGCAGGGTGTGGACGTTGATCTTGCTGACGTTACTAGCTTTCAGGTCGCCGTTATCGACGCATTGGCCGTTGGTAACAGTAGTGACTTCGCTGCCGCGGTGTTGTTGCTGGTCTGGGCACTCAGCGTGGTGTTGGGAACGATCTGCTGATACTGCGATGCGTGGACAGTGGTTGCGAAGCTCAGCAGGAGAGCCGCGCAGGCTACGGTACAGCTTTTGATCATGGAGCGCTCCGTGACGCATGGCTCGGAGAGAAACACCATGCGGTGTAATGGGCCCTGCACAACAGAACATCGGGAGTGGAACGCGTTGAGTATAGGGGCGAAGATCGTGGAAACATCCCCCGTCAATGCCTGAAGGATTTGGGATTTCCTACTTAGATTGCAGGGCAAGAAGGTAACCGCACTCTAAGGTGTTTCGCTCTTTACCTTAGGAGCCGCAGGGATTTTTCCACAGCAGGTTTTGCTCGCGTCTTTATTGCCGGGAAACCGCCATGCTTATCGTCGCCATCGAAACTGGGTATCTATCGAAGACACGGGTAACACGTGCCGAGACCTTCAGTGAGCAATGCAGACCCAGATCGAAGAGCGCAGTAATTCGGTTGGCGATCGCGTGGCATGGACGCCTCATCGGCGTCGCGTGCTGATCATCGCGGGGGTTGTGCTCGCGTGTCTGATCGCGGGTTTCGTGGTTGCGGAGTTGAAATGGCCTTTTACCGAGAGTGCGATCACTAAGTCGCTGGAGCAGCAATCCGGCACGACGGTGCAGATTCTCCGCTTCCACCGGTTTTATTTGCCGCATCCCGGCTGCGTCGCCGAACAGGTGATATTCCGGCACGGAACGAATGCGGCGCAACCGCCGATCACCATCCAGAAGCTGACCATTGTCGGCAGCTACCATGGCCTGCTGACGCGCCATATCAGCACGATTCGCGCCGAGGGACTGCACGTGTTCATCGTGAGTGGGCCGGGCGGCAACGGTGATCTTCCGGTGAATCTTGGAGCCTCGAATTCAGGCATCAGCATTGGCCAGATCATCGCCGACGGGGCGCAAGTCGAGTTTCCGGCGACGCCGCAGCGTCCGCAGCGGATGCTTTTCACCATTCCGAAGTTGATGCTGCATGATGTCGCCGACAATCAGCCGCTGGCGTATCGCGCGCTGGTCGAGATGCCGCAGCCGCCAGCAACTGTGGAGGTGAATGGCGAGTTTGGTCCGTGGCGGGCAGCGCAAGGCGGACGGAGCAAGATGTCCGGTGCCTACATCGTCAAGAGTCTGGATCTCGGCTCGGTGCATGGCATTCAGGGGATGTTGACGGGAAGTGGTAGTTTCGATGGGACGCTCCAGCAGGTCAAGGTGCAGGGCATCGCCGACGTTCCCCAGTTCATGGTGCAGAGCGGGCATCCGGAGCATGTGGAGGCGCGCTACGACGCCACAGTCGATGGCTTGGCGGGCAATGTCAGCATCGATGCCGGATGGGTTCACTTCGGAAAGACAACGGTCGTGGGCGCCGCCACAATCGAAGGTGAGGGGTTAAGTAAGACGGCGACTTTGGAATTCGCCTCCAGTCAGGCGCGAATCGAAGACCTGCTGTGGATGTTCGTTTCGGACAAGCAGCCGGCTATGACCGGAGCGCTGGTTTTCCGCGGCAAAGCCACCATACCGCCGGATCTTCAGGACTTCCTCAGGAAGATGAAATTGCAGGGCGACTTCGGGGTCAGCGACGGACAATATCCCAATCCCCAGACGCAGCGGAACATCGACGTCCTCAGCGCCCAGGCGCGCGGCAACGCCGCTAAGGTGCAAAAAGCCGATCAGGAATACGGTGGCACCTACGATCCCGGACACGTGCTGTCGGACCTGAAAGGACACGTCTCAGTCGCCGACGGTGTCGCGCACTTGAGTGACGTTTCGTTCGATGTGCCGGGTGCGTCGGCGTGGGTTAATGGCACCTACAACCTGGAGAACTTCCGCATCGACTTGCACGGGCATATGCACATGCAGGCTTCCTTGTCGCAGGCGACCACCGGGCTGAAATCGTTCCTGATGAAGGTGATTACGCCTTTCCTGCACAAGAGCAAGCGGAACGAATCGGTGGTATCGATCACGGTGGGCGGAACGTGGGACCAACCGACTTACACAGTGACGCCGCGAGCCGCCAAGTGATCTGTCTTTGAGGGGCCGAACTGAGTCTGATCCTGGTCAGGCGGCCTGTTTGGGAGAACCGCAGCGTCTGCGCCCTCCACGGCTTCGGGTTGCGGTCACCCGGTTCTGTGCGGTTCTCTTCAGTTGCTCGATTTCAGCGAACTGCCGCGCTGCCATCTCTTCTATCAGCTCAAGTACGGTCTTCTGTCGGATTTCGCCGATCTGAATGAGTTGCATGTTGCAAACTCTACTCAGGGCGGGAGGGTCGATCATCCCCTGTCAGTAGCAATGCTTCTACAACCAAGGGACTAGGGGTATCCTGCGCGCCGGATGCTAAGATTCTCTGTTGCTCCCAAACTTGTCCCGGTTGGACGTTGCCGCCCGCCTGCATGCTCAAACCTCCTGAATTTCGTGAAGCGCGCGGTGTGCGCATCGTTGCCATTACCGGATTTATGGCCGCCGGCAAGAGCACGGTTGGCCGGAGCCTCGCTTGCTTGTTACGGTGGCGGCTCGTGGATCTTGACCTGGAGATTGAAAGAGGCTGCGGCCAGAGTATCCGCGAGATTTTTGTGCAGCGGGGAGAAGCTGAGTTTCGCAGAATGGAGGCAGATGCGCTGCGCTCCGTGGCGGAAGCGGCGGACACGCCGACAGTGATTGCTCTGGGGGGAGGCACATTCATCGAGAGACAGAATGCCGAACTGTTGAGCGCGCAGGGGGCGAAGGTCGTCTTTCTGGAGGTGCCGCTGGAGGAGTTGTTGCGGCGTTGCCGCGCTGCCACGGAAAAGCGCGCCTCGAATCCTCGGCCGCTGGCGCAGGACGAGGATTCATTGCGCAATTTACACGCGCAGCGATTGCCTTACTATCGCCGGGCCGACCTGGTTGTCGCCAGCGCGGACAAGACGCCGGAGCAGATTGCGCACCAGATCGCACGAGCCCTTGACCTGCTGGATGCCGCCAGCTAGCCGCCTCGAAGCCGGCGCGGCGCGACATGATATAACTTGAATTTTCACACTCACATGTCACAGAAAGTTTCAGTTGGAATTCTTGGCGCGACCGGCGTCGTCGGGCAGCGCTTTATTCAATTGCTCGAATCGCATCCCTGGTTCGAGATTGCGTGGTTGGCCGCATCGGATCGTTCGGCCGGACAAACTTACGGCGAGGTCGTGCGCTGGCGCCTGAAGACGCCGATTCCTGAAAACGTGCGCAAGATGACCGTTTCCAACGCGGCTCCGGACGGCGCTCCGAAGGTGATCTTCGCGGCCCTCGATGCCGGGATCGCGCGCGAACTGGAGCCGCAATTCGCTGCTGCAGGCTGCGCAGTGGTCAGCAATTCCAGCGCGTTTCGCATGCAGGATGACGTGCCGCTGATCATTCCCGAGGTCAATGCCGATCACGTCGGCCTGATCGACAAGCAATGCTGGCGCAAGCAGTCGGGCGGCTATATCGTGACCAATCCGAACTGCTCGGCGATTGGCTTGGTGGTCGCGCTGGCGCCGCTGCATCGCAAGTTTGGCATTGAGTCGCTGTTCGTCACCACGATGCAGGCGGTTAGCGGCGCAGGCTATCCCGGCGTCGCCTCACTCGACATTCTTGGCAACGTCATTCCCTACATCGCGAAAGAAGAAGAGAAGATGGAGGAAGAGACGCGCAAGTTGCTGGGAACGCTGGCTGGCGACCACGTTGAGCCGGCGGCGTTCTCCATGACCGCCCATTGCAATCGCGTCGCGGTGGAAGACGGGCACACCGAGTCGGTATCGCTGAAGCTGCGCCGGCAAGTCTCGACCGACGAGATCATCGCCGCGCTCGAGGAGTTCCGATCGACACCACAGGAGATGAAACTGCCGCTCGCGCCTGAACATCCGGTGGTGTATGACTCGTCGCCCGACCGTCCGCAGCCGCGCTTCGATGTGGATCGCGGCAATGGGATGACGGTCAGCGTGGGCCGCCTTCGTCCCTGCGGCGTGCTGGATTACAAGTTCACGGTGCTCTCGCACAATACAATTCGCGGCGCTGCCGGCGCAGCCCTGTTGAATGCCGAACTGCTGAAAGTTAAGGGCCTGCTACCCGGGGCCCCCGATTCGCGCCGTTCTTGCGCGGAGCGGGGTGGCTTGCTGTGATTGTGATGAAGTTCGGCGGAACGTCCGTCGAGGACGCGGCCGCCATCGATCGCGTTGCCGGCATCGTCAAGTCGCGACTGGCCGAACGCCCCTTTGTCGTGGTCAGCGCCATGGCAAAAGTCACCGACCAGTTGCTGGCCATGGCTGCGGCGGCAGGACGGGGCGATCGTGAGCAGGCGCTCGACATCTGCCGCAAGCTGCGCGAGCGTCACTACCTCACCGCCGGCGAATTGCTCGGCACCGGACTGCATACCGGCCTGCACGACGAGCTGGGCGCCGAGTTCGATTCGCTGGAAGAGCTGTTGCGCGGAATCTCCGCGGTCGGCGAGCTCACGCCACGGACTTCTGATTACGTCGTTTCGTTCGGCGAGCGACTTTCCAGCATGATCACTACCCCGGCGTTTATGGCACGCGAGATTCCCGCGACCTTCGTCGATCCACGCAAGGTAATCGTCACCGATGCGCAGCACACTCGCGCCGTGCCGCAGGGGGACGACATCAACGATCGTTTGCACGATTGCGTCGCTCCGCTGCTTGCGAAGCAGCGCGTCCCGATCATGGGGGGCTTTGTCGGTGCAACCCGCGAGGGGGTCACCACAACGATCGGGCGCGGCGGCTCAGATTTTTCCGCGGCGCTGGTCGGTGCAGGTCTGAATGCCGATCGCATCGAGATCTGGACCGACGTCGACGGCATGAAGACGACCGATCCCCGGATCTGCCCTGAGGCGCGGCGTATCAAGGTGATCAGCTTCGAGGAAGCGGCCGAGTTGGCGTACTTCGGGGCGAAAGTCCTGCACCCTGCCACGGTACTGCCCGCAGTCGAGAAGAACATTCCGGTGCTGGTGCTGAACTCGCGCAATCCGGCCAATGAAGGCACGCGTATTCTGTCGCGCGCGCCGCGGTCGCGGTCGCTGTTCAAAGCCATTGCGGCGAAAAGCCGCATTACGGTGATCGATATCGTCGCCGCGCGCATGTTGATGGCGCATGGATTTCTGGCCAAGGTATTTGAGGTGTTCTCGCGGCACCGCTGCGCGGTGGATGTGGTGTCCACCTCGGAGGTCAGCATCTCTCTCACCGTCGATTCGAATGAGGCGATCCCGCAAATTGCTGCTGACCTGGAGAAGCTGGCGTTCGTCAAATACTCAGGGCGCAAGGCGATTGTCTGCCTGGTAGGCGAGAACCTGCGCGACACCCCGGGAGTGGCGGCGCAGATCTTTGACGCTATCCGCGACATCAACGTGCGCATGATTTCACAGGGGGCATCGGAGATTAACCTGACGTTTGTGATCGACGAAAGCGATGTGCCGCTGGCGGTGCAGCGGCTGCATGCGAAATTCTTTACCGAGGTCGATCCTGAGGTGTTCGATTGAAGAAGCGAGCGCTGAAAATCGTGGTGCTGGGCGCCGGGAAAACCGGTTCCGTCGTTGCCGAGGTTGGGCTCGAGCGCGGGCACCAGGTCGAAACCATCGATGTCGATGTCAATCAGGATGGCGCGTGGCTTACCCCGGAACACTTAGGAGAGATCGATGTTGTCATCGACTTCACCGCGCCGCACGCGGTGCTGGCGAACATCGACAAGTGTGTGGGCGCGGGCAAAGCCATGGTGGTCGGTACCACGGGTTGGTATGGCGAGATCGATAACGTGCGGAAATCCGTGAAGCAGGCCGGCACCGGATTCGTCTTCGGCGCGAATTTCTCCTATGGAGTGAATCTCTTCTTTCAGATCGTACGCGCCGCAGCGCCGGCATTAACTCACGGATACAGTGGCGCCATCGACGAGATTCATCATGTCCACAAGCAGGATGCTCCCTCGGGAACGGCGATCGCCATGCAGCGAATTCTGGAAGAAGCCTCTGGGCAGCGCGTCGACATCACCTCCGAACGTGAAGGCGAAGTGACCGGCATCCATATTTTGGAACTTGAATCGGCGGGCGACCGGATTGTGTTGACGCACGATGCCAAGTCGCGACGAACCTTTGCCGAAGGCGCGGTACTGGCGGCCGAATGGATCGCGGGCAAGACCGGCTTCTACGATTTCAGAGACATCTTCAGCCAAATCTGAACTTTGCCGGCTGGACGGCATGTGAAAATACGAGGCATATCACGGATTCTTCGGCTTGGCGCGGGCATACCGTTCCATCTCCGCCGTCCACTTCAGAAAGCGCATCAATTCCTGGCGCTCGCGCCACACGAATCCGCAGAACTCAAGAAAGCCGATGCTCTGCATTTTGATTCCGGTGTAGGTTTCAATGCGCCAGCGAAGATAGGGGCTGCGCCAGGGCGCCAGGCGATGGCCACGAGCGGAATTCCAGATGAAACGGAGTATGTTTCGCATCCGCATTTTCAAGTATAGCCGGGCTGCCGGTGTCTGCCTGAGGAGCACCAGCATCTGACTTCCGATAACCAGGTTCGAGCGATCTATCGCAAGCTGGCACGCTGTTGGGGGCCGCAGCACTGGTGGCCGGCCGAAACTCCCTTCGAGGCGATGGTCGGAGCAATCCTCACGCAGAATACCTCGTGGACCAACGTGGAGCGCGCGCTCGCTCGCCTACGCGCGGCAGGCGCACTAACCCTCCTGGCCATTCGCGAGCTCCCTATGGAAGAGCTGGAGGCGCTGGTGCGGTCTTCAGGCTACTTTCGCCAAAAAGCAAAACGATTGAAGGCCCTGGTTGCATTTATCGATGCGAGATATGGCGGATCTCTAAAAAAAATGTTTGCGACTGCTACCGCCCAGCTTCGCGAAGAACTTTTATCGATGAACGGCGTTGGACCGGAGACAGCCGACTCTATCCTGCTCTATGCTGCCAACCACGAAATCTTTGTAGTCGATGCCTACACGAGACGCATACTGGAACGGCATGGGGCCGTGCAGGGCAATAGTAAGTATGACGAAATCCGCAGCCTGGTGGAACACGCACTGCTACACGAAGAAGCTGCGTGTCCGCAGCGGAAAAGGTTGGCGACCCAAGCACCTGCCGTACATGAACCATCGGCAATGAGTACAGCAAACCGCAGCCCGCTGGCGCAAACCTATAACGAAATGCACGGATTACTTGTGCAGATAGGCAAACACTATTGTCACAAGGCGAGACCACACTGCGAAGAATGTCCACTGCAGGAATTCCTGCCTAAATAACACATTCTTATAATAATTATCCACGAATTGAGCCAGTAATTTGGCGGCGCGCTGGATTCCGTCGTGGGTCCCCAAATGTGCCGAAGTAGCGTCGCGATCCCGATATAACCATTAAATTGTGCGCGAAATCACAGCATCGTCTTTGCGTGCTCTTGTATTTCTGAGAATCGGTCGCGCAATTCGATGGTTGGCCAAGTTAATTTGCAAGTGGACCGCATCGAGGCCGGTAGTTGCAGAAGTATAGAAATTTGTAGGTGGATCATGGCTTTGATGGTTGTTTGATGGTTTTGTGACCGAGACAGCAAGTTAACTTGCGCCCCTTTGGAGAACGAATCTGGCCGGATGTCCTCTCTCCTAACCATTCTCAGCGTCAGCGCTGTGGCAGCGGTGTGTATGCTGGCGCGGCTCTGCGTCCGTCGAGGACGAGTCATCGACAAGCTGAATACCGCGATCATGGAGCAAGGGACGGCCTTGCGGCATTCGCAGGACCAGCAGGAGCTGATGTTCTCGGCCAATCCCTATCCGATGTGGACCTTCGATCGGTCGTCGCTGCGTTTTCTTTCCGTCAACGATGCTGCGGTCAAGGCTTATGGCTACACGCGGGAAGAGTTCCTCGCCATGACGCTGGCGGAAATCCGTCCGCGGGAGGACGTAGATCTGTTTCTTGAGTCCATGGCTCAAGCCCGTGTGGGATATTTCCGGCCGGGAGTCAGGCGGCATTGCCGGAAGGATGGCAGCATCCTCTTTGTGGAAATCATGGCATTCCAGTTCGACCGCGACGATCGCGCACAGGAGATGGTGCTGGCGCTGGATGTGACCGAACGCCAGAGAGTCGAAGAGGCATTGCGCGAATCGGAGTCGCGGCTGCAGATGCTCATTGATAAAGCGCCGTTTGGCATTGTTCAGGTGTCGCTGGATGACGATTGCCTGCAGACGGTGAATCCCGCCGTACTGGAGATGCTCGGGTGCCCCAGTGCACAGGATGCCCTGGGACTGAAACTTTCGGAGCAAATCTATGCCGATCCGAAGGAGCGCGAGCGGGTAATCGAGATTCTGCGGCGCAACGGGCAACTGCAGGGGTGGGAAACGAACTTTCGCCGGCGCGATGGGAGCCTGCTGCCGGTTCGTCTCACCAGTTGTCTCAGCGGCGGCCGGGACGGAGCGCCCGAGCTCGCCTCCACTTACATCGAAGACATGACCCAGCAAAGCAACCTGGAGCAACAAGTGCGCCAGGTACAAAAGCTGGAAGCGGTGGGACGGCTGGCTGGGGGCATGGCTCATGACTTCAACAACGTGCTGGTGGTCATCAAGCTGTCGACGGAGATGATGCTGGAGAAAATCACACCCGACAGTCCCTTTAGCAAACCGTTACTGCAGATTTCCAGTGCTGCCGACCGCGCTGCGGCTCTCACCCGTCAAATGCTGGCCTTTGGCCGCCAGCAAATGATGGTGCCGCGAGTCATCAATTTGAATGGCGTAGTCAGCGAAACCATCCAAATGCTGCGGCGAGTGATTGGCGAGGACATCCAGTTGGTGACCAAATTTGCCGAGCAGCTGGAAAGTTCGCGGCTGGATCCAGACCAGGTCACGCAGGTGATCTTCAATCTGGCGGTGAATGCGCGCGATGCCATGCCGAGTGGCGGCATGCTTCACATTGAAACGGCCAGTGTCAGCCTCGATGGCCGCTACATCGAGAGCCACTCGGTGGTGCAGCCGGGACGATATGTCATGCTGGCCGTCAGCGACACCGGCACAGGCATCGATAAATCGGTTTTGCCGCGAATCTTCGATCCCTTCTTCACCACGAAGGAAGTGGGCAAGGGTACCGGCCTCGGCCTATCGATTGTTTATGGCATTGTGAAGCAGAGCGGCGGCTATATTTGGGTTTACAGCGAGCCCCGGCACGGCACTACCTTCAAGCTCTATTTCCCTGCAATTGCCGCCTCCCCCGAGCGTCCGCTGGTGCGTCCGGAAAGTTCCAGTCGCGTAGCGGGCCAGGTAATCCTGGTGGTGGAAGACGAGCCTTCGATTCGCACCAATGTGCGCGAGTGCCTGCAACAGCTGGGTTACAGCGTGCTGGAGGCGGAGAACGGCTCGGCTGCGCTGCGCCTCTGCCGGCAGCAGCGAGGGCAGATTGATCTTGTGCTTACCGACCTGGTCATGGCACGCTGCGGTGGCCAGGAGCTCGCCCGGGATCTTGCTGATGAGTTTCCCGAAGTGCGAGTGTTGTTCATGTCGGGCTATACCGAGGACAACGCCAGCCGCCGAGAGATTCTGGAAAAAGGACGGCCCTTCCTGCAGAAGCCGTTCAGCGTCGGGGAATTGGCAAAAGCGGTCCACGAGGCGCTGCAGCGCAGCCCAACTTCCATTCCGCTAAGAAGGCCCGAGGCTTCCGGTCAGAGTCCAACCTTGACCGCGGACTAGGAGTCCATCGGCTCTCACTTACCCGCCGTTCCACCGCTTGAGGCCGAGCTACTTGTGCCTGCCACGCGTGAGCAGTAGCAGCTTTGATAGCTCTCCGGCTCGAGGGCCTCGATTGCGCAGTACAGTCCAGGCGTAGTTCCGGGCGCGAGATAAGCGGCGGAGCTCGAGACGTTGTACAGCTTCAGCCATTCCGCCCGGTCACTGTCGCTGGATTGAATCCGCTGGTAGAGAGTCGACAAACTTTTGGTGTTAACCGCTGCCAGCTTCCACTGCTCCGAAAATCTGTATTCCCGCTTCCATTCACCGGGAGTCGTCGCGCTGGCATAGACGAGATTGGTGAGGAAGTACACGGACGTATCGGTGATTGCCCCTGCCCGGTTGAAGGTCACCACGCGAAATGCCGGATTCTCGTTGTAGATAGGCGAGATGGCCGGGCTGATGAGCACGAATGCGGGACCGCTGCCGGAAGCATTGATGACCCTGAAGTCATCATTGTGGGTGTGACCGGCGAACGATGCGATCACTGTGCTGTGGTACTTCTCCAGCAAGTCGTCAAATTGCGCTGTCCATTTCGGCATCCACATCGGAACCAGAGAAGAGGCACAGAGACTCGCCGCCGATTCGCCGCGCTGCGTCTTCTGCAGCGAGCGAAACTGCTGAATGGTCGAATAGCCGTCCATTCCCGGCGGGATGTGGAAAATTAGCCAGACTTTCTCGTGCGCTTGCTGGGCCTGAGCGAGGCGCGCCTGAAGCCACGCGAACAGGTCGGGCGGACCGCCGGATGCCACTGCGGCGCAGCCCGCATCGAACTTCGCTGCGTGATACATTTCGGAGAAAAACACGGTATTGACGGAAATAATCCGCACACCCTTAAGGGCGGGATTCGGAACATCGTAACTGCCGAACTGTTGCCACGAACGAGTCAATCCGCCGTCTTCTTTCGCCAGGCTGCGGACCACATCCGCGGTATCGTGCAGGAATAGGCCGCCCGCGCGGATGCTGTAATTGCCGCAGTTTTCGTCATTGTTTCCCGGCGTCAGAAATATTCCGGCGTCGGGAAATCGCCGGCGCAGCTGCATCGCCAGGAACTGTACGGTTTTCAAGACGAAGCTGCGATAGGCACCGCCTTCGCTGCCCGGCATCGCCGTGCGAAAAGTCTGCGGGAAATGGTGTGCCAACAAGTCGCCGGTAACCAGTATGAATGCGGGATGAGGCAGGGTGGCGCGCATCGCATCGAGCGACGACTTCAGCAGCCACCAGTTGGTGTCCTGTCCATACTGGCTGAATGCTGTCGATTTCGACCGCATGAGAATCGTTTCCCACTGTTCCGGCTCTGCGGCCGCCAGATCCTTCACCAGGCTTGCGTCGGCCATGGGATTGAAATGCAGGTCTGACGCGATCAGGAACTGATTGTCCGACAGCCGGCGACCGGCGGCAAAGGCGGCTGACGAGCTCACGGCAGCGAGAACCAGCAGACAGAAAATATTGCGCAGCACGCTCCGAAGCACGCGAATACCGGCTGAGAATCCATCGAGCGAGAGTTCCATCACTGGGACCAGAAAGGTTCCCGAAGATTCGAGGACATTTAGCGGCATCTGACCAGCCGTCCCGCGCTGCCCCGCGTCAGCGTAAATGAAGGCAACTCGCCTCGATCGGACGGAAGGACCTGCAACTCCATCGTATCTCCGTGGATCGTGCCTTTATACGTGGCGGGAGTTGGGGTCGAAGCGGTATTCTTCTGCACCGGACCGCCGCGCTCGCGCGTGAGTGTGCCGGCAACGCTGAATTCGCCGTTCGCGCCCGGTCGAATCGGCTGGAGAATCTGTCCCTGGGCGCAATCGAAGTCAACGGTCGCTCCTTGCGGAGTCATCTGCAGCGAAATTCCACGGCCTCCCCATTTCGGCATGCTGCCGTTCTCCCCGGCAGCTGGATCCGGTGCGGAAGCGTGTACGATCGTTGTCCAGAAGCACGCGCAAGCAAAAAACAAAATGTAAGGCAACTTCAACTTTGGCACCATCAAAACTGGATTGAGCCCATGCAAGATGTTACCTGAATATCGCCGGGTTCCGTCAGTTCGCAGGCGCCTTGCTCTACAATCGCGCTGAAGCCATGGCCGCGTACCGCACCATCTTTCATGTCGATATGGACGCCTTCTTTGTCTCGGTCGAGGAACTCTTCGATCCGTCGTTGAAGGGGAAGCCCGTAGTGGTGGGCGGCCGGCGCAACGAGCGCGGCGTTGTTTCAGCGGCGTCCTACGCCGCGCGTAAGTTCGGGGTGCACTCTGCCATGCCTTTGCGCACGGCGGCTAAACTTTGTCCGCAAGCTATTTTCGTGGATGGGCGTCCCAGCCGGTATCGTGAGTACTCGGCGAAAGTGTATGAAGTGCTCAACCGCTTCTCGCCGAAGCTAGAGATGGCGTCGATCGACGAGGCCTACGTCGACATGACCGGGACCGAACGCCTGCATGGTCCACCGCTGCGCGCCGCGCACGCGCTCCATGCGACGATGAAAACCGAGACGCAGCTGAACTGCTCGATTGGCATCGGCACCTCGCGGCTGGTCGCCAAGGTTTGCTCGGACCAGGCCAAGCCGAACGGGGTGCTGTGGATTTTGCCGGGCCGGGAAGTCGAGTTTCTGGCGCCGCTCGATGTTCGCAAGATTCCCGGGGTGGGTAAGGTCATGGAGCAGCGTCTGCAGGAGAAGGGAATCGTGAAGGTCGGCGATTTGGCGTCACGCGACGAGCGCTGGCTGGAGCAAACCTTTGGGGCGCTCGGGGTGGCCCTCGCCGGCAAGTCGCACGGACTCGATGTCGGTGGCTGGTTCGATGCCGACATCGGCGAGGATGAGGGTCCGCGTTCCATCAGCCACGAGCACACGTTTTCCCACGACAGCGCGGACGCCGAGCAACTGGAAGCCACGCTGGCGCGGCTGTCCGAGATGGTCTGCCGGCGCCTGCGCGAACAGAAGCTGCATGCGCGGACACTGCAGCTCAAGCTGCGCGATTCCAGCTTTCACACCATCACACGCGCGCATACCGTAAGCCGCCCAACCTCGGTCGACTCCGAGGTTTTCTCCGCCATCCGCGAACTCTTTCGGTCCAGCTGGAAGGGCGATGCGATTCGCCTGCTCGGCGTGCACGCATCCCATTTCGAGGAAGACACCAGGCAATTCAGTCTCGATGGGCAGCACACTCGCGAGAAGTGGACCCGGGCATTGTCGGCCGCCGACCGTCTGCGCGAAAAATTCGGTGAGAACGCAGTTTCGCTGGCGACCGGCATGAAGGCGCGCTTTCGCGAGCGGACGCACGAGAACCCGGCAGCACTGCCGGGAAAGAAGAAGCCCGGGGATTGAAGAGCAGATGTTCGAAGACCTCTACGATGCAATCTCGGTTCTCTGGTCAAAGCGCTGGCCTAGTGTTGAGAGCGAGATTACCGCCGCCGATATCGAACGAGTTCCGGGCAGGAGAAAGGATCGCCTCCGTCTGGCGGTCGCTTACAAGTTCTTTGTCGGTGAGGATGGACCCTACACGGGCGTGAGCTTCTGGGATCCGCCACGCTCCTGGAGTGAACAGCGCACGATCGCCGCGAAGAACCGATTCCAGGTTGGGCAGCAGATACGGGTGCGGTATCGCTCCGATAATCCGAGCGTGAATACCCTCGATCGCGCAACATGGACCGGGCTCTGATTACCGGCTCACATTTTAGCAACCTGCTTTTCGAGAGTCACAGACGAGATAGATCGTAAGCTCGTATGCTCAAGTCACGAGCGGAACGGAATTTACAAAACGGTGCTGCATGCCGGAGATCCTGATTATCGGGTATGGGAACCGGCTGTGCGGCGATGATGGTGTCGGCGTGCAGGCGGCCCATGAGCTTGAGCGGCATTTCGCTGGTGACCCGGGAGTACGGGTGGTCACGTCGCAGCAGCTCACACCGGAGATGGCGGACGACATGGCCGCGTGCGGTCTCGTGCTCTTTCTCGATGCGTCCGGCGCGGAGGAAGCAGGCGAGATTCGTAGCTTCCGAGTAGAACCATGCGCTCACGACGGCTGCTTCGTACATCATCTGTCGCCGGGCGCCCTGCTTGCGAGCGTGGCAAAGCTGTACGAAAAGGCGCCCCAGGCGATGTGCATCACGGTTAGTGGCTGCGGGTTCGCAGTCGGCGATGGCCTGTCGCCTCGCGTTCAACTCAGTCTTGCGGAGGTAGTCCGCGAGGCGCGCGCCATCATTGCCGAGTGGCAGAGAAAAAACCGTTCGAAGGCCAGTTTACCCAAAAGCGATACCAACGCCTGAACCCGGCCGGTGCTGGTCAGGCCGCACTAGCCAAATCCGCAGGCTGGGCACTCGCATTGAATACCCGGTCCACCGCTTGCACCAGTGACGGCACATCTGGTCCGATCGCGTAATCGCGACCCGCACCGTCTCGGGCCGACATCAGCAAGCGCTGACTGGGACAGTTTTTGCGAATTTCATCACAGTATGCCAACGCCTGCTCCGGCTCGTCGCCGGCGTGGACGACGATGAGGTCGTAGCCGCCGCGCATACAACGGCTGCGGGCTTCCTCCATGCGCAGCGCCGGGAACACGGCATACCCGCGCGCTTTCAGAGTGTTAATCCGTTCCTTACGATCGATAGCATGGTCAATCAGCAGAATCCTGGGTTGCGAGTTCATTACCTTCCCTTGATCGAAGAATCGACCCACAATAGGAGAGAAGCTGCGTCGTACGGGCAGGTTGCCATTACGTGAGGGTGAGAGTACGCCAATTACTGCCGGAAAAAATAAAAACGCACCTCATTCAGAAGGCACGTTTTTCGCAAGCATTTCGTGGCTTATGCGCCGACGAGTTTTTCCAGCACCGATTTATTGCGGATGGTCAGGGTAGAGCCCTTTAAAACTGCAACCTGACGTTTACGAAAATCGGCGAGAACGCGCGTAACCGTTTCGCGCGAGGTGCCGATGATCTGTGCGATCTCCTCATGCGTCAGCGCCAGCTTCACCTTCGGCTCGGGCTGATCGTGGCTGGTCGCTGTCCACTCCAGCAGCAGTCGCGCCAGACGTTCCGGCGCCGAATGTGAGAGCCCCAGGCTGCGAATCTGCTGATACGCGGTCTGGCAATCCTTGCTGAGATGTTGTGCGGCCTTCAGGCAGGCGTCGCCGTGCTTCTGCAGGAAATTCAGGAAGTCTTCGCGCTTGACGAAGTTGAGCTGGCAAGGCTGTCCGGTTTCAGCGGTGATCTCGTACGGTGTGCCGGAAACCGTGGCATGCATGCCCAGGACCTCTCCCGGCTGCGCGATTTTGAGGATAAGCGTTTTACCTTCGGCGGAGGTCGTCGACAGTTTCACTCGACCCTTGCACAGCATGTAAATGCCGCGCGGCGATTGCCCTTCAACGAACAATACCGCCCCCGCGGGATAGCTTGCCGAGTACTTGATCTTATCGAAGGCTTCAAGAACCGCTTTGGGTAGAGAACAGAAGAAGCTGTCGGTGCGCAGCTTACAAATCACACAATTCTCGACTAGCTCAAAGCCGTAGGGTGATCCCACATGTCCTCCCGGAGGTACTTATTATGCTATCACTTTGACAAGGCCGCACATCACCTATTCGTAGGATGTCCGCACATTGCCCGCGCTGGCAATCGAGGCCGGTTGGTGCCGTGGGCGGGAGCGACATAACGGCCAGCCGGCGTCGGAGACCGACA
>Ga0335072_10007615_pt1 | contig 15756 bp, 19 predicted proteins | sample Lox_Sample_21_FD_206725 | JGI IMG/M metagenome (GOLD analysis project Ga0335072, IMG submission 206725) | Soil microbial communities from Loxahatchee National Wildlife Refuge, Florida, United States - Lox_Sample_2.1 | ecosystem: Environmental > Terrestrial > Soil > Wetlands | place: USA... | reverse complement strand
TACGGATCGCCGTCATCTGATCCCAAGGTGCGGCGCTGGAATCCGCTCGGGTTCAAGATCGTAAGCCTCACGCGCGAGCCTGAGGTGCTGTCCGACGTACGGCCGGCTGACACGGCGACTTCCGCCGGATCGAAGCCAGGTGGGGGAGGCGAGCCGACTTCCTCGAGGCAGGCACCATGAACGCGAGCATCCTGGCATTGCAGCGATTCCCCCGGCCCCGGCGCTTGCAGTACCCGCGGCGATACTGCGCCGCGGTAGGCGCTTTGATCGCCCTCATTGGCCTGATGGCCGTGACCGCTCCGCAGGCTTGTGCCAACTGGGTGCCAGCCCGCGGCGCTGTCGACAGTCGCATCCGGGTTGCGCCATACAGTGTTGAGCAGGTCTATCGGCTGTATGGTTACATTGGCTACCAGATCGACATCGAGTTCGCACGCGATGAGACGTTCGTCGGGCTTGCGGCCGGCGACATCGAGGGCATCTCGTTCCAGGCGAAGGGGAATCATCTTTTCTTGAAGCCTCGGGTCGGTCGCGTGGACACCAACCTCACGGTGCTGACGAGCCGCCGGCAGTACGAATTCGAATACTCGGTGCTGCCGGGGCCGCCAGATCCGGCTTTGGGCGAGGTGATTTACGCGTTGCGGTTTACATACCCCGAGACGAAAAGACAGGGAGCAGCCGCCGTTGCCGCCCGAGAGATTGCGGGTTCGCTCGCGCGGGCCTCACAAAACCGGCCGCGAAACTACGACTACTGGTACTGCGGCCGGCCGGAGTTGAAGCCCATCGCCGCCTGGGATGACGGGGTGCGGACGTGGATTCAGTTCGGAGCTCGGTCCGAGTTGCCAGCGATCTTCGTTGAGAACCCTGACGGGACGGAATCGCTCGTCAACTTCAGCGTAAGCCAAGGCGACATCGTGGTGCAGCGGGTCGCGCACCGCCTCGTGCTGCGGCGGGGACGCCTCACCGGTTGCATCGTGAATGCGGCGTTCACGGGCGGTGGCGAGCGATTGAAGTCACATACGGTATCCCCGGCTGTCGAGCGACTCACGCGTCAGGCTCAGACGGGAGGTGACGGGCCATGAGCTTCGGCAGGAAATCTTCCTCCGAGGAGACTGATGGCCGAGCGGTCACATCGGTTGATGAGGTCTCGGGCGAGAGTGAGCAGCGCGAAGCCGTGGGCGCCCAAGCGCCCCCCACAGGTGAAGGAGCGCCGGGTGGGGTCGCGGGGGAGCGCGGAACTGCGTCCGTGAACCGGGCGCGGTCGCTGCAGTCGAGATTGAGCAATGTGCTCGCGGCCGGTCTCATGTGCGTGCTCGGATTAGGGGCGCTCACTTGGTATTACGCGCATGTATTTGCTCAAAACGCGCACGCGATTCAGGTGGCGCGGCGCGCGAGCGCTCATGCGGCCTCGGGCGATGCTCCGTTGCCAGCGCTGGGACCCTTCAGCGCGCCGAGAGTGGCCGAGGTCGCCGCGCCAGCCGCACCGCCGCCGACGCTCGCTCAGGAAGTCTTGGGACCGCCTCCCGAGCTCCCGACGCCTGCGCAGACCGCCGCCTGGAATCAGGCGAATGCGCTCGCGCGCTTTGACACCTCGACCCGGCTTGCGGCGCCGGTACAGAGGCGATCCAGCGCGCTCGGTCGGCAGCTGGGCGGCCCCGTGTTCGCCACCTCCTCTGGCCTCGGATCGGAAGGGGAGGGAGCAGGATCGGCGCCGCCGCCGATGGGAAATGGTATGTCGGCGCCGCCCTGGGCGGTGGCGCCAACCTCGAACGCGACCGAGCGATCGCCGGCGACAGCCGGCGAGTCTCTCGAGACGCTCCTGCGCCCCAGCGTCACGCCGGCGGTGGAGGCCTCAGTACTGCCGACTGAGCGCTTCCTGCTGCCGAAAGGTGCTTTCATCGACTGCACGCTCGAGACGGCAATCGACTCAACACTTCCTGGTATGACGACATGCATCACGGCGACCGATACCTTTAGCGCCGATGGCACGGTCGTACTGCTCGAGCGAGGAACGAAACTGGTTGGTGAGATTCGCGGGCAGGTGCGAGAGGGGCAGGCCCGGCTCTTCGTGCTCTGGACGGAGGCGAGGACCCCGACCGGCGTCATCGTGCCGCTGGATTCCCCCGGCACCGATGCACTCGGACGCGCGGGACTTGCCGGCAAGGTCAATACGCATTTCTGGGAGCGTTTCGGGGCGGCGATCCTGGTGTCGGTGATCGACGCCGGTGTGCAGGCCGGTGTTCAAGCGACGAATAACGGTGGCACCGTGATCGTCAATCCCTCGAGCTCCGAGGGCGTCATGACGGGGATCCTCCAGAGTACGATCAATATCTCACCCACCATCACAGTGCGCCAGGGCGCCCGGATCCAAGTCTTGGTCGCGCGCGACGTGGATTTCCGCTCGGTCTATCGACTGGCGATGGCAGAGCCCACCTCCCTGACGGGTGTCGCGCCATGACTCAAGGGCCTGCTGCAACCGCGTTCGCCGCGCGCCCGAGCGAGGTGAGCGCCGTCGATTCCTCTTCGCTCGAATTGACGCTGCGCGCGCTTAGGCCAGTGCTCTCCGATCCCGAGGTCACGGAGCTTTGCATCAACTCGCCGCGCGAAGCCTTCATCGAAACCCGGCGCGGATGGGAGCGGCGCGCGCTGCCGTTCGCGGACTATGACTGGTGCCGCAGGCTCGCAAAACTCGTCGCGAACGCCACCCGACAGCGGATCGATGAGTCCTCGCCGCTCCTATCCGCCTCACTCCCGAGCGGTGAGCGCATTCAGATCGTGCTCCCGCCGGCCACAACGAAGGACACCGTGGCGATCACGATCCGCCGGCCCTCGGATGAGGTCTGGTCGGTCGAGGAGTTGGCTCGCCGAGGCATCTTCGCTCACGCCCGGCGCTCGAGCGATGCGCTCGATGACACGGAGCGGGAGCTCTTGAGGCTCTTGGCCGGCGGTGAGCACGAGGCGTTCATGCGACTCGCAGTGAAGTCGCGGAAGAACATCCTGGTGTCAGGCCCCACCGGCTCCGGCAAGACCACCTGGACGAAGGCGCTGATCCGCGAGATCGCAAGCGACGAGCGGCTGATTACGATCGAGGACGCCCAGGAGCTCGTGCTCGATCGGCACCCGAATCATGTCCGCCTTTTCTACTCGAAGGACGATCAAGGCTTGGCCCGAGTGACGCCGAAGCAGCTTTTGGAATCGTGCCTTCGCATGAAGCCGGATCGGATTCTCCTGGCGGAGCTTCGGGCCGAGGAAGCCTTCGATTACCTGCGGAACGTCAACTCCGGGCACCCCGGCTCGATCACGAGCATTCATGCGGCGAGTGCGGAGCTCGCTTTTGAGCAGCTGGTGCTCCTGGTCAAGCAAAGTCAGGGTGGGGCGCAGCTTGCGCGGGAGGACATCAAGAGTCTCCTTTTTCTCCTCATCGACATCGTCATCCAGTTTGGGGTGGAGCGCCATGAGCGTTTCATTCGAGAGATCTGGTTCGATCCTCAACGCAAGCGCCGCGGGCTCGCCGCGCGCTAAGCGCCGGCGCGCGCCTGCGGGTGCGAAAATCGCGGCCGCGAGTGTGGTGGCGGTGCTCATCGCCCAATACCTGGCAGGCTTCTTCTTCCTCTGGTCGCTTCGGGTTGATGCGCGTGAGGCGAGCCCGATCACTCTCTTGCGCTACGCCTATTGGTATGGGGACAACCGAGAGGTGCGACAACGGATGGAGGTCTGCTCGGTTCTAGCCGTCTTTCTCGTGTTGATCTCGGCATTGGCTGTGTTCTGGCCGCGGCGCAGGTCCCTCCATGGCGATGCGACATTTGCCACCCGGCGTCAGCTGCTCGAGGCGGGTTTGCTGGATGGGGACGGGATTCTCCTCGGGCGCCTTAAGGGGTGGGGGCCGTTTGGGGGTGAGTTCTTGACGCTCCCAGGTCAGCAGGGAGTGGCGCTTTCCGCCCATCCCCGAGCGGGGAAGGGCGTCGGCGTCGTCGTCCCGAATCTTCTCACCTGGCCGGCATCGGTGGTCTGTGTCGATATCAAGAAGGAGAACTGGACGCTGACGGCGGGGCATCGGCAGCGGGCCGGGCAGAAGACATTCCTCTTTGATCCCTTATCGCCCGCCGGCCGCACGGCTCGCTGGAACCCGCTCGACTATGTAGCCGAAGCGCCCGGGCAACTCGTGAGCGATCTGCAGCTGATCGCCAACATGTTCTTCCCGGACCCGCCGAACTCGGATCCTTTCTGGATGTCCTCCGCCCGCGCGCTTTTTCTCGGGATTGCGTTGTATCTCTTTGCGAGCCCAAGCCTGCCACGCACGATCGGGGAGATCTTAAGGCAAGGCATGGCGGATGACGAGGAAGGCTTCGGGCACAAGTGGCGGCGGGTCATTCAGGGTCGGATGAGCGGCTCGCAACCGCTCTCCGAGGAATGCGTCAGGGCGCTTTACGATGTCATCGACTTGGCCCCGCAGACCACGTCTTCCATTCGCAAAACGTTCACTTCGCGGCTCGATCTCTGGGCGAACCCGGTATTGGATGCCGCGACCTCGGCAAGTGATTTCGATTTACGGAAGCTCCGCGCGGAGCCCATGTCCGTGTATCTCGGCGTGGCGCCTAAGGACCTGCACCGCCTGCAGCCGCTGCTGAACCTCTTCTTCCAGCAGGCGATTGCGATCCAGACGGATCAGTTACCCGAGCAGAACCCGGCGCTCAAGTACCAGGTGCTGATGGTGCTCGATGAATTCCCGGCGATCGGGCGCATCCCGATCCTGGCGGAAGCGAGCGGATTCCTGCCGGGCTACAACGTGCGCACCCTGCTTATCATGCAGACCCCCGCGCAGCTTCGGCAGGTCTACGGGGAGGATGGATCGCGCACCCTTTTGAAGACGCTCGCCGGCCGGATCTACTTCCAGCCGAAGGACATGGACGATGCCGAGGAGATCTCGCGGGAGTTGGGATTCACGACGGTGAAGGTGAAGACGCACTCGAAGCCGGTCTGGGAGCTTTCGAACGGGAAGACCGGCCGACACCGTTCGGTGAGCGTAAGCGAGCAGAAGCGTCCGCTCATGCTGCCGCAGGAAGTGAGGTCCCTCGGTAAGACCAAAGAGATCGTCTTCACCGAGGACACCCCTCCCATCCTCTGCCGCAAGATCCGGTACTACCGCGTGCCGGCGCTTCGCAATCGCATTCGGAAGCCTCCTGCCGTCCCCGCCATCGAGCTGCGCCGGGCCGGGGGTGATTCTCACCGCGAGAACGCCGCGGAGTCAGTGGAGCCGGCCGTTTCGAATGAAGCCAGTCTTGCCGACGCTGGGAGCGACACGCCGCGAGAGGTGTCCCACGCGGACGGTGCGGACATGGCGCTTCGTGTTCACGAGGCGAGCGTGGACGATGTTGATCGCGCCGACACCTTGACGCTTGAGGACTACGAGACGGACTTCTCGCGCGTCGAGATTCCCGAGCACGATGGCCCGCTCACGCCGCAGGAGCTCGACACGGCCGTGACGAACTTCCTGGATACACTCGAGCGATAGGAGCCCTCCATGGCGGCTGAGACATCGAGAGCAGGCGGCACCGTCCGCCAAGATGAACCGGTCTCTGGTTCGGAGAGCGGGGCCGCACGCGATCGCCGCTCGCGTCCGCTTGCTCGGCCAGAGCCGGAAGAGGCGAATTCCATCCGGGCGCGTCGAGTGCGCGCCCGCATCAGTCAGGAGCCGCGCGCGGGAGCGCCGTCGCCGTCGAAGAGGGCGAGCGATCCGAAGTCCGCCCCCGAGACTCCCGCCGCCGCGAGCGCCGCGAAGCCTCCAGCCCCCTCGTCAGCTCCAGACCCGTGGGCCCTCCCGCAGTCCGTGCGCGATCGGTTTGTGCAGGACAAGCGAAAGTTCTACTTCCCGGACGGCGCGCCGGCGTTCCGCGATCACGGCAGGCGGCTCACGACAGGGAGCGAGAACACGGAGGTCGTCCGCAGCCTCGTTGAGATTGCGCGGACGCGAGGTTGGGAGGAGATCACCGTCGATGGGACGGAACGATTCCGACGGGAGGCCTGGCGCCAGGGGCGTCTCGCGGGTCTTGATGTACGGGGCTATAAGCCCTCAGCGCCCGAGCGCGCGGCGATGGTGCGCTCGCTCGCGCGTCAGGCGGAAGGGGCGCAGATGGAGCTTCAAGTCCCTGGGAGCGGGGCGCAATCGGATTCGGCCGTCAGAGAAGGCGCCGCGCCGCCAGGCGCCGCGAAGCCTCCCGCGACGCGAGGGACACGCGATCTCGTTGTGGGCAACCTTCTCGATCATGGCCGGGAGTCCTACCGGTTCGATCCGCGCGAGGCGATGTCGTACTTCATCGAGCTTAAGACGAAGGAGGGCAAGCGCACGATCTGGGGCAAGGATCTCGAGCGTGCGATGAAGCAGTCCCTCACGCAGCCGCAGATCGGCGATGAGATCGCGATGCGCCGGACTGGCGCGGACCGCGTCACGGTTCAACGACGCGACCGGGATGCCGACGGGCGGGTGATTTCCGAGCGGGAAGTCGGCGCATCGCGCAACCGCTGGCTCGTTGAGAAGCGCGAATTCTTCGAGGCGCGCGCGGCAGCCGCAGAGGTTCTTCGCAACCCGAATGTTGATCGGCGGCAGGCCGTGCGGAGCCATCCTGAGCTCGTGGGGACCTACCTGCAGCTGCACGCCGCGCAGCTCGCCGCGCGCCGTATCCGCGACCCCGAGGATCGGGAGAAATTCGTGACTCTGGTGCGTGCGGCGCTTGCGGATTCGGTCGCGCGGGGGGAACCCCTGCAGCCTGTACGGCTGCGCGACCGTGCGGGTCGCGCCCCTGAGAAAAAGCCACTCGAGCGCGAGCCGGGCCCGGCTCGAGCGTGAGGGGGAGTCTTCCTCTCATGGCGACCGAGCGTTCCAGTCCCCCGACAAGTCTGGCTCCTGGGCCTGTCGCCCCGCCGAGCGCCGCCGCGCCGCCGGGGCAATTGCCCCGGCCGCCGGTTGACCGACTGACCGTGGGCAAGCTCTTAAATCATGGTCGCGCGCCGCATGAATTTCACCCGCGCGGGCATCCGTCCTATTTCGTGAAGATCCTGACGGACGACGGCGAGCGCACGATCTGGGGGAGGGGCCTCGAGCGGGCGCTCGCGAAGTCACGCACCCAACCGCAAGTTGGCGATGCGATCGGGGTTCGCGAGAACAACTTGGCGCCTGTCTCGTTCATCACCCGTACTCGTAACGCAGAAGGTCTCGTCGTGGCGACGCGACAGACCGACACGCCTCGACCGCATTGGGTTGTCGAGAAGCTCGAGGACTTCGACTTGCGCGCCGCCGCCGCGCGGGCGCTACGCGACCCTACTCTCTCCCGACGCGAAGCAGTCACGAACCACCGGGAGCTTGGTGCGGCCTATTGGATCCTGGATGCCGCCCAGAAGTACGCAACCGGACGTTGGGAGAGCGCGAAAACCCGCGAGACCTTCGTGTCGGCGGTGCGCGAGACGCTCGCGCTCACCGTCGAGCGCGGGATCGAGCTGCCGGAGGCTGCGCGCGAGGGCGCGCGCTCGGCGGCCGCGCCGAATGGATTGCAGCGCCCGGCCGCGCGGACTCGGGAGTAGAGCGCGGGCATCTCCTCCTGCGAGAAGTCAGCTGTCAGCGTCCGGATCGGACGGGGGCGATACACGGCGCTTTTCTCGCTCCGTGAGGAAGTCGACGACATTGCTCGGGCGCCCTTGCCGCGCCAGCCAGGCGTGAAACGCCTCCACCTCCTCATCGCAGACTGCAGAGATCGCCGCGCTCCAGTCCTGTGCGATATCGGCTGCCGCTAATGTCGGCAAATCCTTGAGCCAGAGGGGTGCCAGGAAGTGGCCCTCGCCGCCATCGAGGTCTGCCTGCAAGAGCGCATACGCAAATTCCTGGCCGCGAACGAAATCGACAACCTCTCCTTCGTCATCCCCGTCCGCTTCCTCTTTCGAGAACACCATCTCGGGCACGATGGGCTCTCGCTCGGCTTCCATCTCGGCCCAGGCGGCCTCGGAAAGGTGCTCCGCCTTCTGTAGCGCTGAGCGCATTGCCGCCTCGTCGGAGCTGGCCTCGACCGCGAGAATCGCCCGCTGGAAGGTCGGACGCATCAGCCGAACGTAGTATCTACCCTTCATGACATGACGCCTCGGTTGAGGTTGACGGGAACCGCTGCTGCACGATGTTGTACCACACGCGAAGGCGAAGCCGAACTTGAATGGATCCACCCCCGCGGGACTCCCGGAACGGAGCGGGGAGGCAGCCGACTGCTCCGCCTTGGGCTTACGCTGCGCTTCTTCGCCAGGATTCCATGGACCAGGGATTTGGCCTCGGCCAGCCCTGACTGGATTCGCAGGATCCGTGAGTATATACTTCATGTATCTACTCACGGAGGCTGAAGGCCGATGAAGACAGCCAAGGTATTCAAGCACGGCAATAGCCAGGCTGTGCGCCTGCCTAAGGAATTTCGATTCGCCGGCGAAGAGGTGCAGGTGAAGCGCGTGGGGGCTGGGGTGCTGCTCTTGCCGACGCATGCAACCTACGAGCAGATCATGGCGGTCATCGGTCGCTTCAAGGGGCCTCTTAAGCGGCAGCAGCCCAAGGACCAGGTCAGGCAGTGGCAATGACCTGGATGTTCGATACGGACATCATGATCCACTTCATCAACCGGAAGTCTGGCTACGAGCGCATTGCTCGACGGATGTCAGGTCGCTCGCCAGGCGAGCTTCGGCTATCGGCCATCACGGTTTTGGAGCTCAGGTTCGGAGCGGCGAACGGCGAATTCCGCAAGGAGAATGAAGCGGCTCTCGAGGAGCTCCTCGAGCTCTTTGAGCTCGAGGACCTTCCCTGCGAGGCGGCCAAGGACTTCGCCGAGATCAAAATTGCGTTGCGATCCAAGGGAAAGCCCATTGGCCCCTATGACATGTTGATTGCATCGCACGCGCGCCACATCTCTGCGACGGTGGTGACGAACAATGAACGCGAATTCCGCCGCGTGCCGGGCCTTCATGTGGAGAACTGGCTAAAGCCCTGAGTGCCGACGTCTACTTGAAGCTTCGTGAGGCTCGAGGCCAAAGTCGGCCGGAAGCTTCGATCACCAGGAACTCTCAATTCAACGGACGGGCGTTGCGGCCGCCTGTTAAAGCGGTTCTCGTTACCGGGTGGGTTCCTCCGAAGCCTTGATGACGTCTCGCAGCTCGGTCGCGGTTAAGAGCGCGACTCAATAATCGTTCACGGATAACACCTGCCCGATCGGGCCGAGCCAGGAAGTCCATCTGCGTCTATTGCTGACCGTCCCGTGGTGACGGTTGGTTCTAGATGTCACTCAACCGCAGCTCGCTTTCGATCGTGCAATTCTGAATTGCCCAGCACTCTCATTCACGCCCCATGCGTTGATGTTACAGCTGTGTGCACATGGATAGACTTCGATGTAGATGTCTGCATTTCCGTTAAAACTCGGCGGAAATGCGAGATGACAGCACTGCGCGTTGGTTCATGATAGCGCCATGAGTCGGAAGCGAGGTGGAGTCATGAGAGAGAAGAAGTTGAGTGCTGAGCCGCCGGAAATCGCGTTGCCGGCCTTGCGCTTTGAGGTCACGGAGGCGGCCCGGATCCTGCGAATGAGCCGCGCACAGCTTTACAACCGAATTCACGAGGGGGTGCTGACGCCCCAGAAGGATGGCGCCCGCACCTACATCACGCGAGTGGAGCTCGAGCGATACGTTGACTCATGCAACTGATGCAGTGCGCGGGTTGCGGCGCGTCGCCCGCGCCAGCGCGCTAGCCTGCAGAGCCGCGGGCCCCCTGTATCCTTCGCAAGAGAGGGTAAGAGGCTGGTGCCTCGGCGTCCTGTAATTGCGAAAGACACCCGTCGGGGCGGGGAGGCGGAGCGGGAATGGCGGGATTGCCGGAGACGTCCGATCGTACCACGCCGTTGCAGCGGTCAACGACGAGCACGCAGACGCGCTCGCCGCCGAGGACGGCGGTCTGTGATCGTTGACCGCTGCACTGCGGCGTGGAGGCAAGCCGGCGGGCAATCCCGCCCACGATCACAGGACGACTATCATGACGACGCTCTACGTCCACGACGGTTTGTCGTTTCGCGAGGCTGAGTACGATCATGTCATCCGGCAGGCGCAGCTACTGATCGCTCGCCGGTTTCGGCCCGGTGCCCCGGTTCTATCGCGGCCGCAGGAAGTTCGTCAATTCTTGAGGCTCCGCCTGGGGAGTCTCGATCACGAGATCTTCTGCTGCTTCTATCTCGATACTCGCCGCCGCCTCATCGCCTTCGAGGAGCTTTTCCGCGGAACGGTCGACTGCGCCCAGGTTCATCCCCGGGACGTCCTGCGCCAGGCACTCCATCACAACGCGACGGCAGTGATCTTTGCGCATAACCACCCATCGGGCTCTCTCGAGCCGAGCCCCGCGGATGACTTCATCACCCATCGCCTCAAAGACCTACTGGCCCTCATGGACGTCCTTGTACTCGATCACATCATGGTTGGCGATGGCGGTTGTTACTCCTTCGCCGATCATGGACTCATTTGAATCCCCACGGATGATCTCTCGTGTCGGTACGCTGGCGCGATGTCGCTGGCGTACCGATCCGAATCCTCTCGGTCGCTCGAGAGCGGAAGTGCCACCCTGGGGCGGGTCGCCTGCACGCGTGAGTTTCGCATGGCGTTCTCGCCGTCCAGACCCTCGCGCAGGAACCGCTCGGCGAGTCGCGCTGTCGCGCGAGTCTGGACCGCTGCGCTGCGCCATGCGCTGCCGCGCGTGCGGGCAATCCGCCCGTATTCGAGTGGGGAGTCAAGTATGCGCGTATGCGGACGACAACCGAAACTGACCGAAGAGCAAGTGGCCGCGATTCTGGAGTGGCATCGCCAGCGCAAGACACGCGCACAGCTTGCGCGGGAGCTCGGGATCAAGGAGGCCATAGTCGGCACGGTCATCTGGAGGCGCGGGCAGTTCAAGTCCGCTCCCCGCGAAGATCGGGCGCGAAACCTCCGTGAGCGACGCACCAAGGTCGAGCGGCTTTCAGCACGTTGGTTGTGATAGGGGTAATTCCCCGCGGCGCCGGTGCATTCGCCGGTACCGCGGGGATGTGCGGCGCCCCGAATGTTTGATGCGCCAACGGGGGAGAAGGTCTGCCACCCATGAAGCGCTGGCTGGAGTCTGCCCGCGCGGTCAGGATGGCATGCCGTTCTCGCTGTCAACGCTCGCGGGAGCCCGCTCGCCGCCGAAGCGGCGGACTCGTTGACAGCTGCGCTGCGGCATGCGGCCTCTGGCCGCGCAGGCGAATCCCGCCTGTGCAGTCGAGGAGATGTACACATGTTCAGCACGGTAGGTAGGCCTCGGCCCGTCACCGATGAGCAGATCCGTCGCATCCTGGAGTGGCAGAGAAACCGTAAAACTTTTGGTCAGGTTGCCCGAGAGCACGGCGTTTCGACGAGCACGATCCGCAATGTGATCCGTACTGGTGGGCGATATAAGCATCGCGTATCGCTGCCGAGCTCCCAGTCTCGGGTGAAACCGTAACCAGGACGCACGCGGGTAACACACTGGACGAGCCCGCTTCCAAGGAGGTTGTGGGCTCGTCGTCCTGTGCCGAATCATCCTCGCGCGCATTCGCGCCATGGCAAGAGACAGGAGCTGTTTGTTTATGAGGTACTTCAATGCTTGAAGCTCCGCGATCTCGATCGTTGCTCCCTGACTACGTTGCTGGTTGCCCTTTCGCTGGCGACATAATTTCCTGAATGAGCTTGATGGGCCGGAGAGAGAACAGCGAAGCGAGCTTCACAAGGTCATCTAGGGACCCGACCGTAGAGACCTCCTCAATGCTGCGGATGCGCTTCCAGTTGGTCCCGGTACCCTCGACAGCGACTACCAAGAGGGGCGTGCTTGCCCGATCAATCCTATCACGCCGTTGCGGCCGTCAACGACGAGCGCGCAGACGCGCTCGCCGCCGAAGACGGCGGTCTTCGATCGTTGACCGCCGCACTGCGGCGTGACGCGGAGAGCGCGGGCAATCCCGCCCAGAACCCCAGAGGATCCCGACCATGACTTCACCCAATGACAGCACGAGGATCGCGGCGACTCGCGTGCCGGACGAGGCGTGGTTGAACACCGTCACTCGTCATTTTGGCGACTATCAGCTCACCGTCGAGGAAGCCGTCCATGGATGGCTCCAGGAAATTTCTGAGGACTTTCCGGGTCCCTGGCACACCTACGAGCTCTCAAACGGAGGTCTCTTCATGGCGCCGGCGCTCGAGTCCGCGCGGATCCAGGTTGCCAGCAACGGATATCGCGGGCGCCTCAGCGGGGATGCCGCCGGTGTCCTCGTCTCGCTCTTTGCGTTGAACCACCTTTTCCTTCAATTCCACTGCGACACCTTTGCCAGCCATTTTGTGAAGCTGATGGAGCTTGCGGCTCAGCACGCGGAGGCCTCGGCGATCATCTGGGCAACGAACTGACTCACGCGCGGTGATTCGGCCCGGTCGCGGCGAGGCGCTCGGGCCATCTTCCTTTCCCGAGCCAATGCTCTGTAGCGACGGGCGGGCTTGCTGTCGGCCCAGTCTACACGCCGGTTCTCGCCGTCCAGACCTCGCGGCCGAAGACGTCCGCTCGCAAGCGCGCTGCGCGCGGTCTGGACCGCTCGACTGCGGCGTGTGGCCCGGCCGACGGGCAATCCCGCCCCAATCATCCGTTGAGGATCCTTCCATGAACACGCTTCCCAGATCACTTGATAGCTCCCAGTTTAGCCACAGCACTGCCTTCGAGCAGGCGCTGAGCCCGGAGGTGCTCCGTGAGAGCGTCCCGGCTGCGTTTGCGCCGAGCGCGCATGAGCGGCTGAGCGCCTCGTACGGTTTCGTCCCGACTGCGCAAGTTCTGGACGCCCTGCGGCAAGCGGGGTTCAGGCCGGTCGAAGCACGACAGACCCGGTCCCGAATCGCAAGCGCGCTTCATGCGCGGCACCTCATCCGACTGCGCCGCCAAGTCGAAGTTATTGGCGTGGGCGATGCGACCCCAGAATTACTCCTGCTCAATTCCCATGACGGGACTTCCGGGGTCCAGCTCCGAGCGGGTTTATTCCGGGCTGTCTGCTCGAATGGCTTGGTGGCCTCGGTGGGCACTTTCCCGGTCTGGCGGGCCTTGCACCGCGGTCACGTACTCGAGGAGGTCGTCCGGGCGGCGCTCGAGATGAGCGAGCGCTTTGGCGTTCTCGCCGCAGCGGTCGAGCGGATGGAGCAGACGCATCTGGGTGTGCCGGAGCGACTCGAGTTCGCGGCCGAGGCTCTCGCGCTGCGCTTTCCAGAGGACCGTGGAGGCGCCACCCGGCCTTCCGAGATCTTGGTGCCGCAGCGCCAGGAAGACGTCGGAGATGATCTCTGGCGAGTCTATAACGTGATCCAGGGGCGGCTGCTGCGCGGCGGCCTGCTGCGGCGCTCCGCGACCAATCGCTTGATTCGGACCCGGAAGATCACGGCCATTAAAGAGGATCTGCGGTTGAACTCGGCGCTGTGGGATATGGCAATGGCGCGGGCCGCATAGCTGCGCCTAGCCGGCGAGGGAGAGGGCAGTCCGATGCTCTCTCCCTCTTTTCCGGGCTGGCAGAGCAAGGGCGATCCGCACCGGAATGACGGCTTCCCGCGAGCGACAGGATTCCTCGTTGTCTCGGTAATGACACAAAACCGCGCGATGATCGGGCTGCCGGCGTCCGGCCAGGAGGGCGTTTCCGGCTCGCCAGGCTGCGAGGGAGGACGAGGAGGAGAGGCCGATCAGGCTGCCTGGGAACGCGACAGTCCGCGAGTGGTGCCGCCCGGGCATACCGGAACGCCGAAGAAGGCGGCAGAGAACTTGCCCACTGGGTGTGGCACCCAGGTCGCGGATTGCGGCACGCCCACGACGATCGACAAAGCACACACGTTGCATTTCCGGTGAAAGACGACGGTTATGCAGGATAGCCTGACGGCGGCTATTGTTTAACACTCTCCCTCGATGGCCGCGCCTCCCTTCATCGCTGCTCGCGTCACGCCGGAGATGAAATCGCTCCTGCGGGTCCTCGCCGAGCGCGAGCAGAAAACGGAATCTGCGGTGGTGCGGCAGCTTCTCGAGGTCGTGCTGCGCACATCCACGGCCGGCGGAATTGAACCATCGGACGACAAGCCGAGAGCCAACCGCGAGATCCGACTGTACGTGCGCTTGGACCCCAATGATCGGTTGCTCCTGAAGGAGCGGGCGGCGGCACGCAGTGTTCCTCCGGCCACCTATGTCGCCGCGCTGGTACGGTCGCACCTGCGGGGAATCACGCCGCTGCTGAAGGAGGACCGGCTTGCGCTCCACCGCGTAGTGGCCGAGCTCACAGCCGTCGGTCGGAACCTCAACCAGGTGGCACGGGCCCTGAATCGAGGTCAGAGCATCGCGCCGCGCCGGGATGACGTCCAGGCCATGTTGCGGGTATGCGGCGCTCTGCGAGATCACGTCAAGGTGCTGCTCGCGGCCAACGAGAAGAGCTGGAATCTGGGGCATGCCGCGACCACCCGTTAACCTTCGCGGCGAGCCGCTGCTCGACATCTCCTCGTATGCGCGTAGGGGGCCGGGACGGCGAGACCGCTTGTCGGCAGGGGAAGTCGAGCGGATCGCCTTGACCGTGCGGCGAACGCCCGAGGTCATGATCAAAGTGCTCAGCCGGGGTGGTCAGGACCTCAAGGCCGTATGCCGCCACCTTGAATACCTGCGCGACCGTGAGGAGGGAGAACTTGCGATCGAGACCGACGACGGCGAGCGGCTCATGGGCCCTGACGTGGCGAAGACACTCACCGAGGACTGGAATCTCGACCTTCAGGATTATCGGCAGCGTTCGGACCTGGACGGGCGGGGTCGGCATTCGACCAAGCTCGTGCACAAATTGATGTTCTCGATGCCGGCGGGAACGCGGCCACAGAAGGTGCTTGAGGCAGTGAAGAACTTCGCGCGCGAGGAGTTTGCGCTCAAACATCGCTACGCTATGGTATTGCATACGGACGAGCCACATCCGCACGTGCACATGGTCGTCAGGGCGGTGAGCGAGCACGGGGACCGCCTTCACATCCGCAAGGCGACCTTGCGTGGGTGGAGACAGGAATTCGCGCGGCATCTTCGGGCGTTGGGGGTACCGGCCAATGCGACGGAGCGAGCGGTGCGGGGTGAAGTCCGGTCACCCAAGCTTGATGGCATCTACCGCGCCGAGCAGCGCGGAGATTCGCGGCGCACTCGAGCCCAGGTGGAGGAGGTCCGGAGGGAGCTCCTGAGAGGCAAGGTGACCGCCGCGCGTTGCAAAGGGGCCTTGATCGAAACCCGTGAAGACGTGGAGCGAGGCTGGTGGGGGGTGAGTCAGATCTTGGCGGCTCAGGGACAGCAGGACCTCGCGGCGGAGGTCACCCGGTATGTCGGCCAGATGCCGCCTCCCATGTCGGATCGGGAGTTGATTGCCGAGGCGCTACGCAAACAGTTCCGTGACTCTCAAGCTCGGGAGGGGCCAACACGTTGACCGGCATTCCGACCGCCTCGTGGTGCTCAAATTCCATATCCATATGGTGGTAAATAGGCGACCATAAGTTCTTTGAGCCTGAGCCCTTGTCCGTGAGTCAAACTGGTAACAGAGTTGTATCGGTGGCAGAGCGGGCAGTGGTGGGTTCATCCAAGCAGCATGCATTTTCGATCCACTCAAGACCGAAGCCCATGTCAGCTCAGCGAGCGGCGAGGTTGTAAATCACTCCGAAAGGGATAGAATTACTACGGAT
>Ga0335072_10007614_pt1 | contig 15756 bp, 13 predicted proteins | sample Lox_Sample_21_FD_206725 | JGI IMG/M metagenome (GOLD analysis project Ga0335072, IMG submission 206725) | Soil microbial communities from Loxahatchee National Wildlife Refuge, Florida, United States - Lox_Sample_2.1 | ecosystem: Environmental > Terrestrial > Soil > Wetlands | place: USA... | reverse complement strand
ATGAACACCGGAGTAATCACCAACGAAAGTACGGTCAGCACAGTTATTAGTAACACTTTTTTGGTCAGTCGCATTGGGAGTGAGGTTTGGGTTTTATATGTCATGGGCAGCTCAGTATCGCCACCCCGTTATACCAAACGTAGCATACCGCTTACAGCCAACTGTAGCAAGAGTAATAGCGATGCTTGAGAAGATTGAGTAAGGAGTCTGCCTAAAGAGTAGAGACAACGATTACATAGTTTAGTCTCTTACTACTTAAATGAGAGCACACCGTACCGGATCGTTTATCAGGGCTATACGACTCAGGGTTGTAATTATCAAGCTTTCGCTTACACTAATACATATAATCATAGTCAAACAGGTGGACTGATGGATACGAATAACACTTCCCCACAAGGGCCGGTGTCGCAACCAAACCCTGGTGTACCGCACCGTCCGGTACAGCCCATGGCCAGACGACCGATTGTCGATGGTTTTGCACCACGTCGGCCATTGCAGACCGGAAATACTCTCGGTGCGCAACCACACCAACTTCGACCGCATCCTACCGGTCAGTCAGTCCAACCACACCATCCGCATCAGCAAGTGTCACCACAGCCACCTGTACACATCGGTGTCCATACACCTATGGCTACATCACCAGCTCAACATCACCAACCACACACTCAACCTGTGCACGCTACGGCTGGTCGACCTGTGCAGTCGGGATACCTGGCAGCGCCACGTCCCGGTACATCCACGCCGACTCATATACAGTTACGTTCTGACGTATCACTTGATGAGCAGGCCACGAGTACGGCCCACCCGCCGCGAGAAAAGAGCTCTACCGGCCATGCTGGGCTCGCTGGACTCGGCGCCTTTTTTGTTCTGAGCGTACTCCTCCTAGTACCGCTACTACCTGGCAAGATTGTACAGAATTTTCCCTTGTCTTCATCAAGTTTTTCAACCGGTGACGAGTCTTTAGGCTGCCTTACTACACCAAGTAACCAGAGTAGCTCAACGAAATATAACACTAAGACCGGCTTTCCAATAACCTATACGTATTCGACTACAACCACACAGACAGCTACTTGTGATGGCCAAACTCAGAGCGCTACTACGGGACGTACGTCGCAATTCAATCCACTTGGCCTGATTGTAGACGTAGTTGTCGCTTTAGTGGTGGCTATACTCATCTCGCGTGTATGGCGGCTTATCTTTGGTGAGAAAAAACACACGCGTGAGCGTAAAGACTAAGACATATTGGCGCTAACTATTACAAAATAGTCTACCGGCGACTTCTAGTGTGGAGGCTGTTAAACAAGCAGCTAGTTTAGCTAGTGTTACCTGGCGGTAGTCCCAACAGCTTTGCCTTTGCTGCCTGGAATTCAATTTCGTTCAGTACACCATCGCGGTGCAGCTCAGCGAGTCTAGCGACCTCCCCTGCAACACTTATAGCTGCCGGTCCAGCCTGTGCGTTAGGGCCAACCGCACCGGGGGTGGTCCTATAGGGCTCAGTTTTATTAGTGTATATCTCAACAGCTTTTTTTATGGTCCAGTCTGCCATTCTTCGCTTGACAGGGGGAAGTGCATCACGCCTAGCCTGTAGCTTCTGGAGGAGAGCGTCAAATGGCAGATCTTCAGACTGCAGTAAGACAGTTAGTAACCGTTCTCGCACCTCAAATGGCAAGCCTTCGAAACCTTCCCTGCCCTCGGTTATCGCATCCATAACCGTATCAGTAATATACTCCCCTCCAGCCTTAGCACCACCGGCAACGGCGCCCGCGGCACCACGCACAACACCACCTTTCATAAAACCTTGCACAGCACCACCGGCAGCACCACCGGCAACTTTTAGCGTGCCCTTCCCTGCAAACTTACCCAAATCACCGAGTTCAGCAAGCTGTATCTGAATTCTGCGGGTCTGCCCGTTTACGCCTAACTTCATTACACCCGTCTGCTCAAGTGCTCTTGCAAGAGTATCTCTTACGGACGGAGGCAGAGCCGGATCATTTAGCACCGCCTCAAAACCGTTTATAACATCCTTAGCAGTACCGATGATGCCCCGCTTACGTTCAGCACCAGGGGCAGGACCACTTCCTGCACCCGCCCATTGTACTTGAACATAAACCGGCCTACCTTGACGATCATATTCCCTAACTGCCCATTGATGGCCTGGTGGCGGTGGCGGTAGTCCTGGTGACAATAGCTGCTGGCCTTGGAAACCAGGTGGTACAGCAAGATCTTGTGTAGGTCGCTGATCATGAACAGGCTGCTGCTGTGGCTCACCGAGCACTTGGTAACCCGCCTGCCGTAATCTCATGCATAGATCTGGGGTAGCAAGTGCCCTTATTGGACCACCGTACTCCTTTATACCTGGGGGATACAAGATTACTGTCCAGACACCAGAGCCGGGCACTCCCGGTTGCCCTTCCTCAATTTGCACAGTTGCCGTACCTACCGGTCGGATAAGCTCAGCACCAAGCTCCTGTTTCGTCCGCGCCTGAACCCTATCTAGCAGACCTCTATAGGCGGCGGCGTCCCTTTGTAGCGCTATGCCAACTGGCTGACTCCTTTCGGCTTCAGTGAGCTGGGCAAGAGTTCCTTCGGCTCTTTCGGCCTCGGCGCGAGCTATTGCAGTAAGATTAAGCTCCTCGCCCTCACGAGTGGGAGTCGGATGACCTGGCCACTCATGGTCAAAAGCGCGAGCAATCACTTCTCTTCTTGGCAAAAAATTGGGATCTTCATATGATATACCGCGCAGCGCAGGAGGTGCATTACCGTCACCCGGCCTCCAGAAACCCCATGTCGGCCCAACGAGAGCCCCTGGCGGCAAGGACTGCACGCCGAGCTGCTGAGCTCTTCGCTGAGCCGCGGTATCTATAGCATCTCTTATACCGACACTACTATCCTTGAGTGCGTCCAAAACATAGGGAGTCGGAGCAGGTAGTATATCCGAAGGATCGTTACCAGTATATTGTTCCACGCTTCCCACGACTACAGGAGGATGCCTCGCGGGAGCGTCAGTTATTACCGGAACGTCCCCTGGCTGCTGATACGAATTACCTGTTTGGCCTAGATTAGAAGACTCAGTCATATCTGTTTTTCATAAGAGCTTTCTATAGAGACAATTGTAGCACGCAAGCTTCAACCCGTTTAGACAAAAGAGGCTTGATCGAATCATGCAGTATCAATCTTCAAGTATCAACCTAGGACTAGCCTCCGATGGCGAGACTGCACCATACCGTATATAGTCAACGAGCGGTAAGATCTGACCTTTTTGGCCGACAAGTATAAAGTTCTGTGGCAGCCACAGACTATAACCATCACTTGCTAGAAAAACATCGACTGAATCAAAGGTACGGGTAGCGGCTGCGTATATTGGTTTCAGCGTACGTCCACTTGGGCCGTGATAGCCACTTATTACATTCATAGCTAGCACGCCGTGCTCTTTTAAGTGATTCTTGTATGCTTCGAACGCCTGCAGCGTTTTAACACTGCGTGGAATCGTGGTGTTTTCGTAGGCATCCACGACGATGAAATCGTAACGCAGAGCATGATCGCGCATAAATGCCCTACCGTCAGTGGCGTATACCCTCAACCGATCGTCACAAACCAGCCCAAAGAACTGTTCCGCCAGTTCTGGCAGGCCTGGGTCAAGCTCGACCACGTCGATCGATATATGCGGCAACGCTCGCAGTAGCGCCATCGGTAACGTAAGTACTCCACCGCCGATCAACAGCATCCGTTCCGGTACTACGTTTGTTGCGAGTTCGAAGAGCCGCTGGTTATAGTCGAACAGCATATCGGGGTTGTCATCTTTCGGCACTCCAGACTGCGCAGCTTGATGATCGCCGCTATATAGAACCCGAGCTTCTCGACCTTCATACGGCCCATCTATGATACGGTAATAGCCCTGTCGTGTTTCGCCTTCCCATATAACGTTCTGCATAGACTACCAGTGTAAAAGCTTGGCGTATCTTAATAAATAATCGATGTTCAATATCTCTTATCTATAGAGCTTTAACTAATCACTCGATGTAATAACGTAACAAGGTGGTTGTAGTGGCCCCAACACAGCCAGACATCAAAAATCAGGAAAGCCGGTAGCACTACGCACGTCTCTACCCACTTACCTGTCGTGATGCGTAAACTCTTGAGTGGCGGAAAGCCGAACTTGACAGGAATTGGCAAAAGCCAGGGTACACCCTCTTTGGTAAACGTGTCCATCACGAGATGGCTCGCATACCCAATCAGGAATGAGTACCATACCAACTCAATGTCGACATGTGGCATGATCGGATGCAAGAAGTGCAACAGTAGGTTACACAGCCAGCCGAAGAGTGCCAGGCCGAGTATTGAGTGACTGATAAACCGATGACCCCCCAGTAGCTTGTCGAACACCTTACCGATAATGTGCCCCTCTGGCAGGTTGCGCCACAGCGGCGCTGTCGGCTGGTCGATATCCGGTGCAATACCACCAACTTGGTTAGCAAATACTGCGAGTAGCAAGGTTGAGAGTCGCAGTGATTCGGGCGTATTTACCAGTACGACGATCAGTAGGATTGTAATCGCTGCAGCATCGTGCGTTCGTGCCGTCATGCCAACAAGTATAGCTTATGCTTGCCGAGTTGGCACAAGATATTGTTTGACGACAGCTGCCTTTTTTGCGCCAAGGGCCTTAGCGAGTTCAGTGTCGGTTGCCTCAAGAACTCCGCGTGTACTCCCAAACTGTTTTATCAATTTCTTACGAGTGACGGGGCCAACACCGGGAATGTCGTCAAGCAGGCTGGCGGTCTGCTGTTTGACTTTGAGTACTGAATGATACGTAACCGCGAAGCGATGTGACTCATCTCGAATACGTTGTAGGAGTTTGACCACGTTCGTATTATGAGGAATATTCACCAGTATAAAGTCGTCACTTTCGTGGGTGAAGCCGCCGAGTTTATGTAGGGCTACTTCGTTTAATATGACGTTTGACTTATCCTTCTGGATCACGATCTGTTCTTCACGTTTGGCAAGCCCTACGAATGGGATAGCACCTTGTTCTACTTGATCACGGGCGCGGATGGCAGCGTCTAGTTGGCCTTTACCACCATCTATAAGCACTAGGTCGGGCTTACCCCATTGTTTCAGATTTTTTTCACTCAAACGCCGACCAATGGTTTCGTTCATATTATAGAAATCATTGTTATGTTCTTTGCGTGTTTTGAATTTGCGATACTCAGCTTTGTCGCTTACTCCATTTGTAAACACTACCATGCTCGCAACCACATTCGTACCTTGCATATGGCTAATATCGTAGCCTTCTATACGGCGCGGGAAGCCAGTAAGTCCCAACACTTCTACTAGCTCGTTGAGTGCATGATCTTTACTAATGTCTAAAAACTCTTTGTCACTAAAGATTACTTGTTTGCTCAGATTCTGCAGCAAGAACAGTCGATTTCTATACTGTGCCGCCGCTTCATAATCTTGAACTTTAGCGGCTCGCTTCATGTCATGCTCAGTTTCCTTAATAATAGCCGTCCTTTTGCCCTCGATAACTGCCATGAGTCCGCGCAAGTTCTTGCGGTACACTTCCAGGCTCGTTTTTCCTTCCTCGAGCCCAGGATCAAGGCCAAGATGATAGTGCAGGGTAGCACGTTTTTGGCCAGGGATACGGCGTGTAGCAAACGGAAAGATACGACGCAGCAGCTTTAATGCCTGGCGCACTGCATAGGTTGAGAAATACGGTCCAAAGTAGCGTGCACCGTCATCCAATGGCCGACGCGTCGTGGTTACAGTTGGATAGTTGCTATCATAGTCAATACGAATGTAGCTGAGAGTCTTGTCGTCGCGCAGGAGAATATTGTAGCGTGGCATGTAACGACGTATCATTTCAGCTTCGAGGAATAGTGCCTCAAGCTCACTGTCAACCGTCATCCAATCAGTGTCGTAAATTTCCTCGACCAGCGCCTCTGTTTTTGGATCACGAGCACGACTAGCCTGAAAATACTGCCGTACACGGTTGCGCAGCACCGCTGCTTTACCTACATAAATAATCTCCCCGGACTTGTCTTTGTGGAAATATACTCCCGGTTCTTTAGGCAGCGTCTTTAGCTTAGCTTCAAGCGCTTTGTTCATACCTATAGTATAGTGTCAGACCTTGCACATCGCCAGTAGTATGACGTACGTGGAAAGATTATGTCTATTCAGCTGGTGACGAGTTCCACTCCAAAAGTACTTCAGCCGTGGGGTGTTTCCGCCCAACATCGGACTTGTCAAGGGCTACCATGCCGTCGCCACGTACACCCTGCACCTCCCAATCTCCTTCCGGTTTAGTCTGCCCAGTTCGCTTTACTTTTACCTTATTACCGAACCGAAGTTCTGGATGATCCAGTAAGACTCCCTCCGTTAGGTCAAGTTCATCACTAGCGGCTCGCGTCACGGTGACAGCGCGAGCTACACATGCTCGATCCGCTTCTGTAAGCTCTATGCGATTTCCTCTTTTTGCCACTATCCCTACCAACCTCGGGAGGTCTATACCCGTATCTGGCGCACCCTCTTCAGGACCTAAATTATTCCGTACGACCCAGCCATGAAGCTCTCGCAAGCTGTCGTAATCATCGAAACGCACCAGTTGGACTCTAGCCTCATCACCTGGAACAACCATAGAACGCTCGTCATAGTCACCAGTTATAAAGCGTAAGCGTGCGAGTTGACCTCGATGCTCCTGGATTCGACGACCGTCGACTGTCTCACTACGAAACTCTCGTATCGCCTTATCCCGGCGCCGACTAAGGTCTTGTTCCCTCTCGTCCCGTCCAGCCTCAATCTGATCTGGCGTCACTATTACTCGCTGCTTACCATACTGGTTGGGCGGATCTATGTTAGCCCCTCCTATAAGCAACGCGCCTTCGTGCTGGAGCATGTTGCCTAGCTGGATAGGGTTCTTAGGAGTCGGTGGCTCTTTTGGTGATGACGATAGTTCTGTCATAGTAATGACTATAGGTTAAAGGTACCGTCTGGGCAAACAGCTTTGTGGTAAGTACTTTAATGGATTGCTCGGACACTATCAGCCCGTTCTCGACAATCAACAGTATGATAGAGTTTAGCGGAATCATGTTTACATGCGTCACACATAAGTACTAATTTGTTACAGCTCTTAAGTGCACAATTTTCATAATTACTTGTACGAGCACTACAGTGGATACACTCACCAATATCCTTAGCATGGTCGCTGAACTTTACACTCATGCGGTCGTCAAAGACGTAGAGTGAGCCTTCCCACAATCCGTCGTCGCCATATTTCTCGCCATACTTCACGATGCCGCCGTCCATTTGATAGACTTCTTTAAAGCCGCGATTTTTCATGAGCGAGCTTAAAACTTCACAGCGAATGCCACCCGTACAGTACGTAATGACTGGTTTATCCTTAATCTCGTTGTATTTGCCACTCTCGAGCTCTTTGATGAAATCCCTACTTGTGCGCACGTCAGGTACAACAGCATTCTTGAACTTGCCGATCTTAGCCTCATGTATGTCACGGCCATCAAAAAATACAACCTCATCACCCCGCGCTTCAACAAGTTGATGTACCTGGTCAGGTTTTAGATGTATGCCTCCACCAACCACACCGCCTTCATTGACCTTGAGCTCATCGACAGCGTCAAAGCTGACGATCTCCGGGCGTACCTTGACACTAAGTCGCGGAAAACTATCCCGGCTACCGCTGCTCCACTTGAATTCAATCTTCTTAAAGTATTGCCGGGTCTCTTTGGCGTACACCTTTAAATTTTCTACATCCCCACCAACGGTGCCGTTTATACCGTGTGCAGAGATGAGGATACGGCCTCGTAAATCCAGTTTTTCACACAGCGTCCGCTGCCATAGCTTCAGCGCATCTGGGTCCTTTACTGGCTGGAATTTGTAATACAGCAGTATCTTTTCCACAACGATAGTATAACATTACCCCTGTTATTTTCCAGGATTAATGTGCGTATTTTACGGAACATTTCATAGTAGTATTGTGTCGTCATTACTCCTCAAGCTTGGCTGCTAAACATCGCTCTTTAATGTTGACTTGCGGCATACTTGACAAGGGTGCTATACTGCTATTATTAGCATCAATTTAAAGGAAAGGGCCAGCCAACAAATGTACAAACTTTACGAACAAACTCCAGCAGAGACTGTTGGTCACGCCGTTTCTGCCTCGTTTTAATCAGTTTTCGAACCAGACCGGCAGTGTGAGCCGGGAGCAAAATTAACAAAAAACAAACTCATATATTTATTACTTTTGCTGTTACGTGTTCGCGCGAAACGGCAACTTAATTTGGTCGGTACCCAGGAGGACCGTACCTATGGACAAAACACGTAAGGATCTTACCAAAGAGACTATCCATTACTATTGGCGACACATGCGGCAATACCCAAAGCACGTTATTGGAATGGCCGTCGGACTGCCAATAACTGTGCTGGTAAACAGTGTGCTGCCGCCGATAATCCTTGCCGGTGTATTAAATCGCTTAAGTCGACATGATTTTACTAAGCACAGCATCTGGGGTAGTTTCGGGCCGGAATTAGTTGGCTATGCGCTATTAGCATTCGCAGGTGGTGCCGTGACTTGGCGAATCGTAGACTGGATTGACTGGCGCCTTGAAGGACATGTGGAGCGTGATATTGCGCGTGAAGTGTTTGATCATCTACAAAAGCAAAGCGCTAGCTTTCATGCCAATCATTTCGGTGGCTCGATGGTATCACAGACCAACAAGCTTATGGGCAGCTACATTCGATTTGCCGATACTACTGTGTTCGGCGTCCTACCTATGTTCCTAAGCATACTATTCATGAGTATCGTACTCGGAACAAGATCTGTAGCATATGCGATTGTTATACTCGCATTCGCCACTCTGTACATCGTGAGTTCGTTTTATGTAACGAAACCGGTGCGACGGAGTGGCGCAGAGCAAGCAGCACGTGAGAGTGCACAAACTGGTATTCTCGCCGATGCCCTCACGAATGTTATGGCGATTAAAAGCTTTGCGGGGCTCACACATGAGAATAGGCGATTTGCCGAGGCGACCGACCATACACGTGATGGATTATTCTCCATGCTTCGTGACCATCAGCGACAGCAGATCTATTTCAGTACGCTCATGAGTTTGATTCAAGGAGCAACGCTGTTAATGGCCGTCATTGGTGTTGTCGTCTACGACGCTAACATTGCCACCGTGTTCCTGATCTTAAACTATACTGCCAATATCGTTGGCCAACTTTTCAGTTTCGGCAATAACTACCTACGCACCTATAACCGTGCGCTGGGAGACGCGAGCGATATGATCGAGATACTAGGAGTGACGCCTGAGATCCTTGACCCAACTGACCCTGAGAAAGTACGGATCGACCGTGGAGACATTAGTTTTAAGGCTGTAACATTTCAGCACGACGGTGCAGAGAAAGCACTATTTAAAAGCTTACGCATACATATTAAGCCTGGCGAAAAAGTTGGACTGGTTGGCCACAGCGGTTCAGGTAAGACCACCCTCACACGTTTACTGTTACGCTTCAGTGATATTCAGAGTGGCGAAATCCTAATCGATGGCCAAAATATTGCGAACATCACACAAGATGATTTGCGTCGACATATTGCGTATGTACCGCAAGAGCCGCTCCTATTTCACCGCTCCATAGCTGAGAATATCGCGTACGGCGAACCAAGCGCGTCTCAGGAGTCTATTAAAGCAGTTGCAAAAATGGCAAGCGCGGATGAGTTCATCAATACACTACCACAAGGTTACGAAACATTAGTAGGTGAGCGTGGCGTAAAACTCAGTGGTGGACAGCGACAGCGGATTGCCATTGCAAGAGCAATGCTCAAAAACGCACCTATCCTAGCACTCGATGAGGCGACCTCTGCACTTGATAGCGAGAGTGAGCTGCTCATACAAAAGGCCTTGTGGCGCCTCATGGAGGGGCGTACTGCAATTGTGATCGCACACCGCTTAAGCACTATTCAGAAAATGGACCGTATTATTGTGATGGACGATGGAAAGATTGTAGAGGAAGGCTCGCACAAAGAGCTGGTTGCGCAACGAAATGGCACGTACGCTAAGCTGTGGGCCCACCAGAGCGGTGGCTTTATTGAGGAATAGACCACTACATATGACAGCGAGACAGACGGTGAATAATCGAAGCGCAATGCGTGTCGGCGAAACACTGCGCTTATACACGCAGGCTACATGGCAACACAGGACTGATTTTCTGCTGACGTTCTGTTTGCATGTCGGCAATACGCTGTTCAGTGTATTTGTACCATTCTTTACGAGTCATATTCTTGCGAATATCGTGACTCGTGGATCAGCACTGCGAACCAACCTCATCTTGTTCATATGCTCTGCTACCTTAGGTGTCATGTTAAATCTTGTAGGTATTCGGCGCTGTATGGTACTTCAGGCCAAAGTCATGCAAGAACTAAACGACCGCGTATTCGCCTATTTACTTGAGCGCAGCACCGGCTTTTTTAGTGACCAGGTTGGTGGCAAATTAGTAAGTGACGCGCTTGATTTTGTATCGTCTTACGGTACGCTCTTTGGTGCTGGATTCATTAACGGTGGCGCGTTCTTCTTAAGTACGCTGCTTGGGTTGGTGCTGGTATTTGTCAGTAACTGGATCATCGGCCTAGCGATCCTACTACTATTGACCAGCCTGATCTACTGGACGTTTGTAGAGACTAAAAAGCGCAGCACCATACGCGGTCAGCGGCTTGTTATTAGCAAGCAACTGACCGCCCACCTTTCGGATACCATCGTCAATGCCGTAACAGTCAAAACGTTCGCCACTGAGGCGAAAGAGATAGCTAAGGATAGGCTACTCAGCAAACAGCTCGCTCAAGCACGTATAACTGATTGGCTACGAACAGTCACGAACGAAAATGAACGCATGGGCGTACTCCTACTCACACAGGTTGTATTGGTCATACTATTAATAACCTTGACCGTGCATAATCCGCATCTACTCGCTGTCGGGATTTTTGCCTTCACCTACACACTAACCCTCATCAATCGCTTTTTCACGATCAATACACTGACCAGACAGATTGAAGAGGCATTCTTGCAAGCATCACCAATGACTGAATTGTTACAACAATCTATTGAGATCGTTGACGCGCCCAAGGCCAAGCCGCTCGTCGTGAAACACGGTGAGATTCGGTGTAACAATATAACGTTTGGCTATGCTGACGAGGCAAATTCCAAACTGATATTTACTGATTTAAGCCTACTCGTCGGCGCGGGCGAAAAAATTGGGCTGGTCGGTCATAGTGGTGGTGGCAAGTCAACGTTAACTCGTCTGCTACTCCGTTTCGACGACATATCAAGTGGATCGATCACTATTGACGGTCAGAATATCCAAGGTGTCACTCAGACGAGTCTACGACAGCAAATTTCCTATGTGCCGCAAGAGCCACTTTTGTTTCATCGCAGCATTCGTGAAAATATTGCGTACGGAGCGACCGACATCTCCCAAAAACAGATCGAGCAGGCTGCAAAATTGGCATACGCCCATGAGTTCATTACTAAACTACCGAAGGGCTACGATACAACCGTCGGTGAGCGCGGTGTAAAACTCAGTGGTGGACAACGACAGCGGATTGCCATTGCTCGCGCCATACTTAAGAATGCACCTATTTTAGTGCTTGACGAGGCAACTTCGGCCTTGGATTCTGAAAGCGAGAAAGCCATCCAAAAGGCACTCTGGAAACTCATGAAAAGTAAGACAGCAGTGGTTATCGCCCACCGCTTAAGTACTATCCAAAAAATGGACCGAATATTAGTTTTGAGTAACGGTAAGATAGCCGAGGAAGGTACCCACGAAGAGCTTCTCTCGGCAAAGGGTACCTACGCCAAACTATGGGCCCACCAAAGTGGTGGCTTTCTTGAGGAGTAAGGTGGCTACATTCTCGTTCTAATAAACGACGTGTTATATGTATAGCTTTCCTTTTTTCAAGAGGCGCTCATCCGAGCTATACTCGTGCGGTAAACAAGGAAATGAGTAGTATCTGAAGCGTCATTATACGCACAAATATATCGTGAAGTTGGTGGAGCGCAAGACGAAGATGCTCCGTTACCCGCTACGGACGACGGAGATCATCACCAAACACATAGCAGGAGAAGGGCTGGAGTGGTTAGTGGCGGTGTCGTTGCTGCCGCAGTCGCTTTAGCCGCCTGTAGCCCATCGTCTAGCGGAACAGCAGTACCAACACCATCAACCGCCGAAAGTGTTGTAGTGTGTGATGCGTTAGCTCCAGGCACATACGATGTAATCACTCCTAAACCGTTTAGAGTTAACGGTACGGGATCATACGTATTATTAGTCCGCAAAACAGACGAGGCACCACTTTGTCTGGATTACGAAACAGGTCCGCCGGTAACCCTTAGGCGCCAAGTGTCGACGACAATCGCCGAGACAGCGGGCAGTCTATCTCTCAACGTCTTATGCGAGGAAACGTATGTTGATGGCGGCGCGGAAGAAACGTTTGTTCACGTTGATGTCATATCCGGACCCGCCGCCAATGTTTCTGGATACGTTCAAGTTGCCAACGAATCCGCAAATGCAGGTGGTGACCTAGTAAACGCCCCTCGGCCTAACGCATGTACTATGCCAGCGCTTGCTGACTTACCAGACTCATTAGTTGAGGGTTAACGGAAAGTACACGGCCTTTGTTCTTGTCATCCTAGCAGGGTAGGTCAGTGGCTACTTTCAGACCTTAGGCAGCAACTAGCTCATTATGAATAATGAGTGGCTCAAACCCAGTGATGGACTCACCTTCTTCCGGTGGATACTGCGTTACTATGGAAAGATTAAAGCCCCGACGCAAGGTTTCATCTTGCTCACATTGCAATTCTTCAGCCTCGTATGGAGGGCGTACTGGATGTATACCGTCTGGACCGATCGCCCAGAATGCTACCGAGTCGCCACCACTATCACTAAGCACCCCCATGGTTATCACCTCAGCATAATAGCGAGCAAGTGCCGGCTCCCTTTCTACTAGCATCTGTAGCCTGTCAGCTTCGCTGGCAGGCAGTTGCATTTCCGCAGTAAGCGTATTGCCGGTACGACGGCTATAGTCACGATAGGCCTGGTCTGCAGCCTCACTGTTATATGGACGATAGCCGCTGTTGTCTTTCCATGCAAAGGCATAGACTACTGTCATCGCCTCTTCCTCTTGCCCGAGCCGATGATTATATACCATTACCGGCTCTCGTTCCTCTGTTGATACCGTACTAGTGACCGTTTCCTTCCTTAGTAACCCCGTACGAACTTGGCGTGCCACCTCCTTTTGCTTTCTCTGTGTCGTCGGCAAAAAGGCCATTACCTCCGCACTAAGCCTATCATTCCCTTCACCAACGGCTTGACCTCTGGTGCGATCCACACGATCCTCTTCCCTCACGTGCTGCATCAATCGAGATAGCCAGCCTCTCTCACGGTTTCGCTTAGCCATTACTCCGGGTCCAAAATCATCAAGTCCCGCATAATTGATCATTCGCCATTCAGCGGCTCCAGCCGGGGACAGCGTGCACTGCTGAACCTTTCCTGGCGGTAAAGAAGTATGGACCACTGCAGTAGGCCAGTAGGCATCAACGAGTTCTCGTACGACCTCCTTCGATACAAGAGAGAGCTCGCTATTCGGCTCAGAGCGTGGTCCACCCGGCGGGAGTGTGTTCGACATAGTAATCAATACTATGTACGATTGGGAGCCACTATAGCAAGTGGTTACTGTTTCTCTGGGTTGTGACCTTCGTCCTTAGATTCTTTTTGCTCTTTGCCACCAGGACGAATCTCATCGGCTTGCGTACCATCTTCGGCAGTACTCTCATGGTCAGCCTCTACGTCAGACTCGTCACCAGCTTGAGCGGCACCACCAGCATCATCATTAGCAGCGGCGAGTGCACTCGGTTCGAATACAGTTGCAACAGCGTGAGTTTCTTCAGTCTCAATTTCTACACCACTAGGAACGATGAGATCGGCAACAGTTACATGGTCACCAACCTCTACCAGCTTCTCAGCATCGTAGTACAGCTCGTCGGGTAGATCCTTCGGCAGCGCCTTTACTTGCACGACATCCAGCTGAGCAAGAACGATCAGGCTTGCACGTTCGGCCGGGCTACTATCATTATCGGCGTCGTACTTTGGTCGTACGGGTATTTCCGCCTCGACCTTTTCATTGGCTTTTACGGCGCCAAACACGATGTGCGTAATGGAGTGGTAGTGTGGATCAAACGTAACATCTTTAATGATCGCGGTATACTTTTTACCACTCGCCGAAAGCGCTACAGGGTGGTGCTTGCCAGCTGATATATATGTTTTATAAAGCTGCTGGTATTCAGCCTGCACGTGGATAGACGGCTTGCCATGATCATGGATGACTCCTGGTACAACCCCGGCTTTGCGTAACTGTTTTACGCCCTTACCCAGCGTACTGCGTGGCTCGACTACAAGCGCAATCTGATCAGACATTGTTATTCCCTCCTTGTTTAATAGATAGTCTAACAGCTTCTGGTAGCGAATGCGATTGTAGGGTTTGCAACAGCAGCTACATACTGTCCGACCACTGTCGTGAGGCCTCAGATATATGATATGAATTAGGCGAGTTTTTTCAGAAAGTCCGGTACAATAGAGTATACGAAATGTTTGACGTCACACACCTGATCCAAACCGGGGGCCTACTGCTGATTGCTGCGATTATCTTCGGTGAATCCGGCATGATGATTGGCTTCTTCTTTCCCGGAGATACCCTACTATTTAGCGCGGGCATTCTTGCCGCCACTGGCAAGTTAGGCCTCGCATCGGTATTGGTTACCATTGCCCTCGCCGCTATTGCCGGTGACAACGTAGGTTACCACATCGGCCGTAAGCTCGGCAGACGACTGTTCCACAAGCCAGATGGTGTATTGTTTCGCAAAGAGCATATTGATCGAGCAGAGGCGTTCTACAAAAAGCATGGCAGCAAAACCATGTTAGTAGCACATTTTATACCGGTAGTGCGGGCGTTCGTGCCGGTTACCGCCGGTGCTGCACGTATGCCCTACCCGCAGTACGTCATATTCGATGCTATTGGAGACACCGCTTGGACATTCGCTATGGTACTACTTGGTTACTTTATCGGTAGTAAGATACCGGGCATTGAGAAACTTATCGATCCGTTGCTCATTGGCATCGTCATTATATTTCTGGCACCGACTCTTTGGCATATTGCTCGCGACCCTAAAATCCGCTCCGCACTCGCCGACAGGCTGAGGCGACAGCATAAAACGTAAACTGCCAAGAATATAGTATGCAAGTTGACCTCCGTAAGCCTAGCCACATATGGTTCTTCTGTGCTCTTTTACCGGTTTTGAGCTACGGCATTGGTTGGGAATTTGTGCATCTTTTTCCGTCATTACCGTTCTGGGTGGAAGGTATTTCTCCGCTAACCGCCTACGGTATACTATTCAGTTTCTTTGATAAGGTAGCCTGGCATTGGACAATATTCCGGTGGGTGCAGATTGTAACCGTACCGGACGTGCGCGGTCGCTGGCTTGGCGCGCAAATTTCCTCATACACCGATGAAGGAAAGCATGTTACATCACGTGTCATCATGGAAATAAGCCAAACCTTTTCCACTATACATGTGGACACATATTACCATCGTTGGTCATCAAAGATCAGCATGGCGCAATTCGTCGAGATTGAGAGTCAACCAACTCTGTTAATCATGTTCGATGCTGAGCGTAAGGTGAGATATGAGGAAGCCACTGATAA
>Ga0335072_10007613_pt1 | contig 15756 bp, 9 predicted proteins | sample Lox_Sample_21_FD_206725 | JGI IMG/M metagenome (GOLD analysis project Ga0335072, IMG submission 206725) | Soil microbial communities from Loxahatchee National Wildlife Refuge, Florida, United States - Lox_Sample_2.1 | ecosystem: Environmental > Terrestrial > Soil > Wetlands | place: USA: Florida... | reverse complement strand
TCGCCTCCCAGGCGGATGAGATCGCCATCGCGCAGGATTCGTCCTTCGGCGATTGGATCGCGATTCACGAAGATGCCGCCGGCCTGACCGCGATCTTCAATGCGCAGGCCGTCCGGCGCGGCGGAGATCATGAGGCATCTGCGCGAGACACGCAGATCGTCCAGCGCCAGATGGTTTCCGTTCTCACTGCCGCGCCCGATCAGGAAGGGCAGTTCGTTGATGGCAACCACCTGCCGCGGCCGCTGGGAAAACGCGACCTCGAGATAGGCGTGCGTGCCTGTGACTGAGTCCGACATGGGCTTCGGGTGCCTGCATTCTACCACCTGATTGCCTGCCTTATAGACTGGCGGCGCAAGAATGCTGATCGGATGCCAGCGGCCAATGCTCCCCCGGAGTTCCCCGCGCCCTGCAGCGGTTTCGACTCTGCTCCGACAGGAAGTTTGATGCCAAGCGGCGATTTTCTCAAGAAAAACGCCACCTGGCACGATCTTCAGGTGTCAACGTGGGAATCGAAACTGCTCCAGAGACGCCGGGCACAAAAATGCCGGCTCTGCGCGGGTGAGCACAGAGCCGGCGGTGACAGCGGATGGGTTCAGAACGCGATAGCGAAGCCGGAGCTGCGGCGGCCGATGCGCGGGTCAATGATCTGCACCGGAAACTCACAGGAGCCGCACGGGCTCCGGCCCGCTGGTTAGAAGTAGATTTTTGCAGCCAGTTCTCCTACGCGGGCTGCGTTCAGCGTGGAAGTGACCTGCCCTGCCGACGAGCTGTCGATATTGGTGGACGGCGCCGAGAAGGTGGGCCGGTTGAAGACGTTGTAGAACGAGCCGCGCAGCTCGAGAGAACGCTTTTCGGCAAAGTGGACCGTCTTCATCAGGGTCATGTCGAACTGGATGAGGCCGTCGGCTCGAAGCCAGTTGATGCCTCCATCGCCATAGGTGTACTTGGCTGGCAGAGCGAAGGCGTTTGTGCCGCCGGTGCCGCAGGCTGCGTTGGTCGAGTCGTAATACCAGCAGCTTGGGGTGTGAACGATTTGTACCTTGCCGATAACATTGGGACGCTGGCTGCCGACACCCGTGTTGGCCTGATCGCCGCTGATGGTGGGCGTGTAAGGAAGACCGGACTGGACGGTGATGATTCCTGAAAAGTTCCAGTTGTCGACGAAGCCGTTGGCGATGGGCGAAAGATTGGAAAAGAGTGCTTTGCCATGGCCGAAGGGCAGGTCATAGAGATAGCTGGTGACAAAGTTCTGCGTGAGATCGTAGTTGGCGGGACCGTAGTAGTTGATGGCCCGGGTGTTCTCAATGGTGCCGCTGCCGTATGTGCCGTTGACCAGCGATTTGCCGTAGGTGTACGACGCCAGCAGCGTGGCGCCATGGTAGTCGCGGGTTTCAAACTTGGCCTGTAGCGCGTTGTACCATCCGTAGCCGCCAAAGTGATAGAGATCGATGGTGCCCCACTCGGCGAAAGGACGGCGGGACTGAACCGCACCGGCGGCTGGCGTGGGGTCGTTGATCTGGAGCGATTCGACGGCGTGCTCGGTGCGGCTGCCGACGTAAGCCAAATCGAGCGAGATGCGTTGGCCGAACTGATGTTGAACGGCCAGGTTGTACTCCTGAATATAGGTATCGCGGGGGTGCAGATCGCCGGTGTTCAGGCTGGGCGTGGAGCAGGAGTTGGCCACTACGCCAAAGGAACAGGCCGTTCCGGGATTGGGGTTGGCGCTCACGATTGGCTGGCCCTGGTAGAAGTTGCCCAGCGTGTATGTGGGCGTGGGAGTGGTGTTGTTGACGGTTTGCGTGGCCACGAAGGGCACGGAGTTCTGCGAGTTGTTGATGCCGTTGTCGTCGACGAAGAGGAAAAACATGCCGTAACCGGAGCGAATGACGGTGTTTGCGCCGGGACTCCATGCAAAGCCCAGCCGCGGAGCCACGTCATGCGTGTCGGTGTTGCGGATGTTCTCAGGCAGGTGAAGCGCGTCAGTGTATTCGAAGCGGTCAGAAAACAGAGGATAGAGCGTGGGCGTGCCGGGCTGCGCATTGATGGAGAAATCGGTCGGAATGACAAGGGCGCCGGTGGACCAGTCAAAGCCGGTGGTCTGGCCTTTCATGGCGTTGTAGTAGGGGTTGATTTCCCAGCGGATGCCTGCGTTGATGGTGAGATTCGACTTGAAGTGGTAATCGTCCTGCGCGTAGAGGGCCTGGAAGTTGCCCGAGTTACCCCAGAGCTGACGGAAGTAAGCACGGCCGGCGCTCAACGGATAGCCCATGAGGAAATCGGCAAAGTTGTCACCCGAGTATTTGCCGTTAAAGGTGAAGGTGCCGGTGGAAGTGCTGCCCGAGACGTAGGAATCGGCATCGTGGAAGAGCTCGTAGCCGAGGCGCAGGTTGCTGTTGCCCTTGATGTAGCTGAGGTGATCGACGTATTGATACGAGCGGATCTTGTTCTGCTTGGGATAACTGTTGCCTGCCTGGCCGTTGTAGGTGGAGTAGTTAGAGATGGTGACGGTGGGAAAGCCCTCGTCGGCCGGCGGCGCAAGGCCTTCAAGGCCCTGAATGCCCGCGTTCCCGGCGATGTCCTGCCCCTGGAGCGAGCTGGTGAAGAGGAAGAAGCTGCGATAGTAGGAGGCCTGGACCTCGTTCATCCATCTCTCGTTAAAGATGTGGGTTTCGCGCAGCAGCATGTCCTGGCCGCGGCTGCGCAGCGGAAATCCGCCCATCGCCGGAAAGCCGTTGGGATCGGTCTCGCGGTTGTTGGAGATGGAGTAGCGCGCCATGAGCTGGTCTTTGGGGCTCAGGGTCTGGTCAATGCGCAGATCGCCCTGCTCGAGCTGCTGGCGGAGGCTGTTGGTTACCAGCGCGTTATAGGTGTTGCCCGTGTTGCGGTTGGCGTGTGGCATGAATTGCAGCAGGTACTGGGCCTGCGGGGTGATCATCGACGGCGGAATCACGTTGGGAGTGCCGTCATAACTGACCTGTTGCCCGGTCTGGGGATCTTTGATGACTGTCGAGCTGGCTGAAAAATCGCCGCCACGCTCGGGGTCGCTGGGCACCACGCTATTGAATACCTGGCTGTTGGTGAACAGGGTGCTCTGGGCGTCTACAAAGAAAAAGGTCTTGTTCTTCCATATGGGTCCGCCTGTGGCCAGGCCGAACTGGTTGCGATGAAGCGGTTCGTCGCGCTCGTTGGTGCCGGGAGCGGGGACGAAGAAATAGTTCTTCGAGTCAAGGGAGTTGTTGCGCAGGAAATCGTAGAAGGTGCCGTGAAACTGGTTGGTTCCGCTGCGCAGCGTGGCGTTGATGATGGTGGGACTGTGGCCGTAGTCGGCACCCATGCTGCTGGATTCGACTTTGAACTCCTGCAGAGCATCGACGTTGGGTTGGATGATGGTGCCGCCCAACTGGAACTCGGTAATGTTGGCGCCGTCGAGATACCAGCCGGTCCAGGAGGGAGAGAGTCCGTTGACGTCTACGTTGACTGCGCTGGCGCGAATCGAGGTGCCGCCGGTGGGTATGTTCTGGCCGCCCTGGATGTAGTTGACGCCGGGGGTGAGCTGGGTGAGCTGCCAGAAGTTGCGCCCGTTGAGCGGCATATCCTGCACGGTTTTGGTGTCAATGACCTGGCCGACGGAGGCGGAAGCCTGGTTAAGCAGCGGCACCTCGCTGGCGATGACGGTGACCTGCTGTCCGACCGAGGCCAGTTGCATGACCGGGTTAATCTCGGCCTGCTGCGCCACCTGAAGCTCTGTGTCGGCGATCTGGACCGCGGCAAAGCCGGGATGGGTGATGGTGATGGAGTAGTGACCCACCTGAAGGTTGGGGATGGTGAACACGCCGCTCGCGTCGCTTTGGGCCTTCCTGATATGGCCTGTGCCCAGGTTGGTGACGGTAATGTCGGCCCCCGGGATGACGGCGCCTGATGGATCCTGAACCGTGCCCAGGATGGTGCCGGTGTTGGACTGTGCTCTGGCGGTGGAAAGCGAAGCCAGGAGCAGCAACAGAGATGCCGCGTAAAAAAGCAGTTTCAATGAGGATGAGACGGTTGTATTTCGCGATGCGTTCAAGGTGAGATCTCCTTTCATTGCGTGCGGCATGGCCGCGGGCCTCAAGGGTGTGAAAAAAGCATCGTTCGACGATCTTTAAGGCAGAGTGCAGATGCCGGTAGTAAGCTCAGCTTTTCCAATAACTTCAGTCAAGTAGCTAACGGTTTGTCTCAGCAGTGCCGACGGCCCAAGTCCGCTATTGGCGGGCCGGTTCCGGCACCGGCGGAGCAGCAAAACGAAGCTTGTTACAAACGCCAAATTGAGCAGAGCCGCCGGGCGCCCGAGATTGCCGTCTTACAGCACCATCCGCAGCTGGCTCCGCTCGAGTGCTCCACTTTGGAAGCGTTTGCAATTATCACCATCAGAATGCGATGTGTCAAATGGTTCGAAGTTCAGTCAAAGCGGATCGGGGCAATTGGGGATTCCGGGAGCGCCGGATTTTGGTGTTACTTTAAACAAAGTAAAGGTAAATAAAAGCAAATGCAGCTAGATGGTCGCGACTGCGGTGGTTTTCCGCGCTGCCGGAACTATCGGGGCATGTAACGCTCTGTCTGCGATTTCTATTGGGACACGGGAAAGTCAATCTTTTAGGAAACGATTGCAAGAACCAGTTCTGATGCGATAAGCTTTGGGCGATTCGCTTCGGACGATGCGTGGAACCAGAAAGCGTTCCGCTCCCTGCCTGCGAGTCAGGGTAAGGAAACGTGCCAAAGAACCAGAAGACGACCGTCCAGAGGGACGGAGCAAACAAGACAAGGACGGCAACCCTGCACGACGTTGCCGTGGCGGCTGGCGTCACCATCGCGACGGCCTCGCGCTCGCTCACCGGGGCCTATGGGGTTCATCCTGAGACGCGAAAGCGCGTGCTTGAGGCGGCGGCGGGAATGAGCTACAAACCCAATCGCTCGGCGCGGGCGCTGGTTACGGGACGGTCCAACGTGATTGGCCTGATCGTGAGCGACGTGCGGAACTCCTATTTCGCCGAGGTCGCGCGCGGGGCGGAGGATGCGGCCTACGCAGCGGGGCGCGACCTGCTGCTGTGCAACAGCGATCTCGACTCAGAGCGGCAGATGCGCTATATCGATTCCCTGCTCGAGAAACGCGTGGAAGGCATCGTCATGAACTCGGTTGCGAACCTTTCGCGCAAGGAGCAGACCTACCTTGCCGAGAGCAAGGTGCCGGTGGTGCTGCTCTACGGGCCGGCGGGCGAGACATGCTTTTCAACGGTAAGCACAGACAGCCGACGCGGCGGCGAACTGGCGGCGGAGTGCCTGCTGCGCAACGGGCATCGCCACCTGGTGTATCTCTCCGGGCCACGGCAGCACGCAAACCTCTCCAAAAGAGTGACCGGCTTTTTGGAGACGGTGCGCAGGCTGGAGCCGGAGGCTGCAGTGTCGGTGGTGCATGGAACCCATACGCTGGCCGGCGGGTACGAGATGGCCCGAGCGTTTTTTCGCAAGCCGGGACACATAACCGCAATTGCCACGGCAAACGACGCTGTTGCCTTTGGCGTGCTTAAGGCCGCCATCGAGATGGGCGTTAGGGTGCCGGAGGACATCTCGCTCATAGGCTTTGACGATGTGGAGGTTGCCTCGATCGTTCATCCTCCGCTGACCACCATCCGGCAGTCAAAGTACGAGATCGGCTCTGCGGCGGTCGACATTGTTCTGCGGCTGGCGGCGGGCAAAGACCGCGCACCGGAGCACCGCGTGCTGGGCGTGGAACTGATCGAGCGCGCCTCTGTGCGGAATATCGGGAAACCGGCCGCGGCAAATGCATAGCGGGAGCTCATAAGCCTTGGATGCGCTGCGGCGCATTGGCTGCGGGCAAAGAGAACGAAATTGACCGGGAAAGACTGCAACAAAGATTGAAATAAGGAGCCGATGTGGCTGAACTGACTCGTCGAGAAATGCTGAAGATAACTGCCCTGGGCGCGTCAGCGCGCTGGATGGACGGCAGCACAGCCTGGGCCGCGGACTCACCCTCAGCAGAGTTCGCTGACTGGCTGCGGTTCAATAAAACTCTGATTGCCGAGGCCTACAATCCGCCGTTTTATCCCTCGCTGGATTACGAGCCGGAGAAGGCCGTGAGCATTGCGAAGGACCTGAACTGTGACTCGATGCGGTATCCGGCGGCCTCGTACTTCGCTTATTTTCCGACGCGATCCGGCTACCCGGTGCACCCCGAGCTGAAAGGCGATCCGATGCGGGATACGACGAGGCTGCTGCGCAAGGCCGGGCTGCGGACAGTGGCCTACGTGCCGCTCAATCACCCCTTCATGTCGGCTGAGTCGAACGACCCGCGTTATCAGGACTGGACACGCAGGTTTGCCGACGGCTCGCCGATGATCACGAGTCATTACGGATTCAATCGGTTCTTTGAGGGCTGCCTGAACTCCCCGGTCCGCGACGTGGCGCGCAAGCTCACGGCGGAGGTGGTTGGCTATGACTTTGACGTGCTCTACTTCGACGGGCCGTATGAGGGCATGAACAACGCGTCGAGCTTTTGCTATTGCGCGCACTGTCAGAAGGCCTACCAGGAGCGATTCGGCAAACCGGTGCCCGATCAGAAGCACTGCTCGCTCGAGGAGCGCGTGCAATACGTCACGTGGATGCGCGAGGAGGTGGTGCTCAAGTTCTTCCGCGATCTGCGCGCGATGATTCGCGGCCTGCGCGATGTACCGGTGCTGTTTAACGATACGTCGCTGTTGTCGCGGCTCGACTGGCGCAGCCATGCGATTCCGATTGCGGACGGCTTCATGTTTGAGGCGGCCGATACGCCGGAGGAGAAGCTCTTCAACCTGCAACTGGGCAAGTCAACCGGCAAGACGATCTGGACCTACATTGGGAGCCACACGGAGTATAACCGCGAGCATATGCATGACAAAGCGGTACGGGGCTGGTTCAGCTATCCGCTCGAAGAGGAGGAACTGGAGATCGACGGCGCGGTGGCCACGGCGGCCGGAGCGGGCTGCGTGTATTGGGGCATGCAGCGCTTCTTTTACATGCCGCAGCCGCCAACGGCTTACGACAGCGGGCGGTATGTGAAAGAGATGTTCAGCTTTCAGCAGGAGCACAACGAGTTGCTGCGCACGCTGACATCGCAGCCGCAGGTGGGCATTCTGGTAGGCAGCCAGACGATCAACTGGTATGAGGGTAAGGTCTTCGAACGCTCAGCCTATGCGAACTATTATCACGGCGCATTCGATCTGCTGAAGTCGCTTTCCATTGAATCGGAGCCGTTTCTCGACTGGTGGATGACACCGGAGCTGTTGAAGCGGTATGCGATGGTCTATGTGCCGAATGCCGCATGCCTGAGCGCGGAGCAGTGCGAGACGCTGCGCGGGTACGCTGAGGCGGGAGGCACGCTGGTCTGCACCCACCTGACTTCGATTGCCGATGAATACGGGCGCGTTCGGAACGACTTCGGGCTTGCGGATCTGTTCGGGGCCTCGATACTCGAGGCTGAGCCTTTCGAATATCCCGATCTTTATCTGAAGCCGAACGACGGCGATCTGATTCCGCAAGATCCGCAGATCATGCGCGTCAAGGCGACCACCGGCTCGGTGCAGGCGATTACGCACGACCGCGGCAACCGGCGCGATCTTGGCCCAGCGGTGGTGACGCGCGCTGCAGGCAAGGGACGCAGCATCTATATTGCCTCGGGACTCGAAGCCATCTTTGAAGAGACGCGCATGAATCCGGTGCGCGAGTATCTGGGCTCGCTGCTGATGCCGGCGCTCAAGGCCGGCCAGAGCTATGAGATGGACTACATCTCCGGCATTATGCCGCATTACATGGCCTCAGACCATGCAATCGTGCTGCATCTGCTGGCTGACATTGCCGACGAAAATATTCACCTGCGGTCGCGCGAGCGGTTCTTTCCGGTGGAGAACATTGAGGTCAAACTGCGCGTGACGGGCGAGGTCAAGTCTGTGCGTCTGCTGCGCGCCGGCACGTCGATTCCGGTTGAGCGCCAGGGCGACTGGATACGGGTGACGGTGCCGCGCATGAGAGTCTATGAGGCGATCCGGGTAGATCGCGCATGAGAACGGATGCAGCGGGCTCGCGACTACGATGGGCGATGATCTCGCTGGCGTTCTTTGCCACGCTGATCAACTATCTCGACCGGCAGGCGCTCTCAGTGGCTGCGCCGATTCTGCAGCAGCAGTTTCATCTGAGCAACGAAGATTATTCACGCATCCTGTTTGCCTTCATGCTCGCCTATACGGTGATGAACGGCGTTTCAGGGCTGGTGATCGACAGGCTTGGCACGCGGCTGGGCTATGCGCTGTTTGTGGGCTGGTGGTCTGTGTGCGCGCTACTGCACGCTTTCGCGCGCGGTGCGTGGTCGCTTGGAGTCTTCCGCTTTCTGCTGGGCATGGGCGAGTCAGGCAACTGGCCGGGAGCGGTCAAGGTAGTCGCTGAGTGGTTCCCGCTGGAAGAGCGATCGCTTGCGTCGGGAATCTTCAACAGCGGTTCGGCGGCTGGCGCGATTCTTGCTCCTCCGGTGATTGCCGTGCTGCTGCTCAAGTTTGGATGGCGCTCGGCGTTTGCCGCTGTGGGATGCGCGGGGTTTCTGTGGCTGATGGTGTGGGCTCGATCGTATCGAACACCGGAGCGCGAGGTTGAAGCTGCTGCTGTTTCGCGCGTGCCGCTTGGTGTTCTGCTGCGCTCGCGATTCGTACTGGCGTTTACGGCGTCGAAAATCTTCATCGATCCGGTCTGGTATTTCTACACCTTCTGGTTTCCCGAGTATCTGTATCACGGCCGGCACTTCGACATGGCCGCGATCGGCCGCTACGCGTGGATTCCGTTTTTCGTTGCCGGCATAGGGAGTGTCGGCGGCGGATGGATCGCGAAGCTCTTCCTTGGTTTTGGCATGGCCGCGGGCGCGGCGCGAAAGGCAGCGGTGACGGTTGCCGGAGCGCTGATGTTCATGGCTGTGCCTGCGGTGCTGGCGCAGAGCGCGGCTTTGTCGATTGCGCTGGTTTCAGTGGCGATGGCCGGGTACACGGCCGCACTGGCGAACATGCTGGCCATGCCTTCGGATGTTTTTCCTTCGAACGCCGTTGCTTCTGTCTATGGGCTGGCGAGCATGGGATCCGGATTCGGCGGCATGGTCTTTGCGCTGATTACCGGCTGGCTGGTGGATCGCTACTCGTATGTGCCGGCGTTCTGGCTGTTCGGAGCGATTCCGCTGGTCGGCGTGGTCATTCTATGGACGCTCATGGGTCCACTCATTGAGGAAACTTCTCGTTCACAGGAGGCTTTGTCATCGCTATGAATAACGATCGTCCATTGGAAAATCTCACAGCGCTGGTTACCGGCGCGAGCAGCGGCATTGGCGCAGCAACGGCCGTTGCGCTTGCCCGGGCGGGCGCCAACGTCATTCTCCACTACAACTCAAGGCGCGCGGATGCTGAACAGGTGCGGGCGCAGGCGGAAGGCGCAGGCGCGCGGACCGACATGGTGCAGGCCGACCTGACGAGCGCGGAGGGAGCACACGCACTTGCCAGGTTCGCGGCAGAGAGACCGGTCGATATCCTGGTGAACAATGCTGGTTCATTGCTGGAGCGGACCCCGGTGCTGGATTTTACTGAAGAGCTGTGGAACCGCGTGATGATGCTCAACCTGACGAGCGCGTTCCTGCTTACCCAGTCGGTGCTCAAGGGAATGGTGGAGCGCAGGAAGGGTTTTGTGGTGAACCTTTCGTCAGTGGCGGCACGCACCGGCGGCGGGCTGGGCGCGCTGGCTTACGCTACGGCAAAGGGCGCAATTTCCACGATGACCAAGGGCCTGGCGCGCGAGTTTGCGCCACACAACATACGCGTCAACGCGGTCTCTCCGGGAACGATCGATACCAACTATCACCGTACTTTTTCTACGCAGCAGGCTCTGGATGGAGTGCGCGCGGCGACGCCCGCAGGCCGGCTGGGAACGGCAGAAGAAGTGGCAGACCTGGTGGTGTTTCTCTGCAGCGACCGGGCAAGCTTCATTCACGGACAGGTGATTGAGATTAACGGCGGCTTTCTGATGGCGTGAGCCGGCGGCGGTTTCGACGCCGGCCTTAGGAAAAGCGTGCAGGGCTATTGCGGCGGTTGGTTATCGCCGGGACGCTGTGGCGAGGTTTTCTTCATGCCTTTGAAGTCCACGCCGAAGTCGGGATGCTCGCGCGTGCCGTTCACATGAATTGGAACTTCGGTTCCAGCGCCATCTTTCTTGAAGAAACGGTCGGCGGGCTTAAGCAGGAACCCTTTCCATCCGCCCACCATCTTGGAAACCGTGGCCTGCATGCGGGCGGTTCCGACGAAGTTCAACTGGCCGCCATCCACCCCGTATGTACCTTTCATGTTGATGTCCGCGCCGGGCACGGAATACTTGAGATCGGGCAGGGTGATGACGCCATTGCTCATGGTGAAATCACTCTGCATGGTGGAGCGCACGTCTGTCGCGGCGGCCTGGTCTTTGGCTTGTTTGGGATCACCCTGTCCGCGGAAGCTGAGATCGCCGATGCGCTGCTGAATCTTAGGGTCGGTGAACTCGGCGTCATCGAGCGTGAAGCTGCCGTTGAGCTTTATGCGCTGGTGGACCCGTTCGGGGCCGGGCGGAATCTCAAGCGAGGTTTTCATGGCGAGCGTACCGGTCAGCAGCGGAGTTCCGCTGGAGCTGACCAGGCGCATGAAATCTTCCATGCGGCCATGCGGTATGTCAACCATGAGCGAAATATCGTGGCCTTTGATATGGGGGTGGGCGGCCTTCTCACCTTCTGCTGAGGGCTTAGCGCCACTGGCCGGCACACGCACAATCGATCCATACACGGTGAACTGCGACTGGCCGAGAGTGGCATAGACCGGCTGGAGCCAGGTGTCGCCGTTTGTAGCGTCCACTTTAGCGTGAAACTGCGTGTGCAGCGGCATGGGCGTTCCGAAGTGCTCGAGCTGGAAGTCAGCCACATCGGCGGTGCCGTCGACCATGAGATTGCGCAGCGTGCCGCTGTATTTGCCGGTGGAGTTGAGTGTTCCAGCGATGCCCTTGAAGTCGCCGAGATTCGCGTGCTCAAAGTTGTACTGGCCCGAGACCGGGCTGTCGCCGGGGTCGTCCACCGTCCATGGGCCGAAGCTGCCGGTGGTGAAGATCGTTCCGACCGGACGCGCGTTGGTGAGTTGCGCGTCGAAGTCCATGGTGCCGCCTTCTTTGATGTGCGTGAGCTTGAGGCTGGCAATGTCGAACTCGAGCGGGAGCTTGCCGGGCTTGCTGGTCTCGATTTTCAGATGGGCATTGACGCAGACGACACTGTCGACCACGAAGTTGAGCAGCGCCTTTTTTACGCCTGCACTGTTGCTCTGGGCAGGGGGCGTCTGGGCAGTCTGGTCGTGGGAAAAGCGCGACCGTGGCGGAATATCCAGGGTGAGCCCTTTGAGCTGCACGACTGAAATATGGACAGGCGTGTTGGGCGAGAATCGTAGTGGCGCGTGAAAGCGGAACTCGTCCAGGCTCATGAGCGGCTGATCGGGACTGGACTCGGGGACGGTTACGCCGTGGATTTCAGCGGGCGGCCAGATGCGCAGGCCGCGTCCTTCAGCCCACAGTCCGCTGGCTACCGAAACATGAAAGCTATCCAGCTCGACGCGGGAATGGAAGTGTTCTTCGAGCGCCTGAATGATGTAAGCGCGCATGACCGGCTCAGCGCGGTGCAGGGCGACCGTGACTGTGACGGCCAGTGCGATGAGGATCACAGCCATCACGGACAAGGCCCACTTGAGCCAGCGGTGCCTGCGCCAGAACGATGGGCGCGTCGGCCTCAGATCCACATCTGGTTCGCCGTTCCTGTTCACGGGAGTTCCGTCTTCCATTTATGCATAGATGCGCCCGGGACGGTTCGCGCGTCTTTTCCATCCAGAGAGACGTGAAAAAGCGCTTCTACGCGCACCGGATGCGGTGAAAATTTCCGATTTGCTGCCCGATGCCGTAGACTTCATTGCACGGATGCAAGCCCTGATTGAAAACCTCGTAAAGCTTCAAGCCGTCGAGCTGGACCGTGCGCGGGCTGCGGAAGAGGCGCGTGCGCTGCCCGCCGAGATCAGCTACGCAGAGGCGCAACTGGCCGCGGCTGAACGGCGGTCGGCAGATGCCTCGTCGGCCCTGAGCCGGGAAGAGATGTTGCGCACCCAGCTCGAACGGGAGATTGAGAATCACCGGCAGAAGGCGGCGCGTTTTCGCGGGCAGCTGGATGCGGTGAAGACGCCGGCGCAGGCTGAGGCCATTGAGCATGAGATACAGTTTGCGGCCAACGAGATCGAGCGGCTTGAAAATGAAGAGCTGGCCAGCCTGGAGCGCACGGACGAGCAGGAGGCGACTCTGGGGCGGGCCAGGGCGGATGTGGAATCGCTGGCCGGTGCGCTTGACAAGACACGTGTGCGGATTGCTGGCCGTCAGCAGGAGCTGGCCGCACGGCAGGCGGCGCTCAATGCCGAGCGCGATGCTGTGCGTGCTCTGATTGAACCGGACTGGCTCAGCCGCTTTGACCGGCTGATTACGGCGCGCGGCACGGGCATTGCGCGGGCAGACAATCAGCAGTGCAGCGGGTGCCGCATGGGGATTCGACCGCAGACCTGGAACCAGCTGCGCGAGGGCCAGTTGCTGACCTGCGACAGCTGCAGCCGGCTGCTTTACTGGGACCCGGCGATCGCGCCCACGCCGAAGGAGCCGCAGCCGGAGATTGCGCCCGGCACGGGACGCGCAATTCGCAGACCGGGCTAGAGGCTCTCTCTTACCGATTGATTCTGCTCCTCTCCTGTTACCCTTTTTAAGAGAGTCGAAGGAGGGGAAGCAAACGCGTGCGGCGCATCTGTGTGGATATGGATGAGGTGATGGCCGATACACTGGCTGAGCACCTGCGCCGTTATAACCAGGCCTTTGACGAAGATGTGACGCTTGAAGACCTGGCCGGCAAGGGCTTGTGGGAGATTACACCCTTTGACCGTCAGCAGCAGCTGCGCGCTTTTCTCGATGCCGAGGACTTCTTCGAAGATCTGCCGCTGATGCCGGACGCACAGCCGGTGCTGAAAGAACTCTCCACGCGGTTTGAGATCTTCATTGCCACGCAGGCTATGGTGGTGCCTAACTCGCTCGGCCCCAAATATCGCTGGCTGCAACGGCATTTTTCGTTTATTCCACCCACGCACTATGTGTTCTGCGGAGACAAAAGCATCCTTCGCGCCGATTTTCTGATCGACGACCAGCCGCGCAATCTTCTCCACTTCGAGGGACATGGACTGCTCTACACCGCGCCACACAACCTGGGTATAACCGGCTTCACCCGCGTGAATTGCTGGCTTGAGGTGGCCGAGTTTTTTAATGCGCTGCCCGGCTCCGGCGATGGCCGCACATAATCTGGACGGCACGGCGAAGGTTGGCACGACTTTGCAGGGAAGAAGATAGTTGTCACGCCCGGTCAGCGTGTTAGAGACCCGGACATCGAAGCATCATGATGAAGATCGCTCGCTTCTCAATCTTTGCGATTCTGGTACTGCTGCTGCCGGGGTTTGGCCGGCAGGCGCAGGCTTATTCGCTGCTCACGCACGAACAGCTCATCGACCTTACCTGGCAGGATGCGATTGTTCCGCTGTTGCTGAGCCGCTACCCCAACCTGACTCCGGCTGATCTGGACAGGGCGCGCGCCTATGCATATGGCGGATGCGTCATCCAGGACATCGGGTATTATCCGCTGGGCGACCGCTCGTTTTCGAACCTGACGCATTACGTGCGCAGCGGCGACTTTGTGATGAATCTGTTTCGCAACGCGCGCAATGCAAACGAACTCGCGTTTGCGGTGGGCGCGCTTTCTCATTACATCGGCGACTCGATAGGCCACTCGGAGGCGACAAACATTGCGGTTCCGATCGAGTTTCAGAAGCTTCGCGAGCGCTATGGCCCGGTGGTGAGCTACGCCGAAGGCGAACACCAGCATGTGCAGACGGAGTTTGCCTTCGATATTGACGAGATTGCACATCATCGCGTGGCGCCGCTGCGGTATCTTCGTCACATCGGGCTCAAGGTGCCTGTGCGGCTGGTGGGCCTCGCCTTTTACCAGACTTATGGGCTGACGGATTTTGCAGGCCACCGGGCGCACCGCTTCAAGGTGCGCGAGTACCGCTGGGCCGTGCGTACCTTTATTCCGCGTATTGCCTACTCGGTGACGATCCTGCACCGCAGGGATGAGCCCGATGAGCCGGTTACGCCGGACTCGATCGAGATCGAGAAGGAAGCGGCCGCGGTTGGCGCAATCGACCACTGGGACGCGTATCGCGGCAAGAAGCCGCGCCTTGAAACGTATCTGCTTGCCGGCTTCCTCTATATTCTGCCCAAGGTTGGCCCTCTCTCACTGATTGCGGTGAAGGGGCCAACCGCGGCCACGGAAGCCGACTACATGCACAGCGTGTCGCAGGCCACGGCAGCTCTTCGCTATGAATTGAAGCGCTTCACGCCGGTGAACGAGCGGCAGGCGGCGCCGGAGGGAGCGATAGCGCTTGCTCAGCCGTTTGGTCCGTCGGATTCTGTCCATCCGCTGCCCAATCGCGATCTGGATACGGGAAGAGTGGTACAGCCGGGCGGCTATCCGCTCACTGACTCGACCTATGCCGCCTTGCTCCATCGCATCACGCGGCAGCCGTCCCAGGCAATTCCGCCGGGCATCAAGCGAGACATCGAGGCGTATTACACCAATCCCCAGTACACGCCGGGTACTGCGAAGGATCCAGCCAAGTGGGCGCGGGTGCAGGCTGACTTGAAGATTCTCACCGCGATGCCCACAAGCAATGAGCCCACGCCATTTCCTCTCTATGACGACAATGCAGGCGACGAGTAGCCGCGGGACCGGGTCAATTTCACCCGGCATTAATGCGATCCCGGGGATGGCATTGCAATCCTGATTCACAGAGTTGCGATGCATTCGACATCTATATGTGAAACAAAAGAGATCTTTGGATTTGCCAAAGCTGCCCCGATCGTTCTGAGCATTTTGTACCTGGCTTGGGGCGCGGGGATTGTGCATGGACAAGTGCACGCAGCGGATCCGTGTCCGCGTCCGCAGGCGGGCAGTGTTGTGAATGAGCCGGTGGACCTGCGCAGCAGGGATGGCGTGCTGGAAGTGACGCTGGACGCGCGCAACGTGAGAGAAGCCGATGGGCGGACGCGCTATTGCTTTACCGACGGCGCGGGGCACGAGTCTCCCAATCTGCGCGTGCATCCGGGAGACCTGGTGGTCATTCACCTGAAAAATGCGATGACCGATGTGGGCACGCCCGGTCCAGAGCCGATGTACGCGCACAACAGGCAGGGCGCGTGTACGAGCGGGATGATCATGGATCTGGTGTCGACCAATCTGCATTTTCATGGGATGACGATTCCGCCTTCGTGCCATCAGGACGACGTGTTAAAGACGATTGTCGAGCCGGGTGATCCGCCTTTTACCTATCGGTTCCGGGTTCCGGACGACGAGCCGCCGGGACTCTACTGGTACCATCCGCACATCCATGGGTTTTCAAAGGAACAGGTGCTGGGCGGAGCCTCAGGCGCGCTGATCGTGGAAGGAATTGAGCGGGCCAAGCCTGAACTAGCGGGACTTCCAGAACGGGTCTTCATCATTCGCGATGAGGATCTGAAGAATCCCAATGCGCCGCCGTCGAAGTGGGAGCCGGTGGTGCCCAAGTT
>Ga0335072_10007612_pt1 | contig 15757 bp, 15 predicted proteins | sample Lox_Sample_21_FD_206725 | JGI IMG/M metagenome (GOLD analysis project Ga0335072, IMG submission 206725) | Soil microbial communities from Loxahatchee National Wildlife Refuge, Florida, United States - Lox_Sample_2.1 | ecosystem: Environmental > Terrestrial > Soil > Wetlands | place: USA... | reverse complement strand
ACATCATAGTCAACATTGTGGCCAACACGGCGCTGAACACCGAGCTGGACCTCTACGGGCTGGCGAAGCTCTCCAGAGACGTGGACTACGAGCCGGAGCAGTTCCCAGGCGCAATTTTGAAGGTGCACGACCCAAAGGCCGCGCTTCTCCTCTTCAAGAACGGCAAGATAATCTGCACAGGCGCAAGGACGACCGCTGATGTCAGAAAGGCGATAAACCACGCGATAGACCTGATTAAGAGATACAAGAACGGGGCGCGCGGCAGATAGCCGGAGCAGGCCCGAACGCAAAATCTGCCCGTATAAAAAGCATAAATATCAGTACGCATCCTATAATCGGCAGTGAAAAGATGAGCATGGGAGCCAAGAGGCGTGGCAAGCCGGTGGTGCGGGCCGATATCACGCCTGAAGAGTCGCAGCAGAGAATCTCTGTGATGGACATGAGCTCAGGCATCCTGGCTTTCAGGGCGGATGCGATTACAAATGTGGAGATTAGCGCGAGGGCCTTCCACGAGATGTCAGAGGACCTGTCGGGGCGCAGGGAGAGGCTCGGCTTCCTACTGGGCCATTCCGAGAGGGGCGGGGCGCTCTTTGTCAGATACGTCCATTCTGATATTCCTTTAGTAAACGGGGAGGGCGAGCTTCAGTACTATAGAAAGGATTTCATAAGGGAGCTCAAGCGCTTCAGGAGGGAGGGCTTCGACGCCCAGGCCGACATGCACAACCACCCGCGCGAAGAGGATTATAAGATACCGATAGGGCACTCGGCGCGCGGCCTCCCAGCCCCGTTCCTGCTGAGGCACGGCCTTTTCGATGCTCTTGAATGGGTAGGGGGCCTGAGCAATTACGACAGGAAGGACACAAAAAAGAACCTGCGCAAGATGGAGAAGGCGGGGGTCGCTTACAGGAGAAGTTTTACGGGGGTGCTGACCGCCTTCCATGTGAAGCACATCGAAGCGCCGGTCAAGCTGCTCGGCATCTGGGAGTGCAGCTCGCTCGATGAGCCTGTTGGCATATGTGTAACAGAGAGGGGCGAGTAGCCGAAGGAGCCGAATTGAAAAGCATAAATATCATGATGAATTCATAGTTGCCGTGGGGCAATGAACAATGTAACTTTTGTGGTCCCGAGGCCGCGGTCTGCAGAAGAGCTGTACAAGCCATATTTTGCCGATGAGCAGGGCACCGCCAGGACCGTGAGGCAGGTATTGAGAAATCCAATGATAACAGAGGGAGGCGTAGGGGTGCGGATTTTTGAGCTCGAGCCGGTCGGGGGGAATGGCCATTTCAGGCCCGTCAGCATGCCCGTTTTGGCTATGGAATGCATCAAAATATCAAGAGTACTGAGGGTTCTGGAGGTGAAGAGCGCCACAGAAAAACTGGAGCAGTGCAGGCCCATGAGCGCAGGCGAAATTGCGGCCTGCCTGCCTGCTGTGATGGACGCGTTGAAGGTCATGGGCGACATACTCTATGGCGCGGCGAAGAGGGATGGAAGCGGCATTCTAGAGAGACTGTAGCCCTTTACATCAAATAAATGCTCCTGATAGTAGCCTTTAAATATGTTTTGTGGTCAATAAGTTACATTTCGCTGTTGGGTATAAATTGAGATTGTTTCACAACTGATACGTATTCTGCAACAACCCTATTCTCATCCACCCGTGGCGTATGCATTGCATACGCCCGACCTTTAACCCCTGAGCACGAGCTTTGTAAGGCCTATTTAACATAATTAGCTGGGCCAGCGCTTCGCCTTATCTGGAGCTTTAAACTCCTTGAAGAACTTGAATAACGCATCCCTTCTTTTGTTAGGAGTTGCAGGACCCTCTGCCAATTTGATAAATATGTCAGCATATTTCAAGAACTTGTCGAAGGGGACTTTGTTACCATACTTCTTTGTCCATTCTAACCTGTCTTTCAAGGATCCAACATCCCTATCGTGGTAGCTTCCAAGGTAGTACTCAACAAATATCGCAAGGCCCTCGTTATACTTCCATCTGTCTTCACCAGTATCATAAAAACCTAATTTATTGTAGCTAAGCAGTGTGTGGGCCCATTCGTGGAATATTATTTCATTCTTTTGCACACTATCAAAACCTGACCTCTCGACTAAAGGCCCATATCCCGCAGTGTTAAACTTGAAACCTTTTGTTAATTTTTCAAACATGCGCATGTGTTCTGTGTCTTTTAGCAAGCTTTCATATTGCAGGATGCTTCTTTTGTTGACAACAGTCCCTTTGGTGCCCTCTTTTATCTCCTCGGAATGTAGGAATTTAGTTAAATTGTTAGCCCTCTGCTTTGCGTTTTTGCCGAACTTATCGTATCTGGGGTTCATGCAAAGGTAACTAATTATGTTTACTCCCCTTTTTGTTAGGAAGTTGACTACGAATATTTTGGGGTTGAACTCTAGACCAAGCCCGTCTGCCTTTTGTTTAATTTTTTCTAATATAAGTTTTTGGTCTTTCATCTTGATCATCATTTTTGCGCAAAAACTAGATATGTAGTGTGCCAGACCCCTTTTGTCGATGGCCTTACGCCCTGCTCCCTTACGAGGATATCCCTAACTATCGTTTCCAAGGTTAGTATGTCCTTGAACTCCAGCTTGTTTAGAGTCTCTACAAACTTCTTTACCTGCTCGAAGTGTGGTAGATATCCAACAACACATCCTCCCTCCTTGAGGGCCTTGTATGCATTCTTTAGCGCCTTATCCGAGTTCGGCATGTCTAGCGTGACAAGGTCCACCTCCTTCTCGTCTATCTTCTTTGTAACGTCCCCGTTCTTGAAAACAAGGTTGTCAAGCTTCTCTATCTCCCTGTTCCTCTCCGCGATCTTTATGAAATCTTCTCTTGTGTCGTAACTTGTCACCTTTTTTGCAACCTTTGCAAGGGAAACGGCAAGCCATCCGCTTCCTGTTCCTGCATCAACGCAGACGCTATTCTTGTTTACCCCAGAGTAAGCGATAGTTATCCCTATGTCCTTTGGGAGGACCACCTGCGGCCCTCTCTTTAGCCTCTTGTAATGTGATGGCACTAGCGGGTCATTCAAATCCTTCATCTGCAGTCACCCTCTTTTTCCTTTTCTTTGGCACAACCTTCTTCACAGCCTTTACCTTTGTCCTCTTTTCCTTCTTGGGTTTCTGAGCTGTATTTTCTTTCTCAGGCTTCTGAACCTCAACTACGCTCTTCACAACCTTGCTCGCCTGGGCAAACGGCTCCCAATCCTTCTTTGTCACGCATGTAGGGTCAAGGTCCATCTCAAAGGGCCTTCTCCCCTTCCTGATGACCTTTATTATGGGAGTGTGGCAGTGCTCGCAGGTCTTTCCTGTAGGAAGTATGAGCGCGCCTTGTGGCACGGAGTATGTGTTTGTGCATTTCGGGTAGTTCGCGCACGCTATGAAGTTCTTCCCCACCCTTGACTTTCTTATTACAAGGTTTCCTCCGTCCTTTGGGCACTTTCCAATTATCTCGGTTTCGTATTGCGCCTTTCTCATCGCAACCGCTATCTGCTCCTTGTGCGCATCGAACGTCTTCAGCGCCTCTATCAGCATATCCTTTCCTTCCTGAAGCACCTCCTCCTCCGTTTTCTTGTGCTTTGTTATGTTTTCCATGTCCTCCTCAAGGGTTCTTGTCGTCGATTCGTCAACAATCATCTTGCAGTTCTTTTCCAGAGCATCGTAGACGCTCATCCCGAACTTCGTGACCTTTATGCTTGTCCCTTCTATGTAATTTCTCTTGAACAGTGTGTCTATTATCGAGGCCCTTGTTGCCTTTGTGCCGAGGTTCATCTTCTCTAGCTCGTATATGAGAGTGGCCTTTGAGTACCTCTTTGGCGGTTGCGTCTGCATCTCCTTCATGTCGACCTTAGATGCAGGTACTCTAGCCCCTTTCTGGAATGTGGGCAGCTCCTTCTCCTCCAATTGGGTGTAATCGTAGAATTCCAGCCACCCCTTGTCGGTTATCTTTGCGCCGTTTGCGGAGTACTTCTCGCCGTTGAAATCAGCAACAACACGCAGCCTCGCAACCGTCGCAGCGTCAGCGAAGCAGCCGAGGAACCTCTTTGTTATGATGTCGTATATCCTTGCCTCCTCTTCATTCATTCCCACAGGAAGCACGCCTGTCGGGTATATTGCTGGGTGTGCCTCATCGGTCTTTGCACCCTCCTTTGGCACGAACCTCTTTCCTTTTATCAGGATCTTCGCAAGCTTTTCGTAAGTCGGGTTCTTTGATATGTCAGATATCACTCTTTGAAGGCCGAGCGTTGGTGGCAATTTCTGTGACGACGTTCTGGGATATGAGATGTAAGACTTTTCGTAGAGCGACTGCGCTATTGCAAGCGTCCTTGAGGGGTCTATGCGCAGCGCCCTGCTTGCCTCGACCTGCAATGATGTGAGATCGAATGGCGGATACGGGTTGACCTTCCTTTCAGTCGCGTCCACGCTTTCTATCATTCCCTTTGATGACGACTGCTTTGTCTTTTCGTAAGATGACCTTGCTGCCTCCTTGTCGAATATGTCGCCCTTCAGGTTCGAGAACTCCACCTCGTTTATTATCGCGGTTATCCTCCAGAAGGGCTTTGGCACGAACTTCTCTATGCTTATCTCGTGCTTTGCGAGCATCGCAAGCGTCGGTCCCTGCACCCTTCCGATGCTTAAAGACTTTCCGCCGAATGTCCTTCCCGTGAGCGCCTGCGTGAGCGCCCTGCTCAGGTTTATGCCCCAGAGCCAGTCGAGCATGTGTCTCACTTCACCAGCATAGAAGTTGTCCATGTCAAGACTGGTGAGGTGCTTGTAAGCGTCAAGGAGGTCCTCTGTTGTCGTTGTGGAGAACTTCATCCTCTTTGCATCTTCCTTGAGCTGCCCTTTGTGGAGGAAGCGTATTATGTTTGTACCTATTACAGTTCCTTCGATATCATAGTCGCACGCGTTTATGAACCTGCTGCACTTCTTTCCTATAGCTACAAGAGCGTCAAGATACTTCTTGGTGTATTCGGAAAAGCTGCTCACCGCATGGGATGGCGCCCACTCCACCTCCAGAACAGGATAACCCCTTGTGCTGTCCTTCTGCTTTATCGTGAATAGGTGGCCCACCGCTGGTGCGATGTAGAGCACGTCCGCTCCGTTCTTTATCTCAAAATAGCTCACTCTTTCTGTGGTGTGCTTCTGCTCCTGCTTGCCGTTTCCCAGGGCCATGGCAAGGCGAAGCGCAACGCTGGGTTTCTCTGCTATTATTAGCGTGTTCACTTACAGCACCGTTATCTCTTCCTTTTCCTGCTGCTTCTGCGCCTTCTTGTCGGCGTATTTCTCATCCTGGAAGGGCCGCCTGGCCGTTCCATCTTGGAGATCACCCACGCGTTTAGGAAGCCTGTTACAAATGCGATGATTACTACGATGTAGAAGATGGCGCTTCCGCCATACTTTATAAAGACGATTATTGCAATTATAAAGAGAACTACCGTGAGGCCCGATAGTATAAATGCGAGCGCCTCAGGTTTGTCTACAGGCATAAAAACCATTTGTGAGTTTTATGGATATCTACCTAATCATATTTATAACCCTTATTGCCGCCCTGATAGCCTCGTTCTCGCAGACGCTCTACAAGAGGGGCATGACAAAAAGGCTCGATTCGATAAAGGAAATAGTCTTCATGTTCAAAAAGAAACCGATACTCGTAGGCTTCTTCGGCTACCTTGTGAGCCTGGCGGTCTACCTCTTTGCTCTGTCCAAGGCCCCACTTTCAGTGGTATACCCGACATTCGCAAGCACCTTCATATTCATAACTATCCTTTCCGCGGTCGTGCTGAAGGAGAAGATAAACACCATAAGGATTGCCGGAATGGCTGTTATATTCATAGGCATAGTGGTTGTCGCGCTCTCTCTGTGATTATATGAAAAACGAGAAGACAAGGAATGCATTCTTTCTTGTAGGATCTACGCTGCTCGGAGCGCTCGGCCAGCTCTTCTTCAAGTACTCCTTTACCAGCAACCTGTTTGTCGAATGGCTTGCCGTTGGCATCCTGGTCTATGGCTTCTCTACGGTGATCTACTTCTATGTCCTGAGCAGGGTGCACCTCTCGTGGGCCTATGGGATAGGAGGCCTGAGCTACATCTTCGCCACATTCCTGGCTTACTTCGTTCTGGCCGAGAGCATTCCGCCGCTGAGATGGGCAGGTGTAGTGATAATCACCATAGGAGTAGTGCTGATTGGGCTGAGCTGACTATGAGAGTATCTCGATCTTCCTGAACTCAACCTTGCTTATCGGGGTTATGTGCGATACCTTTCCGGCTATTTCAGACTGGAGCCTCCCCTCTATCACCGCCGCGGCTACCGCGTCGGAGCTGTTCTCCTTTGCGAACTCCTTTATGAAGTCTGTCATCTCCTTCCTTATTCCTTTTAATCGTGCGTTCGTCACCCTCGACCTTGTGACGCATATCGCCTTGAGCACCATCTTCTCGTTGTTCTTCGCCATTATCGGAACAACAGCGGATGCAACGCTCCTGTACCTTCTCACAAGCGAGCGTATGTAGCTGTACGGCTGCTCAATCATTATCAGCTTTGTATGGACCACATCGCCGTTTACATCAGTAACCCTCACAACAACGTTGCTGAAGGAGTTCTGGGGGTTGTGGGTCAGCTGCTCCATGCTCACCCTAAGCTTCCTGTTCATCACCTGCTTCTCGTCGTTGGCGGGCATCTCGCAGATCTTCTCCTCGTTGAAAGACTTCGGAGCGTGCACCGTAAACCAGCGCTTCATCTTCCACTTGTCTACGGTCTTTTGCAATGCCATGATTACGCCCTGCCCTTGATCAGAAGCTCAGCCTCTTTCGGATCGTACCTCCAGCCCTTCGGAAGCCTATTCTCTCTAATGTAATATTTTGTAAGGCGCCAGATCTTCGACTCCACCCTTCCGAGCCTCACCCTTGCGTGTACGTCCTTTGTATTCACCGCCATGTGGGCGCGCATCCCCACCGCCTTCTTCATCAGCTGCAGCATGTCTGACGGAACCTGGCCGGCTAGGCCCTTTTCCTGAAGAATGGTAAGCATTCTCTTTCCAGTGGCATGTCTTAGGTACAGGACCTTGTGCTCCCTCTTCAGCCTCTCCCCTATGAGCGCCGGGTCCATGCCCTGCTTTGCATAACCTTCTATAATGTCAGCTATCTTCTCATTGGAGAGCCCGCTCTCGTTCGTGGCGTTGGCTATGAGCGGCTTCTTCGAGGCCGACTTCCCCTTCTTCTTTGTGTGCATTCTTGCCATTAAGACACTCTATTTAGATCCCCACAGATGCAGAGAACTCCTTTCCTTTATTCACGTGTATGCTGCGCGCCTTGAGGATAAGCTTGAGCTCATCTTGAGATGCTACCACAGCATTGTAGTATTCTTCAGGAACATTTATATTTATTGATGTTATCTCCTTGTTGAGGGCGAGCCTGTTCCTGGCCTTTTCCTTCCTTACCTCAGCAATTATGTTGTTCAGGAGGGCGCCAGTTCCTTCGATATCGGCATCCACAACTGAGCTAGAGAAGATGAGCCCGTTTATCACATAGTCGGACTTGCCCTTCCTTTCCTTGTACTCCGGGAATGCCCCATCGAATACGCTGCCCTTGTTGAACATCTGGTTCACCTCCTCGCATGTGAATGGGATTACCGGAGCGAAGAGCTTGAGCGAGCTGTCCAAAACGTATTTGAGGGTGAAGAGCGCGGCATTCTTGCTTTTCTCCATCTTTTTTTCTTCAGAATATACCCTGTGCTTGACGTTCTCTATGTAGTAATCGGCAAATTCGTGCCAGTAGAAGTTGGTGGCCTTGCCCATCGCATCGTAGAATGCGAATGATTCATAGGCTTCGGTAACCTCCTTGATTACAGAATTGAGCCTGTTCAATATCCATATGTCAAAAACGTTGAGGTCCTTTTGCGGTTCTTTTGCAGAAACCTTCCCCTTTCCTATTGCAGCGGTTACGAACTTTGCGGTGTTGTAGAGCTTTGTGAGGAAACTCTTCGCATAGTCTATGTCGTTGTACGAGAATGGCCTGTCCTTTCCTATAGCACCGCCAATCGCTGCCCAGAGCCTCAGCGCATCAGAAGAATAGCCCTTTGCGATTATCTCGTCTGGGGATATGACATTGCCCCAGCTCCTGTGCATCATCCTTCCATCCGGAGCAAGTATCAGGCCGTGTACGAGGGCATCCTCCCAGGCCTTTTCCCCGGTGAGCGCCCATATTCTGAAGATCGTGTAGAAGCCCCATGTCCTAATTATGTCGGTCCCCTGGAAGCGCAGCGTGTTTGGAAGGAACCTTTTATAGTCCTTTTTCTCGGGCCATCCTCCAATCACCAATGGAGTAATCGACGAATCGATCCAAACATCGCACGTTGCGCTCTCTCCTATAAGCTTACCGCCGCACTTCGGGCACTTGCCCATAGGAGGGTTGTCTTTTGTCGGGTTGACCGGTAGCTTCTTTGCATCAGCACCGACGATCTCACCGCATTTTTCGCAATACCAAAATGGCAAGGGGGTTCCGAATATCCTGTTTCTCGATATCGCCCAATCCCAGTCCAGGCCATCAGCCCAATCGTAGAGCCTCTGCCTTGTGAACTCTGGGGTCCATTTCACCTCGCTCGCTATCTCGCGTATCTTCTTGGTGTATTCCCTTAGCCTTATGAACCACTGCATTGATGATATGAACTCTATCTTTGTATCGCACCTGTCATGGACTCTGACAGTATGGCTCAGCTCATCGCGCTTTTCGAGCGCTCCTGATTCATCAAGTAATTTAAGCACCTCCTCTCTAGCCTGCTTGATGCCCATCCCGTCAAATTTTCCAGAGTTTATTATTCTCCCCTTCTCATCGATGGCATCTATTGCCTTGAGCTGGTGCTTGAAAGAGAATTCGACGTCCTGTTTGTCTCCGAATGTGCAGATCATCTCCGCGCCTGTGCCGAACTCCATCTCAACGCTATCATCGCCAATTATCTCAACGCTGGCCCCTGTTATTGGCACCTTTGCCTTCTTTCCTATGATCTTTGCGTATCTCTTATCCTGGGGGTTTACCGCTATTGCAACGCACGCATGAAGCAGCTCTGGCCTTGTCGTAGCGATTAGCAGTTCCTTGCCCTTTGCCGGAGCGCCGAATTTTATGTAGTTTATCCGGGTTTTTTCCTCCCTTTCGTTTATTTCTGCGTGCGCTATCGCAGTTCCGCAGTTCCAGCAGAACTCAACAGGGTGTCTCTCCCTGTAAACAAAGCCTTTTTCAAGCATGATCAAAAGCGAAAGCTGCACCTTTGCCCAATATTCCGGGCTTGCGGTTCTGTATTCGTATCTATCATCGAATATGAAACCAAGGTTGCGCATCTGCTCCTTCATCTTTTTGGCATTCTGGTTTGAGAGATCAACGCACTTTTGGTAGAATTCGTCGCGCGGCAGGTTCCTTCCAAACTGCTTCTCTACGGCCTTCTCTGTGGGAAAGCCCTGCATGTCCCACCCCTGCGGAAAGAGAACGTTGAACCCCCGCATCTTCTTGTACCTGGCGATTACGTCCATCAAAGAGTAAAGAACTGTGCCCATCGACATGCTTCCGCTGGTAAATGGGGGCGGCGAGTCTATAGAATAGAGAGGCTTCTTCTGGTCCTTCTCATCAAATAAGAAGGTTTTGTGCTCCTTCCAGTAGCTCTGCCACTTCTCGTAAAGGTCGTTCGTGTAGATATCGGTTGGCATAAGCTATCAGCACACCAGCTATTGCTGGTAGTAAAAGACAATCAAAAGCTAAAAGTCTTAGGATACTATCTCTCCGATCGCGAACCTCGCCTTGACATCGGTTATCCTGACCTTTATCTTGTCGCCCTCCTTGGCGCCCTTGATAAAGATGACAAAGCCGTCCTTCTTGGCTATTCCGTCGCCCTTTGAGGCAACAGCCTCCACCGCAACGTCAACCTCGTCGCCCACCTTCACGGGCTTCGGCAGGAAGTAGTTGGGCTTTATCCCCATCTCTCCCCTTCTTTCTCTCCTCTCTCCTCTTTCCTCTCCTCCCTCATTTCCAAATTCGTCTTCCATTGTATCTTTCCCATACGCAGAATTCGCGTCTTCCGCTTACTCCGTATATTTAGTAGATTATTGAATGTTCCTTTAAAAGACTTTGCGTTTATAGAGAGTTTTTGAGCGATTCCATCGTCCTAAAGAGGTAATCCGGCCTAGAGTCCTTCAATTTCTGGTAGCTGTCAAAGCCGTTCGCTATCGCGCACGAGTGCACCCCGCAGTACTTCGCTGTGTCCACATCGTTCGCCATGTCACCGATGTATATCGTCCTCTCCTTTGAGGCGTGCAGGGCCTTCACTATCACCTCCAGGCCTAGCGGGTTGGGCTTGAGCGCGTTGAGATCCTGCGCGCTCACTATTGCAGTGAAGTAGTCCTCTATCCCCAAGTATGCGAGCTCCCGCAATACCCTCCATGCGGCGCCGTTTGTGAAGAGCGCCACCTTCTTCCTCTTTTGCTTTAGTATCTGGAGCACCTCCCTCGAATCGTTTTGGAGCCTCGGCTTCATCAGATAGAGAGAGAGGTCTGCGAGGAAGGCGACGCCCTCCTTCGCCTCCGTGATCCTTATCTTGCGCCTTATCGATTTGTTCCTGAAGGAGCCTGGGTTTTTCTCTATCATCTCCATGCTCTTCCTCTTCCTGTACGCCCATTGGGGGTTCAGCCTCTCGTTCAGCTTCCTTAGCAGCTTTACGGTAGTGAGCGTCGCGTCCCAGTCAAATACAAAGGTGTCAAACCTGCCCGACAGCCTCTCATTTGGGCTCATTGCCATACGACCTCTATGCTCGGCTTTCCGGGCATCGCCCTGGAAGCCCTCTGAGACTTTGATTGCGACTCCATTTCAACAACGATGTCAGCGCCAACCCTCTTCGACAGGTAGCCTTTCGACTGGCCGAGCGCGGCAAACATGGTGGCGGCCTTCACCGGCTCTATCCTCTCCAGCGTCATCACCTTGCTTGCGAACTGCGAGAGGAACTTCGACACCTTTTCCCTATCGGGCTGCGGCGCGGAGGAGATCGCCGCCGAGAGGTTCTTCTTTTCGGCAAGCGCGTTGTAAGAGTCGGTCTTCCAGTCGTCAGCCACTATTATCTTTATGTGCTTCGGCTTCTTCCCTTTGTTGTCGGGGGCCTTTGAGGTGAGCTCCATCACCTTTCCTATGTCCTCAGTGGTCTTCCTTATCGTCTCCTCGACCGCCTCCACCTCGCTGTTGACCATGCTCTTGTCGGCAACGGGCCAGGCCTCCCTCACTACGAGAGAGCTCTGGCCCAGCGCGTGCCAGAACTCCTCTGCAACGTGCGGCATTATTGGCGATATCATAAGAGTAAGCTTCTCGAGGAACTCCCTTACGACAAGGCCGTTGCGCCCTCCCCTCTCGTTGTACCACCTCAGCTCTGCGATAGAGTTGTAGAATATGTCGTTGTAGGCGCTCCTGAAGGCTATCAGGTCCATTGCGACCGTTGATCCGATTATCTTTGAGTTCAGCCTCGAGTACAGCCAGTAGTCGATGTGCTCGAGCTCCACGCTCTCCATCTCCTCGAGCTCCTGTATGGCATCGAGTATAAGCTCGTTCTTCTGCTTGACGCTCACTATTGTCGACTCCTCGAAGTTCGTCTCGCTGTCGAGGTCTGCGGTCGCGATGCTTGAGAATCTTACCGGGTCAGAGCCGTACTTGGCTATGACCGTCCTTACCGGCATGGTGTTGCCTATGCTCTTTGACATCTTCTGCCCCTCGTAGAGGAGGAGGCCGTTTGGCACCACCTGCTTCGGGTAGTTTTTCTTGTCAAACAGCGCGATGTGGTTGAAGATGTACATTATGAAGTGGTTGTTTAGGAGGTCGGTGCCTGAGTGGTTGGAGGTGTTCTTGTACCAGTACTCGAACGACTCCTTGCACTTCTGTATTATCGCCCTGTCGATCTTGGTGGATGCGGAAACGGAGTCGGCATTTCCCTTTGAGTTGATTATGTAATCGAAGAACTCTGGCTTGAGCTGCGACGGGCCGACCTTGTTGTCGTTGAGGATGTTTACGAAGGTGTAGAACGCCATGTATATTGTAGAGTCGGAGAGCGACTCTATCATGTGGGAGGGGTTGAATGGGAAGGGGGTACCCAGCCCCTGGGCGCGCTCCGTCGCCCTCAGGTCCAGCCACTCTATCAGGTACTCGAAGGTGGGCCTGAGCTTCTCCGGCAGCACCCTTATGTTGGGGAGCGCGCTTGCAACCTCTCCCTTCCACTCCCTGTTGCCGTAATTTATGAACCACTGGTCGGAAACGACCTTGACTATGACCCGTGTCCCGCACCTGCATATTACCGGCTCCTCGTTAGCAAGGGTGTACATCACAAAGGCGTTTCCATCCTTTACCATGTCCTTATGCAGGGATGTGCGCGCCTCGGCCTCCGGCCGGCCGGCGTATTTCCCCTCAAGCATCACGCCGTTGTGCGACTCCTCCTTGTAGATCGCCTTTGTGGCTATCTCGATTATGTCATCAAGCGCATCGGGGCCAGCGCCGAGCATCTCGAGGTGCGCCAGCGCCGGCATGTCTGGGTGCGCTACCTTGTCGCCCTTCTGCCTCTTTACTTCTATGACCCTCTTGTATGGAAGGGGAGCGACAGGATAACCGCCAGTCTTCAGCCTCTCCAGCGCGACATAATCGAATGGCGCGTGGGCGGGGACGCTCATCACCACGCCGGTCCCCACGTCTGGCTTTACAAAAAAGCCGGGGAGCACTGGAACCTCCTCGTTTGTCACCGGGTTTAGCGCCCTCTTTTGGAGCAGCTCCCTGCCCTGAGCCTCGCCCTTTATTGATATTCCGAACTGGTTTGACAGCGCTGCGGCCGCCTCCCTTGCGATGTAGTACTTCGCGCCGTTTATCTCGGCTATAACGTACGTCGCATCCTCATTCACGAAAATGTTTGTCACCCCGTATATGGTTTCCGGCCTGTACGTTGCGCAGGCGAAGAAAATGTCAGAAGATGTGTCCTTGAACTTGGCAGCCAGCACCTCCTCTATTTTTGGCTGCACGTCGCCCTTCGTGTCGTGGTTCCCCACGGCGCTCTTCTCGTTTGTGCACCACCCAACAGGGTGCGTCCCCTGCGTCAGGAGGCCCTTCTCCTTTAACTTGAAGAACTGCCATTCGACGAGCTTGCTGAAGTGCTTTTCCACGGTGTTGAACCTCCTCCTCCAATCTATGCCGAGGCCGACCTCGTTGAACGCGAGAACATACTCTTCTGTGAAGTAGTTCGCCAGGTAGAGCGGGTCGCCCATCTTCTCTATCTCCTGGCTTGGAACCTGGTATATCTTGCTGAAGTCCTCGATCAGCTCCGGGTCCTTCTTGGCCAGCCTCTTTGCCATTCCGAGTATCGGTATGCCGGAGTAGTGGAAGCCGGTGGGCAGCAGCACGTTGTAGCCCTTCATGCGCATGTACCTTGCATAAGAGTCGGTCAGGCTGTATGTTTTCATGTGGCCGGTGTGCGGCGGCGAGTTGACATACGGGAATGCAAATGTGACCAGCAGCCCCTCCCTTTCGTTCGGCTCCGGCTCGTAGACCTTCGCTTCGCTCCAGGCCTTCTGCCACCTCGCCTCCATCTCCTTGTAGTCAATCATTTGGTCATCTGGCTTTTGAGCATATGATGTTTACTAATACACTAATAAAGTTTTATGCTTGTAATTTTGCTGATAGGTAAGATTCATATATGCCTGCTATGAAAATAGAATAAGGTGTTGGGGCAAATGCAGCTTTTGGTCTTGAGGATCGTCAGCCTTGTCGCAATTGCGCTAGTATACATGATATTTGACCTCTTTAACAAGAGGAATGTGCCGAGCCTCTTCGCATACGGGACTATAGCGTACGGCCTTCTGCTAACCATCCTTTACTTTAGCATTGGAACAATAGCACTGAGCCTTGCCATAGCCGGCATAGTCTTTGGGATAGGCTACTTGGTCTACAGGTTTGGGATGCTCGGAGCGGGCGACGTGTTTGAGCTTGCTGCGCTCTCCCTCATACTCCCCTTCCAGGCGATTCCGATAATAGGAAATACGCCGCAGTTCGGCGTTCCGTTTGTCTTGTCGGTCTTCATGGGAAGCGGCATAATCGCCATGATCGCCGTCCCACTCTACTACATACCGAGGGCGAGCAAGATGCACATCCCGATACTTAAGGAGATAGGGCAGGACGAGGTCGTGAAGGCGGTGCTCGTTGGGGGCGGCTACTTCATCTTCTCGGTCTTCCTGATACTCAGCCTCGGTACCGGACCGTATGGCGCCGCGACCCTTGCGGTCATGATGATAGGGTCTATAACCATAGTGCTCTTCGAGAAGCCGATAACCCGCTCCATGGTCAAGAAGGTAGGGGTTGTCGAGTTTGAAGAGGGGGACATAATCGCGCTCAACCTGATGTCAAGGAGCTCGGTGAACAACTTCAGGAGAAAGCTCAAGTATTTTGACAGGCTTGTAACGAGCAACCTGATAACAGAGATGAAAAAGAAGAAGATACGCGATAAGGTCCCGGTCTACAAGCAGGCGATACCGTTCGCGGCTCCGATCTTCATCGCAACCGTGCTCTCAATACTGATAGGAAACATAATCTTCATGCTCCTTCCGTTGTAGCCGTCAGTTGAAGACCCAGACCGCTATTGAGATGGGCTGGTGCTTTCCGGAGTCGGTGAAGTTGGCGGTGTACGTGCCTGATGATGAGAAGATGCAGTTTGCCGCCCAGACGTTGTAGCCCCCGGACACTGTGATCTGGTTTGCTATCGTGCATCCTGACGGCAGGCTCACGGTTGCTCCGGAGAACGATGCGCCTGCTGCGCCGAGTATGTACGCCACGTCCCCGGGGTTCAGCACGTTGAAGGTGATGCCCTGGCTTGCAACGCCTGCTTTTCCCTTGCTCTGGAAGCTCTCCAGGCTTGATGCGGGCAGGGTTGTGGCCAATCCGACAATTCCTGCGCTTCCCGTTTGGCTATAAGAAAAGGACAGCTGGTCGGTGAGGGAGTTGCCAACTGCTGAGGTGTTAAGCCCCACATAGGTGCTGACCGCGTGCACGGTGAATGTTTCGCTTTCGAGCTGGCTTGCCGGGGTATAGGTTGTGTATGAAACCGTTGGGGCCGTGGTGGAGGTTGCCTGCACCGACCCGCCCACTGCAAAGAAGAAGCTGTTGTATGACGAGCTGCCGACCGTAAGGCTGTTGGTGGTTGCGAGGGAATACGATGCGCTTGCGACTACGAAAGAGTACGGCAGTGATACGGGGGTGTTCTCAACCTTAAGCACCTGGCTGGATGTCAGCTTGTTGGTCATGTCGTTTCCGAAATAGGTGAAGCTGCCCGCGGTTGTTCCAGTTATTGTATTGGAGCACGTTGTCGTCCCCTGGCAGAGGTGCGTTCCAAGCGGGAAGTCAACTGCGCACGTGTCAGAGGAGTGGCAGGTGACCGAGACGGTTGCGGTGTTGCCCAGGTATATGACGTTTGGTGTTATCGTTATTGTAGGAGCGTTGGCCGAGAGGACAACGAAGCTGTTGCTCGAGGTGAGCCCGCTCGTGAGGTCGTTCGCGTAGTATGTGTAGCTGCCAGGCGTTGAGACCATGAGCACGTTTGAGCACGTTGCGGTTCCCTCGCACATCTGCGTTCCCAGCGGGTAATCTAGGGCGCAGCTGTCGGAGCCCTGGCATGTCACGATCGCGTTTATGCTGTTTCCGGAGTATATGTAGCTCTGGTTGAATGTTATTTTTGGCGGCAGGGCCGAAGAGCTTACGACCA
>Ga0335072_10007611_pt1 | contig 15758 bp, 10 predicted proteins | sample Lox_Sample_21_FD_206725 | JGI IMG/M metagenome (GOLD analysis project Ga0335072, IMG submission 206725) | Soil microbial communities from Loxahatchee National Wildlife Refuge, Florida, United States - Lox_Sample_2.1 | ecosystem: Environmental > Terrestrial > Soil > Wetlands | place: USA... | reverse complement strand
GCCAATCTGTCGTTCGACCATCTGAACATGCCGAGCGCGCCACAGCCCGGCGAGCTCGTCATGAGTCAGCAGGTCTTCGGCGAGCTCCCACAGATCGTCATGGTGCGGACGGTCCCGCGCCACGCTGACCAGCGACGCGACGATCTCCTTGTCACTGCCCACCGGCAGGCCCCTGGAGGCGAGCAGGTCGACATAGGCGTCCCAGAGCGAGGGCTCGGCCAGCCTGGCCGCCAGCCGGTCGCTCTCGTCCTTGGTCAGCGAGCGGAACCGGCCGACGAAGCCAGGGTCCTTCAATCCGGAGAGGAACTCCAGCTCGCGGAACTGCACTGACTGAAAACCGCTGGCCGGCGCTAGCGCCGCCCGGAACTCCAGGAAGTCCTGCGGGGTCATCGTCTCCAGGACATCGATCTGGGCCACCAGCAGCCGCTCGATCACGTGCACCCGGTGCAGCAGCTGCCGCGCCAGCCAGGTCGGCCTGCGGTGGTCGGCATCCGGCCCGCGGCCGGCCAGCATCGCGTCCCTGACTGCCGTCAGCTCGTGCAGCAGCTGCTTGAACCACAGCTCATACGTCTGGTGCACGATGATGAACAGCAGCTCATCATGAACGGGCGGGCTGACCTCCGGCACCTGCTGGGCCAGTAGCTGCGGCAGCCGCAGGTAGCTGCCGTAGGTCAGCAGGCCGCCTTCCTCGCCGAAGCTCCGCCCGGGGCCAGCGGTCGGTCGGGGGTCGGCGGGCGGCCCAGGCGCGGCCGTCATGCCATGCCTCGTGGCGCGAAATAAGACAGCACGTCGGGATTAGCCAGCGCGTCCCGATCGGCGGCATCGGCCGCCGGCGTGCCCAGCAGGATCTTCCGGACCGGCACCTCAAGCTTCTTGCCTGACAGCGTCCGCGGTATGCCTGGGACCTGGTTGATCTCGTCGGGCACGTGCCGCGGCGACAGCTCCGCCCGCAGCAGCGACCGGATCTTCATGGTCAGGTCGTCATCGACGGCGTGGCCCTCCGATGGCACGACGTACAGGATCAGCCGCCCCTCCTTGCCGAGCTGGCCGGTGTCGACGACCAGGCTGTCGGCGACCTCGGGCAGCCGCTCCACCACGCGGTAGAACTCGCTGGTGCCCATCCGGACTCCGCCACGGTTCAGGGTCGCGTCGGACCGGCCGTAGATCACGCAACCACCGTCGGGCAGGATCATGATCCAGTCGCCGTGCCGCCACACGCCCGGATAGTCGGCGAAATAGCTGGCCCGGTAGCGCTCGCCGTCCGGGTCGTTCCAGAACCCGACCGGCATCGACGGCATCGGCCGGGTCAGCACGAGCTCACCAACCTCGCCGATGACCGGACGACCGGCCGGGTCGAACGACTCGACCCGCGCGCCCAGGCATGGCCCGGAGATCACTCCGGCGCGCACCGGCAAGATCGGAGCTGGCCCGACGAACCCGGTGCACAGGTCAGTGCCGCCGGAGAACGAGCCAAGGATCAGTCCTGACTTCGTTCCGAGCTCCTGGTACACCCAGCGGAAGCCTTCCGGCGGAAGCGGAGAGCCGGTCGAGCCCAGGCCCCTGAGGGCCGACAGGTCATGATCGGCGGCCGGCTGCAGGCCCTCCTTCATGCAGGCCAGCAGGTACGGCGCGCCAGTGCCGGCATAAGTTACCCCGGCTTCGGCCACCAGCCGCCACAGCGCGCCGGTGTCCGGGTGCACCGCACTGCCGTCGTATAGGACTACGGTCGCGCCGGCCAGCAGCCCGCCGATCAGGTAATTCCACATCATCCAGCCGGTCGTGGTGTACCAGAAGAACGTGTCCGCGCTGGTCAGGTCTTGGTGCAGAGACAGCGCCTTGAGGTGCTCAAGTACGATCCCCCCGTGGCTGTGCACGATCGGCTTGGGCAGCCCGGTGGTGCCAGAGGAGTACAGCACCCACAGCGGATGCGAGAACGGCACCTCGGCGAACTCCAGCGCCGGCGCCTCGCCATTGACCGGACCGAAATTATCCCAGTTCAGGAGGGGAACGGCGGCATCAAGGGTGGCGCCATCGCCGCCCACGCGCAGATAGTCGACCATAACCACTGCCGTCAGACCCGGCAGTTCCGCAGCGATCGCGGCCAGCTCGGCCCGGCGGTCGAACCGCTTGCCGCCGTAGGCGTAGCCGTTGACACCGAGCAGCACGCTGGGCGAGATCTGAGCGAACCGGTCGATCACGCTAGGCGCGCCAAAGTCCGGGGAGCACGACGTCCAGATCGCGCCGAGGCTTGCGGTGGCCAGCATCGCGATCAGTGCCTCAGCCGAATTCGGCAGGTACGCCGCGACCCGGTCGCCAAGCCCGACGCCGAGGTCCTGCAGGCCGGCCCGGACCGACGCCACCCGGGCGGACAGCTCGCCGTAGCTCATCCGGCCATGGTGGCCAGCCTCGGAGCTGTAGATCACGGCAGTGCGGGCGGGATCGGCCCCGGCCCGGTGTAGCGCGTTGCGTGCGTAGTTGAGCGTGCTGCCCGCGAACCAGCTGACCTCGGGCATCTGACCAGTCACAACCGGGCCGGAGCCGCGGGAGCCAAGAACGCCGAAGAAGTCCCAGATCGATGTCCAGAATGCGGCTGTCTCGTCAACCGACCACCGCCACAGGTCACGGTAAGAGGGGATGCCGCCTGACGCTGGGATTTCCGGGCCGCCGTGGCTGGCAAGCCAGTGGGCGTAGCGGGCGATCTCGGTACGTCCGGCCGACTCGGCCGTAGGTTCCCAGAGCGTGTCGCCGTAGTCACGCCCGGCCGTCGGCGTTAGGTCGTCACCCACGCCCTACGCCCCCCAACAAGTTGGCAATCCCGTCGTCGTTGACTGGACTGTTATATACCAGTATGCGGGGTCGATGAACCCGGACAAGCCACCGGCCAACACCGCAGTAAACAACACTGGCGGAAACCAGCACCGCAGGCAACCAAAACAGCATCCGCCTCCATTCACCCAGTGTGGCTACGGCACTCAGATCGGGCGGACCCCGGTGAGCGGGAACCTTGACGAAGAATTCACCCATTTCGTGACTGCGCGAATGGGAGTAATGCGGCGCGTGGCATACCTGCTGTGCCAGGACTGGCAGCGCGCCGATGACCTCGTCCAGGTGGCGATCACGCGGCTGTATGTGCGCTGGGATCGCGTTCGCGGGATGGAGCACACCGAGGCATACGCCCGGACCATTCTGGTGCGCGAGTACCTGAGCGAGCAGCGTTCGGGCTGGGCCCGGCGGGTGAGCCTGGACGTCCCGGTGCCCGACGCGGCCGGCCGGGTCCCCGACACCGAGACCACGCTCGATATGCGAGCCGCCCTTGCTGCACTGCCACCTAGGCAGCGGGCCACCCTGGTGCTGCGCTTCTACTGCGACCTGAACGTGAATCAGACGGCCGAACTGCTCGGCTGCTCGGCCGGGACGGTCAAGAGTCAGACAGCCAAGGGCATCGACGCACTCCGTGGCCGCCTCGGTCCCGCCCATGACTTGCAGGCAAACCGGGACGGCCAAGCGTACGAGCCGCTCCGATCCCGGCAGGCATCCGTCGATGAGCATGCCCGGTACGCCGCACGTGAGGTGACAGATCATGGATGACGCGTTCGCGGACGAAACTTCCGTGCGCCGCCTGCTCGAGCTCGTCTCGCGCGACCAGGCGCCCCCAAGCCGGGTCGATGTCGGCCTCGCCCGCCGCCAGGGCCGCCGTCGGCGCAGGCTGCGCCGGGTGTACCTGCCGGGGGCGGCACCGGTCGCCGCCGCCGCAGCCGTTGCGGTGATCGCCGCCCTGACGGCCGGTCTGTCTGGCGCGCAGGCTCCAGCGCACCAGCCGCCGACCAGCGGTCACACGCGGAGCGCGCCGACGACCGCGCCGCACCGGTTCAGCCTGCTCACCCCGTATGCAAGCTTTGGCTGGCTGCCAGCCGGCTTCCAGCTGGGCGACCAGTACGACCAGAGCACCTCAGAGCTCGACGTGACCGCGAACGCCCCGGTTTCAGACGGCCGGGCCCTGTTGCTTACCGTGCAAGCCGCCGGACAGTGCCGACTGACTGGCCGGGAAGTACTGATCTACCTGCGCGCGAGATACCGGTTCCCGCACGCGCTGAGCTGCGGCCCGCCGCTGAGCTCCCGGGCTCCTGACGTCAATGGCGCCCCCGCCTACTGGAGCGGTCTGCACGGCAGCCTTGTCTGGGAGTACGGCCGTGATGCCTGGGCGATTCTGAGTCCGCAGCCCAACGGGGCGATCTGCGTGCACTGTGCCGCCTATCCACGCCTCAGGGGCTGGTACTACGTTCTGGCCAAGAACGGCCATCCTGCCGTTCCGCAGTCGGCTGCCGCCAGACAGCTGCTGCTCAAGATCGCCTCTGCAGTCCGGTTCGGGACCACTCCACCAGTTCATTACGGGTTCACGCTCAGCGGCCTGCCAGCGAGCTGGCGCTGGCGAGCATTCCGGGTCGGCGATCTGAGCAGTTTCGTGACCATCGACGGCAGGCTGATCAATGAGGGCTGGTCGGCAGGCCCGGCCGCGGACCCGACCGCGCTCGGGGTATCCGTCTGGCCGGCTGGCCGGGGCTCGATTCCGTGCAAGGTCTACCCCGGCCAGACCAGCCACGTGACGGTCGACGGCGTCAGGATGCTGTTGCGGACCATCGACGAGCCGGGCAAGCACATACAGTCCCTGTGCGCACAGAATTTCCGTGGTGTGGCCGTATCCGTCAGCCTGGACCTCAACGTTCCCGGCACTAACGACCGGCCGCTGCCGGGTGCCTCGAAGGTTGGCGGAGTGTTCGCGGTGGTCCGCCACCTGCACCTATTCGGACCCGACGTGGCCGACTGGCCGGCGCAGGTGCCGTAACCTGCGCCGGCCCAGCTGAAGTGACCCCGCCCAGGCCCTACTCACCGGGCCGGACCTGCCGTACTAACCGGTGACTGGCTTACCGGTCGGCTGTCACCATCGTCAGCCGGTCGATGGCCGCGATCACCTGATTGGTGTCGGACAAGTCGGTCAGGACGACGTCGGCCCCAGCATCGCGCAGCTCAGGCGCGGTCGACCGGCCGGTGGCCACCGCTATGCATCGCGCGCCGCCGATGGCAGCCGCCTCGACGTCGCGGACGCTGTCGGCAATGTACACAGCTGACTCATCGGCCACCGGCGAGGAGTACTTGGCTGCCGCCTGGCTCTTGACCAGCAGCAGCAGCGAGCCGCGCGGGTAGGCGTCCGACCCTGTGCCGCCGATCTCGAGGTCGAAGAACCGGTCGAGGCCGAAGGCGCGCAGCTTCGCGACCGCGTTCGGCTTGATCGTCCCGGTCAGGACAGTCTGCACCATGCCCGGCAGGCTGGCTGCGGCCGTCACCGCGTCCAGTGCGCCAGGCAGCAGACGCCCCTGCTGGAGCAGCTCATCTTGTCGCAGCGCGAACGCCGCCTCGAGCTCCCAGCAGTAGCGGGCCAGCAACTCGGCGTCCGCCACCTCGTCCTCCCCGGTGGGGACGTCGTTCAGGTACAGCGACTCGAAGAAGATCTCGGTGTCGCTGCGGCCCGCAAGCTGGGGCAAGGCCGCCAGCGGACGGCCGGTCACCCGGCGGAAGGCGTCGGCATAGGCGTCACGAGAGACCCTGCCTACGTCCAGCAGGGTGAGATCGATGTTCCAGAGGACCAGACGGTCCATCGCACACCTCCGGCACGAACGAGCAGTGCGCACAGGATACGTAGCGCAGCGCTACTCCTATGCTCGCAGCTAACGGGGAAGCTGGTCAGGCCTGCTGGCTGCGAGCGTACCGCCGGATCGGACAACTAGCGCAATTTACGCGACATTACGGTGATCCAGCGAGGGCGTGCGACCTTGATCGCGTTACCGCCAGTCCGGCAGCCAGAGCTTCACCGGATCCTTCCGGGGCTTATCGGCCGGGGCACCAGGCAGTGCCGGGGGCCGATCCACCCTTGCGGGCAGCCGGGCGGGCGGTGGTGGTTGACTCGCCGCCGCGCCCTGCTCGGACGCAGTCCGACCGGCGCCGACTTGATCGCCTCTCCCCGGCTCGGCAACCGAGTGCGCAGCCTGGGTCGGCTCGGTAGCCGATACCGCCTGCAAGTACGCCTGGCGTACCTTTGCGACCTCAGCGTCGGGATTCTGGAACCAGCTGGTCGACCACAAGCGGTGGTAGCGCCATCCCAGGCGCTGCAGGTGCTCGCTGCGCAGCCGGTCCCGGTCCCGGACGCTGCCCGACTGGCGATACGACGCACCATCGGCCTCGATGGCCAGCACCATCCGTCGCGGATCGCTCGGATGGGTAGCGGCGAAGTCGACCCGGTAGCCACCGACCCCATACTGGGGCACGACGTCAACGCCGGCGGCGGCCAGTCGCTCCCGAACGTCGGCCTCGAACGAGTCCAGCTCACCGCTGCCCGATGCTTCCGGAGCGGACCCGCCAGAGCTGGCATAGTCCAGGTACTCGGCGAGCAGCCGGGCTCCCGCCTTCGTGACGCGGTCAGGGTCGACATCGTGGCTCGAAAACGAGCTCACCACCGTTAGCCGGTGTTTCGCCCTGGTAGCAGCCACATTTAGCCTGCGCTCGCCGCCGTCTCGCAGCAACGGTCCCCACTGGTAGCGCATCCGGCCGTCCTGGTGTTTCCCGTAGCCGATCGACAGGATGATGGCGTCCCGCTCGTCGCCTTGGACCCGTTCCAGGTTCTTGACGAAGAAGGGCTCTGGCACGTCCTCCGAAAAGAACCCCTCCAGGTCCGGATACTCGCAATCGACGTCGTCAGCCATCTGAGCGAGCGCAAGCCGGAGGGCGGCATCGATTCGCTCGGCGTGCTTGATACCCAGCGCGATGACGCCGAGCGACTCCGTCGGGTGCTCGCGGGCGTGCTCGACAATGAGCTCGACGACCTTGCTGACCTCGGCGTCCACGGACGCCTCCTGGCCCGACCCAGGACCTTGGGCAACCACCACGTGGCGGAGGCACTCTCCGGTGAATACGCCGGGGAAGGTCGTCAGCGCGCCGCCGTAGATCCGGGTGTTGGAGAAGGCCACGAGGCGCTCATCCCGGCTGCGATAGTGCCAGGCCAGAGGCGCGGTCGGCAGAAGCGGCCGTAGGGCGTCAAGCACTGACTCGAAACCGGCACCGAAGGACACTAGGCTGTCGCTGCTCTCATCGCCCTCGTCGTCGTCGGCGGCGTCGCCAACCTGGCGGAAGAAGTTGGTAGGCGGCAGCTGGCGGTCGTCGCCGGCCACGACGATCTGATGACCTCGCATGATCGACGGAATTGCGTCGGCGGGCACCACCTGGCTTGCCTCGTCGAAGATCACGACGTCGAAGAGCTTCGCCACTGGCAGCACCTGGCTGACCATCAGCGGTGACATCGCCCAGCACGGCTTGATCGCGAAAAGCACGTCGCTGGTCTGGTCAAGCAGCCGCCGCAGCGGGACATGTCCACGCCGTAGCGCCGCCTGCTTACGGATGACCCTGGCCTGCAGCGGGTGCCGGTCGCACGCCTCGAGCAACCCGTCCGCCCAGGCCCTGCGGACACGAGCCCGGTTGGCCCGAAGGTGCTGGACGTCGTGCATGCGGAAGTCGTCGGCGATCTCATCAAGCGCATCGCCGCGATTGGCGGCGTAACGCGCATCGAGTACCCGCATCTGGTCCAGGATTGCGCTGTACCAGGCGTGATCGAATGCGGCGGCAGCCAGGTCAGGTGTGACCTGCCCGCGAGCGAGCTCGTCCAGTAGCACGCCGAGTGACAGGTCACCGAACCTGCTGGCCAGCTCGTACAGTCGCGGCAGGTTCCAGGCGGTGTCCTGATCGGCCGCCAGCTCGGCGAGGAATGGCAGCGGGTCGGCCGGCAAGGTGATCACGGCACGCAACGCGGTGAGCTGGGCCTCGCAGTCGGCCCACAGTGACATCAGTTCGTCCAGGCGCGACGGCAGCCGTGGCGTGCCGGCGTCGGTCCGCAGCTCGAGCCACTTACTGAGCTGGTCTGCTACCTCATGCAGCACTGACGACAACTGCTCGTCGGATAGCTCCGCACTATCTGGACCTGCGAGAGTGCGCGCCTGCTTGCGGAGCGCGCGGCGCTCACGGAAACCGAGCCCCGAGCCATCCCCGGTGGCCGCGGCCAGCCTGGCCGGATCGGCGTGGTAGACCTCGTTCCCGAACATCGCGACCGTTGCCTGAGTCCCGGCGAACAGACGCATTGCCGTCGTTACGTCCGGATAAGCAGTTGGTAGCCGCAGTCCGACCTCCCGGCACGCGCGCTGGACGCGTTCGATCAGCATCGGCCCGCCGCGGCTGCTCAGCCGGCTCGCAAGCTCGCTCGCCTGCCTGGCATCCTCGGCCGTGCGCAGCGTCGCGCCGAACCACGGCGTGCTTCCTGGCCGCAGCGAGAAACCGCCGAGATGCGCGAACTCGCGAAGCTCGTCCCTGATCTGATCGGCTTGCTCCCTGCCGATGAGCTCGGGATTGCCGAGACGGATCTGAAGGCGGGCAGCGGCGGGCACGCCAAGAAGCGCGGACTGAACCTGATAGGGGGTCAGTCCCCACGGCTGATGCGGCTGGTGCAGTGCAGACACATGGCGGCTGAGCCGTAGGTGCCGGTCGGTAAGCCGCCGGTGCAGATCGCCGACGTCTGGTTCGGGGACCTGCTGTGCCTCATCCATGGCATCGCCAAGTTCACGGGCAATGCGCAGCCGGTCTTTCGCCCCCTCATGGATATCCAGCACGACCTCGCCCAGGTTTGCCATCTTGAGCCTGGACAGCACTGCATCGATAGCTGCCCGCTTCTCGGCTACGAACAGCACCTTCCTGCCCTTAGCGACCAGCGCGGCGATGAGGTTGGCAATGGTCTGGCTCTTGCCCGTACCCGGCGGGCCATGGATCACAAGGCTGCGCCCGGCCAGCACCGTGTTAATGGCATTGCGCTGCGAGGAGTCAGCATCGAGCACGGAAAAGTCCTGCTCCGGAGATTCCGGCGCGGGCTCAAGGTTAGCGTCGGTGCCTAGCAGTTCCTGAGCTAGCGGATCGCCCGCGATCGCGGCCACGACATCGCTCTCGGCAAGCAGTTCGCTGGCCGCCTGCAGATCTTGCACCATTGGCAGCTTGGCGTAGGTGAACGTGCCGATGACCAGCCGGTTGATGACCTCGAAGCCAGGAACCTCGGCGTCGTCGGCCGCGCTAGTCAGTAGCTCGCTGATCCTGTCAGGCTCTGCCCCTGCCAGGTCCTCGGTAGCTGCGCCGAAGACGGTGGCCAGCTTATGCAGGAGTACCGGGTTGACCTCGTAGTCCTCGTCCAGGATCAGATCGAAGTCGTCGTGCCGGGCTCTGGTCGGCATGATCGTCAGGCCGCGCAGCAGCACCGGGGCAGCTGGTTCCAGGAACAGCTCGTCCCAGCGAGCCATGCCGGTTGCCAGGAAGCCCACCCGGATGCCGCGTTCCTCCTCCAGCTCACGCGCCTTCCGGTAGATCGCCTGCGCGCGTCGGATCGCATCAGCTCGCGCGTCCACGTCGTGGAATAGTCGCGTGATCCGGCCGGAGCCGGTGCGCAGGAACTTGTCGACCGCCACCGGGTCCGCCGCAGCCAGGTCGAGCGTGCCTGCCCGACGGTCCTTGAAATACAGCAGCGTGTTGCGGCCGCCAAGGTCGGTCAGCGCGTCGATCCAGCCCGCCTGCGCCGCCGCGACCAGGGCCGCGCGTCGGGCATCCTGGGCGCTGTTGGGCTCGTCGTCTGACAGCTCACTGTTCGACAGTTCACCGTCTGATAGCTCGTGATCTGGCGGCTCGTGATCTGGCGGCTCGTGATCTGGCGGCTCGCCAGCCGGGCTGTCGCCCTCATCTGACCGCGAGGCGACTAGGTATTCGGTCATGTATCTCCTCCGGCGCGCTTGCCACCCAGAAGCAGCCCGCAAGCTGCCCTCGGTTCAGCCAAATATGCGCTCGAGCGCGCCAACTTCCGGCCGCCATTGTGGCGCCGCGTGTCGCTGACCGAGTCCTGACCATTCACGGTGGCAAAGGGTGCAACGACCGCCGCCATTCCGGCGTTCCCAGGCTGTCGCTCAGCTTTGCACCCATTCCGTGCATCACAAGTCGGTCAAAGCATTACAGAAGGTTCGCGTCAAGCGCTGAAGCGGGTGCCATGTCGCTGGCACGCACGCGCGGGCCTATAACCCCGATGACCCGCAGACCACCCGCAGCCAGTGAGGCGCCACACCACCGGAACCCGGCCGGACCACGCGAACCAGTCAGAACCCGGCCGGGCCACACGAACCAGTCAGAGAACCCGGCCGGACCACACGAACCAGTCAGAGAGCCCGGCCGGACGCCCGACACGGGCCGACCGCCTCCCGGCCGCGAGGCTCAGCCAGCTGCCCCGGCGTCGCCGACGGCGGGGCCCAGCCAGCTGCCCTGGCGTCGCCGACGGCGGGACCAGCCGACCGTCACCACAAGTCGCCTTGGCCCACCGGCTCGCGAGCTGCCGCTTAGCCCATGTGCGGGTAGCGATAGTCGACAGGCGGCGCGAGCGCTTCCTTAATCGACCTGGCGTTGACCCAGCGGATCAGGTTGAAGATCGACCCGGCCTTGTCGTTAGTCCCGCTGGCCCTAGCTCCGCCGAACGGCTGCTGCCCGACGACAGCGCCAGTCGGCTTGTCGTTGACGTAGAAGTTGCCCGCCGAGAAGCGTAGTGCCTCGGTGGCGTCTGCGATCGCCGCCCGGTCCTGGGCGATGATCGAGCCGGTCAGCGCGTACGGGGCGACGTCGGCTGCCTGCCTGACTACCGTCTCGTAATCGGCGTCCTCGAACACGTGCACGCCCAAGATGGGGCCGAAGTACTCGCGAATAAAGATCTCGTCCATCGGGTCGCTCGAGGCCAGCACCGTAGGCTGCACGAAATAACCCTGAGAGTCGTCCGCGGTCCCGCCGGTCAGCACCGAGACCGACGCCCGTTCCCTGGCCCTTCCGAGGACGTCTGTTAGCCGGCTGAACGACCGCCCATCGATCACAGCGCCCATGAACAACGACAGGTCAGCCGATACGTCGCCCATGGTCAGCGTCTCGGTCGTACCGATTAGGTCGTCCTTCACCTTGTTCCAGACGCTGCGCGGGACATACGCCCGTGACGCCGCCGAGCACTTCTGGCCCTGGTACTCGAATGCGCCTCGCACCAGCGCGGTGACCAGCACTTCGGGGTCTGCCGATGGGTGCGCGATGACGAAGTCCTTCCCGCCGGTCTCGCCGACCAGCCGGGGGTACCCGCGGTAGCCAGAGATGTTCTCACCGACGGTCCGCCACAGGTGCTGGAAGGTCCCGGTCGAACCCGTGAAATGCACGCCGGCGAGTTCGGCATGCGGCAGCGCAACGCTTGAGACCGCGGTGCCGTCGCCGGTCACCATGTTGATCACACCCGGCGGGAGGCCGGCGGCCTCAAGCAGGCGCATGAGGAAATGCGCCGACAGTTGCTGGGTGGGTGACGGCTTCCAGACCACCACATTCCCCATCAGGGCTGGCGCGGTTGGCAGGTTCGCCGCAATCGAGGTGAAGTTGAACGGTGTGATCGCCAGCACAAATCCCTCAAGCGGCCGGTACTCAAGCCGGTTCCAGGCGCCTGGAGCACTGGCCGGCTGCTCGGCCAGCAGCCGCCGCGCGTAGTGGACGTTGAATCGCCAGAAGTCGATCAGCTCGCAGGCAGCGTCGATCTCGGCCTGGTAGGCCGACTTCGACTGGCCGAGCACGGTTGCCGCGTTAATCGTCTGCCGCCATGGGCCCGCCAGCAGGTCAGCAGCCTTCAGGAAGATCGCCGCCCGGTCGTCGAACGACAGCGCGCGCCAGCCGGGCGCCGCCTGCCTAGCTGCTTCGATAGCGGCTGCAACGTCGGCCGGGGTGGCGTTACGAAGCTGGCCCAACACGTGCCGGTGATTATGCGGCTGTACAACGTCGACCGGCTCGCCAACGCCCTGGCGCTGCCCGCCTCCAATGGTCATGGTGAGGTCCGCGCGCTCACCAGCGAGTTCCTTGATCTTCTGCTCGAGCGCGGCCCGCTCCGGACTGCCCGGGGCGTAGCTCTTAATCGGCTCGTTACCCACAAAAGGGACATTAGTTACAGCATCCATCGCGGAACTCCCTGCTTCACCCGACGTCTGTGGCGGTATCACCCATCGTGCCACGGCCACCCAAATCGGCGGCCCGCCAACCGCGCCCGGTGGCGTGCGACGAGGCCCGCAAGAGTGGGCAGGACCACTAGGGTGCTGCCGCCCAAGCGACCACTCGCTGTGAGCAGAGCTGTAGTACGGCTGATAGCCGGGCGCGCGCCTGTCCCGGCCTGGGCGGTTGTTGCCGCGTCACTCTCCCAGATACTGCTGGTCGGGGGCTGGCTAACCGCTGGTGCACTTCAGCCGGTCTCTTACAGCCCGATGCAGCAGACCATGAGCGAACTGGCCGGTCAGACGGCGATTGATCCGTGGGTGATGACCGTAGCGTTGTTCGGCGTCGGGAGCTGCCAGCTCACCACCAGCCTCGGCCTGACCAGGGCCCCAGTGAAGGCTCGCCTGCTGCTGATCTTGGCGGGCCTATCCACCATCGGGGTCGCCGCTTCGCCGGATGCGGCCAGCGGCCCGACGCCCTGGCACCTGGCTTTCGCCGTGTCCTGCGTAGTCACGACACTGGTCTGGCCGCTCTTCACTGTGCGCCGCGAGCCAGGCCAGCCGCGCGTCCTGAGCGTCTACACCGGCCTGGCTGCGACCGCCCTCTTCGCCGTGTTGTCCGGCTGGCTGCTGATCAGCACTCAGGGCAGCGGCGACCTTGGCCTGGCCGAGCGTCTGGCATGCTCGGCGCAGGGCTTGTGGCCTCTCGTCGTCGCCCTGGCGCTCCTGCAGGCCGAGGCGCGCTCACCCATTCGCCCGGACGGCGATTCGGCGCTGGAAGCCGACGCCAATTTAGTCACTCAGCTTGCGAGGTCTGCAAGTTCCTGCGTGGCGTACCAGAGCAGTTCGTGACCGTCCGCGCTATCTACGACGAAACGGGCGTCTTCATCCCCCGCATCAGCGGCCGGCAACGCCGCGATGGCCTCGGCTATCTCGGCAGTAGCGACGGGATCATCGACGTGACCCGAGGCTACGTCGCGGATCGCAACCTGCCCGGTTAGCTGGACGAGTCCGGGCTCATCGAACCCGGCATCGTTCACCACCTGTGCGGCGGGCACCTCCACGGCGAGCACGACGCGACGCCGCGGCGCGCTCGGGTCCCCATGCAGCAACCGCAATGACGCCCTGGCCGCGTGCATCAGCGCCACGTACTCCAGCTCCTCCATGTCACCACTGGAGTACCACTCCCGCATCGCGGGCGTGACGCTGTAACCGGGCAGCGGACCGGGACCGATCTCGCCGGTGCGCAGCAGTCCGGCCAGTGCAGGCAACGTGAATGGAAGATAAACGCGCATGTTATTGCCCCGCAGGACAAGGTCGATACGACCTGAGTGTGATCGCCCAGGTTTTGCTTTCCTGAGTGTGTCAGGCCAGGGACCGCCAGGTCAGCCAATCGCGCGCGTCGGCTGCCGCCGGACTCGTGGCGCGGCCGCCAGCGCCGCGACAACGGTCGCGACGGCCGCGTCAAGCGACTCGTGCTCCCATACCCTGATCACCTGCCAGCCGGCCGCAGCCAGCGCGGCATCGGCAGCCCGGTCACGTTCCACGTTTCGCGCCAGCTTCGGCTCCCAGTACCAGGTGTTCGCGGCCGGCTGGGTGCCGTGCTCGGGACAGGCATGCCAGAAGCAGCCATCCACGAAGATCGCGATTCGCCGGGCGGTGAACGCGATGTCGGGCCGTACCCGTGCTCCCGCCAGGTCGATTCGGTAGTCCTTGCGGTACCGGTAACCCTGCGCATGCAACGCCCGCCGTAGAGCTAGCTCCGGCTTCGTGTCTTTGCGCCGGTTCGCCCGCATATTGGCCGAACGACCGGGACTAGCCGGATGCGGGTAGTCAGCCACAGCCGACAGCGTAACGCCGCCGACAGCGCTGAGTCCGATCGCCAGCTGAGTCCGATCGCCAGCTGAGTCCAATCGCCAGCTGAGTCCAATCGCCAGCTGAGTCCGATCGCTAGCTGAGCTCGATCGCCAGCAGCTCTCCTACCCGCGCCGCGGTCTCCCCGGCGGCACCGTGCAGGATCCCGGTGAAGCCAAGCCGCTCGGCAGCGGTGATGTTGGCCTGAATGTCGTCGATGAAGACGCACTCCTGCGGGTCGAGCCCCAGCAACCCGGCCGCATGCAGGAAGATCCGTGGCTCAGGCTTACGCATGCCGACCTCGCCGGAGATCACCACCGCGTCGAACATCTCGCCAAACAACTCGGTCGGATAACCGCCGCCCCACGAGTTGGAGAGCAGGCCGGTCGGCACGCCGTCCGCGTGCAGCCGGCGGAGCAGTCGCAGCATCGCCTCGTCCAGGCTCTCTCCGGCGAACATCCGTGCCAGCAGGCCCGGACCCGCCACCGGACCGCCATCCGCCATGACCAGCTCTCTTGCTAGCGCAAGCTCGAACTCCTCGTTCGTGCACTCGCCGCGCTCCAGCGCGTGGATCGGACTAGCGATCTCCTGGCCGTCGGTATAGGCCTGCTTGACCCACTGGCGCATGACCGCGACGTAGCTCGCCCGGTCGATGCCATCGGCCTCAAGCCAGGCATTGACGCTGTCCGAAATGGGGCTGGTCATGACGCCACCCCAATCAGTGATAACCCCGCGTATCTGCGACACAGTCTGATGGTAAGCGAGGCGAAGGTATCCGAGAGCACGACATATGTCGGGCTTTATCGGCCGGTTGCGGCTGCCAGTACCCGCTGCTGGCAGAATCTGACGCCATGGAGCGCACAGCCGTAGTAACCGGGGCTAGTAGCGGCATCGGCGCGGCAACCGCCGTTCGACTGGCCACAGCCGGGTACCGCGTGATCCTCGCCGCCAGGCGCGCCGACCGCCTGGCCGACGTGGCCGGCCGCATCACAGCCGCTGGCGGCACGGCGGAGTCGCACGAACTCGACGTCACTGACCGAGCGGCCGTGGGCGCTTTTGCTGAATCGCTGGACACGTGCGACGTCTTGGTCGCCAACGCCGGCGGCGCGGTCGGCGCCGACACGGTCGCCGAGAGCTCGCCGGCTGACTGGCAGGCCATGTACAGCGTGAATGTGCTCGGCACCCTGCACTGCGTCCAGGCCCTGCTGCCCAAGCTGATTGCGAGCGGGGCGGGCACGATCGTGCTCATGTCGTCTACCGCGGGAATCATCAGCTACGAAGGGGGCGGCGGCTACGTCGTCGCCAAGCACGGCACCCATGCGATTGCCGAGACCCTGCGGCTTGAGCTGTACGACCAGCCGGTGCGGGTCATCGAGATCGCGCCTGGCATGGTTAAGACGGCCGAGTTCGCGGTCAACCGGTACCGTGGCGATGCGGAAAAGGCGGCCGCCGTCTACGCCGGCGTGGCCGGACCGCTGACCGACACTGACGTCGCCGACGCCGTGGTCTGGTCGGTCACGCGGCCGCCGCACTTCAACGTAGACCTGATGGTGATCAGGCCTCGCGCTCAAGCGGCCCAGCACAAGGTCCACAGGGTGCTCTAGAACTCATGATTTTTTGCGGAAGAGTTAGCCTGCGCATAGGAGGCGAACTTTACATCCTGGCTCTCAGGCTCGACCTCGGCTGAGAGGCGCTGCCGATCGGGCGGTAGCGTGCCGCCATGGACCACACCCGACTCGGCCGCACGGGCTTGCAGGTCTCGCGACTCTGCCTTGGCACGATGACCTT
>Ga0335072_10007610_pt1 | contig 15758 bp, 5 predicted proteins | sample Lox_Sample_21_FD_206725 | JGI IMG/M metagenome (GOLD analysis project Ga0335072, IMG submission 206725) | Soil microbial communities from Loxahatchee National Wildlife Refuge, Florida, United States - Lox_Sample_2.1 | ecosystem: Environmental > Terrestrial > Soil > Wetlands | place: USA: Florida... | reverse complement strand
CCCGCCTCGAAGTAGAGGCGGGCTGCTTCCGCGACGGCGATGCGTTGCGAGCCGGCGAGCTCGACGATGTCGAGCGAGGCGTTGTGCGCCTCCAGGCCCGCCAGGCGCGCCGCGAGCTCGGGCGGCAGGCCGGCCTCGAGGTACTGGGCGCGCACCTGCTCGAACTGCTCGCGCCAGGAGCCGCAGAGCACCTGGCCGATCCGCGCCTCGAGCTCGTGCACGCCGGCGCGGAATTCGGCCACCGCGGTATCGACCTTGAGCGCGCGCCGGCGGGCGAGCAGCCAGTAGGTGGCGTGGCGCAGCAGCCGGCTCGTCTCGAACGCGGCGGTGTATTGCACCTTCGCGGGTATGCGGTTGTCGAGCTCGTCGATCCGTGTCCAGGCGGTGCGCATGTCGAAGATCTCGCGCGCCGCGGTGTAGGCGCGCGCGATCTGTGCCGGCTCGGCACCGGTATCCTCCTGCGCGCGGGTGACGAAGGTCGGGCCCATCCTGTTGATCAGGCTGTTGGTGGTGGCGGTCGCGATGATCTCCCGGCGCAGGCGGTGGCGGGAGATCGCACGCGCGAAGCGCCTGCGCACGGGGCCGGGGAAGTAGCGCTCGAGCTCGGTGGAAAGGTACGGGTCCTCCGGCACGTCCGAGTCGAGGAGATGGCCGTTGAGCCAGATCTTGCTGTAGGCGAGCAGGATCGCGAGCTCCGGACGGGTGAGTCCCGCGCCGGCCTTGCGCCGCTCCGTCAGCTCGTCGTCCGTCGGCAGGAACTCGAGCGCGCGGTTGAGCTCGCCCGAGCGCTCGAGCGAGCGGATCAGATGCTGGAACTCCGACAGCCGGGCGCGGGCCTGCAGCTCGAGCGTGCTGATTGCCTGGCTCTGCAGATAGTTGTTGCGCAGCACGAGCGAACAGACCTCGCCCGACATGCTGGCGAGGAGGCGGTTGCGCTCCCCGTTGGTGAGTCCGCCCGCCTGCACGATCGGATTCAGCAGGATCTTGAGGTTGACCTCGACGTCCGAGGTGTTGACGCCGGCGGAGTTGTCGATGAAATCGGTGTTGAGGCGCCCGCCGGCGAGGGCGTACTCGATGCGCCCGCGCTGCGTGAGGCCGAGGTTGCCGCCCTCGCCCACCACCCGGGCCTTGAGGTCCCGGCCGTTGATGCGCAAGCCGTCGTTGGCGCGGTCGCCGACCTCGGCATTCGACTCCCGGCTCGCCTTGACGTAGGTGCCGATCCCGCCGTTCCACAGCAGATCCACCGGCATGCACAGGATCGCGCGCATGATCTCGACGGGCGTCTGGGTGGCCGATTCCAGGCCGAGCAGCGCCCGCGCTTCCGGGGAGAGGGTGATCGACTTCGCGCTGCGGGCGAATACGCCGGCGCCCTTGGAGAGGCGGCTGCGGTCGTAGTCGTCCCAACTCGAGCGCGGCAGATCGAACAGGCGCTGGCGCTCCGCGAAGCTCACCGCCGGATCGGGGTTGGGATCGATGAAGATGTGGCGGTGATCGAAGGCGGCCTGCAGACGGATGTGCGGCGAGAGCAGCATGCCGTTGCCGAATACGTCACCCGACATGTCGCCGATGCCGACCGCCGTGAAGGGAGTCTTCTGAATGTCGATGCCCAGCTCGCGGAAGTGCCGCTTGACGCATTCCCAGCCGCCGCGGGCGGTGATGCCGAGGCGCTTGTGGTCGTAGCCCGCGGAGCCACCCGAGGCGAACGCATCGCCCAGCCAGAAACCGTAGTCGGCGGAGAGGGCGTTGGCGATGTCGGAGAAGGTGGCCGTGCCCTTGTCGGCCGCGACCACGAGATAGGCATCGTCGCCGTCGCGGCGCACCACCTGCGGCGGCGGCACGACGCGGCCGCCGCTGATGTTGTCGGTCAGATCGAGGAGGCCGCGGATGAAAGTGCGGTAGCAGGCGATGACCTCGGCCTGTATTTCCTCACGGCTGCCGCCGGGCAACCGCTTGGGGACGAAGCCGCCCTTGGCGCCGACCGGCACGATGAGCGTGTTCTTCACGTTCTGCGCCTTCATCAGCCCGAGGACCTCGGTGCGGAAATCCTCACGGCGGTCGGACCAGCGGATGCCCCCGCGCGCCACGTAGCCCATGCGCAGGTGGACGCCCTCGACCCGCGGGCTGTAGACGAAGATCTCGAACTTCGGCCGCGGCAGCGGCAGGTCGCGGATGGCAGCGGGATCGAGCTTGAAGGAGAGATACGGCAGCGGGTTGCCGGCGCCATCCCGGCGATAGAAGTTGGTCCGCAGCGTCGCCTGCACGAGCTCCAGATAGGCGCGCAGGATCCGGTCCTCGTCGAGGCTGGTGACCGAGTCGAGGCTGGCGCGGATCTGGCCGATGATCTCCTCCAGCGGGTTGCTGCGGGTGCGCGCGCGGCGGCCTGCCGCGGGCTGGGCGCAGGGGTCGAGACGCGCCTCGAAGAGGCGCACCAGGCCGGCCGCGATCGCAGGGTTGGCGGCGAGCGCGCGCTCCATGTAGGCCTGACTGAACGGCACGCCCGTCTGCAGGAGATAGCGGCAATAGGCCCGCAACACCGTGATCTCGCGCGCTCTGAGGTCGGCGCCAAGCAGCAGGCGGTTGAAGCCGTCGTTCTCGGTATCACCGCTCCACGTCATCGTCAGCGCTTCCTTGAAACGCTGCTCGATGCGTGCGATGTCGATCGCCAGGCCGTCGCGGTGCTCGAGCTCGAAGTCCTGGATCCAGGCTGCGCCGCCCTCGGGCCAGGCGAGCTCGTACGGACGCTCCGCGATCACCCGCAGGCCGAAGTTCTCGAGGATCGGCAGCAGGTCCGAGATCGGCACCGGATCGCCGATGCGCACGATCTTGAGATGCATCCGCCCCGGCTTCTGGTGCGGCGGGCGGTGCAGGCTGAGCCGCCGCGCATCGGGCGCGGTGCGCAACTGCTCCAGGTCGGCGATGTCGGCCAGAGCGTCGGCGGGGGCGACGTCCTCCTCGTAGGCGAGCGGGAACACGCGCCGGTAGCGCGTCGCGAGCGCGATGCCGGCAGCTTCCCCTTCGCGCGTCACCAATACCTCGCGCAGCCGGTCGGTCCAGGTCAGCGCCGCCTCGGCGATGCGCCGCTCGATCGCGGCGATGTCGACCTTGCGCGGGCCCGGCGGCTCCGTGCGCACGACCACGTGCACCCGCGCGTGACTCGAGCCGGAAATCTGCACCTGACTCTCCACCGAGCGGCCGGAGAAGCCCTCGAGCACGATCTGCTCGATGCGCTGGCGTACCTCCGTGTTGTAGCGGTCGCGCGGCACGTACACGAGGCAGGAGTAGAAGCGGTGATAGGGGTCACGCCGGGCGAGCAGGCGCACGGTGCGCCGTTCGTACAGATTGACGACGCCGCGGGCGATACGAATGAGGTCCTCGTCGCTTGCCTGGAAAAGCTCGTCGCGCGGATAGGTCTCCAACACGTTGAGGACGGCCTTGCCGTCGTGGCCGTGCGGATCGAGGCCGAAATACCCGATGACGCGGTCGACCTTGCGCCGCAACACCGGGATGTCGCGCGGACTGCGATGGTAGGCGGTGGAGGTCCAGAGGCCGAGGAAGCGGTGCTCGCCGGTGACCCGGCCCCGGGCATCGAACGACTTCACTCCCGCGTAGTCGAGATACTCCGCGCGGTGGACCGTCGAGATGGAGTTCGCCTTGGTCAGGACGAGCAGCTCCCGGTCGCGGGCCCGTGCGCGGACGTCGCCCGTCAGCACGGTCGCGGCGGGCTTGCCGCCGGCACCGCGCACCCGCAGGATGCCGAGCCCGCTGCGCGCGTCGGCGATCAGACGATCCTCGCGGCTACCGCGCTCCAGACGGTAATACCGGTAGCCGAGGAAGACGAAATGACGCTCCTCCATCCAGCCGAGGAGTTGGCGGGCCTCGCCGAGATCGTCGGGGGGCAGGGGAGGCGGGTTGCGCTCCAGATCCGCGAGCAGGGAGCGCACGCGCTCGCGCATCGCCGGCCAGTCATCGACCGCGAGGGCGACATCGCTCAGTGTCGACTCGATGTCGTGGCGCAGCCGCTCGAGCGCGGCCGGATCGGTCTGACGGTCGACCTCGTACAGCTCCCAGGATTCCGCGCGGTGCGGCCCGTTGCCGTTCGCGCCCAGGCCGGTCATGCGGCCACGCCCGTCGCGGCGGACCTCGAGCACGGGGTGAACGATGAGATGCATGGCGAGACCGGCGCGGGCGAAGGCGATGCCGACGGAGTCGACCAGGAATGGCCTGTCGTCGGTGACGATCTGCACCAGCGTGTGGGGCGACTCGAAGCCATCGCGCTCCGGGTCGGGATTGAAGATGCGGACCAGGGACTGTCCGGGCGCACGGCGCCAGCCGAGCTCCAGGTGGGAGCGAGCCGCGCCGGCGAGCGCCGCGGGCGTCCGTTCCGCCAGGTCCTCCTCGCCCACGCCGCGGAAGTACGTCCGCAGGAATCGCTGCAGGACTTCCCTGTATTGGCCGGCGTTCGAGGCCCCGGGCCCGGGGGCCAGGCGTATCCGAACGATGCGTTCGATCAGGGCGAGGCGGGAGGGAGGAATGCTGCGCAGCAGACGACTGTCGTCTGACGAGGGATCCGGTGCATGCATGGTGGGCACAATTATATAGATCCGGGCGGCCCGCGGCCTGTCGCGCTATAATAGTTGCAGGCGCAACCAGATGGCGACGGAGATGCAGATGAGCCAGTCCCGCGACAACCCGATGGGCACCGATGGCTTCGAGTTCGTCGAATACACAGCGCCCGACCCGCAGCTGCTGCGGACGCTGTTCGAGCGGATGGGCTTCCCTGTGAAAGCGCACCACCGCTCGAAGAACGTGACGCTGCACGGTCAGGGCGGCATCAATTTCATCATCAATGCGGAGCCGGAATCATTCGCGCAGCAGTTCGCGCGCCAGCACGGCCCGTCCGCCTGCGCAATGGCCTTCCGCGTCAAGGACGCGGCGCAGGCCTACCGGCGCGCGATCGAGCTCGGCGCCAAGCCCGGTCCGCAGAGCGCGGGGCCGATGGAGCTCAACATCCCGTGCATCGAAGGCATCGGCGGCTCGCTCGTCTACCTGGTCGACCGCTACGGCGACCGCTCGATCTACGACGTGGATTTCCGGCCCGTGGCCACGCCGGCTGCGCGGGATGCCGGCCTGACCTGCATCGATCATCTGACGCACAACGTGCAGCGCGGCCACATGGACGTGTGGAAGGGTTTCTACGAGAAGCTGTTCAACTTTCGGGAGATCCGCTACTTCGACATCGAAGGCAAGCAGACGGGTCTGTTCTCCCGCGCTATGACCAGTCCCTGCGGCAAGATCCGCATCCCCATCAACGAGTCGCAGGACGACAAGAGCCAGATCGAGGAGTACCTGCGGGAATATCACGGCGAGGGCATTCAGCACATCGCGCTCGCCACCGATGACATCTATCGGACGGTTGACACGCTGCGCGCCCGGGGGCTGGCCTTCCAGGACACGCCCGACACGTACTACGAGGGCATCGATGCCCGCGTCAAAGGGCACAGGGAGCCGCTGGAGGAACTGCGCCGCCGCCGTATCCTGATCGACGGCAATCCCGAGCGCGGCGAAGGCCTGCTCCTGCAGATCTTCACCTGCAACGTGATCGGCCCGATATTCTTCGAGATCATCCAGCGCAAGGGCAACGAAGGCTTCGGCGAAGGCAACTTCCGCGCGCTCTTCGAGTCGATCGAGCAGGACCAGATCCGCAGGGGCGTCATTTAGTGATCGTCTATGGCGCTGGATCCGGGCATCCTGCCCGGATCCAGCGCGCCGCGGTCAAAAAGCGTGGTTTTTGCCCGCGGCTCCGCCACTTGCAGCGGCGGGGCACGTCCCTGTGCCTGTGCTTCATGAGCTGAATTACACTTGCGGGCATGGAGGCCTCCGTCGGCAGCGGGCCGCGGCCCGCGCCACCCATTCGACTCGAGTACGACCCGGCGCTGCCGATCACGGCGCATCGGGAGGAGATCATTGCGGCGCTGGCGCGCCATCCGGCGATCGTCGTCTGCGGCGCGACGGGGTCGGGGAAGTCGACGCAACTGCCGAAGCTCTGTCTGGAGGCGGGGCGGGGCACTTCGGGGCTGATCGGGCACACCCAGCCGCGCCGCATCGCCGCACGCGCTCTCGCCGCGCGGCTGGCGGAGGAGCTCGGGACGACTGTCGGCGGCGCCGTCGGCTATCAGGTGCGGTTTAGCGATCACACCGGTCCGCAGGGCCGTGTGAAGCTGATGACCGATGGCATCCTGCTGCAGGAGCTGGAGAGCGATCCGCAGCTGCGCCGCTACGACACGCTGATCGTTGACGAGGCGCACGAGCGCAGCCTCAACATAGACCTGTTGCTTGGCGTGCTGAAACGGCTATTGCCGCTGCGTCCGGATTTCAGGTTGATCGTAACGTCTGCAACCATCGATCCGGCCAGGTTGGCGGAATTCTTCGGCGGCGCGCCCGTCATCGAGGTATCGGGCCGCAGCTATCCGGTGGAGGTGCGTTACCGCCCGTTGGTGGCCGAGGACGAGGATGCGGCGGAGCTGTCGCTGCCCGAGGGCATCGTCCAGGCCGTTCGCGAGCTCGACTCCCGCGGTGCCGGCGCGCGCGCCGATACGCTCGTCTTCCTCCCCGGGGAGAAGCACATCCGGGAAGCGGCGGAAGCCCTCTCCGAGGCACGCCTGCCCAACACCGAAGTGTTGCCCCTCTATGCGCGGCTCTCGGCCGCCGACCAGGGACGCATCTTCCAGGGTCATGCGCAGCGCCGGCTGATCCTGGCCACCAACGTCGCCGAGACCTCACTCACGGTCCCCGGCATCCGCTATGTGATCGATTCCGGTCTGGCGCGCATCAGCCGCTACAGCCCGCGCGCCAAAGTACAGCGCCTGCACGTGGAGCGCATCTCCCGCGCCAGCGCCGACCAGCGCAAGGGCCGCTGCGGCCGCGAGGCCGAGGGCATCTGCATCCGCCTGTATTCGGAGGAGGATTTCGCCGGCCGCGAGGCCTTCACGCCGCCGGAGATCCTGCGCACCAACCTGGCGAGCGTGATCCTGCGCATGGCGACGCTGGGCCTCGGGGATCCGGAGAGCTTCCCGTTCCTCGATCCGCCGGACGCGCGTCTGATCAATGATGGTGTGCGGCTCCTCGAGGAGTTGCAGGCGATGGACAGCGAGAGGCGCGTGACCCGCCTCGGACGGCAGATCGCCACCTTGCCCGTCGATCCGCGCCTCGGCCGCATGCTGCTGGCCGCCGCGCGCCAGCGCTGCCTGGCGGAGATGCTGGTGATTGCCTCGTTCCTCGAGGCGCAGGATCCGCGCGAGCGGCCCGCCGACATGCAACAGCAGGCGGATGAGAAGCACGCGCTGTTCGCGGATCGGCGCTCCGACTTCGTCACGGTGCTCAATCTCTGGCGCGCCTTCGGCGAGCAGGCGGCGGCGCTCTCCAGCAACCAGTTGCGCAAGTGGTGCCGGGAGCATTTCCTCTCGTTCCTGCGCATGCGCGAATGGCAGGATCTGCACACCCAGCTCAGCCGCGGCAGCCGCGAGCTCGATCTCAGGCCCAATCACGCTCCCGCCAGCGCTGCCGACCTGCACCAGGCGATCCTGACGGGCTTTCTCGGCTCCGTGGGCTCGCTCAACCAGAAGCGCGAATACGAGGGGCCGCGGGGCATGCGCTTCGTCATTGCGCCCGGCACGCCGCTCGCGGCCCGGCCGCCCAAGTGGCTCGTTGCCGGCAGCCTCATGGAGACGACGCGCCTCCACGCCAGGATGGTGGCGTCCGTGAGCCCGGCCTGGATCGAGCGGGCGGCGGCGCACCTCGTCAAGCGCGTCTACAGCGAGCCGCACTGGGTCGCGGGCCGCGGCTTCGTCGCCGCGTACGAATCGGTGACGCTGTTCGGATTGCCGCTCGCTTCGGGCCGGCGCATCAACTACGGCCCGATCGCTCCCCGTGAGGCGCGCGACATTTTTATACGGGAAACGCTGTTGGATCCGGAGCGGGGCCCGCGGCCGGTGCAGGGGGCGTTCCTCGACGCCAACCGCGCGCTGCGCGCGCACATCGAGCGGCTCGAGGCGAAGACCCGCCGCCGCGACATCCTCGCGGATGAGGAGCGTCAGGTCGAATTCTATGCCGCACGGATTCCGGAGCAGGTCAGCTCCGTCACGACCTTCGAGCAATGGCGGTCGCAGGCGGAGCGCCGCGATCCCAACGCGTTGGTCATGACGCCCGCGGACCTGATGTTGCGCGAAGCCGCGGAAGTCGACGAGCAGCGCTTTCCGGACGAGCTGGCGATCGGCGGCAATCGACTGCCGCTCGAGTACCGCTTCGAGCCGGGTGAGGCCGCCGACGGCGTGACGTTGGTCATTCCCGATCTGCTGCTGGACGAGCTGTACGCGGATCAGATTGCGTGGCTGGTGCCGGGATGGCGGCTGGAGAAGATCATCGCCGTGCTGCGCGAGCTGCCGAAGGCGCAGCGCAAGCTCCTCGTGCCGGTGCCGGAGAATGCCCGCCAGGCGCTGGAGGAGCTGACCGCGCAGCGCGATGCTCATGTCGAGGCGCGAGGCCGTGCAGGCCTGCCGGGGTTCTACGCGGGGCTGGCTGCGTGGATCTCGGGCCGGATCGGCGAGTCCGTGACCGCGGCAGAGCTGGCCGGCCTGCCGTTGCCCGACTGGCTGCGGATGAACATCCGCGTCATCGACGCCGACGACCGGGTTCTAGCCGATGGGCGCGACCTCACCGTGCTCCGGCGCAAGGTGCTCGGGACCGCTGCAAGCAGCCGGGTTGCGCCGGAAGCGGCCGCGCTATTGCATCGCCAGTGGGACTTCGGCGAGCTGGCCGAAAGCAGCGGCATCGAGCGCAACGACCTGCGCCTCACCGTCTTCCCGGCGCTCGAGGATCGCGGGACCGGCGTCGCCGTGGTCGAGGCGCGCACGCCGGCCGTTGCCGAGGAGATCTCGAGGCGAGGCGTCGGTCGACTCTCGCTTCTCGCGCTGCCTCAACAGGCCCGCTACTGGCACAAGCGGATCACGGATGACCGCGAACTCGTGCTGCAGAGCCGGGGCCTCGAGCTGGCGCAGCCGCTTGCCGAGGCGATCGTGCAGCGGATCTTTCTCGATGCCTTCACGCCGGCGGATGCCCCGTTGCCGCGCAGCCGAGAGGCTTTCAACCGGCGTCTGGAGGAGGGCCGGGCAAGACTCGAGGAAGCCGGGCTGCGGCTGCTGGAGACGGTTGGGAGCATTTTCCGGGAATGGCGCGCGGTGCGCGCCGTCGTCGCTGCGGCCGGCAGCGCGGCAGCGGCCCATGCGCTGGCTGACGTGAAGATTCAACTCAATATGATGCTGCCGCCCGACTTCATCGAGTCGACGCCGCAGCCGTGGCTCGGTCACCTGCCGCGTTATCTCAAGGCGATCGTGCGCCGGCTGCAGCGCCTGCCGGCGGAAGCCCGGCGCGACGACGAGTTGGCTGCACGCGTGCGCGCCTTCGTGGCCGCGCTCGGGAGCCTTCGGGCGCACCCGCCGACCGCCGGGCCGCGGCCCGAACTGGCGCAGCTCCGCTGGATGATCGAGGAATTCCGCGTGTCGCTGTTCGCGCAGGACCTGAGAACGGTGACGCGCGTCTCCGAGCCGCGCCTCGCCGAGCAACTCGAGCGCGCCAAGGCCGAGGCGCGGGACTGAGGATCGGCCAGCTTGCAGCCTGTCACCGGACCTGTAGGTGGGCTTAGGCTCGTAATTCAACTGGTTATGGGCGCGGAAGATCGGCCGAGGGATCGGCCAGGAGACCATCAGCGAGAGCTTGGGCAGGATCGGCCAAAAGATCGGCCAAATTTAAATAGATATGATATATAGATCACATCTTTCAACGGCTTATAGGCGATAAAGATCGGCCAAAATGACCCAGATCGAATCTGTCCAGCGCATCGAGCCTGCTCGCCTGGAAGAGCCGGGGGAAGCCATCGTCGATATCGTCGCAGAACTATCGGCCGCTACCGCAACGCTCGGCAATAGACTCCATCCGCGTACGGCGGCCAACTTGGCTGACCTGGTGCGCATCATGAACGCGTACTACAGCAACCTCATCGAGGGTCACAACACGCGCCCGAGAGATATCGAGCGCGCGCTGGCCGGCAACCTCGATGATGATGCCGGCCGCCGCAATTTACAGCTCGAGGCGGCAGCCCATGTGCGCGTCCAGGCCGAGATCGACCGCCTGGCAGCCGAAGGCCGGCTGCCGGAGCCGGCGTCGGTGGATTTCATACAGTGGCTGCACCGCGAGTTCTATCGCGATGCGCCCGAAGAGTTGCTTCGCATCCAAGGCGCTGGCCGTGACCTGATCATGGTGCCCGGTGCGTGGCGCTCCCGGCAGGACCATGACGTCGCGGTCGGGCGCCACATCCCGCCCTCGAGCGATCGGATTTCCGAGTTCATGAGCTATTTCGCCGAGCGGTATGCGTTCGCGCCTCTCGGCAAGTCGGGCCGCATCCTTGCCATGGCCGCCGCGCACCACCGCCTCAACTACATACACCCATTCCCTGACGGCAATGGCCGCGTGAGTCGCCTGATGAGTCACGCCATGGGGCATGTCGCCGATATCGGTGCCCACGGCCTTTGGTCGATCTCGCGTGGTCTCGCGCGGGGACTGGTAAGTCGCAGCGAATATAAAAGCATGATGGATCTCGCCGACACTCCGCGCCAGGGTGATCTCGACGGACGCGGCAACCTCTCGCAGCGCGCGCTCGCCGATTTCGTTGCGTGGTTTCTGAAGGTTGCGCTGGATCAGGTGCAATTCATGAAGAGTCTCTTCGAGCTCGATACGCTTGCGCAGCGACTTCGGCGCCATGTCGAGCGCAGCGACAAGCTCAGGCCCGAAGCCGCGCGCCTGCTGGAGGAAGCCCTGATCCGCGGTGAATTCGAGCGCGGTGAGATCGCGCGCATAACGGGTTTGCCGGAGCGCACCGCACGCCGGGTTCTCAACGATGTGACGTCAGCCGGCCTGCTTGCCTCGGACACGCCCAAGAGTGCCGTAACACTGCGCTTTCCCGTCGAAACGTTGGATTCGCTGTTTCCGAGACTCTTTCCAGAGACGTAGCCCAACAGCCTGCCTGCCCGTGTGCCGATCCGATGCCGCGGCCTAGCCGCGATGCGCGCGGGCGAGGTATTCCTCGCTCTGCATCTCCGTCAGGCGGCTCGCGGTGCGTTGGAACTCGAGGAGCAGGCGGTCACCGCGATAGAGCTGCATGGGCGGCGCCGCGGCGGCGACGACGAGCTTGACGCAGCGGTCATAGAGCTCATCGACGAGGGCTATGAAGCGGCGCGCCTCGTTCTCGTGCTGCGCATCCATCACCGGCACGTCGGAGACGATGACCGACTGGTAGTTGCGCGCGATCTCGATGTAGTCGTCCTGGCTGCGCGGACCGCCGCACAGCGCCGCGAAGTCGAACCACACCGCGCAGTCGCTCTGGCGCACCACCGGGATCGGCCGGCCTTCGATCTCCACCGACCCGTCCGAGGCGTTGCCGTGATCCGAGAGCTCGGCGAAGAGCGCACTCAGCCGCGCGCCGGTGTTGGGATCCGCCGACGGCAGGTACGTCCCGGCCTGGGTGAGTTGGCGCAGGCGGTAGTCGCGATCGCCGGCGGCGTTGACGACTTCGACGTGCCGTTCGACGAGCTCGATCGCCGGCAGGAAGCGCTGCCGCTGCAGCCCATCGCGGTAGAGGTCGGCCGGCGGCACGTTGGAAGTTGCCACCAGGGTCACGCCGCGGCGGAAGAGGCCGTCGAAGAGCCCGCCCAGGATCATCGCATCGGCGATGTCACTGACGAAGAGCTCGTCGAAGCACAGCACGCGCACCTCGGATGCCAGGCGCTCGGCCACGGTCTCCAGCGGCGCCTCCCGCTCCCGAAGCGTCTTGAGCTCCGCATGAACATCATGCATGAAGCGGTGGAAGTGACGGCGGCGGCGCTCCGGGAAGGGCAGGCTCTGGTAGAAGAGGTCCATCAGCCAGGTCTTGCCGCGGCCCACCGGTCCCCACAGGTAGAGTCCGCGCCCGGCCGCCGGCGCGCGGCGCGGGCGGATGGCATGCAACAGCCGCCCGCCGAGCGAGGCACGCGCGCGATAAGCCGTGATCAGCCGCGAGCGCAGCGCATCCAGCCGCTGCACGATGGCGAGCTGGGCCGGATCGGGACGGAACCCACGCTCGGCAATCTGACGCTGATAGATTTCGCGCAGCGTCATCGCGGCGGGGTCATCCATGCCGCGTCAGTCCGCGGCGAGCTCGGGCAGATTGCGGAAGTGCTCCAGCGCCTGCGGATTGGCGAGCGCGTCGACATTCTGCACCGGCCGCCCGTGGATCACGTTGCGCACGGCGAGCTCGGTGAGCTTGCCGGAGAGGGTGCGCGGAATATCGGCGACCGCCACGATCTTGGCGGGCACGTGCCGCGGGGTGGTGTGGGCACGGATGACGTCGCGGATCCGCTTCGTCAACGCTTCGTCGAGCTCGATTCCCGGCCGCAGACGCACGAACAACACGACGCGCACGTCGTCCCGCCAGTCCTGCCCCACCGCGATCGCCTCGATGACCTGCTCCAGGCTCTCCACTGCGGAATAGATCTCCGCCGTGCCGATGCGGACGCCGCCGGGATTCAACACCGCATCGGAGCGGCCGTAGATCACGATGCCGTCGTGCTCGGTGAGCGCGGCATAGTCGCCGTGGTGCCACACCCCGGGGAAGCGCTCGAAGTAGGCCGCCCGATAACGCGCGCCATCGGGATCGTTCCAGAACCCGACCGGCATCGACGGGAAGGGCGCGGTGCATACCAACTCGCCGCGCTCGCAGCGCACGGACTTGCCGTCGTCGTCGAAGATATCGACGGCCATGCCGAGGGCGCGGCACTGGATCTCACCGCGATGCACGGGCAGCGTCGGGCAACCGATGCCGAAGCAGGCGGCGATGTCGGTGCCGCCGGAGATGGAGGCGAGATGCAGGTCGGACTTGATGGCGCCATAGACGAAGTCGAAGCCTTCGGAGAGCAGCGGCGAGCCGGTGGAGAGGAGGGCTTTGAGTGCAGCCAGGTCGACGGTGCCGGCCGGCCGGTAGCCGTGCTTCTCCAGCGCGGAGAGATACTTGGCGCTGGTGCCGAAGACCGTCAGCCGCTCCTGCTGCGCGAGCCGCCAGAGCACTCCGGGGTCCGGATGGAACGGGCTGCCGTCGTAGAGCACCACCGTCGCGCCCGTGGCCAGTGCGCTCATCAGCCAGTTCCACATCATCCAGCCGCAGGTCGTGAAATAGAACATGCGGTCGCCGCGCCTCAGGTCCGTATGGAGCAGATGCTCCTTCTGGTGCTGCAGCAAAGTTCCGCCCGCGCCGTGCACGATACACTTTGGAACACCCGTCGTTCCCGACGAGTAGAGGATGTACAGCGGGTGATTGAACGGCATCGATGCAAAGGTCAGAGCCGCGCCGCGCTCCCCGAACGCATGCCAGTGCCTGGCACGCGGTGCGGCCGTCCCCAGCCGCCCGAGGTGCGGCTCCGATTCCACATACGGAATCACGACGATGAGCTCGACGCTCGGCAGCTTCGCCGCTACTTCGGCCATCTGCGCGAGGGAGTCGAGTGTCTTGCCGGCGTAGAAATAGCCGTCGGCCGTGAAGAGGACCTTGGGCCCAATCTGCCCGAAGCGGTCGAGCACACCGTGCGCGCCGAAGTCCGGCGAGCACGATGACCAGGTTGCCCCGAGGCTCGCCGTCGCCAGCATGGCGATGGCGGCCTCCGGCAGGTTGGGCAGGAAACCCGCGACGCGGTCGCCCCGGCCGACACCGGCGGCCTTCAGCCCCGCGGCGACGCGCGCGACCTCCTGACGGAGCTCGCGATGGGAAATCTGCCGGCGGGTGCCCCGCTCATTGAGGAATACCAAAGCGGCGTGATCATCGTCGTGCCGCAACAGGTTTTCCGCGAAGTTGAGCCGGGCGTTGGGAAAGAACCTCGCGCCGGGCATGCGGTCGCGATGCTCCAGCACGGGACCCTGGCCCCAGTCGGCACGGATGTCGGCAAACCTCGTCAGCTCGGTCCAGAAGTCCTCCGGATGGGACACCGACCAGGCGTACAGCTCCGCGTAACCCCCGAGGCTCAGGCCCCTGCGGGCGTTCAGGCAGGAGGTGAACCGTGTCAGGTTGGCGTCGGCGATGCGCGCCGCCGAGGGGCGCCAGATCTCGGTCATGGTCACAGGGACTGGTAGTTTGGTCCGGAGCCGCCCTCCGGCGGCGTCCAGTTGATGATCTCGTAGGGGTCCTTGATGTCGCAGGCCTTGCAGTGCACGCAGTTGGCGGCATTGATCTGCAGGCGTTTGCCGCCCGCTCCGTCGTCGACCATCTCATAGACGTTCGCCGGACAGAAACGCTGACACGGATTGCCGAACTCGCGCGCGCACTGCTCGATGCAGATGTTGGTATCGAGCACCTTCAGGTGCGCAGGCTGGCTCTCGTCGTGGCTGGTCGAGGCGAAGAACACCGACGCGAGGCGGTCCCGCGGCGGCAGGGTCCGCTCCCCCCAGCCGCGGTCGGGACTCTCGTATTCGCTCAGCTGCTCGAGCCGGGCGTGATCCGGGGTCTTGCCGGCGAGCGTCCACGGCGTGCGCCCGCCTGTCAGCGCCTCCAGGCCGGCATTGGCGATGCCCACCCACAGGCCGCGCTTGAACCCCGGCTTGAAATTGCGGACGGCGCGCAGCTCCTGGCCGCCCGGGGAGGCCCGCCAGCGGGCATCGAACCCCGCCGGACCGCCGGTTTCCGCGAGGTGCTCCGCGGCCAGCATCCCGGAACGGATGGCCTGGTGCACGCCCTTGATCTTCGGCACGTTGACGCCGCCGCCGGAGTCGCCGATCAGCAGGGCGCCCGGCATCTCGAGCCGCGGGATGGATTGCCAGCCGCCGGCGGCGATGGTGCGCGCCCCCGCCGCCAGGATTTCCCCGCCCTCGAGCAGCGGCTTGATCTGCGGATGGTTCTTGAACTGTTGGAATGCCTCGAAGGGCATCAGCCTCGGATCCACGTAATCGAGCCCGACGACGAAGCCGACATAGACCCGGTTGTTGTCGAGGTGATAGATGAAACTGCCGCCGTAGGTGCGGGAGTCGAGCGGCCAGCCGAGCGTGTGCTGGATGTGCCCGGGCTGCACCCGGCCTTCCGGCAGCTGCCACAGCTCCTTCATGCCGAGCCCGTAGGATTGCGGACTGGAGCGGGCATCGAGGCCGAAACGGCGGATGAGCTGCTTGGCGAGGCTTCCACGGGCCCCCTCCGCGACCACCGTGGTGCGCGCACGCACCTCGGCGCCGGGAGTGTAGTTGGGACCCGGCCTGCCGTCCTTCCCGAGCCCCATGTCCCCCAGCTGCACCCCGGTGATGGCGCCGTCCGCCGCGACGAGCGGCACCGCCGCCGCGAAGCCGGGGAACACATCCACCCCCAGGGACTCCGCCTTCTGCGCCAGCCAGGGCGTCAGGAGTCCCAGGGAGATGATGAAGTTGCCGCGGTTGTGCAACTGCGGCGGCAGGGGCAGCCGCATGCTGCCCTTGCGGGTGAGCAGGCGGAACTCGTCGTGCACGGCCGGCACGCAGATCCCGGGCGGGGACTGCCGCCACTCCGGCGCGAGCGCGTCGAGCGGGCCCGGCTCGATCACCGCCCCCGAGAGCGAGTGGGCGCCCACGGCAGCCGCCTTTTCCAACAGGCAGACGTTCAGCTCGGGCTGCAGCTGCTTCAGGCGGATGGCGCATGAGAGGCCCGCGGGGCCGGCGCCCACGAT
>Ga0335072_10007609_pt1 | contig 15761 bp, 19 predicted proteins | sample Lox_Sample_21_FD_206725 | JGI IMG/M metagenome (GOLD analysis project Ga0335072, IMG submission 206725) | Soil microbial communities from Loxahatchee National Wildlife Refuge, Florida, United States - Lox_Sample_2.1 | ecosystem: Environmental > Terrestrial > Soil > Wetlands | place: USA... | reverse complement strand
TTCGGCGAGCCGCTGGTCGCGGCCCTGCCGCCCGATCCGCTTCCGCTTGAGCAAAGCCCGGCACTGCGGCTGTACGCCGGCGGCGCCGAAGTCAACTTCGCAGTCGGAATGCGGCGCCTGGGATTCGATACGTGCCTAGTCGGGCACGTGGGGGACGACCCTCCCGGGCGCTTCGTCAGGCAAGCCCTCGACGCCGAGGGAATCGACATCTCACATATCGGCGTACGCCCGTTGCCCACCGGCCTGTACTTGCGCGAGTGGCTCTCCGATGGCGAGCGCCGTCCGTACTACTACCGGTCCGGGTCGGCAAGCGCGTCCTTCACCCCCGCGGACTGGCCTCAAGACATCGAGGGTGCCGCGTGGCTGCACCTGACCGGAATCACCCCGGCGCTCAGCGAGAGCTGCCGGGAAGCCACGATCGCCGCGCTCGGCTGGGCCAAAGCACGCGACATCCCGGTCTCGTTCGACCCCAACTACAGGCCCCGCCTCTGGGGCATCGGCACTGCCCGCGCGGCTCTCCTGCCGTTGATCGCCGGCTGCAACGTGCTGCTTATCGGCCTCGATGAGGCAAGTCTCCTCTTCGGCTCCACCACCGTCGCTGACGTTGCGGTAGCGGGCTCCGCCCTAGGGCCCGGACTTATCATCATCAAGCAAGGAGCTGCGGGCGCCTCTGCGTGGCGCAATGGCAACCTCTCGTACCAGCCCGCTCTTGCCACCGTCGCCGCCGACCCGGTAGGAGCCGGAGACGCGTTCGACGCAGGCTGCATAGCCGCTCTTATGCATGGGAGCTCGCTGACTGAAGCACTCGCCCTCGGCGCCTACTGCGGATCCAAAGTGGCCGAAGTGCCTGGTGAACATACCGGCTTCCCGCGTCGCGACTCACTTCCGCAATCGTTGCGGCGCGCCCTCGATTCGAGGCGCGGATAAGCCTGCGCAGGGCCGGCCTGCCTAGTCGCTGCGGGCGGCGTTCCCGCCGGTCATGGCCGGCATACCCGCCGCACTAGATTCTGCCAGCTCCGGGTGACGCGCTCGGCCTCCGGGCTCGCGTCAGCGAGATCGCACGACGACAGGTAAAGCAGCGCAGGGCCATCCAGGGCGGCAGTGAGCTGAAGGGCCAGCATGTCGACGTCGGTATCGCCGAGGTCCAGCTGCCCGAGCAGCATCTGGATGTGCGTCTGGGTGAGGGGACTCTGCGTCCCGGCTGGTATGGCCTGGTGGCTGTCCAGGGCGGCGCGGGCGATGTCACGGTGCCCGATCAGAAAGCTGGTCCTGGCCCGGCCGTAGGCAACCAGGCGGTCCAGCGGCGCGGCCCCTGGCCCGAGTGGCGGCGGTCCCGCCAGGACCTCATGCTGGAATGCCCGCTCGTCGTCATCCAGGAGCGCGGCGAAAATCCCGGCTCTGGTACCGAACCGGCGGAACACCGTTCCCTTGCCCAGGCCCGCGCGTTCGGCCAGCCCGTCCATCGTCAGCTTGTCCAGGCCCTGCTCGGCGAGCATCTCGCGGGCGGTGGCCAGCAGGTGCTGCCGGTTGCGGGCCGCGTCCGCGCGCTCGGCGGGCGGCGCTCCCCAGGTCACCACAGGCTGATCCACGGAACTACTGTACGGCTGGAATACTAACCGGGGTAAAGTCCGTTTAGTCTCGCGAATGCAACCTAGTTACCTGGAGGAGCTCCCCATGACCCGCATCGGCATCATCCTTGGCAGCACCCGTCCTAACCGCAACGGCGAGCAGGTAGCCAAGTGGGTGTACGACATCGCATCGCGCCGCAGCGACGCAGAGTTCGAGCTCGTGGACCTTCGCGACTACCCGCTACCGCACCTGGACGAGCCGCTGCCCCCCTCGATGGGCCAGTACCAGAACGAGCACACCAAGGCGTGGGCCGACAAGATCGCCTCGTTCGACGGATTCATCATGGTCACGCCCGAGTACAACCACTCCACGTCGGGGGCACTGAAGAACGCCATCGACTACCTGTATGCCGAGTGGAACAACAAGGCGGTCGGGTTCGTCTCCTACGGCGGGGTCGGCGGCGCGCGGGCCGCGGAGCACCTGCGCCTGGTCGCCGGCGAGCTCCAGATGGCTGACGTCCGCCAGCAGGTCGCATTGTCGCTGATCACCGAGTTCGAGAACTTCAGCGTGTTCAAGCCCGGCGACTTCAACGTCGACGCGCTGGACAAATGCCTGGACCAGGTCGTCGCCTGGAGCACCGCGCTGGCACCGCTTCGCCAGCCGGCCGCGGCCACTGCTTACTGAGCCTTCCTGAGCGGGCTCTGATGGCGCCGCGCGCGGGTCAGAGGACCTCGATGCGGGCGCGCTGACCGGCCGACCTCTGAAGTCTGCGATCGCGGGTGAGCAGCGCTCGATGGTCAGGTCGTCGAAGTCGGTCAGCGCGTCCGCTGCCCGCGCTGGCGTCAGGTGGCTGCCGAGAACCAGGCCGCGGAGAGCGGCTACTACCTCGACGTCGAGCAACGCCGGCGCATGCAGGTCCTCGCCAGACATCCGTGCGCGCAGGGACGGCGCGCTACTTCGCGGCGCAGGAGGTCGAGCAGATACGTGTTCAAAGACGCGGGGCAAATCAGCTGACCTGACGGGTAACGGAGGGGCGTTGCTGGGCATGAACGCGCGTGAGGCAGCCAGCGGGTCGGGGGTACTGGCCGGGAACGCCTTAGGAGCATCTCTGGGGATTTGACGATGGCAGAGCCGAAGATTCGTGACCGGCTGGTCGGGGGCTGGCGGCTGACGGGGTACGAGGTGACCGCCGACGGCAAGACCGATCACCCGCTGGGTGAGAACCCGCGCGGGGCAATCCTGTACACCCCGGACGGCTACATGTCCGCTCAGCTGGCCGGTCCGGGGCCGTATAAGGATGACGACCGCCCAGATGCCTACTACATTGCATATTCCGGGCCATTCGACGTCGATGAGACCAGCGAGACAGTGAACCATCATGTGCAGGTGTCGGTGATACCAAGCTGGCTTGGCACTACCCAGCACCGGCGCGCGCGGTTCGATGGCCCGGACAAGCTCACCCTGTCGGTGTCCGAGCCGGGCACCAGCGGCGTGACGACTACGCAAACGATCAGCTGGGCACGCCAGCAGCCACAATAGGGGGACCCATGCCGGCCACCCAGGCACTGAGTTACGACGTCTTTACCGCACCGGAAAAGCCCTTCGTCGGCCCGCAGCCCGCAGTAGGCGACGCGCCGGCCTGGGACCCGACCACGTCAACATTGATCTTCGGGGCTCGCGAAGCCGTGCTGGTAGATCCGCTGATGACCGTCTCCGAGGCCAACGCGCTGGCGGACTGGGTCGGGTTGCACGACCGCCGGCTGACGACTATCTACATCACGCACGGCCACGGTGACCACTATCTCGGCCTGCCGGTCATGCTCAACCGCTTCCCCGACGCCCGGACGGTCGCCGCGCCGGGGACGGCGCGGCACATGCAGCAGGACACTCAACCGCTGGACAACTCACTGAGGGCGCTGTTTCCCGGTCAGATCGCCGATACCGTTCCGCTCCCCGAGCCGCTCGAATCTCCGGAAATCGAGCTTGAGGGCTCCGTTATCGAGGTGGTTGAGACCGGCCGGACCGACACCCTGGACACAACCTCGCTGCATGTGCCTGACCTGGGCCTGATCGTCTCCGGAGACGTCGCCTACAACCACTGCCACATGTACGTCGGGGACACTACGGCGAACGGCCGGGCCGAATGGATCGCCGCGCTCGACCGGCTTGCCGAACTCAACCCAGCCGCCGTCGTCACCGGGCACAAAGACCCGACCCAGGGCAATCCGCCAGAAGTGCTGGCGGAGTCTCGCGGCTACCTCGAGTACTACGGGCAGCTTCGCGATGAGGGAGTGTCCGACCAGCAGCTGTTCGACGCGATGGTGGACCGCTATCCGAGCTGGGTGAGCCGTCAGCAGTTCCTGATACTCGGCTTGAGCTAGGACCTCTCGGCGCCGGAGAGCGTGATGAACAACGACCGGCTCTTCCTGATCACCAGTGCAACGGGACACACCGGCCAGCCCGCCACGCGACTGCTGCTGAGCCGCGGGCACCGGGTACGCGCCTTCGTGCACACGCAGGACGACCGTTCCCGGCAGCTGGCTGCCGACGGAGCCGAAGTCGTCGTGGGTGACCTGCTCGACTTCCACGATGTCAGCTCCGCCGTGCGGGGAGTGAGCGGAGCCTACTTCTGCTACCCGATCGCCGGGGGGGTGCTGGACGCAACCGTCGCCTTCGCCCGGGCGGCTAGCGAGGCTGGCATCCGGTCCGTCGTCAACATGTCGCAGATCTCTGCCCGCAGAGAGGCCGGCAGCGACGCAGCTCGCCAGCACTGGCTCGCCGAGCGCCTGCTCGACCGCACTGCCATGCTCACCGCTCACCTGCGGCCGACTTTCTTCGCCGAATGGATCAGCACCTGGTGGGGTCGTGAGAGGGATGCGGGCGTGCTGCGGCTGCCGTTCGGAAACGGCCGTCACGCTCCCGTCGCTGCGGTTGACCAGGCCTACGTGATCGCCGCCATCCTGGAGAACCCGGAGCCGCACGATCGCCAGGGTTACCTCCTGCACGGCCCGGTCGAGATGGACTACTACGGGATCGCCGCTGCGGTATCGCGGGCACTCGGGATTCCGGTCCGCTACGAGCCGATCAGCATCGACGAGTTCGCCGCCGGGCTGGCATCCCTGGGCAGGTCGCCGCATCTGATCCAGCACCTGAGCAATGTCGCCGTCGACTACCAGAACGGCATGTTCTCCGGCACCAACAACCTCATCGAGGTGATTGGCAATCGCACCCCGATGACCGTCGAGGATTTCGTTGTCGACCGGAAGCACGCCTTCGATCGCAACGGTCCGAACTTCGTGCCCGCGAAGCCGGGCTGACTGCGGCTCGACGGCGGTGGTCACACCATCAGCTGATCGTCTCGACCGCGCACTCCATCACGACTGTGCGTTCTCACTGCTGTGCGTGCTGAGCCAGGTCGCGGCGCGCCTGGGCGATGCGCGGCTCAGCCAGGCATCCTGCACGACCTCGCTGAGCTCCTGGCGGGTGAGTTCGCTGATCCGGGTGCCGCGGATCAGCACCGACAGGTGGCCATCGAAATGAGAGGTGGTAAAGAATGGCGAGCTCTCGTCCTGAATCATCGCTAGCTTGTCGGCTTCCGATTCGACCCAGAACACGATGACATCCGGGTAGCGCTCACCGGTATCCGGATCGGTGGCGTCCGGGCGCGGGTTGCGGAAGAAGATGAATGACTTGCCGCCGACCTGGTACACCGGGTTACCGTGGCCACCGTGGGTGACGCTGACGTGCGGCATGTTCATGGCGAGCTCGTGGACGTCCTCGATCCGCGCACGGCGCGGTTGTTCTGCCATGCCCGCCAGCGTAAGTCAGCAGCCGGCGGCGACGCTGCTGGCAACAGCCCCGCCTGACCGGACTGCGAAGGTGTCAAACTGCGCTAGTCATCGTCCGCGCGTGCCGTCGGCGAGTTCACGGAGGATGTCGATGTGGCCGTTGTGCCGCGCAGTCTCCTCGGTCAGGTGAAACAGGATCCAGCGCAGCGTCACCGGCTCGGTCTGCCAGCCCAGGGCGCCTCGGGACGGAGTATCGAGAGGCAGGGACGCCACCAATTCGCGGTGGCGGGCGCAGGCAGCCCGGTAGTCGGCGAGCAACTGAGTGAGCGGCATCTCGACCGCGATCCGGAACTCGCGATCGGGATCCTCATCCGTCCACGGTGCGTTGATCGCGCCGCCGAGAAGCGTTTTCTCTATCCACGCGCTCTCGACCCAGCGCAGGTGGCTGACCAGCCCGGAGATCGTCATCAGTGGCGAGCCCGGCAGTGGCGCCCGTCGGGCGTCCGCATCCGACAGGCCCGCGCACTTAGCGTGCACGGTGTCACGGGTGTAGTCCAAGAACGTGGTCAGGATCGTGCGCTCGTCCCAGCTGGGCGGGACGTCATCTGCCCGGCCGGCCGCGATCGATTGTGAAGCTGATTCTGAAGTCATGTCATTCCTCTGCTGAGCAGAGGCACGACCGGGACTGCTATCGGTCAGTCTCCGGAGGCGCCTGACGGTATACGGACATCGCGCCTCCTTTCCCGTTAGCAGCGCCGCGATCTGCGGCAACCGGTTGAGGCTAGCGCGCGACGCCGGGCCCGGCAACGCATTTCTTGCGCGCGCGTCACGGGATACCAGCACCACCGCGAGCCACTCTTTTCGGACGCGCCTAGCGGCCGCCCAAACCCAGCGCCTCTCCCACCGCTGCGATGGCGGCAGCGTCGGCGAACGCGAAGCTGAAGATGACTTCCTCCGCGCCAGCTTTGAGGTGACCGGCGACCAGGTCAGGAATCTCGTGCGGCTGGCCAACAGTGAAACCGGCGATCTCCTCCGGCGATGCGGCCGCCGCCAGCATCTCGTTCACTTCGGTCGTGTTCGTGCTGGATGTCGTGAGGATCAGCGGCGTCATCCAGGTCACGCCGATCTCGGCCGGGTCCCGGCCCACATCAGCGCAGTGGCGGTGCAACACCTCGATCTTGCGGGCCAGCGTGTCCGCGTTGCCGGTCACATTGCACTGGTCGGCGTACTGGGCGACTAGCCGCAGCGTCCGCTTCTCGCCACCGCCGCCGATCATGATCCGCGGGCCGCCTGGCTGCACCGGCGTGGGCAGGTTGCGGGCATGATCCAGCCGGTAGTGCTGCCCGGCGAAGCTAACGTCGTCGCCGGTGAACATGGCCCGGCAGATCTGAACAGCTTCCTCGAGCATGTCCAGGCGGACCCGGTCCGCCGGATAGTCGACGCCGAGACCTTGGTGCTCGACGTCGTACCAGGCGCCGCCGATGCCGAGAATCGCCCGCCCCCGCGAGATGACGTCCAGGGTGGTGACGATCTTGGCGAGAATGCCGGGGTTTCGATATGTCACTCCGGTCACCAAGGTACCGAGCTGCACGCGCTTGGTTCGGGATGCCAGCGCCCCGAGCAGAGTGTATGCCTCGAGCATCGGCTGGTCCGGCCCGCCCAGCGCCGGCAGCTGGAAGAAATGGTCCATCACCCAAACCGAGTGGAAGCCGGCGTCCTCAGCGGCGATCGCCAGGCCGGCGACGTGCTCGAACAAGTCGGCCGGGGCAAATCCCGAGAAGTTAGGCAGCTGAATGCCAAATTTCGTCATGCGCCCACGGTAGCGATTCCGGCCGCAGTTAGCGCCTCGCTCGGCCTGGCCGGAACCTGAGCCACGCCAGGACGCCGACAGCTGCCAGCAGCAGCCAAGGGGACCACAGCAAGTGGACGGTAAAGCTGAGCACCGACAACGCCGCAATGGCGATGAGGGCAATGAGAATGATCCGGAGCATGTCGTTCGGTCTCCATTCACGATGGACTGGTATATCCGGTGATCAGGTCAGCGCTGGGCCGCCTGGCGACTCCAAGACTGCCCGCCAGGGTTGCCGGGGTCGATCCGGATCAACCCCCGCTCAACCCTGGTTTAGCTGGGGGAGGGCATCAGGGTTAATCCCGAGAGCTCCGTCCTGATCGTGGCGGACGGTACGCTGTCGAACTGACACGCCGGGGCCACCGGCTAGTCGCCACCGCACGTCGTCCGGACACGCTGGCCGACCTGCCCGTCGGCCAGCACCTGCGCCTTGATGTGACCGTTCAGGAAAGCGTCGACCAGGCCATCCGGGACGCGGGCGACATCGATGTAGTCGTCAGTAACGCCGGCGAGACTGTGCGTGCGCCTTGGAGAGGGTCCCGTTGTCGGAGGTCGAACGGCTCTTCCAGCCTTGAGTAGCCGGACGGGCGCCTGGTGTCAGTGCCCGGCCTCGTCCTCGGATTCGAGCTGAAGCGCCGCCTTGCGGAGGAAGGCGTCGATGTCGAAGTCCGGATAGTCCCGGCTCACGTCTGCGGCTAGCTCGAGAAAGAGCTGTGAGGCGAACAGCGCTGCGCTCCAGGTATACCTGCGATCGTCGGCAAGGGCGGCGTCGATCAGCGCGCGGACCTTCTGTGCGGTTACCGGCACACTGACCGTGACGCTGGGGGATCTCGGGTCACTGGCATCTGCCGCGAGGAGATCGAGCAGAGGTGTCTCGCCGCTTCCGTCCCTCATGTCGGTCATGGCTGCAGTGAGCATGGCGATCAGCCTGCGCCGGACTCCCATATCAAGTTCCATACATCCAGTTTGACAACAACCGTTACCGGATTGCCCGAAGGCTCCCGAGACTGGTCCCATCGATGCCGTTGTGACCGTAGCTGGCGAGCACTCGCTGTATGGCACGTTGCTCTGCGTTTGGGTTATTTTCCGTCAGCTGATGGCGCCCGCTGGAAGCAGCGCGTGGACGCCCCAGGACTGGTTCGCCACCTGCGTGATTCTCAGATCCAGCACCGGGCTGGCCATCGCCAGCGCTGTTGCTTTGTCAACTCCGTAGCTGGCCTGCAGCCAGGTCAGCATCGCCTCGAGCGCATCGCCCATTGCCGCGTTGAGATCGGGGCTGAAGCCAAAGGTGATCTGGCCAGCCGGAGTCTCTGCGTGCACCCCTGGAACCGGCCGCTCCGCGACCAGGTCAAGCTGTAGCTCGGTCGTCATCCCGCACTCGATGGCGGTGCCCGCGACTTCTCCGTCGCCCTGGGCAGCGTGGCCGTCGCCGATACTCAGCAGCGCCCCCGGCACGGCAACCGGCAGGTACAGAGTCGATCCGGCGACGAGTTCCTTGCAGTCGATGTTGCCGCCGCCGACGGCCCTGGGCGGGATGGTCGAGTGCTCGCCTGGCTCGTTCCAGGCGACACCGGTCACGCCGTGGAACGGCGCTATCCGCACTGTGTGTCCCCGGTCGCTGATGGCGACTCCTGCATCCGCGTCAATCTGCCAGAGCAGCCAGGCAGGCGGGCCCTCGTGCAGACCGAGTCGCCTGGTCAGCGGGGTGTCGCGACCCGCAGCGACGGTGTAGCCCCAGGCGTCAGGGCGCAGCGATATGAAGCGCACCGCAAGTACCTCACCCGGCACTGCACCGCGGACCGCGACTGGCCCTGTCAGGCAATGGCCGCGGCGCCTTTCGCCGGCCATGGTGGGCACCCTCTCGCCTGGGAACGTGTGCGGTACCAGGGAGCCGGACGCGTCCAGCGAGCGCAGCACGATCGTGTCACCGGGATCGACGGTCAGGGCCGGTTCCAGGTCACGGGAGAACACGTCTGCCGTCGTCGACGGTGACGGGTCGAGTCGGTGGCGAGTCATGCACCGATCTTCCCCGACTCCGCACGTCATGGGCGGACGAATCACGGGATCGAGATAGGTCTTGACACTTAATCTTCTGATCGGGCAGCATCAAGATATGTCTCGAAGCCTCGCAACCGGGGGCTCTTGCCACACCGACCAGTTACCCGGCCGCGGCAGGCCGCAAGTCACCAGGAGACGCAGCGATGGGCAGCGCGGCCGAGGCTGAGGACTTCACACAGTGCCCGGTCGTCACGCCGGTGCCGCTGCGGCGGAATGCCGGGTTCCGGCTGCTGTGGATCGGTCAGGTGATCTCCGACACCGGAACGAACGTCGCGTTCATCGCCTACCCGCTGCTGATCCTGGAGCTGACGCGCTCGGCGGCGCTGGCCGGCATCGTCGGGACCGTGCGCCTCGTGGTCCAGATCGTGCTTGGCTTGCCCGGCGGAGCGCTCACGGACCGTTTCGACCGGCGGCTCACGATGATCACCTGCGACATCATCAGGGCGGTAGTGCTGGCTCTGCTCGTCGCGCTCGTGGCTCTGCACGTGGTGACCTGGCCGGTGGTGATGGTCGTGTCAGTCATCGACGGCGGGGCGAATGTGCTGTTCGATCCTTCCGCGACGGCGGCGCTGCCGGTCATTGTCGCCGACTCGCAGCTGGAGCAGGCGTGGGCGGCCACCGAGGCACGCAGCTACGGAGCCAGCCTCGTCGGCCCGGCGCTCGGCGGATTGCTGTTCGGACTGGGCAGCGCGGTCCCGTTCCTCGCTGATTCCCTCTCATATCTAGCATCGGCCGGCACCGTGAGCCGGATCCGCGGCCGGTTCCGGCCCGAGCGCTCCGGCAAGCAGAAGTCACTATGGCACGAGATCGCCGAAGGGCTGCGCCTGGTCTGGGGTAACCCGTTGCTACGCGCAGCGGTCATCATGGCTCCGCTCATCAACTTCGCTTTCAACGGCGTCATCTTCACCATCACGGTCGCGCTGCGACAGCATGGCACCGCGCCCGGCATCATCGGCCTCGCACAGGCCGGAATCGCTGTCGGAGGACTGGCCGGCGCGGTCGCCGCGCCGAAGCTGCAGGGGCGCCTGCCGCTCTGGCAGCTGGTTATTGTGATGACCGTCGCCGCCACCGGGCTGTTCGTCGTGGCCGCGCTTGTCCTGCCGTCGCCGCTGGTCGCGCTCCCCGTTGCGGTAACGCTGCTGCTGGCGCCGACCGCGAACGCGGCGCTGTTCGCGGCGATGCTCCGCAGCACGCCGGAGGACATGCGCGGCCGGGTCAACAGCACGGTGATCATGATGGCCACCGGGCTCGCCGCGCTCTCGCCGCTGACGGCTGGGCTGATCGTGCAGCACGTGTCCGGTCAGTGGGCAATTGCCGCGTTTGCCGTAACCATCGGGATAGCTGCGATCATGTGCATAGCGCTGCCCTGGCTGAGGGACGCCGAGACCGCCGGAGCAGACGCCCTGCCGCAGCATTAGCGTCTCAGGGGACCGGGGAGATTGACTGCGTGGCAGTGCGGCCGTAACGGCCTGCCGGACGCCTGCCAGGATGATGGCCGTGCCCGCCGCTGAGACAAGCTTCGACCGGCTTGGCGGCAGGCAGGCCATAGAGCACGCTGCTGAGCTGCAGTCGTTGCATGATGAGGTGTACGCGGATGTGCCCGCCGCCGGCGGCGACTTCGCGAGCCGGTTCCGGGTGCACTGCCGCCAGCCAGGCTTCGTCCTGGTAGGCGCGCGCAGTGGCGGCTACCTGATCGGATACGCCGCAGGAATGCCGCTCCGCCCCTCGACGTCGTGGTGGCGCGAGCTGACGACGACCTTGCCCGAGCAGGTCACCATGGAGTATCAGGGCCGGACATTCGCGCTAGTCGAGCTGCTCGTGCGCGGCTCGTGGCGGCGGCAAGGCATCGGCCGGTCGCTGCATGGTTTGATCCTGGCCGGCCGGCCAGAGGAACGAGCGACGGTTGTCGTGCCGCCGACGGCGGCCGCAGCCCAGGCAGCCTTCCAGAACTGGGGCTGGCAGAAGATCGCTCGCGCTCGCAACCCGGCCGGCTTGCCCGCATCGGACGTGCTGATTACCGCACTCCCGGCGAACCGCGACCGCTAAGACGTAAAGCTGGAAAGGCGTGCTGTGTGCGCATCGGCATGCCTTGTCGATGTATCTCCTGTCGTGAGCCAGCGAGTGGTAACTCTTTCCGCGCACCGGGTAAAGGCTGCGGCGGGTGCGGCATGTCTTGCGTCTGACCGGGGTATCCACCGGCCCGCCGGGAGGAGAACGCGACAGGAAAGGCGGTCCGGCGTGTGGCGGTGGAAGATCAGGTTTGCTGGCCGGCGCGGGCGCGTCGCGTTCATGTCGCTGCTGTCTGTGGCCGTGCTGGCTGGTATGAGCTGCACGGCCTGTACCTCCAATGCGGTCCCGCCCCCGACGCTTACTATCTCTCCGGCTAACGGGTCGCGGGGCGTCCTGCCCGGAGCGGTCGTTACTGTCGCGGCAAGGCACGGGAAGCTGCGGCACGTGACCGTGGCGACAGCGGCCGGCTCTGTCCGCGGCTATCTCGCTGACAACGGCAGATGGCACAGCGAGGAGCCGCTTGCCACCGGCACGAGCTATACCGTGACCGCGACCGTGATTGGCACGAACGACAAGAAGGTCACCACATCAACGACATTTCAGACGTTCACCCCGCACCAATCATTCCGGGCCACGATCTCCGCCGTTGGCACCAATCAGAACATTAGCTCTGGGATAGATACCGAGCAGTACGGCGTCGGCATCCCGATCACCATCGTGTTCAGCCGGCCGATCACCAACAAGGCTGCTGTAGAGCGTGCTATCCAGCTCACCACCTCCAAGCCCGTCGTCGGTGCCTGGTCCTGGCAGGACGACAAGACGGTGATTTTCCGCCCTCGTCGGTACTGGCCGCAGTACACGAAGGTGACCGTCGACGGTAACTTCGACGGCATTCAGGCGGCGCCCGGCGTGTACGGGAACCAGGACGTGCACATGAGCCTTTCGATCGGGCCGTCGCTGATCGTCGTCGCCAGCACCCGCACCCACTACATGAGGCTGTACTACAAGAACCGGCTCTTTGGCCGGTGGGCAATCAGCACCGGCAGGCCAGGTGACGACTCGCCCGACGGAACCTACCTGACGACGTTCAAGAACAACCCGCAGCTCATGACCGGTCCCGGGTACTCCCTAGAGGTGCCGTGGTCGGTCGACGTTACTTACAGCGGGGTCTTCATTCACGACGCCTACTGGTCGGTGGGCGAGCAGGGTTTCACTAACGTGAGCCACGGCTGCATCAACACCTCGCCGGCGCACGCCGAGACCTACTACAAGATGGCGGAGCCGGGGGATCCAGTCACGATCACCGGCAGTCCGCGCGCTGGTACGCCTGGCAATGGCTGGACCCAATGGTTCCTGTCCTGGTCGCAGTGGCTTCGCGGCAGTGCCGCCGGCGAGGCAGTCGTCGCCGGCCCGACCGGAAGCTCATTCGTCAGCCCGGCATCGCTGTCGGCCACGACTGCGTCCGCGCCCCTCTATCGGCCGAATCCGGGCAATGCGAACCGCGATACCTGAAGCGCACGCCAGGTCACGGCGGATGCCTCGCTAGACGTCCCTCTCGGCAGCGCCCTGTCCAGGCGGCCGGTAGACGTTATCCGTACTGCGGGCCAAGGCAACCATGTCGCGGAACTGATCCTGGGTCAGCACCTCGTGTACGTGGACCTCCTTGAAGGCGCCCGTCTTAGTGGCCGCGGTGATCACTGCCGCCGCGCTCACCGAGTCGGGAAGATCGGCGACTGCGTATGCCGAGGCCGACTCAACCTCCCAGTAAATGGACTCGAGCGATCCTCCGAGGAGTTCCATCAGGGCCGCTTCCTCTGAAGCGCGGTCCTCAGGCACTTTGATCATGCGTGCCCACGACGCGCTGGAGTAGACGAATACCACCAGGTACTTGAGCATCGCGGTCCCTCCTCGCGTCGCCTCCGATAGAGGCTCTACCCTCTGCTAGCAAGAAATGCAGTTCCGCATCGGTCGCCGCAGCTCCACGGAAGGTGGCTGCCCTGGCGCGGACGATGACTCCCTGCCCGTCACCGCTTTCGGGCAGGTCGAAGGCTCCGGGCATCGGCCTGTTTGAGCTCGGCCTGTCGGGTAGGCCTGACCTTGATGAGTGCAGCCGATCAGGACCGAGTAGGACGGAGATACCGTCATGTCCAACGCATTCGACATGCTCCGCGCTGATCACCGCGAACTGGAGCAGATGCTGGCCGGCCTAGAGGACGGTCCGGCTCAGGCCAACCGCGTCACCGCGATCCGGCCTGAAGCGCGCAAGCGGCTCACTGAGAAGCTCATCATCGAGTCGTCCAAGCACGAAGCGGCCGAGGAAGAGTATTTCTGGCCCACAGTGCGGGATCGCCTTCCGGACGGCGACCAGCTCGCCGACCATGCCATCGCTCAGGAAACCGACGGAAAGAATCTGCTCGCTTGGCTCGAGAAGCTGTCTCCCGGCGATGCCGAGTTCGAGGGGCTGCTGTCGAGATACATCCCGGCAGCCCGCGAGCACATCGGCTACGAGGAAGACGTCGTCTGGCCGGCTTTGCAGCAAGTACTCACGGCAGCTGAGGCCGACGACCTCGGCAAGGACATCGCCATCGCCAAGGAGATCGCGCCCACCCGTCCGCATCCGCATATCCCGCCGCAGCCTGGCGTGCTCAAGACCGCCGGTCCCGCCGTTGCAGCTGCAGACAAAGTGCGCGACGAGCTCTCCGGCCGCGGAGACAACTAGAACCCCAATAAGCCCGACAAATCCGGGAACGGCTCTTGCCGGTCAGCCCAGCCTGGCGGTGCGCGGGCGAAGGGGCGCAGCCATGACAGCTAGCCCCGCGGCACGACGACGCTCAGCTGAGACGCACCAGTTGCTCAGTCTCGTTTCGCGGGGTCAAGGAGGGGGTGCTCGGGGTGGTCGTCGAGGTGGCGTCCTGGTGAGGGTTCCGCTAGCCGGAGGAAGCAGGCGTCGATGGCGCTGATGACGCGTGAGAAGGCATCCAGGTCGACTGGCTTGACGATGTAGGCGTTGGCGTGCAGCGTGTAGCTCCGCTCAATGTCAGCCGGGTGCCGAGAGGAAGACAAGATCACGACCGGAATCGTCCTGAGGTCGTCATCCGTCTTGAGCTCGGCCAGCACTTCGAGCCCGTGGGTTCCCGCAAGGTTCAGGTCGAGCAGGATCAGCCGTGGCCTGGGGGCCTCAGCGTGATCTCCGGCGCGACGGACGAAGTTCAGTGCCGCGGTGGCATGACCAGCGACGTGGCAGCGGCGGCTGCTGGCGTCCGACTGAAGGAAGGACTCCTGAATTAGCAGCACGTCTCCAGGGTCATCGTCGACAAGGAGAATGTCAGCGATGTCAGTACGCGTACCGTCCATCGGGTCTCCCGCTGTCAAGTGGTCGGAGCACGGAACCAGGTGGTTTCGCTGTTGCACCCCAGGATCAGACATCGCGGAAAAGCCTGTCAACAGAGACGTGAAAAATTCTTCGCGTATTTTCTCTCGCGAGAATCTTCTCGCGAGGATATCATCGGGGCGTGAGCAGTCCTGAGCAGACAGACGGCGCATGGACCCTGCTGACTGGCCACGGGCACGTCCTGGTGGAGATAGCCCGCAACCCGGAGGCCCGGATCCGGGACATCAGCACAGTCGTCGGCCTGACTGAGCGCACGGTCCAGGCCATCGTGGCCGATCTCGAAGCCGCGGGGTATCTGACGCGTGATCGGGCCGGCCGCCGCAACGTCTACACCGTGGACCCCGACAAGCTGTTCCGCCATCCAGCTCAAGAAGGACACCGGGTCGGCCCGTTCCTCGAGTTGCTTGCCGCCTCGGGCGGCGACTTGGCCGGATCGGTCGCCAGGCCGCCAGGTCAGCCAGATACCGAGGGCGAGGAAACCGCGCGGCAGTCCGGCCCGGGCGCGGCAGAGAGCTAGCCGCCGGGGGGCACCTGGGCACCGCGGCGCATATGCACGCGCACTGTCGTGCCAGCCTGGCCACTTCGAATCTCGACCTGATCGCAGACCTCGTGCACTAGCCACAGCCCGCGACCGCCGCCGGGCGCATCCGGTGCCGGCCGTGCCGTACCCGCCAATGGATCGCTGATCTCGCCCTGGTCCTGGACCTGACAAACGACCTCATCAGGCGTGACCCAGAACGTTACTTCGCCGGGCCCGCTGGTGTGGGCTAGCGTATTCGCGGCCAGCTCTGCGATAGCGATGACCAAGTCCTCGACTCGGTGCGGCGGCAGGCCTGCCCGGAGTGCCCGGTTAGCGGTAAAATGCCGGACGCTGGTCACGCTGCTCTGGTACCGGAGCACCTCAGCCCCGTCAGGTGGCACGCTCAGCGGCTGACCTGCCCACGGCTCAGGCGGTCTCGAGCGCACCGACTCCTCCACTTCTGGCCTCGGCAGATCGCCGGCAACTGCACCGATGGCTAGGCTACTGTCCAGAACGGATCGTGCTATTCGAAGCCCGGCCGGGTGTCGGCAGCTCCTCGTCCGAGAGGTTGTGCAC
>Ga0335072_10007608_pt1 | contig 15762 bp, 14 predicted proteins | sample Lox_Sample_21_FD_206725 | JGI IMG/M metagenome (GOLD analysis project Ga0335072, IMG submission 206725) | Soil microbial communities from Loxahatchee National Wildlife Refuge, Florida, United States - Lox_Sample_2.1 | ecosystem: Environmental > Terrestrial > Soil > Wetlands | place: USA... | reverse complement strand
CGATACTCAACTCGCGCGGCAGCTTCGCTGCGCCGATGTGGACGCCGATCGTCAACAACGTCGTGGTGATCGCGGTGTTCGGGCTGTACGTCGCTGTGGAAGGCGTGCACAAGAACCCGGTCACCACGAACGGAACCGGCGTGGCGATCCTTGGCATCGGCACGACGCTCGGCATCATCGTCCAGACTGTCGCGCTGGTGCCCGCCTTGCGGCGAGTCGGCTTCCGGTGGCATCCCCGGCTGGACTTCCGCCGCGCCGAGGTGGCCGAGATCGGCCGGATGGGCGGCTGGATGTTCGGCTACGTCGCGGCAACCCAGGTGGCGTACCTGGTAACGACCAGGGTGGCTGGTGACACCATGACTGGCATCAGCGACTACAACTACGCGTGGCTGCTGTTCCAGCTTCCGTACGCCGTCGTCGGGATCTCGGTCATCACCGCGCTGCTGCCACGAATGAGCGCGCACGCGACGATGCGCCGGTTCGGGCTCGTGCGGCAGGACTTCTCGGCCGGCGTCAGGCTCGCGGCGACCATTGTCGTGCCGTGCTCGCTCGTGCTCGCCGTGCTCGGTCCCAAGCTCGGCGAGATCTTCTTTGGGCACGGTGCCTCGAGGGGCGCCGCGGCCAACTACGTCGGCGTGGTGTTCGCCGTCTTCTGCCTGGGTCTAGTGCCCTACATGATCTTCCAGCTGCAGCTCCGGGTGTTCTACTCGGTGCACGACAGCAAGACCCCGGCACTGATCGGCCTGGCCACGATGGTCGTGAACATCGTGGCGAACCTGATCGCGCTCAGCGTGCTGCCCAAGTCGGAACTGGTGGCTGGCCTCGGCGCCGGGTTCGGCGTGGCCAATCTCGTCGGCTTGGTGATCACCTGGCGGATCCTCAGCACCCGGCTGCGCGGGCTCGACGGTTACCGGATCGGCCGGACCCTGGTCCGGATGTACGCCGCTACGCTCCCAGCCGCCCTGCTGGCCATCCTGGTCGGGCTGGTGACCTCGAACGCGTATCTCATCGTCATCATCGGCGGCGGCCTGGCGACAGCCATGTACCTGCTGTTCGCCCGGCTGCTGCGGATCGAGGAGCTCACCGGCCTCAGCCGGGCCATGATGTCGAGGATCGGCCGGTGACGTTTCTCGCGGGTAACGGTTTGCTGCCGGCTCGGGACACACCCGCCCACGAGCGCGGATGCGCCCTAGCATGGAGTGCAGCATCATCGCCTTACTGCAGACCGTTGATCCCTACGGCCCGTGAGGGGAGGCTCGAGGGCTCGGGCGCCTTTGGACTGCGACCATGAGCACGTTCACCTCTGAACCGGGCGTCCGGCTCGGCGGCCGGTACCGGCTAGAAGACCGGCTCGCCGCGGCCGGTGGCTGGTCTGCCTGGAAGGCGATCGACGAGATCCTCGCGCGGCCAGTCAGCGTCATCACATTCGCCTCCGGTTTCCCGCGTCTGGAGCAGGCAGTCACTGCCGCGCGAGCCGCCAGCCGGCTGACTGACACCAGGCTTACCCAGGTGTTCGACGTCGAGGACAGCTGGGAGCACGCTTACATCGTCCTGGAGTGGCCGGTCGGCGACACGCTGACGGATCTAGTAGCTGCCGGTTCGGTGGAGCCGGAGGCAGGGGCTCGCATCGTGGCGGAGACGGCGGCCGCATTGTCTGGCGCGCACGCGGCTGGTCTCGCGCATCTGTGCCTGCGACCGGATACCGTGCGCTGGACACCCGGTGGCGGCGTGAAGGTCACCGGCCTCGGCATCGACGCTGCGCTGTCCGGCGTCACCGCTGACGACCCGGAGCTGGCCGATACCCGCGGCCTGGGCCAGCTGCTGTATACGGCCCTCACGGGCCTGTGGCCGGGCCCGGACTACCCCGAGCTGCCGCCAGCGCCGGAGTCCGACGGTCAGCCGCGACGGCCCCGGCAGGTCCGCGCCGGCGTGCCAACGGCACTCGATGAGGTGGCCGCCCGTGCGCTGGCGCTTCCCGGCCGCGACGGCGAGGCGGCATACACGGCGCCAGCGGAGGTAGCGACCGCGCTGACCGCCGCAATTCCGCCCGTCGCAGTGCCTCCGGCTGCTGTGCGGCGGGACGGGCGCCGAGACGGGGCCTACTGGCTGGCCGAGCAGCGAGGCGACCACCACGGGACACAGACCCGATCGGTGCCCGGCGATAAGCGGACGCAACCGTCTCCGGGCTCCGATGAGCCCTTCAGGCCCGGCCGTCGCGGAGCGGGCCGCGCCATCGCGGTAAGCCTGCTGCTCGCTCTCGTTGTCGCTGGCGCAAGCGCCGCTGCGCTGCACCTGCTGAACAAGCCGCCATCACACAGCTCGTCGACACCGCCGCGCAAGTCCTCCGGCCCGCCGACAAGCTCACCCACGCAGGGTCCGATCATCACGCCGCTGTCGGCGGCTGGCTTCGACGCACTTAACCCTGGCGATCGCGGCGACGAGAACACCAACCAGGCGGAGAACGTGCTGGACGGCAATTCCGCCGGCTGGAGCACACAGTGGTACGGCACCGCCAATTTCGGCAACCTCAAAGCAGGCACCGGCTTCATCCTCTCCCTGCCCAGCGGAGCGAAGGTGAGCTCGCTGACGGTAACCTTTGGCAGCGAGCCGGGCGCGGACGTGTCGATCCTGGAGGGCGATTCCCCGGCCCGGAGCAAGGCGAACCTCCATTCGATGACCCCCGTGGCCAGCGACAGCAACGCCTCTGGCGCGACGAAATTCACGGTTGCGCACCCGGTGACGGCCAAATATCTGGTGATCTGGTTCACCAAGCTGCCTCCGCTGGCCGGCAGTCCAGGCAGGTACGAGGCTCAGATTTTCAGCGTCGTGATTCACGGCACCAGCTGATCTTGGCTGGTCAGGCCGACACTGGCTACCCACGTCAGCCAGACTCCGCTTCGGCAGGCTACTGGCGTGCACGGCCGCGCTCAGAGGTTCACTATCATCAGGATTGGCCTGCGTGGGTCTGGCTCAAGCCGGTTCCCTCCCCCGAGTCGTGGGCCGCGTTATGGTGAGCGCCGTAGCGTCGCTAACCGGCCAGCGCCATGATCAGGACCACTGGCTGCGGCTGTCGGAGCGGACGGCCTGGCGGCGGGGGGGAGGACCGACGGAACACGACCAGGCAGCTAGCCCGCATCCGTTGCCCGGCCCGCGCCAGCCCGCTGACATGCGGAGGTCTCGGCTGCGTGACGATGACCTCCCCACTGATGCCGAGCTGCTTCAGCGCCACGTTGACGGTGACCCGGACGCGTTTGGCCTGCTGTTTCACCGCCACCGAGATCGGCTCTGGGCGGTGGCGATCCGCACCCTCGGCGACCCCGAGGAGGCGGCCGATGCGCTCCAGGACGCGATGATTGCGGCTTTCCGCCGGGCCTCGAGCTTCCGTGGCGACTCGGCCGTGACCACCTGGCTGCACCGGATCGTGGTAAATGCGGCGCTTGACCGGATGCGGCGGCGCGCTGCTCGGCCGACGACGGGCGGCCAGGATGATGAGGCTCTAGATGCCTTGGCTGCGGTCGCCGGGAGCCGACCTCTGTCGGACCCCTCAGGCACCACAGATACCTCAATGGACGTGATGGCGGCCCTCCGTCGGCTGGTTCCTGATCAGCAGGCAGCCCTTGTCCTGGTCGATATGCTCGGCTACTCGATCGCCGACGCCGCCGAGGTTCTTGGCGTGTCGGAGGGCACCGTCAAGAGCCGCGCGGCGCGCGGCCGGGCCCGGCTCGTGCCCCAGCTTGCCCATCTGCGACCGGCAGCGGGGACAGACCAAGAGACCGGGAACCGGACGGGCCGGCCGCGCGTCCAACCTGCGCAGGAGGGGGGTGATGACGCGCTGTGAACCGGCATGCAAGCCTCGAAGAGCTCGCCCGCCTCGCAGCGGACGACCTGAAGCCGCGCAAAGCCGCGAAAATTCGTCATCACCTCGCTGGTTGCGCTCAGTGCACTGAGCTCAACGCTCAGCTCTCCGCTGTCCCGGCCATCCTGACGTCCGTCCAATTCGGCCCGATGCCCGACGACCTGTCGGCCAGAGTCGAGACGGCCCTGGCCGTCGAGGCCCGGCAGCGGCTGGCTAGCGAGCCTGCCACCGAGGCGGGTCGCGGCGGGCTGCCCGCTCGCTCGGCACGACCTGGCCGCCCGCACCGTGGCGTGGACCGGGTCGGCTGGCGCCTGCCGGGCCTCTCTGTCGCGGCTACCAGGGCGCTAGCGACCGCCGGTGCGATCGCGCTGATCGGCGGTGGTGGCTATGAGATTGCTAGCCACTCAGGCATCGGCACCACAACCGCTGCTTCCTCGAGCTCTGGCAATACGTCTGTGCCGGCTGCAGAGGCGTCCCAGGCCGTCGGCGCGCCCGTCAACTACGGACACGGCGCCGAGGCCCGGAGCATAGCGACGATGACCTCGTCCACCGACTTCGAACCGTCCACCCTGGTTAAGCAGGTGATTGCCGCTTGGAATGCGGCACAGTTTGAGAACGTACACGCTGGACCGCCGGTGAATAGTCCGTTGGCGCCATCGGCAGCTACCAGCAGTTCGGGCTTGCGGAACTTTGCCAGCAATCACGGCCTGACTGGCGAGAGCCTGGGCAGCTGCGTCGGACGATTCGCCGAGCCTGGCCGGACTGTGCAGCTGGTGGAAAATGCCCGGTACAGAGGCAAGCCTGCCACGATCATCGTCACATCGGCGCCCGCAAGCCACGCCGCCGAGGTGTGGGTAGTCGGAGAGTCATGCTCGGCCAGCCACATGGATCTGCTGGACCATGTGAAGGTAGCTCACATTTAGGCTTTCTCCTGCCGGGGAATCTCAACGCCCGGGCGGTGGTTATGCCGGTGCACTCAAGAGGGGCAGGCAGAAGTGACCGACGTTCGGGACGTGATCGTCATCGGCTCCGGGCCGGCTGGCTACACGGCAGCGCTGTACACGGCGAGAGCGAGGCTCAGCCCGCTGGTTTTCGAGGGGTCAGTGACATCCGGCGGCGCGCTCATGAACACTACCGACGTCGAGAACTACCCCGGCTTCCCCGACGGGGTGCTCGGGCCCGACCTGATGGATCAGCTACGCAAGCAGGCTGAGCGCTTCGGAGCCGAGCTGCTGGCCGAGGACGTCACAGAGGTAGACCTGCTGGCCGTGCCCAAGGTGGTCAGGGCGGGCGAGGACACCTACCTGGCCAGGTCGGTCATTATCGCGACCGGGTCCGGCTACCGCGAGCTCGGCGTTCCCGGCGAGAAGCGGCTTTCAGGCCACGGCGTGTCCTGGTGCGCGACTTGCGACGGCTTTTTCTTCCGCGAGCAGGACATCGCCGTGATCGGCGGCGGCGACACGGCGATGGAGGAGGCAATCTTCCTGACGAGGTTCGCCCGCAGCGTCACTGTGGTGCACCGCCGTGACACGCTCCGCGCCTCGAAGATCATGCAGGACCGCGCTAAGAGCAACCCGAAGGTTCGCTTTGCCTGGGACAGCGAGGTTGCCGAGGTGCTCGGCGAGGACCGCATCACCGGGTTGCGCCTCCGGAACGTCAAGACCGGCAAGGAGAGCGTGCTCGAGGTCGGCGGCATGTTCGTGGCCATCGGCCATGACCCGCGGAGCGAGCTGTTCAAAGGCCAGCTAGCTACGGACGCGGACGGCTACCTGCTGGTTGAGCAACCTTCGACGCGCACGGCCATTCCCGGTGTCTTCGCGGCAGGCGATGTCGTCGACCGGACGTACCGGCAGGCCGTTACCGCAGCCGGCACCGGCTGCTCCGCCGCCATCGACGCAGAGCGCTGGCTGGCCGAGCACGAAGCCTGAACTACTCAACGACGAGCGGGCCAGCCGCGCCGGCTGTTCCGCAGAGCCATCGGAGACTGCCAGCCAGCACGGCATGGCGGCGCCGCGATTGATGGAAGGAAGTCCTGGAAGTGGGCACAACCAAGGCAGTGACCGACGCGACCTTTGAGGCCGAGGTACTGAATGCCACTAAGCCGGTCATCGTTGACTACTGGGCGGAATGGTGCGGGCCATGCCGTCAGGTCGCCCCAGTCCTGGAGGAGATCGCCAGCGAGCATGGCGAGAAGATCGACGTCGTCAAGCTCAACGTCGATGAGAACCCGGTCGTCACTCAGCGCTACGGCATCATGAACATCCCGACCATGAGCGTCTTCAAGGACGGTCAGGTCGTCAAGGAGATCGTTGGCGCCAAGCCGAAGTCTGCACTGCTCCGCGACCTGGCTGACTTCATCTGATGAAGCTTCCGATGGCGGCCGGATCACAGTTAGTGGTGATCCGGCCGTTTCATGTTTAACCTGGCTTGTACAGACTGGCTTGTACAGAATTAACCGCTGTTATCATCGTCTTTCCAGGACTGGTACAGGGTAATGAAGTCCGCGCGCATTTCCGGGGTCAGGTCGTCTGGCGTGATCTGGCCAGCGAGCGCGATGGTCGTCCGCATCTGAGCCAGATATTCGGTGCAGTGTGGACACCCGGCGAGGTGCCGTTCGAAGCGTCGCCGATCCGCCCGGGACAGCGTCTCCTCCAGATATTCGGTCACCAGTTCCACGGCCTGCTGGCAGACCAGGTCGCGGCGGGCTGATATGCGCAGGCGCATCACGCCCTCCCGAAGTCGGACTCGAGCATCTGCCGGAGGCGGCTTCGGCCGCGGTGCAGCAGCACGCGCTGGTTGGCTTCGGTGATCTCCAGCACGCCGCACACCTCCTCGCTGCTCAGGCCTTCAACGTCGCGCAGCGTTACTACTTCTCGCTGCCGCACCGGCAGGTCCGCCATCGCAGCCCTGATGGCTTTCGCCATCGCCTGCGCGGCAAGACGATCTTCCACCAGATCGGTCCACGGCTGGGGTGGCGCCGCCCAGTTTCCCGCGGCGTCGAAGCGCGATGCGTCGACTGTGGCGGTCAGGTTACCGACAGCTGTCGTCCGGCGTTCCCTTATGCCTGTCGTTCTGGCCCGGTTGATCAGGATGCGGAAGAGCCACGTTCGCACGGAGGACCGCCCCTCGAAACGGCTGATGCCGTTCAGGAACCCAAGCCAGGCCTCTTGCACGACTTCCTCGGCGACGGCCTGGCTGGGCACGTAGCCGGCTGCCAGCCGTATCATCGACGGCCGGTAGCGCTGCACCAGCATCATGAACGCCCGCTCGTCACCGGACCTGAGCCGATCTAGCAGTTGGGCGTCGGGGTCAGGTCGCGCTGCCGGTAGCGCGGAGTGCGTCATCGTCGTCGCCGTGGGAAGCAGCCGCTTCCGCTCATGCCCTTCCTCCGGACTTGCTTCGCACGCGTGTGGATTCAGGCGTGCAGTGCATAGTCCTCACCGGAGGCCGCGCCTTACACCGGAAATCTGCGTCACATAGGAATTCGCCGCAGCCGCGCGCTTGGCTTGGTCAGCAGTCAGGTCATGGTGAGTTAATGTGCAGGGCGGGTCAGGCAAGCCGGAGCGGGCGCTCTGGCGACATCGATCCGAGCAGCCGCTCCAGCGCGACCTCGACGTCCTCGCGCCAGGACAGGGCGGTTTTGAGTTCCAGTCGCAACCGCGGGTAGCGGACGTGCGGACGAACTGTCTTGAAGCCGACGGCCAGCAGGAAATCGACCGGCACTACGCATGACGGCTGCGTCCACTTGTTGTCGCCGAAAGCCTCGATTGCCTTAATGCCTCGCCTGGTGAGGTCCTTGGCCAGTCCCTGGACCAGCATCCGTCCAAGGCCTCCGCCAGCGAATTCCGACATGACGTGGGCGGTCATCAGTAGTACCGCATCGGCACTGACCGGGCTCGTTGGAAAGGCCACGGACCGAGGCGCGTAGCTTGGCGGCGCGTACGTCAAGTACCCGGCCGGCACGCCGTCGACATAGATGATCTTCCCGCAGCTGCCCCACTCGAGCAGCACCGACGATACCCAGGCTTCCTTCTCGAGTGCGGGGTCACCGACTTCGATTGCACGGGCCTGGCTGACCGGGTCGAGCTCCCAGAAAACGCAGCGGCGGCACCTGGGCGGCAGGTCATCGAGATTGTCCAGAGTGATGCTCGCTAGTCGGCGCGACACTGCCACCCCTGCGGTAGATAACCCCATGAGCCGGGCCACTGTGGTGGCCTGCGGCGGATAGCTCCCTCGGCCGTAACAGGCTGTCCGGTTGCCGAAGCTAATAGTACCCACCGTGCCCATCCGGGACCCTCCCGTTTGATCCCTTCTTGGCCATGATTTGTGCCCAGCGCGCCGACTGCGAGTGCCCGGCGCTAGGTTTCACGTGAAACGGCAGTCGTCTTGATCGCGGCGGCAAGGCACTCGACGTCGGCCGGCGAAGTGTCGAAAGCCGTCATCCACCGGACGACGCAGCGCTGGCCAGGGCGCTCAGACCACACCTGGAAGTTCCAGTCTGCAGCGAGCCGACCCGCATGCCCTGAGCTGATCTCGGTGAACACACCGTTGGACTGAACCGGATAGGCCAGCTCGACTCCGGGAAGCCCGGTGACGGCGGCAGCAAGCCGGCCAGCCATCGCGTTAGCATGCCGGGCATTGGCGAGCCATAGATCGTCCTCCAGCAGCGCCGATGCCTGGGCGGCCAGGAAGCGCATCTTTGACGCCAGCTGCATTTGCTGCTTCCGGTGATACTGAGCACCGTTGGCGAGCTCCTCGGACATCACCAGGACGGCTTCGAACCCCAGCGCGCCGTTCTTCGTCCCGCCGAAGCTCAGTATGTCAGCGCAGGCGGCGATGTCGGCCAGCGAGCAGCCCAGATAGGCCGCGGCATTGGCGATCCTCGCTCCATCCAGGTACGTCAGGAGCCCGTTCGCTAGAGCGAACGTGCGGAGCTCGCGCAGTTCATCGAGCGAGTAGCAGGTCCCGAGCTCGGTCACCTGCGCAATCTGAATCACGCGGGGCTGTATCCGGTGCTCGTCGCCCCGGTGAGTCAGCAATCCGGCGATCAGGCTGGGGGTGAGCTTGCCGTCCGCGGTTGGGACAGTCAGCAGTTTGCTGCCAAGCACCCGCTCGGCTGCGCCGCATTCATCAACGTTCAGGTGCGAGCTATCGGCGCAGATGACCCCCTCGTAGGGGCGGATCAGCAGGCTCAGGCCCAGGATGTTGGCCGCGGTGCCGTTGAAGACCAGGTACGCGCTGCGGGCGCCCGAAGCCACGCAGAGCGTGGCAGTCGCGGCCCTGGTGATCTCGTCGTCGCCGTACGCCACCGCGTCGCCGTCGTTCGCGGCCGCCAGCGCCGCGAAGACCGCCGGGTGCACGCCTGCGTGATTATCGCTGCCGAAGCTCTTGCCCGATAGGTTCGCCACGGCACCGAAGCCTAACCACAGCGCACCAAGGGCCGCGGCAACGGCCTCCCCAGCGATTGCCCCGCTCGAGGGATGGGCAGGCCAGTTCCCTGGCACTGACTAGATCCCGCTCTACCTGTCGCTAACTGATGCTGCCCCGGCGCGCGGGCGCCAGCTCCGGTGACATGCTCCGCACGATCCGCTCTAGGTCTTCGAGCGAGGCAAATTCGACCACGATCTTGCCCTTCCGCTGCCCCAGTTCCACCTTGACGCGGGTCTCGAACACATCCGACAGCCGGTCGGCCAGCTCCTTCAGGCCTGGTGCGACCGGTGCCCTGGTACTCGGGACTCGCGAGCCCTTCACCGGGCGGGCGCCAAGCGCCACGATCTCCTCGGTCGCCCGCACAGACAGGCCCTCGGCAACGATCCGGTGCGCGAGCTGCTCCTGAGTGACCGGGTCCTCGACGCCCAGGAGCGCTCGCGCGTGCCCAGCGCTCAGTACCCCGGCGGCCACGCGCTTCTGCACTGCCGGCGGAAGGTTCAGCAGTCTCATCGTGTTCGAGATGTGCGGCCTAGAGCGGCCGACCCGGCGGGCGATCTCCTCGTGAGTGGCCGAGAAATCATCGAGCAGCTGCTGATAGGCAGCTGCCTCCTCCAGCGGATTCAGCTGCTCTCGATGAAGGTTCTCGATTAGGGCTTCCCGGAGCATGTCGTCGTCTGACGTCTCCCGGACGATGGCCGGAACGACATCTACGCCAGCAAGCTCGCAGGCTCGCCAGCGCCGCTCGCCCATGATCAGCTCGTACTGGCCGGGCGCCTTCCGCCGGACGACCACGGGCTGCAGCAGCCCGACTGCTTCAATCGACGCGGCCAGCTCTGCCAGGGCGTCCTGGTCGAATGCTTGCCTCGGCTGTCGCGGATTCGCGGTGATCGCGCCGACGGCGATCTCTTCGAGGTACGCCCCCGAGATGGCGACGTCAGCCTCATCCCCGCGGGCGCCAGTTGCCACCGATCCCTGCCAGCCAGGGCGGGCGACCGAGGCGGGTGGACCGGCGGGGATCAGCGCCCCGAGTCCCTTGCCGAGCCCGCGCTTTGGTTGCGGCATGCTGACACTCCTCGCCGTCCTGGCCGCTGTCTCAATCAAGCGGCGCTCTCCCGGTAGCGATGGTGGCGTGACATCGCCCGCTGAACCATACTGCCAGCATCCGGCCGACCCGCGAGAGAGGGTTTCGGGGGTCCACATCGTGGGTCCCTGTGGGACGGGTTTACGGGAGGGTCGCCCTCGGGAGCGGGTTTCGGGGGTCCACATCGTGGGTCCCTGTGGGACGGGTTTACGGGAGGGTCGCCCTCGGGAGCGGGTTTCGGGGGTCCACGGGGGTGTCCCCCGTGGGTGAGTCAGTCCACAGGCTCCCTGGCGTTCCGGCGGGCAAGCTCCCTGGCAGCCTCCAGGTAAGCCTGAGCGCCGCTCGACCCTGGGTCATAGGTCATCACCGACTGGCCGTAGCTTGGCGCCTCGGAGACCCGAACGCTGCGCGGAATCACCGAACCCAGCACGACAGCCCCGAAGTGATCCCGGACTTCGTCTGCAACCTGCGAGGCAAGTCGGGTCCGGCCGTCATACATCGTCAGCAAGATGGTGGTTACCGACAAAGCCGGGTTCAGGTGACTGCGCACGAGCTCGACAGTACGCAGCAGCTGCTCCAGGCCCTCCAGGGCGTAATACTCGCACTGAATCGGGATCAGCACCTCCGGCGCAGCAACCAGAGCGTTGACCGTGAGCAAGCCCAGCGATGGCGGGCAGTCGATGAAGATGTAGTCCAGGTCCGTCGCGTCGTAGGTGGCCAGCGCACGGGCGAGCCGCGACTCCCGCGCCACCAGCGGAACAAGCTCGATCTCCGCGCCCGCCAGGTCAATCGCAGCCGGGGCACAGTAGAGGTGCGAATAGCCAGCTACGGGCCGCACGACCGAACTCAGCGGCTGCTCTTCGACAAGAACGTCGTAGACAGACGGCACGCCGGAATGGTGGTCGATGTCCAGCGCGGTCGACGCGTTGCCCTGCGGGTCCAGGTCCATGACAAGTACCCGAGATCCATGCATCGCCAGGCTGGCAGCAAGGTTGACGGCCGTCGTCGTCTTTCCGACGCCGCCCTTCTGGTTGGCAATGGTCATCACCCGGCAGGCCGCTGGCCGCGGCCACGCTTCGCCACCCGAGCGTGCCACGATAGCCGCCTGGGCCGCCCTGGCGATCGGGGTGTCAGCCGAAGCCTCCGGTATCGACACCAGGTCCTCACTCTCGCCTGTCCTGCTGCCCGCGCCTGCCGGCATGCCCTCATGGTCTGAACCGCGTGCAGCCCCGGCGCCGGCAACCGTGGTTTCACGTGAAACTGCCGCGAGTGCCTGCCGGACCCGCATGGGAGTTGGCTGTACCGGTCCGCCAACGTCGTCCGCGGACTTTGAGCCTAGGCCACGGGACGCTGCCGCATCGTCGCCATCCGGGTTATCGGCGCCTGACTTTGCCGGCACATCTTCCTCCGCCCGGCCGACACCGGCTCGGTCTGTACCGGAAACGCCGCCAGAGGCTTCAGCCCGTTCCGGCGGCCAGCCGATGCCAACCCGCGCCGCCCGGCGCGCGTACCGGCCAGGAAGACGGCTGCCCGCAGACTCGAAATCGACCTTCCCGGCAAACGGCTGCAACACTGCCTCGGCCGACGGCGGCCGTCCCGCGTTCATCTCGCGGTTCTGCCCGCCCGTTGGGTCGTCGGCCTCCGGCTCGGCTGGCCCCGCAAATGGTTCATCAGGCCAGCCCAGACCCGGCACGGAGCTAGTCATCGCGCAGCCTTCTCCTCATCGAGCCATGCCCGCTGACCACACTCGCCAACGTCGCGCGTCGACCCCCAGTTCCAGCGGCGAGCACCGCTGTCGTCGTCGCGGACCGAGCCGCAGCGGTGGATCCGCTCGCTAGCCGCCGCCTCGCCTACTGTTGGGCCGCGCCTTCCGGTTGCTCGTCGCAACTGGCCCGCGGGCAGACCGGCCGATCGGCGTGGATGAACCCTGTCCGACATGCGCCTCCCGGTAGCGACCACGAGCAGCCGAGCCTCGGCGCTCGGGCGCAGTGAACGCCACCACTGTTGCAGTCGCACGCCCGTCCGCGCTAGCCGCATGAACAATGCGCGCATCGGTGACGCCCAGGCGTGCCAGGACCGGCCTCGCCTTCGCCAGTTCGGCGTCGGCATTCGAGCCCTTGATCGCCAGAACACGCCCACCAGGGCGGGCCAGGCCCAGACAGAGCCCCGCCAGCTTGTCGAGCGGCGCGACTGCGCGGGCGGTTATCACATCGCCAGCCAGCTGCCCGGCCAGGTCCTCCGCTCGCCCGCGGACGACCTCAACGTTCGCGAGCTGCAGATCGGCCACGGTCTGCTGCAGGAACTCAACGCGCCGCGCCATCGGCTCCAGCAGAGTCACAGTCGCACCCGGCAGCAGCATCGCCAGCACGATTCCTGGAAGCCCCGCACCAGAGCCCACGTCTACGAGCGAGCATTTCGCGGGCACGAGCCGTGCCACCGCCCCGGAATTCAACAGGTGCCGGTCCCAGATCCGGTCCATCTCTGCGGGACCCACGACGCCACGCTCTACGCCGATGCTGGTCAACAGCTGGGCATATTTCTCGGCCTTCGGCAGCGAGTCGCCGAACATCTCCGCGGCGGCGTCCCCGGCTGCTGCCACATCAGCCGACCGGTCATCCGACCCCGTAACTGCGCCAGTAACTACATCCGACATTCGAGTACGCCTCCGCGCCCAGTCATGAACCCGGCAGAGCTATCTCCCCTGCCGGGCGTCAGCCGACCGGCAGCACGACCACACGCCGCTCCGGCTCCTCGCCCTCAGACTCAGACCGCAGCCCCGCCGCTGCGACGGCGTCGTGAACAACCTTGCGCTCGAACGGATTCATCGGCCAGAGCCTCTTCGGCTGCCCCGTCCGCCTGACCTCCTCCGCGGCGTCCTGACCAGCCTCAGCAAGCTCAGCCCGCCGCCGCTGACGGTAACCGCCGACGTCAAGCATCATCCTGGTCCGGTTGCCGGTGTGCTGATGCACCGCGAGCCGCGTGAGCTCCTGCAGCGCCTCGAGCACCTCGCCCCGGCGGCCGACAAGCTCGTCCAGTGTCGCGCCGACGACCGAGACGACCGCACGGTCACCCTCCACGTCCATGTCGATGTCGCCATCAAGGTCGGCTACGTCAAGCAGGCCCTCGATGTAATCGGCCGCGATCTCGCCCTCGAGCTCCAGATCAGCCACCGACGCTCGGGGCTGCCGCTGCCCGCTCTCAGCCCCGTCCGGCCCCGCCTCGTCCTCGTCAGCATCTTCCTCGGCGCCGACGTCGAACTCAGCCTCATCCGCTTCGAGGCTGTCATTAAGTTCGACGTCCTCCTCACCGCCGGGGCTCACGGCCTGCGGCGAACCGACCCGGTCATCCTGACCAGCATCATGCGCCACAACGTCCTCCTGCTGGCTCATGCCAGGCTCCTCCTCGATCCCCATCACTGACCGCATCCGTGCGCGCCGTCAGCAAGAGCCCAGCCTGCCAGGCCCGCGATCCCGGATCAGCGCTTGCCTGACCGTTTGCTGCGTGACTGCCGTTGCGTCTGGTGTCTCACGAGCTTAACGTCGGGCAGCTCTGGCTCCGCCTCCGGCTCTGTTCGCCGGTTCGACAGGCGCTTCAGCATGCTTCCTGGCGTCGCCGCGCCGGGGCTACCCTTGCCGTTGGCGCTCGCGCCGTTCGCGGTTGCCCGGCTTGACCCCGCACCGCCCGACTGCGCCTGACCGGCTGGCAGCGCGCGCTTGACCGGCGTGCCCTTCACGGAGGTGCCCTTACTTCCGCTCCCCTTCGCTCCGCCAGCCGTGAGCGACCTCGCGCCAGCGGTACTCGGAACTGCAGCGCCATCGGCCGCAGCCGGCGGGGTGTAGGGATACCGCTGTCCCAGGATCCACTGCTGGCCCAGCGTCCACACGTTTGTCGTCACCCAGTACAGGACGAGGCCGAACGGCCAGTACAGACCCGTCAGCGCGAAGAGCGGCATGATGTAGGTCATGTACTTCTGCGACGACGCCATCGGGTTGTCCGGCGTCGCGGCGGGCATCATCCCGCGCTTCATGCTCTGCCTGATGGTCATGTAGGTAGTCGCCATGCTGACCAGGACCGCAGCCAGGATGACCAGCTTAGAGTGCAGCGGTACGTGCAGGCCGTCGGTGAACAGCACCTTGTCGTAGATGTTGGCGCCCAGGATCTTCGCATGCTGGGCGCTCTGCACCATCGCCAGCGGCAGGTTGTACTTCGGAGCCGTGCCGGGCTTCCAGTCAGCAATCGCGCGCAGCACGCTAAACAGCGAGAAGAACAGCGGCAGCTGAAGCACCATCGGCAAACAGCCCATCAGCGGGTTGACACCCGCCTCCTGGTACAGCTTCATCGTCTCTTGGTTGAGCGTCTGCTTGTCGTTCTTGTACTTCTTGCGCAGCGCTGCCATCTGCGGCTGCAGGGACGACATGGCCCTGGTCGTATGCATCTGCTTGATGAACAGCGGCACCATGACCAGCCGCATCAGAACGACCAGGATCACGATGGAAAGAGCCCAGGTCCATCCGCTGGCCGGGCCGAAGGCGGGCTTCAGCAGATCATAGATATGCGTGAAGACCCAGCCCACTGCCTCGTAGAGGTAGTTCAGTGGATTCACCTGTTAGCTCCCTTGTGCTCTGCTCATGACGGTCGGAGCCCCGACCTGCGAGCTCATAACTTCGGGCCCCGTCCCGGTTGATGCTTGCGCCAGGTCCGACCCGGGAACCGGGTCAATCCCCCCGGCGTGGAACGGATGGCAGCGGCTCAGCCGACGCGCGGCAAGCCATGAGCCCCGCAACGCACCGTGCAGCTGCACGGCCTCAAGCGCATACGCGCTGCACGACGGGTAGTACCTGCATGTCGGTCCGAGTAGTGGGCTGATGAATCGTCGGTAACCGGTCAGCAGCACGACTAGGAGTCGGCTGGCCACAGACAGCTTGCGGGCGTCAGTCCCTGTTCCGCCGCTCACTGACCCATCACCCCACCCTGCCGCCGAAGCAATGCTCCGATTACCAGGCCGAGGTCGGCGGCTAGATCCGCCTGGCAAGCCGTGGCCGCGCGCGGCGCAGCGCGCACTATAAGCAGGCTACCTCCCGGCAGCGACCCCAGGTACCCGCGGACGAGGTGGCGCAGTCGCCGTCGCACGGTGTTGCGCACGACCGCCGACCCCACCGCCCTACTCACCACGAACCCGACGCGGGCAGGCTCATTGCTGCCCGGCCGCACCAGCAGATGACCGGACACCAGCGGCCGCCCGGCCCTGCTACCGCATCGGGTCGCAGTTGCGAAGTCAGAACTACGCCGCATCCGCGCGGACGCCGGAAGCATCGCGCTGCCACCGCCGACCCGAGCGTCAGACGCTGACGCGCTCGCGCCCCTTCCGGCGCCGGGCCGCGAGGATCGCGCGTCC
>Ga0335072_10007607_pt1 | contig 15764 bp, 14 predicted proteins | sample Lox_Sample_21_FD_206725 | JGI IMG/M metagenome (GOLD analysis project Ga0335072, IMG submission 206725) | Soil microbial communities from Loxahatchee National Wildlife Refuge, Florida, United States - Lox_Sample_2.1 | ecosystem: Environmental > Terrestrial > Soil > Wetlands | place: USA... | reverse complement strand
CCCGAACGGGACGAGCGGATGGGTGCTGCGCGTCTCGATCACCGCGAACAGCACGCCCAGCGCGACGATTGCGGCGAACGAGCCGATCGTCCGCGCCGACCCCCAGCCGGCCTGCTGGGCGTCCACCACTGTGTACACCAGCAGCAGGACGGCCGCGGTGATGACCGCTGCGCCGGGCAGGTCGAAACGGTGCCAGGGCAGGCGCTGCCGGCTGCCCGGTTCGCCTCGCGGGATAAGCGTCACGGCACCGAGCAGCACGAGTGCCGCCGCGGGCGCGGACACCAGCAACGTCCACCGCCAGCTGAGCTGCGTGAGCAGGCCGGACAACACTAGGCCGAGCGAGAACCCGCTGGCGCCGAACACCGTGTAGACGCTGAACGCCCGGTTGCGCAGCGGGCCTTCCGGGAACGTCGTGGTCAGCAGCGACATGCTGGCCGGGGCGGTGAAGGCCGCCGCCATGCCCTTGATGATGCGGGCCGCGATCAGCAGGCCTGGGCTTGACACGAGGCCGCCGAGCAGCGACACGACGGCGAACACCGCCACCGCGGTCACGAACACACGGCGGCGGCCCAGCAGGTCGGCGGCACGCCCGCCGAGCAGCAGCAGGCCGCCGTAGCCGAGCGTGTACCCGCTGACGATCCACTGCAGCGACGAGGTGTCCATGTGCAGTGCGCTTCGGATAGAAGGCAGCGCGATTCCGACCATCGACACGTCGAGGCCGTCGAGCAGCAGCGCGCCGCCGAGAACGATGAGGATTCCCCAGAGCTGGGGCGTCCAGGTGGTTTCTGATGAGGTGGCCAGCGGCTCCCGCTGGCTTTGGGGAGGAGCCATGTCGCCGACTATATGCATGTACGTGCAATGTGTGCAAGTGCAATTAATGTACTTGCAAGTATCGGGCAGACCAAGTAAGATGCGCGCATGGCAATGAGCGCAGCCGCACGGACCCGGCTGGAGCCGTCGTCAGGCGGCGCGGGGGAGTCCGGGCTCCGAGATCACGACGAGGCGGTGAAGGCCGCATGGCACACGCTCATCTCCGCTAAGGTCGCGTCCTGGAACGCACTGGAACGCGAACTCGGCGAGTCGCACGGACTCGGCGTGAGCGACTTCGAGGTGCTCGATCACCTGGCCAGCAAGCCCGATGGCTGCCGGTCCCAGAGCCTGGCCGACGCGGTGCACCTTAGCCAGAGCGCGCTATCCCGGCTCGCCGACCGGCTCGAAAGGCACGGCCTGGTGGAGCGGAGCAATTGCGTGGACGACCGGCGGGGAATCAATCTCGTCCTCACGCCCGCGGGGCGAGAGAAGCACGGCCAGGCGCTGCGCACGTACTGCGCGGTGCTGGCCAGCACGCTGCCACCCGAACTTATCGCGCGCTTCGAATAATGCGTTGCCTGGCCGGGCCTGGCGGGTTACTTTCGGCGGGTCGCCGCAGACCGCGGTGTCGTTAGCGGGAAAGGAGGCGCGATGTCCGTATATCTTCAGGCGCCTCCGGAGACTGGCCGATAGCAGTCCCGGTCGTGCCTCTGCTCAGCAGAGGAATGACATGACTTCAGAATCAGCTTCACAGTCGATCTCGGACGGCCGGGCAGACGACATCCCGCCCTGCTGGGACGAGCGCACGATCCTTACGACGTTCTTGGACTACGCCCGCGGCACCGTGCACGCCAAGTGCGCGGGTCTGTCGGACTCGGACGCCCGCCGGGCGCTGTTGCCTGGCTCGCCGCTGATGACGATATCCGGGCTGGTCAGCCACCTGCGCTGGGTCGAGAGCTCGTGGATCGAGGCCAAGCTGCTCGGCGGCGCGATAGACGCACCGTGGACCGATGACGATCCCGATCGCGAGTTCCGGATCGCGGTCGAGGTGCCGCTCGCTCAGTTGCTGGCTGAGTACCGGGCTGCCTGCGCCCGGCACCGCGACTTGGTGGCGTCCTTGTCCCTGGACACTCCATCCCGAGGCGCCCTGGGGTGGCGGACCGAGCCGGTCACGCTGCGCTGGATCCTGTTCCACCTGACCGAGGAGACTGCCCGGCACAACGGCCACATCGACATCCTCCGAGAACTCGCCGACGGCACTCGTGGAATATGAGCGCACTACACCGGCCGGTCTGGAGGAGCGGCCTCCATGGCGCTGGCGAGCTGGCTGCGGGAGGTGGTCCCAGCTTCGCCAGCCGCTGAAGCTATTTCTTCGTCGCGTCGACGATCGTGGTCACCATGCCGGTCTCGACGTCATAGACATGGCCGGAGACCTGGACCTCAGGCGAGATCTGGTCGTCCCACAGGACTCGCTCGACGTCGGTACGAACTGTGCGGGCGGGATCCAGGACGGCCGTTTCAACGAGGGTTCTCTCATCGACGCCAACGCGCTGGGCGAAGCCGTGCCTGAGTTCGTCGTCGGCGAGCAGGGTCGATCCGCAGTCGGTGTGGTGAATGACGGCGACCTCGAAATAGGGACCCGTGGGTGCCTTCGTCTGCACGAGGTAGCTGATATAGGCGATATCCCGAAGCACAGCTGGGGTTACCCGGCCCCCGATGTTCCGTTCCACTACCGCTTCCCCGAGCCTGACGCCGAGGAACTCCGCCGGATCGACGCGGCAGTCGATGCACGTAACTAGGTACAGGTTCAGGCGAGGGAGGAACGGGATTGGCATATTGCGGCGCGCGTCGGTGCGCGCGAACGCTTCGTTGCGGTCGAGAAGCTGCGCAAGGTTGGACATGACTCGCGGATCCTCCAGCAAATAGCGTGCGATGCGGTGCCTGGCGGCAATGCTGCCGGCCGTCGTGAGGATCTTGCCTTCTAAATCGCCGGCTCACACATCCCGCACACTGGCCTGAAACTGAGTGGTGCCGCCGGGCTGGTCGTGAGAGGGTCGCCGCATTGCGACAAACCGGGCGAGACCAGCCCAGAATGCGGGCGAGCGCGAGATGCTGGCTGGAGCATCACCGGCAGAGGCGTTCAGCGCCTTCGAACAGGAGTGTGCTGGATCGCGGCAAATTCTCACGCAAGCCACGCGCGCCATAACGGCCACGCGGACCTACTCCGCGAGCGCGTCGACGGCAGCACGGGTTGCTACTGAGCGGCAGCGGCGGGGCAAGTTCTGCCCGCCCCGCCGCTGGCCGTTAATCGCGTTCTGCTGCCAGGTGCCCGGCCAGGAACTCCACGGCCTTGGGAACGGCGTCGAGTCGGTTTGCGCGCTTCGCCAGCCCGTGACCTTCGTCGTCGTAGACGAGCAGATGGCAGTCACGGCCGCGGCTGGTAAGGGCCGCGTAGATCTGCTCGGCTTCACTCAGCGGTACCCGCGGATCGTTGGCACCGTGGATGAGGAACAGCGGCGCCCGGATGTCCTGCACCCGCGTGAGCGGCGACACTGACAGGAGGAACTCGCGATCGTCGGCGAGCGTCCCGTACTCGCGCTCGCGGTAAGCCCGGCGATAGGCCGAGGTGTTCTCGAGGAATGTGACGAACGAGGCGATGCCGACGATGTCGACACCGGCTGCCCACAGGTCGGGCTGAAACGCGAGCCCGGCGAGCACCATGTAGCCGCCGTACGAGCCGCCCCACAGAGCCGTCCTGTCCTGATCGACTCCCAGCTTCGGCAGGTAGGCGTGCAACGCTGCCAAGTCCGCAACCGAGTCCAGCCGGCGATGCTTGTCGTCCGCTGAATACCAGCTCTTGCCATAACCCGCCGAGCCGCGAACGTTGGGTACCAGCACGGTGTGACCGGCAGCGGCCAGCGCCTGCACGTAGGTGTTGAAGTTCTGCCGGGCCTGACCTTCAGGCCCGCCGTGTACGACGATGACCGCGGACCCGGCCAGAACCGGGTCGCCGTCGGCGGCGCCTCGGTACACCAGGCACGGCACGAACTGGCCGCCGGCTGCCGGTACCCGATGCTGCTCCGGCGCCGCGGCGGGCTGGCCGAGAGCCCGAGCCGAGTGCGTCAGCTGTCGCACCCTGGCGTCACGGCTGTCGAGACCGGTGGCTAGCAGCACGTCGCCGGGCAGTTCGGTCCCGCTCACCGAGAACACCACGGCGGCCGAGTCTGCCGCCCAGCGAGGCGCTGGCAGCCGGGCGTCGGCGATGCACCCCGCCGATGGCAGCGCTACCTCGGACAGTTTCACGCCCGTCGCCGCGTCGTGCAGAGCTAGCGTCGAAGCGCCATCGTCGTTGCGCTCGACAAGCAGGACCGAGCCGTCGGGCGCTAGCCAGCCGGTTAGGTCCGCGTCGTCATCGGTGACCAGCCATGTGACGCTGCCGTCCTCGACGTGGTACCTGGCGATCCCGAGGAACTCCCGGTCGTTGTTCGAGGTGAAATACAGGCCCCAGGCATCGGGCGTCCAGGCGAGCGACTCGTTTCTGGCCGGCGCATCGGCTGGGGTGACTTCCGTCATCCGCTCCTGGCCGGCGGGCACAGTCAGGTCGACGATCACTACGTGCTCGGCCGAAGCTGTGACGGGCGAGGCGACAGTCAGCGCTAGCCACCTGCCGTCGGGCGAGATCGCGGCATCGCCGAACATGGCATCGGCGAGGACCAGCTGCCGTTCCGCTCCGTCCGCTAGCCGCCGGATGACCGGGTCGAAGGCAACCCCGTTCCGGCGGTTGGTGAAGTAGCAAATCTGGTCGGCTTGCACGTCAGCCAGCACGTGCATAAACCGCGGGTCACGGACAAGCGGCTCGAGGTCTTCCATGCGCGCCGGCTGCCCCGACGGCCGCGGCAGGCGAAGCACCGAGAGCTGGTGCAACTCGTTCCCGCCATCATCGTGCGACACGATCACGGCCCGCTGTCCGGGCAGGTAGCGGCCTGCGCAAGCGCCGGGCAGCGCGGTGAGCGGAGTCGTCGTGCCATCCGGCTCGACCTCGATGAGCTGAGTCGAACCGGTGTCGTCGCTGCCGGCCAGCACGCGGCCGTCAAGGTCGAGGTCGAATGCCTGATAGAGACGAACGTCAAGGATCGAGTTCAGGTTAGGTCCCATACCGGCAGATTTGCACATCTCATGCCATGTTTGCCAACTGCCGGCGCGATACGCGCTCGTGAGGCGCCGTCACCGGGCCAACGTACGGTAATGACCGAACGAGGTCGGTGACATGCTCGACAACGCGGAAGGCGAAGGAGGCTGATGTCTGGTCCTGAGGACCCGGCTGCCACCGGGCCGGGCGGCCGGGCCGGATCACCGGCCGCCAGGAGCAACCCGGACCTTCCGAGGTAAGTACGCCGCACGCAGCCAGCATCGGCTGAGCCGGTCAGCGGCGAGGTTTGACTAACGCTCGCTGCTGAAAGCGGAATCGAAAGCAGCCGCCGGCGGCTCGAAGTCGAACTTCCGCAGGTGCGTGATCGCCTCGGCGGCACCGCGCAGCCGGTCCATGCCGGCGTCCTCCCACTCGACTGAGATGGGGCCGTCGTAACCAATCGAGTTCAGCATCCGGAAGATATCCTCCCAGGCGATGTCGCCCCTGCCGGTGGAGACGAAGTCCCAGCCACGTCGCGGGTCGCCCCAGGGCAGATGCGATCCCAGCCGCCCGTTGCGGCCGTCGAGGCGCTTGCGAGCCTCCTTGCAGTCCACGTGGTAAATGCGGTCCGTGTAGGCGGCGAGAAACGCGACGGGGTCGAGGTCCTGCCAGACGAAATGGCTCGGGTCGAAGTTCAGCCCGAACGCGGGCCGGCGGTCCACCGCGTCGAGTGCGCGCTGCGTGGTCCAGAAGTCGTAGGCGATCTCGCTGGGGTGCACCTCGTGCGCGAACCGGACACCTTCGGCGTCGAAGACGTCCAGGATCGGGTTCCACCGGTCGGCGAAGTCGGCATAACCCGCGTCGATCATGGACTCGGGTACCGGCGGGAACATCGCAACCGTGTGCCAGATTGACGAGCCGGTGAACCCGACCACGGTGGTTACCCCGAAGGCGGCAGCCGCGCGCGCGGTGTCGCACATCTCCGCGGCCGCCCGTTGTCGTACGCCCTCCGGCTCGCCGTCGCCCCAGAGGCGGGCCGGCAGGATGCCCCGGTGGCGCTCGTCGATCGGGTGGTCGCAGACCGCCTGGCCGACCAGGTGGTTGGAGATGGCCCAGCAGCGCAAGCCGTACTTCTCCAGCAGCGCGTGCCGCCCGGCGAGGTAGCCGTCCTCGGTGATCGCGCGGTCCACCTCGAAATGGTCACCCCAGCAGGCAAGCTCAAGGCCGTCATAGCCCCAGCTGCTGGCCAGCTCGCAGATCTTCGTCAGCGGCAGGTCGGCCCACTGGCCGGTGAACAAGGTAAACGGTCGGGACATGAAGTCTCCTGAGTGAAGTCAGTTACCGGATGACGGCACGGTGATCCACCTGTTGTCGGTGGCCGCGCTCTCCTGCACAGCCGCCAGCACGCGCTGGACCCGCAGGCCGTCGGCGAAGGACGGCTGCGGGTTGGCACCCTCGGCGATCGCCGTCACCAGGTCGGCGATCTCGTGACTGAATGTGACATCCCAGCCGAGCACGTGACCAGGCGGCCACCATCCGGACAGGTACGGATGGCCTGGCTCGGTGACCAGGATCCGGGTGAACCCTGCGGTCAGGGTGTTTCCGGCATGATCGTGGAACTCCAGCTCATTGAGCCGTTCGAGGTCGAACGCCACGCTGCCCAGCGAGCCATTGAGCTCAATGCGCAGCGCGTTCTTGCGGCCCGCCGCGAACCGTGACACCTCGAACGATCCCAGCGTGACGCCCGCGCCCAGGCGCGCGCTGAACACTGCCGCGTCATCGACGGTTACCGTGCCGGTCTCCGGCTGGTCAGCTGCGCTGCCCGGTACCGGACGCTGCCCGACGAACGTGGTCAGGCTGCCCGAGACGGCGGTGATTGGCTCACCAGTCAGGTACTGCGCCAGATCGATGATGTGAGCGCCGAGGTCACCGAGCGCGCCTGAGCCCGCCCGCGCGCGTTGCAACCGCCACGTCAGCGGGAACGACGAATCTGTGAGCCAGTCTTGCAGGTACGTTGCGCGGACATGCCGGATCTCGCCCAGCCGCCCGTCGGCTACCAGGCTGCGCGCCAGAGCCAGGGCAGGCACGCGGCGGTAGTTGAACCCGACCATCGAGCGGACGCCCCTGGTCGCAGCGCGCTCTGCCGCAGCCGTCATGGCTTCGGCCTCCGTCGGCGTGTTCGCCAGCGGCTTCTCGCACAGGACGTGCTTGCCGGCGTCGAGCGCTGCGATGGCGATCTCCGCGTGCAGGTCACCGGGCGTGCAGATGTCCACCAGCTGAATGTCGGGGCGGGCGATGAGCTTACGCCAGTCTGTCTCGGCGGATGCCCAGCCCTGCCGGTCCGCCGCGGCCCTGACGGCGGCCGCGTCCCGGCCGCAGAGCGCGACCATGGCCGGCGTGAGCGGCAGGTCGAACATGTGCGGCGCCGTCCGCCAGGCATGGGCGTGCGCGGCACCCATGAACGCGTATCCGACGACGCCGATGCCGAGCGACGGGCGAGGAGAGCCGCTGGTCATGCTGGCTCCTGCAGGTCAGGCGAGCGTGCAGGCATGCGGATCCCAGTCTGCGCGCAGCGGGGCGGGCATGGTGAAACTCGTCAGCACTGGCTCGAACGCGCCGGCCACGGCTGACCGGTTGATAGCCTCCAGGATTTCTAGCACATGCAGCGCGATCTCGCCGCTCGCCCGGTGCGGCTCGCCACTGCGCAGGCCACGCGCCAGGTCCAGCACGCCGAGTCCGCGCCCGTCGGCAGGGCCTGAGGCAGGCAACGACGTCCAGTCGCTGGCGCCGAGATCGTGGATCCGGACGTCGCCGTCGAACCGGTTGGGGTCGGGCATGGCCAGCGTGGCCTTCGTCCCGGAGATCTCCACGAAGCCGTGCCGGGGCAGTGGCGAGTCGAAACTCAGCACGATGGTTGCGGCCTGGCCGCCTTCGTACTCGACGAGCGCCGACACGTGGGTGGGAACCTCGACCTGGAACTCGGTGCCCGCCCGCGGTCCGCGCCCGATCACACGGGTGGACTTCGCGCGGCGGCTCACCGCGGCCACGCGAGTCGCCGGGCCGAATGCCGTGGCCAGCGCGGTCAGGTAGTAAGGCCCCATGTCGAACAACGGCCCGGCGCCAGGCTGGAAGAGGAACTCCGGATCGGGGTGCCAGAGCTCCGGTCCGGGACCTTGCAGCAGGGCCAGCCCGGTCTGCGGCGGTCCGATGGCGCCGGAGTCGATGAGCCTGCGGACGGTCTGCAGGCCTGCCCCGAGTACCGTGTCCGGCGCGCAGCCGATGCGCACGCCTGCGGCTGAGGCGGCCGTCAGCATCTCGCGTGCCGACGCCGAGTCGAGCGCGAGCGGCTTCTCCACCCAGACGCTCTTGCCCGTGGCGATCGCCGCGCTGCTGACGGCGGCGTGCGCAGCCGGCACAGTGAGGTTGACGACTATCTCGACGTCCGGGTCGGCCATTGCCTCGGCGACGGTTCCCGCGCCAGGGACGTTGAAGGCCGCCGCCTGGGCCTTCGCTCGCTCGATGTCGAGGTCCGCGCAGAACAGCACGCGCAAGTCAGGGAACGATGTCAGGTTGCGCAGGTACGCGGTACTGATAGTGCCGCAGCCCACGACGGCGACGCCGACCGGCCCGCCGGCCGGACCTGCCGCGCTCATCGCGCGACGCTGCCGCGGACCGGCGTTGCCAGGCCGTTGCCGGCCAGCCACTGCAGGCTCTGCTCGACGGCCGTGAGCATGTCGGTCGCGCACCGGTCCAGCTCGACGATGTGCCATTCCGCGGACGGCGCGGCCGCCAGGATCTCGGCGACGGGCATCCGGCCTGCTCCGACGGCGGTCATCGGATCTTGCTTGGTGACCGGGCCGTCTTTGACGTGCAGGTAGCGGACCCGGTCGCCGAGCCGGCCGAGCAGCGCGGGCACGTCCTGGCCGCCGACCGCCGCCCAGTAGGTGTCAACTTCCAGCAGCACGTCGTCGGCTAGCGAGCCGGCCAGCACTTCTAGCGCCGGCCGCCCGGCCACGATGGAAGACAGCTCGAAGTCGTGGTTGTGATAGCCGAAGCGCAACCCGGCGTCGGCAGCGCGGACCGCCATCTCGTTCAGCTCGCTGGCCACGCCAGCGACGGAATCTGCCGTGGCAAACCTGGCCGGCGGAAGGTGCGGCACGATCACAGTGCTCGCGCCGAGCGTCGTCGCCGCGGCCAGCACCTCGGTTGCGTGCTCAGCAGACGGCATTGCGTGCACGCTGCAGACCGAGAGCCCGGCCACGTCGAGGTCCGCGCGCAGGCCGTCGGTGTCCGACAGGATGTCGAAGGCCTCAACTGCGCCGTACCCGGCAGCGGCGATCCGCTCGAGCACGCCCCTGCGGTCGGCCGGAAGCTGCTCGCGGACGGAGTACAGCTGCAGTGCTAGGGGGTTGCTGGTCGGCACGTCTCCTCGATTCCGTGACAGGACACTGGGTAGCTCTGGTTGCCTTTCGAAAAATATTCGAACGGTCTTACGCTAGATTGGTCGGCAGGCCGGGTCAACAGCCTTGTTCACCTGTGCTTGGTGAGCTTTGGCACTGGCAGCTTTTCGAAAAGGGGGCATCACGGTGACCGGGTCGCGCACGGCTACCCTGTCTGCGATAGCGGTCGAGGCAGGCGTCTCAGTGTCCGCGGTATCCAAGGTGCTGAACGGCGGCACGGACGTTGCCGCGGACACACGCGCGCGGATCGCCCGGCTGCTTCGCCAGCATGGCTACCAGGTGGCGTCGCAAACTGGATTCGCCGTCGCCGACCTGCTGATCGGCTGCCTGGACAGTCCGTGGGCGGAAGAGCTGATCCGCGGCGCGGTCGAGGCGGCCGCAGACGCCGAGGTCAGCGTCATCGTGACGACCGTGACTTCGCCGGAAGAGTTCGGGCGCTGGCTTGGCCGCGCGTCGCGCCGGGGAACGGGCGGTGCCCTGTGCGTGCTGCGGCTGCCCGGCAGCCAGGAGCTGCAACGGCTGGCGGCGGCACGGATCCCGCTGGTCGTCATCGATCCGCCGGAGGAGCCGGGCGCAGCCATCCGGTCGGTCGGTACCACGAACTGGCAGGGCGGCATGCAAGCGACCCGTCACCTGATCGAGCTCGGGCACCGGCAGATAGGCGTGATCGGCCAGGAGACCATCTGGTCGGGCCGCGCGAGGCTGGCCGGATACCGCGCAGCCATGCTGGAAGCCGGGCTAGGTGTCGACGAGAGCATGGTGTGCCGCGACGACCTCACGGCCCTTGGCGGACGGACGCAGGCCCGGCAGCTGCTGGCACTGCGGAATGCCCCGACGGCGATCGTCGCGGGGAACGACGCCCAGGCGTTCGGCGTGCTTCAGGCGCTTGCCGAGCGGGGTCTGCGTGCCCCGGATGATGTGAGTGTGATCGGATTCGATGATGTTCCCGTCGCGTCATGGGCCACGCCGGCCCTGACCACGATCCGCCAGCCGCTGGCCGCGATGGCGGCTGCGGCGTTCGGGATGCTGAGCGGCGACGTGCCCGCGGTGGCGCGGGAGCCGCACCACCTTGAGTTGGCTACTTCCCTCGTGGTCAGGGACAGCGCGGCACCGCCGCGGCGCTGAATCTGGCTGGCGCCGGCCGGCACCCGGCACCCGGGTCAGCCAGGCACACGTGAGACGGCAAGATCACAGGATGTCCATGATTCTTGTCGTGTGCAACCTACGTTGGCTATCGTCTGTCAGATGGTGGCTCTAACTCAGCGGCGCGCCATGCCGATCGCCGCTCTTGCATCCATTGCTTGCATCGGGCTCGCCGTTACTGGCTGCGGCAGCTCCTCTCCTGGCTCCACGACATCCTCCTCGAAGCACAGCGGCAACGTCGACGTGCTCTCCGCTGGGTCGCTGGACACCCTCATGACCAAGACGGTCGGGCCGGCGTTCCACAAAGCGACCGGCTACACCCTGGTCGACACCTCGGGCGGGTCAGGAACCCTCGCCGCCGACATCAAGAACAAGGTGGATGTCGCCGACGTCTTCGTTAGCGCCTCGCCGACAGTGACTGAGAGCCTTGAGGGCGCCAGTAACGGAGACTGGGTGTCGTGGTACGCGGACTTTGCCGCGTCGCCGGAGGTCCTCGGGTACTACCCGAAGAGCAAGTTCGCCAAGGACCTGCAGACCATGCCCTGGTATAAGGTCATCACCATGCCTGGGTTCCGGCTCGGGCGGACCAACCCGTCCCAGGATCCCGGCGGCGTGCTGGCCGCCGAGGCCCTCGAGGAGACAGCGACGGCGCAGCATCTCCCGGCGCTGAAGACGCTCGCAACGGAGACGTCGGACGAGTACGTCGAGGACACTGAAGAAGCCGACATCCAGAGCGGGCAGCTTGACGCTTCGTTCATGTACGAGGCCGATGCCATCTCCCAGGACAGCCCCTTCGTGAAACTCACCGGTGTCAATCTCGCCGGCGACTACACGATCACGATCGTCAGCAAGGCCCCCCACACGGCTGCGGCCGAGGCCTTTATCAAGTTCCTGCTCGGCCCCGTTGGTCAGCGCGAAATGACGGCCGACAAGTTCGTCGTCGTCTCGCCGGCTAAGGTGCACGGGTCTGGCGTCCCGAGCGGGCTCAAGACCCTCCTCAAGTCGTGACCGCTGGCAGGGCGCCGCGCCCGGTCCGCTGGCTCGGCGCCCTGCTGGTGCTCTACCTGGCATATCCCGTCGGGGCGTTCGTCGTTCGCGTCATCGGCGGGCACGACGAGGGCTGGAACGTCCCTGGGCTCTGGTCAGCCCTAGTCGTGTCGGTAGAGGGCGCCACCATCTCGGTACTGATCGGGGTGGTGGCCGGGATCCCGCTGGCCTACGTCCTGGCTCACCGACGAGGGTGGCTGTCCGCCGCGGCGAGTGTGCTCGTCCAGCTCCCGCTGGCCGTGCCGCCTCTGATTAGCGGCATCATGCTGATCTACATTGTCGGCCCGTACTCCTTCCTCGGCCAGCTATCGGGGGAGCGGCTCACTCAGACGATGTACGGGGTCGTCATCGCCCAGTCGTTCGTCTCCGCGCCGTTCCTCGTGGTGGTGGCCCGCAGCGCGTTCCGTGCTGTCGACCCGTCGCTAGGAGATGTCGCCGCCACGCTCGGTCACGCTCCGCTGGCTCGGTTCCTCCGCGTCGATGTGCCCGCCGCGGCCGACGGTCTCCGTGCCGGGCTGATCCTCATGTGGCTGCGGGCCTTCGGGGAGTACGGCACGACCGTGGTCCTCGCCTACCACCCGTACAGCCTCCCGGTCTACGTCGACAACCTGTTCTCCTCTGCGCCACTGTCGCAGGCCGAAGCCCCGACGGTCGTCGCCTTCGGCGTCGCGGCGCTCGCGATCGCCGTCGGCCGCGCCCGGCTCCCGGCCCGCGCGCGGCACCGCGCGATCCCGCCCCCGCTCGCTCCGGTGCCGTCGCCGGCGGAGCCAGTGGGCTTCAACATCGACACCACCGTCGGGACGTTTCGCCTGCGGGTGGCGCACCCCGAAAACAGCCACCGGCTAGCGGTTGTCGGACCGTCAGGCTCGGGTAAGTCGGTCACGCTGCGGGTCATCGCCGGGCTGCTCGGGCCAGGCGCTGGCACTGTGACTTTCGGCGGTGTCGATGTGAGCCGCACCGCACCCGAGCAGCGCCGGCTCGGCTACGTCCCCCAGGGCTTCGGCCTGCTCCCAGGACGGACGGTCTGGCAGCAGGCGGTTTTCGGCGTCCACGCGAATCCGGCCCGGGCGGCTTGGTGGCTTGAGACACTGCACCTCGACGGCCTCCTCGACCGTCTGCCGGAACAGCTCTCGGGCGGGCAGCGCCAGCGCGTTAGCCTAGCCAGGGCACTCGCTGGTGATCCTCAGGTGGTCTTGCTTGACGAGCCGTTTTCGGCCCTCGACGCTCCGGTAAGGGCTGAGCTACGCCGGGAGCTGCGCCGCCTGCAGCGCGACGTCAACCTCTCCACGGTCCTCGTCACCCACGATCCTGAAGAGGCAGCGATGCTGGCCGACGAGATCGTTGTCGTCAGCAACGGGCAGGTACTCCAGTCCGGAAGCTGCCGCGATGTGTACCAGCGTCCCGCTTCGGCCGAGATCGGTCGTCTGCTCGGCATCGACAACCTCTTCGAGGGCGTGGCCGGTGCCGACGGCGTGCTCGTGGCAGCTGAGGACCGCGCCGTGAGCGTCCCGGGTGGAGTCCCGCTCGGTCTCGCCACGGGTCTGCCGACCGGCGCTCGGTTGCTATGGCAGGTTCCGGCTGAAGCGCTCCGGGTCCGTTCGGGACCGTCGCCATCAGGTGCCAACGGGTCGGCCGTGGACTTCGGTCTGGGCCGGGTGGCCGATGTCATCGATCTCGGCCGCACCGTCGAGGTAGTGGTGGCACTGTCCTCCGGCCTCGAGCTCCGGGCCCGGAGCCTGGAGTTGCCCGAGCTCAGCGTCGGTGCCGCCTGCCGGGTAGAGACTGACAAGCAGGCTGTGTCGGTATGGTCGGAACCGGGGGTCGCTGAAACTCCAGGAGTGCGAGATGATCCGGGGGCTGTCATTGCCTAGCACCGAGCTGGCCGGGCTCACGGTCAGCAGCCTGGCGGCCGATGGCCGACCGGGCTGGCGAGTGTACGATCGCGCCGCGCCATGACAAGCCAGCGAGAGGGCTCGGGTCAGCCAGGAGCTTCGGATCAGCACCGAGGCACCGGTCTGCCGGACCGGCACGGTGCGGCAGGCCCGCCGGGTGCCACTGACGAGGGCGGCCGCGCACAGCAGCCAGGAACCGGAGCAGCCGGTACCCGGCTGCGATCGGCCCGCCAGGCCAGGGGTCTCTCCCAGTATCAGCTGGCACGGATGGCAGGGGTTTCGCGACAGGCGGTCTCGGCGGTCGAGGCCGGGCTGTCCGATCCGTCGCTACGGGTCGCGCTGACGCTTGCCCGTGCGCTCGGCCTGACGGTGGAAGAGTTGTTCGGGCCGGCCATGCCGGAGGCGGCCGTGCCAGTGCGCTCGATCGCACCAGTCGGCGGCGAGGGCAGCCGGGTGTCGCTCGCCCCGGTGGGAGATGCCTTCGTCGCGATGCCCCTGTCGGGCGCCACGGTAACCAGAGGGGGCTTCACGCCGGCTGGCGGCAGGGTCAGCGGTCCGGAGGAGGTTATCCCGCTGGAGCCGCACCGGCCCACGCTGCTGGTGGCCGGATGTGATCCAGCCTTGCCATTGCTGGAACTGCCGCTGAGCCTGCTCGATCCGCCAGTGAAGTTTCTGTGGTGGCCCTGCGCGAGCCAGGAGGCGCTCCACCTGGCGGCGGCCGGTCTCGTGCACGCCGCGGGAGCGCACCTGCGCGGCCGGTCGGGTGACTACAACACCGCCGCGGCCAGAGAACTCCTGCGCGACGGCGCCGACGTGATCGGCTTCTGCTCTTGGCGCGAGGGGCTGGTACTCCGGCCCGAGCATGCGGCCAAGGTGCATGATGTCGGCGGAGTCGTGTCCGCTAGCTTGCGCCTGGTGAACCGGCAGCCAGGCGCCGAGGCTAGGCGTGTGCTCGACCGCGAGTTGGCCAGGCTCGGCATCAGCGGACCCGGCCTGGCCGGATACGACACGACGGCAACCGGCCACCTGGAGGTCGCGGCGGCGGTCGCGGCCGGGCTGGCCGATGCGGGCGTGGCTAGTGAACCGGCCGCCATTGCCTACGGCCTCTCCTTCGTGCCGCTCACTGCGGAGCGATTCGACCTGGTGATACCGCTCGGCATGACGGGCACGCGCGAGGTGCAGGGCCTCCTCCGGGTACTGTCATCCTCCTGGCTGCTCGGCCAGCTGGCCAGCCTGCCTGGCTACGACGTGGCTCAGTGCGGCGAGCGGATCGCTTCTCTCACACCAGCCTGACCCGGCGGCTTATCACGGTCTAGCAGATTCACATTGCGAGAAGCCGCCGAGGGCGCGCTGGGTGCCGTCAGCGGCCAGTCCACGAGCTGATCTCCATGCCGTCCTCGACCGGGAACGCGACGCTGACGTAGCCGCTGGCCGGGTTGCGAATGAAGTCAAGATATGGCGCCATCCCGGCGTGGGCGATGTCGTCGGCGGCGATTAGCGCGCCGGGCGCGAGCTTCGGCTCTAGCAGCCGCAGGACAGGCAGGCACAGGTCCTTCCAGCCGTCGAGCAGGACCAGTCCGACCGGTCCGGCCACGTCGGTCAGCGTCTGCAGCGCATCGCCTTCCAGGATCGTGACAGGCTTCGCGACGCCCGCGTCCTCGAGGTTCGCCTGCGCTGCCGCGACCTTCTTGGCGCTTAGCTCGGTGGTATAGACGCGACCGGTGCCATTGTCGGCTACGGCCGCGGCCAGGTAGATCGTCGAGATCCCGAACGAGGTGCCGAATTCGACCACAGTCTGCGGCCGGATCGCGCGCGCCAGCGCGTAGAGCAGCCTGCCGGCGTCGGCTGAGATGGGGATGTAGATGTCCTGAAAAGCATCGGCATGCGCGGCCGCCGGCGCGTCGTGCCAGGACGTGAGGCCGTCCGGCGGCGGCGGCAGCGGGACGGGCACCCGCCCCGACTCCTGGTCGTCGGCAGCTGCGTGGAGGCGGCGGAGGACCGCGTCGGTCTGTCTTGTCATCAGGGAATGCGCCATGTGGCCAGACTAGACGCAACGTTGCGTCTGGTCAATAACCAGGTATCCTTCCCGCTATGACCGCGCGCGCGACCAGCGAGCCACGCCACCACGGCAACCGGCACGGCCGCAGCGAGGCAGCCCGGATCGCCGTCCTCGAAGCGGCCGACGACCTGCTGGTCGAGCGGGGCTTCGCCGGGGTCACGATCGAAGGCATCGCGGCGCGCGCCGGCGTGGCCAAGCAGACGATCTACCGCTGGTGGGACTCC
>Ga0335072_10007606_pt1 | contig 15765 bp, 12 predicted proteins | sample Lox_Sample_21_FD_206725 | JGI IMG/M metagenome (GOLD analysis project Ga0335072, IMG submission 206725) | Soil microbial communities from Loxahatchee National Wildlife Refuge, Florida, United States - Lox_Sample_2.1 | ecosystem: Environmental > Terrestrial > Soil > Wetlands | place: USA... | reverse complement strand
ACCCGATCTGCTCCGCGATCGAGTCCAGGTCGAACGGCTGGTTGTACTTCGCCGCCGTATAGGCATAACGCGCGTTGTCGACCGGGTTCTTGTAGGGCACCAGCACCGTTTCGGGCACATTCAGGCCGAGCCGCATCATTGCGCAGTACGCCGCGTGCTTCTCCATCGACTGGAAGGTGAACGGGCTGTTCAGCAGGTAGACGCTGTCCATCATGGCGACCTTCTTGAGCCACTCGCGCGGCACGTAATACCAGTACGCGAGCCTGTCGATGACCAGGCTGTACCGTGGCTTGGCCCGCAGCCAGAACGGCTCGATGGTGATGCGCTCGCAACTGAACTCGTGCCGGGTTCCGCCGGGGCCGGTCACCGGCCCGAGCCGCCGCATGATCTCCTCGAACGCCCGTGGCCAGTCCTCTTCAGTGCCGAGCAGCAGCCCGATCAGGTCCCGTGCCGTCGGTGCGGTCATCGGGTGCTCCCCTCGTCGTCGCGCAATGTCGTCAGGCGCGCCTCGATGCTGTCCGACCGGAGCTCGGCTGCGGGCTTGCTCATCGGGTCGCCAGCCTCACCAGCTCCGTCAGGCACGGGTCGAGCGCGTCCCGCCAGGCCGTGTAGTTGTGCACGTCAGCCACCTCATGCAGGCTCGCGGGATACCCGGCTGATCGCAGCAGCGCCGCCACGAGGCGGTTGTTCGCCGCGTTCTCCTCGATCTCGCCGCAGGTCATCGCCACGGGAACGGGCACGTCCGGCACGCAGCCAGCCTGCAAGGTCGCGGTGAACGCGGTAATCCGGCGGTAGTAACGGAACCGCCGCTCCTGGCTGTCCAGGGTGGGCACGAAGAAGCTGCCAGACTGCAGGAACAGCCCGTCAGTGAAGCCGGGATGCCGGCAGTGCGCGTGCAGCATCGCGAGCGCGCCGAGGCTGGTGTCCATGCCGATCCTGACTGTGCTGGCGACTGTCTGGGTCACCATCGGGATCACCCGGTCAGCGAGCACGCGGGCATAGCGGGAGTTAGCCGAGTACCAGTTGTTTCGCTCCGCCGGGCTGAGCAGCGCGGCCCTTAGTCTCGGCAGCCAGCCGCCCGCAACGCCCGCACCGAGGTACTGGGTCAGCCCTGCAAGCGCGTCGTACTCTGGACCGTCGTGCACGACCAGCAGCGGCAGCGGCTCGTCGTCGCTTGAACCGGCCGGCGACCAGACCCGCACCGCGATTGCGCAGTTCTGTGTCGCGGACTCCGGCGCGGGCGCGGGTACCTCGAAGGCAGTGGCAGTGCCCGGATCAGCCGCGGCACGGAGCCAGCCAGGCTCGGCGTAACCAGCGAACTCGAGCACGCTCTTCGGCCCGCATGCCCCGCCCGCCTGACGCGGATTGGCCGGGTCTGTGACTACCTTGCTGCCGCCAGCCGGATACCTCAACTCAAGCAGATACTCCAGCCGGTCTACCGGCGGGCGGTCAAGCCGCAACTCCCAGTGCTCCCCCGCGCGGCGGAAGTCCAGCCGATCCGCCGGTATACCGATGTCCTGCTGCAACCGCACGCCCGCGAGCATGTGGTCTGGGTCGGCCACCCGGAACGCCATCGTGGTGTCGTCTGCGAATGCGCCGTCCACCGCAGCTGGCTCGCCAGGCACGCTCGGCAATCCTCACCCTCCGCGCAGTTCCGCCTTCCGCACATGGTGCCTGCTGGTGCCCGTGCTGACAATGCCGTGCTGACAATGCCGTGCTGACAATGCCGTCCTAACGATGCCGTGCTGGCAATGCCTGCGCGCGACGCACTGCGAATGCTCCGGGCTCAGTTATCTCGCCTGCCCGGTCCATTCCGGCGGTCAGCGGCGCGGCCTATACAGAAGTGACATACGTGGCGAGAATGTCGCTATGCGGCGCAGGGCTGCACTTGGGGGTGGCGAACCATGGCGGGTGCCGGAAGTCGCGGGGACACACGGAGCCGACGCAGTGTGTTCCGCCGCCCGCAACTGCTCACCAGTCCCGCCACGCGGCGTGCAACCAGGGGCGGCGTCGACGAGCCCGCCAAATGGCGCTCCCGGCGGCTCCTCCGCCTGGTAACGGTACTGACCGCCATGGCGGTGCTCGTCTTCGTGCTCTGGCTCGCATGGGTCGGCTACTTGTTTATCGTCCGGGGCGGCCCGTCCGGGCTGGCGCTCGATCCTGACCGCAGGTGCTCATCGCTCGGCTTTTCCTGCGGGATCATCACGAACATCCTGGCATCCGGAGTGCTGGTAGCGCTGGCAACGTCGTTCGTGCTCTGGCGGCTGTTCGGGCTGCAGCGGCGCTACCGGATCAGGGCGCTGATCGAGTCTCGCGAACTTGTGCCGACGGCAGGCGCGATCATCGACAAGATTGTCGGGCGAGATGACTTGTGCAAGGCAGTCATGGCGGACCTGCACGATCGCGGCACCCGGCCGCACATCATCGCCGGGGGCGTGGGCACCGGCAAGACGGCAGTCCTGGTCAGGCTGACCGAATTACTGGCCGAAAAGCACGCCATTCCGGTGCCGATCCGGTTGCGGGACGCGACGCCCGACTTTGACTTCGAAACGCTAGCCCGCGACCGTTTCCTGAACGAAGTGAATCCCGGCCTTATCTCGTTTGCCGAGGGCGAGACGATCTGGCGGCGCCTGCTCAAGGACGGCAAGATCATCGTCCTGGCTGATGGCCTCGAGGAGGCACTCGGTGCTGAGCCGGAACGGGACAACATCATCCGGGCCGCGATTCGCAAGGCGCATCAGCAGCATCTGCCGCTCGTCATCGCCTCCCGGCCGCACGACCCGCTTCGCGCTACTGACGCGGCAATCCTCACGCTCGAGCCGCTGAGCTACGAGGCCGCGCTGGCCTATATCGGCAGCAACGGAACCAGCGAAGACGAGCGCAGGCTCGCCTGGATCGTCGAGACGGCCGAAGTCGTCGAGGCGCCTATCTACCTCCAGATCACCCGTGAGCTGAAGGTCCAGGGACTGCTTGAGCCCACCTCTGCCGGGCAGTACGGCGTGGTGGACACTCGCGGCGTCGACCGCTCCAAGCTGCGGCTGAACTTGCTCGAAACCTGGGAGCGCGCCGTCATCGCCGGCCACCTGCGGGAGGAAGTTCCGCTCAACCGCGCCGAGCGGCAAGCCGCGATCGAGCACATGTCCGCACTCGCGTGCGTCGGCCTGAAGCTCGACCAGCTTGAGGTGGAGTTCGACGCTCACCGGGACAAGGCGCTGCTGGCCGAGGTCAGGCGACGGCTGGCAACGATTGACCAGCAGGGCGGGCAGGCGCCCGGCGTGTACAACGTCGACGTCCGGCTCGCGGCAGCCTGGGCGGCCCAGCTCGATCTGGTGGAACTGCGCGGGAACAGCGTCAGGTTCCCGCACAGCCTGATGCAGGCTTACCTTGGTTCGCGGCTGCTCGACACCGCGCTAGCGGATCCTGATTACCTCAAGCAGGCCATCAAACGGCCGAAGCCAGGCCGCGAGTTCCTTATCGCCCTGGTGCTGCGCTCTCGTGGTAGCCAGCGCACCGGACCCGGCTGCGTCCGGCCGCTGCGAGTTGCCCTGGCCAAACGTGACGACACCAAGGTCCTGGATGTCTACGCCGCCGTGCTGGAAATCGACTGCGTTGCCGAGGCGCCGCAGCACGCCAGCATCGCCTCGGAACTGCGGGACCAGTGGCCGCGGATCCACGCGCAGGATCCGAGGACCCTTGAGGAAGGCAAGAGCGCCGTCGTCCGGCGCCTCGGCGAGGCCGTGCGGACTATCGACGAGCGGTGGCACCGCGGTGAGGACTGCCTGGCCGAGCCTGCGTACTCGCAGCTGTACGCGATCGCCTGGAGCGAAAGGTCGTATCCCGTTCAGCTGGCCGCGACCCAGGAAATCGGCAGCGCTAGTGGTGCCTACGCGGCCCTGCGGTGGCAGCTAGAGGCGCCGTGCCAGACCTGCCGGGCCGAGCGAGCGGCCCGCTGGCCGGGCGGTCCGGACGAAAGAGCCGACACTCCCGACCCGGACCGGGACTCTTCGCGGGCCGCGACGGTGAGCGCATGGCTGGCTCCGATGCTGGTCGGTGTCACTGGCGGCAGCTCAGCTGCGGACAAGGACCTTGCTAAGCAAGCCCAGGCGGACCTGGCGCAATGGCTCCGGCACGTCGGCCCGGATGACCGCCGGCCCGATGAGGCGGAGCTGCCGATATCCCTCGAGATCGCCCTTGCCCAGGGTTTCAAGTACGCGGCCAACCGTCGGCCGGCCCATCCGGACACGTTGCGCGAGGCGCGCATGTACCTTGCGGAGCAGGCCCTGGAGATGCTCAAGGGCGCCCGTTACTGGTTCTCCCAGCTGACTTTGTTTCACGCCCTCTGCCTGCTTAATCTCTCTGACGGCTCGCGCCCGGCAGACAGCCGGGCCGCTGATGACCGGCCCAGTAACGGCCGACACAGGGCCAAGCCAGAGGCGATCGTCCAGCACTGGCTCGACATAGCGGGCCGGGATCATCGTCTTCGCGTGCCAGGCTCGGCGCAGGCGCTGCACCCGTTCGTCCGGGAAACCGCGCAGCTCGTCGTGCAGGCGCTGAAGACTGGGCGCCCGCAGCGGTATTGCTGGATCGACGAGAGCGGCGTAGTAGGGCAGGTGGGGTCGCGAAACCTTAGTCAGGGAACGCCGCACGGCAGGCATCACCTGTGGATCCCGCCGTCCGCCGGATGGACCGCGCTTGACGGGCGCGCGCAGCAGCTTGTGGCTGATGTCCTGCTTCTGCTGAATCTCGCCGACCGCGGAGATCACCCGGCCGAGCGCGAGCGGCGGCTCAAACGCTCCAACCGGAACGACCTGCCCCCGTGCATTACTCACTATCGCGACGCGCTCGAGCCTGGCCGCACCGTCGGCACTGCTTTCTCCGCGGTCCCCGGCGTCAGCTGCGTCGACGGGTGCGTCTTCGAGCTGTGCCCCTATCCCCCCAAGGGCACGCAGCCCCGGGTGGAGATGAGTGAAGCGTTCTGCCGCCGCCAGCAGACCATCATCACGCGCCCGCGGGACCCTCGCACCGGCCGCGCGCCGTGGCAGCAGATGCGGCCGCGGCAGCTCAAGCAGTTCTGGGAAGAGATGGCCGGTCGCGCACGAGGGCCGCGGCCGCGATCCGCCGCCACCGACCGGAGCGGTCTTTCCTGACGGTGCCCAGGAAGCCGACAGAGCCCGCAGGCCCACGTGCCGGCGGGCGGGACGTGTTCTGCAGGCTTGGCAAACGTCGCCCGGCGGCTGAGGCCCGTCGGCCCGAGGCGCGTTGAGCGACCGGCTTATCTGAGCCACGTTTACGCCCGCTGCACCTCCGGCCCGCCGACGCCGACTGCTGTCAGCCGAACTGCTGCTCCAGTCTGGCCGCCACTTCGCGGTATCGGGCCACCGGAATGAGATGCACGCCTGCGAACGCGCCCGAGTCCCTGATCTGCAGCACGAGGTCACAGGCCGCCTCGACGCCTGCCAGCCGGTCAGTGCGGGCCCGGCGTGCCAGCCCGGCCGGGATCGCAATGTCCGGCACAGCGGCAGCGAGCCGCTGGGCATGCGATTCGCTGGCCAGCACGATCACCCCCGCGTAGACGGGAATGTCCACCGGGTTGGCGTCCCGCCACCGTAGCAACGCGTCGAGGGAGAAGCTGACCTGCACGAACAGGAAGTCGGCCGAGCGCTTCCAGGCGGGCAGCGGACCTAGCGCAGCCGCGGCGCCAACCCTGAACGGCTGCACCGTGGCGAACGCGGCATCGGCCGGAAGCCGCCGCACTTCCTCCATCATCGCCCGCACGGTCAGCTCGCCGGTCCGGCTGCCGGAGCTGGGCTTGTCGCCGTACACGAACAGGAACTGGTCCACGTGGTACGACGCTGCGGTCAGCAGGTCGCGCCGGAACCCGAGCAGGTTCCTGTCGCGCGAGTTCAGGCAGGCGATGCTGCGGCCTCCCATGGCCTCTACTTCGTGGGCCACGGCAACGCTGGAGACGGTGGCCCGGCCCAGGTGATTGTCCGGGATCAGGAAGGTATCGGCGACCTTGCTCAGCGTGCCGATCTGGTGACGGACATGCATGAGGTCCGGCCGGGTCGGCGGCTCGATCTCGCAGACAACCTGAAACGCTCGACTAGCCATTCCCTCAACCTAGAGCCAGGGTCCAGCCCCGCGCCACTAGCCCGCGCCCGGTAGCGCGTTAGCGCGGCGCGTCGCCCATCCGGTACTCGTGCGTGCGCTCGTCGAGCTGGCGCTTAAGTTCATCGTCCAGCGCGTACTCGACGGCCGCCAGGCTCGCGTCGAGCTGGCCGGGGCTGCTCGCGCCGATGATGGGCGCTGTAATCGCCTTGTTGGCGAGTACCCAGGCCACCGACAGGGTCACCAGGCTCACGTCGGCCTGCTGCGCCAGCCGGCTGAGCGCCTCGACCGTGTCGAACTCGCGCTCATGCCAGTACCGGTCCTGGTACATCGCTCCGGCGGTGCCGAGGGTGAACCGTCCGGCAGGTTCCGACGCTCTGGTGTGCTTCCCGGACAGCAGGCCGCCCGCGATCGGGTTGTAGGGGATGACGCCAATGCCGTCCTGCTCGCAGTACGGCAGCATCTCCCGCTCGATCTGGCGGAACAGCAGGTTGTAGCGCGGCTGCACACAGTCCAGCCGGGCCAGCTGGAGCGTCTCGGTCCGGCCAACCGCCCGGACCAGCTGGTAAGTCAGGAAATTGGAGCACCCCAGGTACCTGACCTTGCCCTGGCGGACCAGGTCATCGAGCGCTCCGAGCGTCTCGTCGATCGGCGTCTGGTAGTCGTAACCGTGCAGCTGGTACAGGTCGATGTAATCGGTCCCCAGGCGGCGTAGCGACGCCTCGACCGCCGACAGGATGTGCTTGCGCGAGTTGCCAGCGTCAAACGGTGCGGGTCCGGTCGGCACGAAGCACTTGGTGGCGACGATGAATCTGTCACGCTTGCCGTGCAGCCAGCGGCCGAGGATCTCCTCGGTGACTCCCCTCGTGCTGAGGTCGCCGCCGAGCGGATAGGCATCTGAGGTGTCAAGGAAGTCGATGCCTCCGTCCGCGGCACGGTCCAGAATCGCGACCGAAGTCTGCTCATCGCACTGCAGTCCGAAGGTCATGGTGCCAAGACACAGTTTCGAGACCTGCAGGCCGGTCCGGCCAAGGCGGCGATGTTCCATAGCAGAACGCTACCGGGCCAGCCGCGGAGCACCGCTCGCGGCGTCGCCCCGCCCGCGCATCCGTGAGCGACCTGCGCGCTGACGGCCCTGTGCGCTGACGGCCCTGTGCGCCGTTACCCTTTCCTGGGCGCGTGTCGTTCTTGCCGCCGCTCACGCTATATGGAACTTTGTGGCCCATGATTGTTGCCTCGAGTATTACGCACCCTCATGGCCCAGCTTCAGCCGCCTGGTCAAGTACCCACTGGTTTGTCATCGGCATGCTCCTCGGGTTCCTGGTCGCCCTGGTCGGGCCTGGCATCGTGAAAGGGGTGGTGATCACCTGTGACCTGATAGCGCTGGGCTGGTCATCACTCATCCTCGGCTACGCCGACAGCGCGCGGGGCCGGTGGGTGCTTGTCGCGACGGCATTCCTTCTTATCGGAATGTTCTGGGGTGTCCTACGGGGCCTGCGGCACCTAGGCGACGCCGAGTACGCCGCCAGGGTACGCAACATCCGGAATATCGGCCGCTGGATCTAAGCGGGTGGCAACGGCCAGCCAGGACTGCGCAAGATGCTCCTAATTCCACGAAGGGAAAGGGCGCTGGCATGAAGAGAGTCGTCACTGGTTTCGACGAGCGCGGCCCGGCGGTTATCTTCCGGGGCGAGCCGCCGACCGTCATCCATGCCGGGCGGTACACCACGACCGAGCTGTGGGTTTCCGGTGCAGGGCCGCTGTCGGCCGGCGTTACCGATACCTCCGCGGCAGAGTGGGCGCTCGAGCCGCCTGCGGGCGGAGCATGCTTCCGGATCGTGGAGATCGCGCCTGATCAGGCTGGCCCATCCGAGGCTGGTACCGACGCGCACGCGGAGTTCCAGGCGGCGCACGCTACTGACACGCTCGATTACGTGACGATCCTGCGCGGCGAGGTGACGCTGGTCGTCGGCGACACCGAAGTGGCGCTGCGGCCCGGCGACTCGGTGGTGCAGCAGCCTGGCGTGCCGCATGACTGGCAGAACCGCTCCAGCGACACCGCGGTAATGGTCGGTGTCCTGCTCAGCGCGCGCTGAGCAGCGTCGCCGAGCGCCGGCGGCAGGATGCGCTCCGGGTAGTTAACCGCTGCTTGTCCTCGGCATCGATCGCATCCTCAGACCAGGCACCTTGTGCAGTAGTCCGCGCGCGACCAGCATTAGCTGATCCCGTCGGCCGGGCTGGTTGTAGATGACGAAGTCGTCGAACCGGTGGACGCCCTGCTTCCCCGCCACGGAACGGGCTGCCGCGCGAACCTCCCTGAGCTGCGCGACGGTCATCTCCAGCGCCCGCTCGTCTGGCTGGTACCTCGCTCCGAGCGGGTAATCGCGGCCCGGCTGCCTGGTCATCTCGATGTGGCAGCCCAGCACGTAGGTGACGACACGGCTGTCGGCAAGGGCGACCATCCGGTCGAGGCTGGCGATGAACTGAGGGAAGTCGAACGCGTACAGCCGGCCCGGGATCACGGTGTCGCCGGTGAGCAGGAAGCCGGTCCACCGGTCGTAACTGGTGATGGCAGCTCGATGGTGACCGGGGCTGCCCGTGATGTCCAGGATGCGCCCGCCCAGGTCGAACGTCACGATCTGGTCGGGCCAGGCGGTGATTCCGAAGTACTGCTGCACGGCGTCGAGTTCGCGGCTGACCACGGTTGTCGCTGGCCGGTCCGCGAACTGCGCGTCACCCGCGACGTGGTCACTGTGGCCGTGCGTGTGCGCGACGACGAGTTGGTAGGTGTCGCGCGGATGCTGGGCCAGCCATCCGGCGATGAGTTGGTCGACCGTGGCTCGCAGCGGGAACTTCGCAGGATCCGCCGTGGCGCCGGTATCCAGTAGCAGCGCGCGGTCGTTGCCGAACAGCAGGTAGAGGAACGGAGCCTCATAGTTGACCGACTTGCTCTGACGCAAGATGACCGTGTGCTCATCGTAGTGATGAACCTGGATCGGCGGGTCGCTGTTGCGCCGCCCCGCGGGCGCACCGTGGATCCAGCTGACGTCCATCCGGCCCGCCGTGGGAGCGCCGGTCACGAAATCGATGCGACCGTCAGCCATCGGTGCTTCCTCGCTTGTCTGCTGAGCCGGGTTCTGGCAACGGTGTCGCGGCCATGAAGTACCGGACATGACGCTGTCCGGGTTGGAGCTGAGAACGGTCAACCGCGGCTGACGCGACGCGGGGCGCGAGGAGAGCTATCCACTGCTCCTTGACAGCGGCCGCCTCCTCCGGAGAGAGGACGGCCATCCCCGTCACGATGCCAGCCCTATGCTGCCATTTGGGATCCGTGCTGTCCCGCCGCTGGGAGTACTCCAAGATCGCCTGCACTTCGCGGTCTACGACGAGCTTCTCGATCGCCTGCCGGACCGCCACGTCACCACCTGTCCCGATCCGGACCGACAGCCGTGGGTTGGTGATCCGCCACTGCCGGTCACGCCTATCGCCGCCCGGCCCGGCGTCCTGCACGAACCGTAGCGTCAGCTTCCTGTGCCAAGCCCGCAGAGCATATCCCGGCCGCCGACGCCCAATGGCGCAGGCCGGGCTGCTGCTAAGCGAGTTCGCTGAGTCGCGCTGCGAGTGGCTCGACTGCGGCGGCAGTGTGCGGCGGGCGCATGGTCACGATGCCGAGTTGCGCACCCGCCTCGCCGAGTGCGGCCGCCGTATCAGCTGTCTGTGCAGGATCGCCGGTGTACTGCACGTGGGTGGACAGCAGGATCTCCGCAGGGTCGCGGCCGATGTCGGCGCAGTGCTGGTACAGCACATCCCGGGCGTGGCTGAACTGCTCGGGAGTGCCGCCAACGAAGTTCCAGTGCTGGGCGAAGCGGGCCGTCGTGCGCAGTGTGCGTTTCTCGCCGCTGCCGCCGATGCAGATTGGCGGGTGCGGCTGCTGCACCGGCTTCGGATTGCACCGGGCGTCCGTGAGCTGGTAGTAACGGCCCTTGAACGTGGTGGTCTCTTGCTGCGACAGCAGGCCGGTCAGCACCTCGCACGCTTCCTCGAACCTGTCGCTGCGCTCTTTCGGTGAGCCGAGCTCGATGCCGTACGCGCCCGACTCCTCGACGTTCCAGCCAGCGCCAATGCCAAGTTCCACCCGGCCGCCGGAAATGATGTCGAGTGTGGCCACCATGTTGGCCAGAACGGCCGGATGACGGTAGTGGATGCCGGTGACCAGTGTCCCCAAGCGCAGCCGGCGAGTCGCCTGCGCCAGTGCGGTCAGAGTGGTCCAGCCTTCCAGGCAGGGGCCTGCTGAGTCGCTGTAAATAGGATAGAAGTGGTCGAACGTCCAGCCGGACTCAAACAGGTCGATGTCGTCGGCAGCGCGCCACACGTCGAGCATGGCGGCCCAGGTCGTGTGCTGCGGGGCGGTTTTGATAGCGAAGCGCATATCGGAGAATTTAGTAGGCGCGTTATCCGGGGACTACATGAGGGAGTGCAGATGGCGGACACGGTGGCGATCGTCGGTGGCCGGGTGGTGCCGATCAGCGGAGCGCCGCTCGACAGCGGAACTGTCCTGGTGGCCGACGGGAAGATCACTGCCGTTGGGCCTGACCTGCGCATTCCCGATGACGCTACGGTGATCGATGCGGCCGGCCGCTGGGTGCTGCCGGGCTTCATCGAGGCGCACGGGCATGTCGGAGTGCACGAGGAGGCGGAGGGCTGGGCCGGGTCAGACAGTAACGAGCTGACCGAGCCAGTGACCGCGCACGTGCGCGCTCTGGACGCGATCAACCCGGCGGACCTTGGCTTCCGCGATGCTGTGTCCGGCGGTGTGCTGGCAGTCAACGTCAACCCCGGCTCGGGTAACCCGATCGGCGGCCAGACGGCGGCCCTGAAATGCTGGGGCCGGACCGTCGACCAGATGCTGCTCAAGGCACCGGCCGGGATGAAGTCCGCGCTCGGCGAGAACCCCAAGCGCGTGTACGGGGAACGGAAGCAGTCGCCATCCACCCGCCTGGGCACCGCAGCGGTGATCCGGGGCGCACTCGTCGACGCGGCCAACTACCTGGCGAAGCTCGACGCCGAGCAGCGCAAGACCGAGGACGAGCGCAAGCACGTCGACCGGGACCTGAAGCTCGAGGCGCTCGGCCGCGTGCTGCGCAGGGAGATCCCGTGGCGGCAGCACTGCCACCGTGCCGACGACATCGCCACGGCGCTGCGACTGGCCGAGGAGTTCGGCTATAACCTGGTCATCGACCACGGTACTGAGGCGCACTTGCTCGCCGACATCCTGGCCGCCAAGGACATCCCGGTCATCATCGGTCCGTTGTTCACCAGCCGGTCCAAGGTCGAACTGCGGAACCGCTCCCTTGACAACCCGGGCAAGCTAGCGGCCGCCGGCGTGACCATCGCGATCACCACCGACCACCCCGTGGTGCCGATCAACTTCCTGGCCCATCAGGCCGCGCTCTCGGTCAAGCACGGCCTCGACCGCGAGACCGCACTTCGCGCGCTAACCATCAACCCGGCGCGCATCATCGGCATCGACGACCGCCTCGGGTCCATCGAGCCGGGCAAGGACGCCGACCTGGTGATCTGGTCCGGTGACCCGCTGGACGTGCTCAGCCGGGTCACCCTGGCGCTGATGAACGGCGAGGAGATCTACCGCTTCTCCGGCGGCGAGGCTACCTTCGCTGAACAGTGATGGCTGGAACTCCGCCCCGGGACAGACTGCCCAGCTGAGGATGGCGAGCATGACTCAGGAACGGCCCGGCTCCGCCCCGGTGACCAGCGCCGACGCAAGAGCCGGTTTCGCCACCGCCTTCGGCCGGGAGGCCCAGTGCGTGTTCGCTGCACCCGGGCGCGTCAATCTCATGGGTGAGTTCACCGACGTCAGCGAGGGCTGGGTGCTGCCGTTCGCGCTGAGCATGACAGTTCAGGCGGCGGCAGCAGGGCGCGACGACAACACAGTGGTCGCCTCGACAGGGCTGTCAGGGGTCGGCTCCGACCCGCGAGTCACGGCCGAGGTCACGGATCTGAGCCCGGCCACCGCAGCGGGCTGGTCGCGCTATGTGCTCGGGGTGATCTGGGCATTTCGCAGCGTCGGCTATCCCGTCGACCGCGGGCTCGAGATCCACGTTGAGAGTGACGTCCCGACCGGTGCAGGGCTGTCGTCCTCGGCTGCACTTGAATGCTCGGTCGCGCTGGCGGTCGACGAGCTTTTCGGACTCGGGTGTTCTCGCGAGGAACTGGCCGCGCTGGCGCGCCGCGCCGAGAATGACTTCGCCGGCGTGCCGTGCGGAATCATGGACCAGACCGCGTCCCTTTTCGGGATCGCTGGCCATGCCCTGCTCATCGACACGCGCAGCCTGCAGATCTGCCCGGTGCGATGTGACCTGTCCAGGGCGGGGCTTGATCTGCTGGTGATCGACACCGGCGTGCACCACGAACTGGGCAGCAGCGGCTACGCCGACCGGCGGGCGGCCTGCGAGCGCGCCGCGGCACAACTCCGCGTGCCGTCGCTTCGCGACGTCGCGAACCCGGCGTACGTCGAGCGAATCGAGGACGTGGTCATCCGCAGGCGGGCGCGTCACATCGTCACGGACAACGCACGGGTACACGCGGCCGCCCGCCACCTGGAGGCGGGTAGCGTGCGCGACATCGGCCCGCTGCTGACTGAGGCGCACCGGTCACTCCGGGACGACTTCGAGGTCTCCTGCGCCGAGCTAGACGCCGCCGTGGACGCCGCGATCGGCGCAGGCGCCCTCGGTGCCCGCATGGTCGGCGGCGGCTTCGGCGGCAGTGCTATCGCGCTCGTTGATGCGGACCAGGCCGGCGCCGTGGCGGACGCGGTCGCTCACGCCTTCGCCGCCCGCGGCTTCGGTGCGCCGAGGATCTTCCCGGCGACGCCATCGGCAGGCGCGCACCGCATAGCCTGAGCGCTCCAGACCATGATCACGAAGACTTTTGCGTCGCCTGGCACGGAAGAATCTTCGTGATCATGGTCTCGGCGGCGGGACGACCACGGCGCCCTTCGCCGTGACGGCCACAACGGGTTCGTCCAGTGCAGCCGCCGACGACGGCCCCCGCTCCGGCTGCGCCCGGCACACCACCCGTGCCTCGAATGAGATATCCCGGCTGCGCGTGCCGACCCTGGTCACCGTCGCCGACACCTCGAGCACGTCGCCGGCGATCACCGGCGCCCGGAACTGCACGTCCGAGTACGACGCGAACAATCCCTCGTCGCCGTCGGTCCGGATGCACGCCTCGGTCGCGACATCACCGAACAGGCCGAGGACGTACGCGCCGTCCACTAGGTTGCCGCCGTAGTGCGCATGGCTGTACGGCACGTACCGACGGTGCGTCACGGTCAGCCCGAGCCGCTGGTCGCCGGTCACGCGCTGGCACCCACTTCCGCTTCCGCGCCGCGGCCGGCATCCGGGACGAGCGCATAGGCGAGATAGCTCGCCACTTCACCCGGCGTCGTGCCCTTGCCGAAGATCTTGTCGACGCCCAGCTCGGGCGCGATCGACGGATCGAACCGCGGCCCGCCGACGACGAGCAGCGGCCAGCCACGGGCTCCCGGATCCGGCGCGGCCGCGCGGAACGCCGCCGACATTTCCCTGGCGTTGCTGATGTGCGCGTCGCGCTGCGTGACGACCTGGCTGACCAGCACCGCGTCCGCGCCCTCCGCCGCCGACCTGGCGACCAGGTCCGGCACCGCCACTTGCGAGCCCAGGTTGACCACCCGGATTTCCCGGTAGTACTCCAGGCCCTTCTCGCCGGAGTGCCCCTTCACGTTCAGGATCGCGTCGATGCCCACCGTGTGCGCGTCAGTGCCAATGCACGCGCCCACGACCACCAGCTTGCGGCCGAGGCCGGTGCGGATGCGCAGGTTCACCTCCGCCGAGCTCAGCAGCGGGAACTCGCGCTCGGTCACCGTCACCTGCGACAGGTCGACCAGGTGCGACACCCGCCCGTACACGATGAAGAACGTGTAGTCCGGGCCCATGCCCTTGGCGTGCACCACCATCGCGGGCTCAAGCCCCATCTTGCCGGCCAGTTGCATAGCCGCGCCCTCGGCCCGCGCCTTCTCGGCCGACGTACCGTACGGGACCGGCAGCGTGAACGACACCTGGATCCGCCCGTCGCCGGTGGTGTCGCCGTACGGCCGCACAATCTCTGGCCCGGGGGGACGACCCCCCGGAGCCCCCCGAAGCTCCGTCATCTTGCCGCTCCCGCCGCTACCGGGGAGTTCCGCGGGTCAGGTCCGCCCGCAGGTGCACGTTCCCCGCTCTCAAGGATTTCTGACGCCGGGTTGAAGTAGCCACTGGCCCGGCTGATCACGCCGTCCAGCCCCCGGCCCCCGTCCGCCGGGCGCTTGGTGATGCCGAAGGTGCCGTCCGCGATCGCGGTAAGCAGTCCCTCGTCGGTGATGCGCCGCAGCAGCGCGACCGACTCGCCGAGCACCTGCCTGGCGCGTTGCTCGATGAACCCGCCCGGCGCCGGGACAAAGCTCTCCCCGAGGCGTCCGGCCGCGCCGCGGACGTAGCGCACGTTCTCCAGGGCAAGATCACGATCGGAGAGGAACGGGGTATGAATACCCTCGGTCATCATCCCGATGAGCAGAATTGACTGCTCGGTCATCACGCCGCAGAGGTTGAAGAAGGCATCAAGCAGGTACCCGGCGAAGACGTTGCCGGTCATGTGCTTGGTCGGCGGCATGTACTTCAGCGGCGCGTCCGGGAAGAGCTCGCGGACCAGCTGAGCGTGGGCGAGCTCGAGCACGAACGAGTCCGGCACCTCGGGGTTGATCTCGAACGCGTGCCCGAGGCCGAGCTGGCTGTCGGCCAGCCCTGCTTCCTTGCCGAAGAACTCGTTCATCAGCTGGCTGACAATCACCGTGTGCGCGGCATCGACCGCGTCGGCCGTGGTCAGGTAGTTGTCCTCGCCAGTGTTGATGATGATGCCGGCCCGGGCGTGAATCTGCCGGGAGAACCGCTGGTCGATGAACGTCCGCCGGGGGTTGATGTCGCGGAAGATGATGCCGTACATGCAGTCGTTCAGCATCATGTCCAGCCGTTCCAGGCCCGCCAGCGATGCGATTTCCGGCATGCACAGGCCGGAGGCGTAGTTCGTCAGCCGGACGTAGCGGCCGAGCTCGCGGCTGGTCTCGTCCAGCGCCGCGCGCATCAGCCGGAAATTCTCCTGGGTGGCATACGTTCCTGCAAACCCTTCCCGGGTTGCCCCCTCGGGCACGTAGTCGAGCAGGGACTGGCCGGTGGAGCGGATCACCGCGATGATGTCGGCGCCCTCCCTGGCCGCCGCCTGGGCTTGCGGGATGTCCTCGTAGATGTCGCCGGTCGCGACGATCAGGTAAATCCACGGCTTGCGCGGCTCCGAGGTCTGCTCGATCATGCGCTGCCGCTGCTTGCGGTTGGCGTCGATCCTGCCGATCCCGCCAGCGAGCGCGGCGGAGGCAGCCGCCCGGGCGGCCGCGGCGTCGGCGCCCGCCGGGATGCGGAAGGCTACCTTGCCTCGCGCCGCCGTTGCCGCGAGGGCAGCGAGATCTTCGTAGCCGCCGGTGAGCAGCGCGTCCCAGGCAGGCAGTGCGACGCCATGCTCCAGTCCGGTGGTCTCGCGGACCGCGTCGACGAGCCTGTTCACCCAGGGCAT
>Ga0335072_10007605_pt1 | contig 15766 bp, 10 predicted proteins | sample Lox_Sample_21_FD_206725 | JGI IMG/M metagenome (GOLD analysis project Ga0335072, IMG submission 206725) | Soil microbial communities from Loxahatchee National Wildlife Refuge, Florida, United States - Lox_Sample_2.1 | ecosystem: Environmental > Terrestrial > Soil > Wetlands | place: USA... | reverse complement strand
CAGAGCCAGAAAATATCCTCCGGCCCGTATCGATGAGAGGGTTTCCCACTCGTACGTAGAAAACGTGCTGTACGCCCCGACGAAGCCAACTGGGACAAGGAACCGCCAGGCGGGGCTGAGTTCTGCTCGTCGACCGAGAAAGGTCAGCGAGAAACCGATGATGACGCAGGCCGTAATGTTGATGACGAACGTGCCGTAGGGAAATCTGACCCCGAAACGAGCGGCAACATTGGAGCCCACCCAATATCGGGCAATAGAGCCGAGAGAACCGCCGATGGCAATATAGAGATACTTCTCCAATCAAACCTCCTTTACGCTGCTCCTTGTCGTTTCGTCAGCACGCCATCCTCGAGACCGTACTTGAGTGCGTCAAGATCACTGTCCAAATCGTCAGTGGAACCATGCGCATCGGGAGAGCCAGGCGTTCGCAGGAGCTGCGCCCGGTAAGCGTCTGCATATGAATTCACAAGTGTCTGGGCCTTCCGGTTCATTAGTTCGCCCCAGTGCGTGACTGCGCGACCGTAGCGGTGAAGCGACTCAGCGAGCGGTCGCCCAATCGAATTCGCGAGCTTGTTCTTGATAGCGCGACGCAGCACGCCGTTACCCAACCAGTTCCACTGACCGAGTTGCATTGCCGCCGGTGCTGTGCCGAGTTCGAATCTGGGTACGTCGCGGAAGAGCGTTGCGATCTCGTCGGCAGTTGGACTGTCCCTCCTCCCGAGTGCTCTCGCTATATTCGAGAGTTCATCGATCCCTGTTTCCAATTCGGCCCGCGCTTCGATGAGAACCTCGTGGACGCGCCGCTGCACAGCACGATCGGCAAACTCCGCGAGATGCGTGATGGATACTTCTCTCTCGCCGGTTTCGCTGCAGTGGCGGAACACCGCCTCGACGATGTCATCCAGCAAAAGAGCGGACCGCTCGCCCAGTTCCAGAAAGGCGCGATCGAGACGACTTCGCTGTGCTCCGACCACCCCGGTAATTCGACGCAGCGCTTGCTCGGCTGATTGTGGATTTACTGATCCAGGTAAATTGACATGAGAACGTCGAGCAGAGGTTTCGAGAGCGGCAACTACGGCTTCGCGCAGCGCCCCAATTTTTCTGGCAACCGAAGCGTCACGCAGGGAACGTGCCTGGTCGAAGCGGGGCTGGAGCGTCTCCGCAAAGAATTCATCGAGCAGCGAGGTATATGCAGGAAGTGCACTAACCGGCTTGATTTCAGCATCAAGCCCCAATTCACGCCTAATCTGTGTTTCCGTATACTCACTCACGCGGTCCTGATCGTCTCGCGTGAGCAGATCAGCCTTGCTGATCAGAACGATGGACGGAATTCCCGCCTCGTTGAGCAGGCGTAGCGTCCCGACATCTTCCTCATTCAATGCGACGGATGCATCGATCAAAAGCAGGGCCAGGTCGCAGGATGGCAGGTATGCGAGTGCTTCCTGGGCTCCATGCCGTGCCAGTGAACCGAGCCCCGGCGTGTCGACCAAAACTATTCCATCTCTCAGGCGTGGCGATGGAACCTGCACCAAGGCTCGAACCACGTTCCGCACATTGCCCGGATTGCCGGACTCTGTCACGAAGCTAATAAGGTCTCCGATGTTCAATTCCTGATTGCGTCCATCCCCGAATGTGACCGCAGTACGCAGTTCTCTGCCGAATCGGAGCTTCGTAGGAACTGCCGTGATCGGATTGACACCAACGGGAAGGAGGTCCGTTCCCAGAAGCGCATTGAGGAGCGAGGACTTACCGCTGCTGACTCTACCAAAAAGGGCAACCTCGAACTGATCGTCTTCCAATCGTGAAGTGATCGAAGTAATACGCGAGCGAAACTCCACCAGTCCGTGACGCGTCACCGTGGCCTCAATTCGCTTCAGAAGGCCAACATCCTTTCCGGCTTTTTCGAGGTTCGTCAGGCGATCGGAGAGCGTCGCCCTCGATTCCTGGCGCAGGTAGCGTTCCACACCTTCCACGATCGACCGAAGCTCATGGACTATCCCGTTGAGTTCACCTTCTGCCGTTTGGGGGAGGGCTCCACACTCATTCATATAGCTGGGTTTCAGTTCTTCGATCGCGATATCGATGAAGCCAAGATGGGATATGACTGCGCGACTAGCGGGAATATCGGCAGGATCGGGTTTGAGCCCTTGCCATGCAAGACTGCGCATCAGTTGCTGACGAAGCCGCCGGACGTGATCTTCGATCACCCTCCTCTGCGCTGGTGTGACATCGATGATGTGGCGAGGAAACGGAGATTCGGAAGCGGCCTGATTGAGGATCTGCTCCATTTCGCAGAGAAGCTTATCGATGTAAGCACAAGTGACGCTGAGACGCCGTTGTTGTGCCTCGCTAAGCTTCTCTGCATTATCCATGTGATCCACCTGTTTCTGGCACGACTTGCCGGTTCGATCCGGCGAGCCGTAATTCTTCTTAAGCCCTTACAGTCTTATTCCAGCGTTCGTAAATGCCTGCACCGGCATAGCGCGCCTTCGAGCCAAGCTCACGCTCGATTTCAAGCAGGCGGTTATACTTCGCAATCCTTTCACCACGGCAGGCTGAGCCCGTCTTTATCTGGCCCATGCCCATCGCCACCGCGAGGTCGGCGATGCTGGAGTCATCGGTCTCGCCCGATCGATGTGAAATCACAGCTCCGTAACCGTTCTCGCGAGCGATCCGGATGCAATCCAATGTTTCCGTAACGGTTCCGATCTGGTTCAGCTTGATGAGGATCGCGTTAGCAATTCCGTCCTGAATGCCCTGTTTGAACAGCATGGGATTCGTCACAAAGTTGTCGTCTCCGACAAGCTGAATTTGATTTCCCAATTCCTTCGTGAGCTGTTGCCATCCGGCGCGGTCATCCTCGGCCATTCCGTCCTCAATCGACCAAATCTCCGGATACTTCTTGGTCCAACTCTTCCACAGCGCGACCATCTCCGCAGGCGACTTCTTGCTCTTGTCCGATTTGTCAAAGGAGTAGGCTCCATTCTCAAACAGCTCGCTCGTAGCCGGATCGAGCATGATGACGATCTCGTGGCCGGGCTTATATCCTGCCTTCTGAATCGCTTCGAGAATTAGCTCAATCGGTTCTTCGTTGGATTTCAATTCGGGCGCGAAACCGCCTTCATCTCCCACGCCGGTGCTGTATCCCTTCTTGTGAAGGACAGCCTTCAAGGCATGGAACGTCTCGGCTGCGGCCCGCAATCCTTCGCTAAATGACGGCGCACCCACCGGCGAAATCATGAATTCCTGAAAATCGACATTGCTGTCAGCATGACTGCCGCCGTTCAACACATTTAAACCAGGGGTCGGCAACAGATCGGCCGGTTTGTCGACGAGAGAGGCATACAGAGGAATCCCGCGATCGAGCGCCGACGCATGAGCCACGGCGAGTGAGACGCCAAGAATGGCGTTCGCTCCCAGCCTGCCTTTGTTCGGAGTTCCGTCGAGATCGCAAAGCCTTTTGTCCAGGCCCTTCTGATCATTCGCATCGAAGTGCAGAATATGCTTCTGAATTTCACCTTCGACGTGCCTCTTCGCCTTCAGAACGCCTTTGCCGCCATAACGCGCCTTATCACCGTCACGAAGTTCAACTGCTTCGCGCTTACCCGTGGAGGCACCGGACGGAACCTTCGCGGTGGCTTTGATGCCGTTTGCCAGCGTGACGGCAACGGAGAGCGTGGGGTTTCCACGCGAATCGAGAATTTCAAGTGCTTCGAGTTTGGCGATTTCAGACATAATTGCGACTCTTTCTCGGCCATTAGGCCGCTGTTGTAAAAGTCATCAATGCACGATCATGACCGGGCAATGTGCATACTTCAGGACTCTTTCCGTGTTCGATCCAAGCACCCAGCGGTGGAGAATGCTGTGGCTCCGTTTTCCCATGACAATAAGGCTCGCCTGAATCGAGTCGGCGTAGTGGATGATCTGTTCGGCAGGATGGCCGACCAGGATTTCGGTTTGCAGTTCTACGTTTGCTTGCTTCGCCCGTTCCCGGAGCGGAACGAAGCTGATGTCATAGCGTTCGCGAGTGTCCTCAAGAACGGCATTGAACTCGGCGCTTTCAGCCGGTTCTGGAGGACGGATGATAGCGATGACGAAGAGTTTGGATTTCACGTCACCTGCCATTGACAGCGCTACATTCAACGCGTGCTCCGCATGGGGTGATGCATCAAACGCCACCAGAATTCTCTGGAATCCGACAAAAACTGAGCTTCCCATGACTAAACCTCTTCCGTAGTCGGCTGTTGGACAACGGCGTCCGCCTTCCTGATCTTGGTTTCAAGGGGAAGTAGGTGTCGGGGAAGAAAGAATGTGTTTGCGACCATGGTTGGGATCACAGCGCTGCCGATGACAGCAGCAACCAGATAGGAATACTGAGCTTGGGTAATGATCCCGTGATTCAACCCGAAGAGAGATGAGATTGTTCCGAACGTCAAACCGGTGGACATCATCAGGGTGTAGTACGTCCCAGCAGAACCCTCGTAGCGATGGGCACGAACCGCCGGAAGCACCGAAGCTGACTTTGAAATCATCTTCGCGAAGAACAAGACCAGCACCGATACCGGAGCTGCAACCAGCGCAGGTACAGACACAAACGAACCGGCGCGGATGAAGTAGAACGGTGTAAGTAATCCGAAGGTCAGAGTCCGTAACCGACGAATGAGCAGATGATCCTTGCCGACGGTGCCCGCGAGCACCATGCCGATGATGTAGGCCGGAAGAACCGCTTCACTTCCGGCCCAAACGGCCAACCCTCCTAAGGCGAATAGCAGGAACAGAATGTATTTCGCCTCAAGCTCTGAGACACGCCCACCATATTTACGGAAAAACCAAGGAGTAAGGAAAGGGAGGATGGCAAAGGCTGCTGCCGAAACGGCAACAAAGATGGCGGTCTTCAGCGTGAAGGGCGAGAAGATTAGGCCGAGGGCAATCACTGTTCCCAGGTCGTTGATGAAGCACGACGCTAGAATCGCCTTGCCATACTCCGTCACATTGAATCCGAGTTCCAGCATGACGGCGTAGACGACCGCTACCGACGTGGTCGACAACGCCACCCCACACAGCCAGCTCGATCTGATGGTCCAATGAAGGAGAAAGTAGGCAACGCAGGTGCAGCCGAGGAACGGGCCGAAGAAGCCAGCCAGGCCTATAGCCAAAGACTCTTTCCACTTCGTTTTGAAGATCATCGGATCGAGTTCGGCACCGGCGAGAAACGTAAGAACAATCGCCCCAGTGCCCGCCAGAAAGGTGATCCACTGCGTGCTCGCCATGAGTCCAGTGCCGACGATGGCTCCGATTACCAGTTGAGCAACCGTCCCAACCACGATCTCAGAAAGCGCGGTCGAGACCCGGAACCAGATAGCCAGCAGCGTTGCTAAGAGCGCCAACCCCACCCACAAAGCCGAGAGGGCCCATGTGTTCATCATGGAACCAAGCTCCTTCAGTTTTGTTCAGGGATTCCTGCCGGAACACGACTCCGCGACAGGGTTCCCTGTCAGGAGTCATCATCTGTCCGGCCTATCGGATGGGACAGCGGTTAAGGGTGAACTCCTTCACCACTAAGCCGAAATCGTAGGAGTGTCGGTCCGGAATGTCAAGCTACGCCATCACACGGTAATCGCTCGCACACTGTGCACCAAGCGGCGTTCGCTCGCGGTGACTGGAGCACGGCGTCGGCTGCCTTACGATCAGCATGGTTCCAACGCGAGAAAAATGGCTACCATTGGCTACACTTTTGGCTACACTTTTCCCGGGTTTTGAAGTTGAAAGTGGCTTATTGCGCTTAAAATCGCTTAACGCAGCGAGAGCTGCGAACCCGCATCAGAAGCGGCGAAAACGGAATATCTCGCCTATTTTCAGTTTGGTAGCGAGAGGGTGTTTTGCCAATCCCTTCTTCGGCACCAAATTCTCTTTCAATCCAGTAGCTCGGCCCTGCGTTAGCAGGGTCAAGTTTTTTGCTGCGAGATTCCTCCGCTCGCCTGCTGGCTCGCGTTTACAGGTCCCGCGTAAACTCAAACAACGTTTTTCGTCTAATTCAACAGCATGACGAGAAAGTCCGCTCAAAATTCCCCAGCGAGAACGAAATGGTCGGGCGTTTCTTCATGGGCGCGGCTTCCCAAATCCGCGCCCATTCGTGGTTTTGTCAACCAATCGGAGCGGTCAAAAGAATTCCTGCGGCCCGTCGTTTCGTACTGCGTTGACTGAATAGCTTTTCACTTCGAGGATGCAAATCTGTTGCTTTAGGTGCTAGAAGGCTATACGCTTTCTGCAACCTTCCCGGAGCGGCCATGCGTCCCCTATCTTCCCTATTGTTGATTTGCCTTCTTTTGTCTCTTCACACTGCGGGCCAGACACGCCGAGCCTTGCTGATCGGGATCAATACCTATCAACCCGCCGGAACCACCGCCCAGCATCCGGCCGGATGCACCTATGGCCGATGCTCGATAAGCGCCTTTGAGAACCTTGAGGGCTCGGTGAATGATGCGCAGGCGATGGCCGACCTTCTAACCAGCCCGAAATTTGGCTTCCCCGCCGCCAATGTTGCGTTACTCACCAATCCAGCTCCCCCCAAACCGGCGTCGGGATTGGTGATTCTGCCCGCTGATCAGACCACACATGATGGCATCCTCGCCGCCATGAGGAAGTACCTGGTTGATCTGCCCCAGCGTGGAGATACCGTGGTGTTTTACGACGCCAGCCACGGTTCACTGCGAGTGAACAGCAAAGGAACGAAGCTCGAGGTTTGGGCAGAGGGCAAGCTGGTTCACGCCGACAGCACGGTGGTCCCTTCGGATGCATATAAAGGCGGCTACGATGTACGGGACCGGGACATGGTGCGCATCTTCAACGCCGCGCTCGACAAGGGTGTTCATCTCACCGTCATCTTCGACAGCTGCCACAGCGGCGGGGCGGCGCGAGGCATCGGACCGAAGTATCGCGAGCGCAGCCTCGCTTACGATCCTCGCGACATCAATGAGGCCCCCGATAAGGCACCAGATGGTTCCGATCTGCCGGGGCCGACGACCAGGACAGACAATCCGGCGCTCGTATTCTCTGCAGCGCAGCAGGATCAGACTGCAAAAGAGTCCCCGCCTCCAGATACGGTGAAGGAACCGCACGGCGCATTCACCGCCGCCCTAATCGAAGCGTTGCAGGTTTTGCCTGCAGATGCTCCCGCATCCGTGGTGTATCAACGGGTAAGAGCAGTTCTAGAGGGAAGCGGAGTTCCAGACGAGGAACCGGACATGGACGCCCCGGAGAATCGAAGGAAAGAACCGCTGTTTGGGGGAAAGGCCTCAAGCAACCTTGGGGTTCTGGCCGCCGTGGTCAGGGTCGCGGATGACGGCACGGTCTGGCTCGATATCGGCCAGGCCTCGGGCGTGGGGCCAGGGACAGAATTCACCGAAGCGAATGAAGCGGGCGGGACAACGCCAGTCAAACTGCGCGTCACGGATCTCGAAGGGATCGCACGTTCGAGCGCGACGGTTGTAAGCCCCGCAGGAGCCAAGGTTTCACCGGGAGCATTCTTTAAGCTGAGCAAGCTGGTTCCTCCAGAATCGAAGCCGCTTCTGTTCTGGCTGTGGCCGTCGAACCTTTCCGCAAGCGATATCGCTGCTGCGGCGGCGCAGGTGAAGGCAGCCGGATTGGTCTCGGTAGCCGATCCGGCCGAAGAGCCTTGGAAGTACATCCTAAGTTGGGACGGTGCGGGATGGGTATTGGAGCAACCTCCGGCGCAGCAAGCAGCGCCATCTGGTCCAGGTGTCGCGAACCTCGATAAGCCGGCTGCAGCACCAGTCAAGCTGGGGTCAAAGTTGGACGCAAATGTATTGAAACAACATGTGGACAAGGACGCACACGTCTGGGTCAATCTGCCAGTTCCGCAGAACGTCGCCGAGAAACTTGCGCTGCATGACCCCCACAGTGTGGTGCAGGCGGCCAAAACGCAGGCCAATGCAGATTACCTGCTGACGGGCGTGTTGACCGAAGAGGGTCCGGCATACGCGTGGTTTCACAAGAGCGAATTTGCGGCCGGAGCCCGGTCGGAGATTGCAAAGGATCACAGTCCCGGGTGCTCCACGAATTCGCCATATCCCGTCCGCACAGACTGGACGAAACTGGGCGACGCAGGTCAATCCCAGACCGACGCATTGACTACGAAGCTGAACGATTATGCCCTGAAACTCGGCAAGGTGCAGGGTTGGCTGACGCTTCAGGACAGCGCCAACGGTGGTTCGGCCGCAACTTACTACAATCTCACGCTGGTGCATGCCACCGACGGCAGCGCGCTACCCTCCGATAAGGCAGCGCAGCAAGGCGACAGACTGCAGATGGCACTTGAGTCTGAAGACAAGGTAGTTGACGCCCGCTGGGTGTACGTCCTTGACATTGATTGCCACGGCGGCGGCACGCTGTTGTATCCCATCAACTATTCGGAAAATCAATTCCCGAACGCTGGTGCAAATCAAAACAAATTCGTTTTGCCACACTCATTGACCTTACGGATCGGCCCCCCGTACGGCGTGGACACGCTCATATTGTTGAGCACGGAGCAGCCATTGCCCGATCCTTACGTGTTGAATTTTGAAGGCGTGGCTTCGCGCGGGACCAGGGGTATCGGAAGCCCTCTCGAAAAACTCCTCGGCGACAGAAGCGCAGGAACCAGCCGTGGGTTGGAGGGCGAAGTGCCAACCGACTGGGGAATGTCGATAACACATCTGCGCAGCGTGCCGAAAGAGGCTGCTCAGTGATTTCCAGGCTTTCGGGCAGGGACATGCAGATGTGAGACTATTCGACCGCAAACATGGAGAACCTTCGGTCCCAGGAGCCACCGGAACCCAATTCGCATCAGGAGAACGCCCATGCCAGTTTCTCGCCGCCGTTTTATCGGAGACGCCTCAACACTAAGCCTCATGGCTGCTCTTCTACCCGGATTCTCTGCAGCGCAGGATTCTGCGGCGCAGCAGGAAGCAGCTGATGCTCCCCACGACTCCTTCGATTTCTGGAATGGATTCTTTGATTCGGTAAACCCCATGAGCAAAGACTATGGGACGAAAGCAGCTTCGCGAGGACCGAAGGACCAGTTGCCGGATCCGGCAGCGGAGACGCAGTATCTGCATTACCACACCGATGAGAAGCGTCTTCGGTACGCTACGGATATCAGCAAGGACGAATTGCTTGATCACGATGGCGATGTGGCGATCAGCATCACGCTATCCCAATTTCATCCCGGCAGTGGCGAATCGGATTTGAGGGCCTCGCAGCTACGCGTCGATACGACACAGATTCACTCCTATATGGACATCATCGCCCCGCTGGCATGGACAGCAATCGCTTCGGTCGAGCCGGACAAGGCGGGGAAGGTTTCGCTGGATCAGCTCGGATTCAAGACACCGTCGGCCACGCAGGGCACGAGCAAGATTCTGCTGACCCAGGGAACCGGAAAGATGGCAGTGAATGTGTCACGGGCGGCAACCACATCGGTTTTCGTGAAGGCGCTGAACGTGATTATCAAGGGCGCCAAAATCGCCGCTCCACTGGTGACACTGCCCGCTATCAGCGTGCCCGCCCTGAGCGCCTTTACCGAGGTGATGAGCTACTGGGAGGATCGGACGAAGTTTCTGATGGCAGGGAATCTGACCACCGCGGTCGCAACTCAACAGGCGTACGACAATCCCGACCGGGAAGATCATTTCATCGGCCTGCCGTCGGGTGACTACCTGATGGTGCCGCAGAAACACACAGACGAGCTCGCGAAAGATTTGCCCAATCTAGACCTGGTGCAGGGATACCTGGTGCGGAAGGATGCCGATCCGAACTTGCCCCTTGCAACGCGTGCACAGAATGCTCTGCCGGGGATTACGTATGCCTCCATGCGCATCAGCGTGGTTCCATTGGACTCCTCCTCCATGGGGAAGGCTGCGGCGTCCTCGGACAGCAATTCAGGAGGTGCATCGGGACATAAGGGCTCGAAGAAGAGCTCAGACAAAAGCTCTGGATCAAAGAGTGGCGGAACGGGCAGTTCCACCGGATCCGAGAAGCCTGCCGATGCGCCAGCCGACAAACCGAACTGATCGCAACACATGAACCAACAACGGCGCCATCTAGAATGATGGTGCCGTTCTGGTTTCATCTGAAGACCGATGAGGCGCTGCAGCGTTGTTTTGAAGCTCGCGTGCCGGCCCGTGGAACTGGCTCACTGGCGAGCTCGCTCAATTATCAGCACAATCTAGAGGCCCTTTCGGGCACGGAATTCTCGGACCACGTCGGCCGGGTCTTGGTGCTGGCCATCGACCGCTTCGTTCATCGCGCGCATATCATCGGCCGTGATTTTTCCTGCGAGAGCATAGACGGCTGTGCGGATCTGCGGCCAGCGCTGAAGAGCATCGTCGCGCACTAGCGGCACAGCCTGGTAAGGCGGAAAGTAATGGCGATCGTCTTGAAGCGCGACGAGATCAAGAGCCTGGATTGGTCCGTCGGTCGAATTGGCCGCTATCATGTCAACCTGGTGCGCGGTAAGTGCGCGGTAGAGCAGGCCGAGGTCCATGGTTCGCGGTGGTCCTTTGAAATGGAGGTCGTAGGCTGCGCTCAATCCCGGCAGACCATCAGGGCGCTGTTCAAATTCATATCCCACGCCAAGTCGCCAGTTTGACGCATAAGGAACGGCCTGACTGAGCGATGTGAGATGCAGACGGCGCGCATCGTCGCCGCGAATTACCATGGCAAACGTGTTCTCGAACCCGAGCGGATCAGCGACCGTGATACCGTAATGCGACGCGTAAAGATGCCGGACAGTCTGGAGGACTCGATCGGGATCGCGGTCTACAGGCTGCTTAAGGATCGCGGTGAGGGCGGTCCCGGTGTATTCGACGTAGGCATCGATGCGGCCCGAAACCAGTGCTTGATTGCATATGTAACTACCAGCCAGGTAAAAGCGACGCTCGACCTTGAGGCCGGAACTGGCTTCGATCTCCTGAGCGAGGAGTTCACCAAGAATGACCTGCTCAGTGAAGTTTTTCGCGCCAATCACGGGATGATCGGGTCGGGGCGGCGAGCAGCTCACGAGTGCCAGGCAAAGCGCGAGAGTGCAAATCGAGGAAGCGATCCTGATCATTGCCCGCCGCTTTCGACGGAAGGAATTCTGAAATGCCGTTCGAGCAAGCCAAGGCCGCCATCCGCGATCAGAGCGAGCAATGCAGCCGGAACCGCGCCCGCGAGGACGAGGCGATTGTCAACCGATGCGACTCCACGAAAAATCAACTCACCCAGGCCGCCCGCCCCGACCGCCGCTGCGATGGTAGCGATTCCTATGCAGGTGACAGTTGCCGTGCGGAGACCGGCGAAGATGAACGAAGCGGCTAGCGGCAGTTCGATCTTGAACAGCCTCTGAGTGTTTGTCAGTCCAATCGCTCGTGCAACTTCGATCAGTGTTGGATCAATTCCGCGAATCCCCGCGTAGGTATTACGGAGGATTGGAAGCAGCGCGTACGCGGTCAGCGCAATTATGGCAATGCGCGCGGCGCGCTCACCCAGCCATGGCAACGGGAGCAGAAATCCGAACATGGCCAGCGAAGGGATGGTTTGCAGCACATTGGCCACGCCGATGATCGGGTTCGCCCAGCGAGGGGCGCGTGTAAGCCAAATGCCGAGAGGCACAGCAACAGCCGTGGCAAACAACATGGCAGCGCCGGTAAGCCAAAGGTGCTCCAGCGTTAGTGTTGTAATTTCGCCGTTGTATTGCGAGAGAAATGAACCGTTCATGCGGAGCCATCCTCAGCGAGGCGACCGGTAGGTGAGCTGTTTGGAGCACGATGAAACGCACGGGCATAGGCGACGATCTCAGGTTGTGTCGATCGCAAAAATTCTTCGCGCGGGAGATTGGCTACAATTCTGCCTTCGCTCACGAGCACGATGCGATGGGCGAGATAAAGAGCCTCATTCAGATCGTGTGTTACCAAGAGTACTGTCGTGCGCACCTGCTTCAGAAGGTCGAGCAGCATGTTCTGCATTTCGGCGCGCGTCAGCGGGTCGAGCGCGCCAAACGGCTCATCCATGAGAAGTATCTTCGGTTCGGCAGCGAGAGCACGTGCCAGGCCGACACGTTGCCGCTGACCGCCGGAGAGTTGATGGGGATAGCGGTGTGAGAACGATGCAGGATCGAGTCCAACCTGCCGCAACAGCTTATGGCATCGATCGCTGCGCTCTTTGCGGAGCTGTCCTTCCGCTTCAAGAACAATCCCTACATTGCGTTCCACTGTGAAATGCGGGAAGAGACCCGTCTCCTGGATCACATAACCCATCCTTCTGCGCAAATCGATGGGATTGGTCTTAACAACATTTCTTCCGTCCACCCAAACTTCACCTTGCGTCGCTTCGATCATGCGATTCGCTGCGCGAAGCAGCGTTGTTTTGCCTGATCCGCTGCGGCCCAGGATGGCTGTGACTGTACCTTCTTCAAGCGCGAGCGAGACATTGCTGAGCAACAACCGGCCACCCACGGTTGCGACCGAAACATCCTGAAATTCCAAAGCTTGGTTCATGGGCGCCAACGACTTGATGGGCAGAGTAACACGAGATTTGGCAAGTATGTTCCTCGCAACCTACGGATGTTTTGCCGCGATTTGACTCGCGTACTCTGCGCGCGCTTCCTTCAGAACAGGAATATCAGGATCTGCATCCTTCCATGCGTCGAAGAATTGTCTGTATGCAGCCGCAGCTGCATCGCGGTTGCCGGTGAGCATGAGGCCGCGCGCCATCTGCAGCCGGGCCAACGGTCCGGTGGGGGCAGCTATCGCGACTCCCGGGTGATCGAGAATTTTCTGGAACTCGACGACCGCGTGTGCTCCATCATGTTGAGCGAGAAAAGCACAGCCTCGCACGTAGACAGGAAGCAGGCCACTGGCGAGCCCCAGTTCGTAAGGCTTGGCACGGTCAAGTTCCTTGATCGCCGTCGCGGAATCGTGCCGAGCGATAGCTAAGGCTGCTCGAACCGTGGGAAGATAAATGTCCTGCACGAAGGTGTCATCAGGAAACTCCTTGTCCAGAACATCGGCAAGCTGGCGCGCATGTTCGGTCGTTCCGGAAAGTGCATAGGCAAGGGCGACTCCGTAGCGCGCATCGCGGTCATTCGCCAAAGCGAGCGCCGCATCGGCCTGCTTTCCCGCTTCGGCAACGTTGCCGAAAAGCGCCTCCCGCTGCGCGCCTTCGATCAGATAGCCTGCTGCGGTTTCCTTTTCATCGGCTCTTCGTGCCGCGTCGGCTGCACGCTCAGTGAAGGTTCGCGCCTGGGTCAGTTTTCCGTCAAATGCATATTCATTACCCTCGTCGTCAAGAAATGAGTCTTCGATTCCCGGCTCGCCGGCCGCCCAGCTCAAGATTTTCTGCATGGTTGCGGAGTCGTGCTTGAGAAATGCGGCGTCGTAGATGAAGGAGCGTAGCGTTGCCGAGTCGAGATTACGCGATATCGCCTGGTTGGCGACTTCGATTGCCTTGTCAGGCTGGTTCAAAGTAACGTATGCGTCAACAAGATTCGCATAGGTTTGGCCTTCATCGGGCGCGATGCGTACCGCCTGCAATGCCTGCTGCAAGCTCTGATCAAACTCTCCCAGGTCGCTGTAGATCACGGCGAGGTTAGTCTTCGGCGCCTCGTCGTTCGGATATGTCGCCGCCCATACTTCATAGCTTTGGCTCGCCTTGGCGAGGTCTCCGGTGACGAACTGGTAGTAGTGCGACTCAATATATAGCCGCTCATGCTCGCTGACGTGCTCCCGCAATTCATATGCTTTGCGGATGTTCGTTGCAGCAAGGCCTGTCTCGCCAATATTGGAGTAGGCGTTGCCCAAGGCTGCGTAGGCAATCCCAAACTCCGGGTCAAGACGAATCGCGCGTTGAAAGAACGGCACACAGGAGGAAGATTCGCCTTTCTGGATCATGGCCTGGCGTCCAAGGCTGTACGCCTGCAGCGCTTCGAGCGACGGCGTCGTAGCTTCCTCGATGGGAGTATCGAATCTCTGAACCGTGGCCAGGGACTCGCCCAGTTTTGTGCGCAGCTGACCGCTGATGTCTCCCAGCGCTTTAAGCACTTGATCCTTTCCGGCAACCGTGGCTTGCAGATCTGAGATATGGTCGCCCGTCCGGCAATTGATCGCCCGCAACCCAAGAACATACTGGCTTCCGAGTTTCGCAATCCAGCCATCGAGAACGGCCTCGCCGGCGACTCGCTGACAAACTTCGCGAGCCAGGTCGGGAGTGAGGTGAATCGAGGCCGGTTTGCCCATCATCTGCAACGATTTCTGGATGCGCAGTTCGGGAACTAATGCGATATACGGCGACTGCTCCAGTTCGATCTCGAGGGCTTCGCGAAGCGTGGTGTCGAATACGGAATCACCGGTGTTGTTGGCGATCTCCGCCAGAACAACGGCGTCCTTTGCGACAACTGGGTTGCCGGCCAGGTTCGGTCCCACCGCTTGGCTTCGCTTGAATCCGATTCGGAACGTCAGAGCGGCGGCTATCGCGAGAACAGCCGCGCCAACAGCGATCCACCACACTCTTGCGGTTCGACCTGAAGATCGGGGCGGAAGAGCTGTCTGTGGGTCGGTTATCGGAATTGAAGTTGGACCTGCGGCAACTACCAGTTCGGGCTCAGCGGCAACACCAGATGGCGCTGAAGTTTCCTGAACGACGGTGCCGACGAATCGGTACCCCCGGCGCGGGATGGTTTCGATGCGATGGGAGGCGTCGTCCTGGTCATTGATCATCTTGCGAAGCTGCGAGATGTGGACCGCCAGATTGGACTCCTCCACGAACGAATCAGGCCAAACCCGCTTCATCAGCGTCTCTTTTTCGACCAATTGCCCATGCTGTTCGACGAGGATCAGGAGGATGTCCGCAGCCTTTTTTGAAAGCGGGACAAGTTCGCCCCCGCGAAAAAGAAGATGCTGCGTGGCATCAAGCTTGAACGTTCCGAAAACCCATTGGACGTGATCCGTTTGCATCATGACAAGAGCGGATTCGAAGGCAACCTGTTTGCTTCAGGCGATGAAGGGTTTCAATCAGGCCGACAAAGAACTCAGCCCGGGAGACGAAGCCAGATCCAAATCGACCCGCTTGCGCAGATTTAGACCTAATTAAGCATTGGTTTAGGACATTAAGACCGAGAGAGCGCTTTCATACACACATCAGCCCAGCCGAGCAGGGCGACTTAAGAAAGAACCAAAACCGCGTGCCGGGAGTATAGCACACGCTTGGATCAGCTAAGCCACTCTCTTCGAGCTACTTGGACGGACTGAAATTTAGGAGGCCCCCGACGATGCAACGCGAACGCACTTCCAACTTCGGTCGCTCCGCAGGGACATTTGGGCGGTTCCTGCTCTTGGCAGCGGCGCAGACAATCTTCGGCTCTTGCGGCCGGACCCAGGTTGAGGTCGCCCTGTTGGTCGGCCCTGTTTTGCTGGGCCTTCCGGTGATTCGGACCCGGGAATCTCAGGTTTTCGCTCGGGACGATTTTCGCTTCTTCACATGGAGGCCGAACATGAAGTCGATCAATCTGTTTTCGCGAAAGCGGCTGTTGTACGTTGTCCTTTGCGTCTCGATGCTGGCCTGCATTCAACCGGCCTCGGCACTCGATTCAGACAAAGCAGACTCGGGCAAAGCCACGGTTACACATGATACGAAGACTGCGAATGCTGGGTGGACACAGTTCGAGGATTCCTTTGAACATGCCTTTTCGCTCTCGGCGCCGCAGGGTTGGACGGTCCAGGGCGGACTCTTT
>Ga0335072_10007603_pt1 | contig 15769 bp, 10 predicted proteins | sample Lox_Sample_21_FD_206725 | JGI IMG/M metagenome (GOLD analysis project Ga0335072, IMG submission 206725) | Soil microbial communities from Loxahatchee National Wildlife Refuge, Florida, United States - Lox_Sample_2.1 | ecosystem: Environmental > Terrestrial > Soil > Wetlands | place: USA... | reverse complement strand
TGAAGCGACGGGTCTTACTTGCCGGCCCCGTTCACGACGATCTTGCCGCTGCCCATATTGTCGAAGCGGTCGTAGGCGCGAACAACGATCGTGTGCTCCGCAGTGGCAGGACTTAAATCCTTGCCGCCGCTGTTGGTCTCATCCGTCGCCGAAGGCAACGGCAATCGGAAATCGTAGCTTTCCGTCTTCGCGTCCGATATCTGCCCGACGGGATCGACGATCTGCCAGTCGTTGGCGTCGATCGAGCATTCGGCATGCGTCACAGGCGAGAAACCGTCAACGGCGCGGAAGGTTACGTGAATCTTATTGCCCTCGACTTTGGCACTCAGAGCTTCGATTCGCGGTGGTGTGTTGTCCACTTCGAAGCGTGCGCTGGTAGCTTCGCCGGTGAGCGCGTCATCGACCGAGTGCGACGGTGAATCGGAAGCGACCACCCGTATCTCATAGCCGCCGTCGGGGAAAAGGTCGGAATCGAAGTTGATGAAGCGTTCGCTCACGTCGTCGCGCAGCAATTTCCAACGCGCCTCACCGTCCCCGCGATAGTAGATGCTGTAAATCAGCGTGTCGCCGTTGTCGTCATGGGCTTTCCACTTCACCGCGATCGAATGGCGGTCCCTGATGGTTGGCAGCGGCGGCTCGAAGATAGCACCGGAGCTTTCGGGTTCGCTGTGCAAGCCGGCGGGAATCCGCGATCCTACGAGTACAGTGACATTTTCGACATCCGGAGCGACGTTCTTGGGCAGATAGTTGACCGTCACACTGTCGATCACGGGCGTGCGGGCCTGGGGCTGGAGCACCGCTTTCCACTGGAGGAATCGCGCCGACGGAGCATCAATGGGCAGGTTATTCTGCAGATCCACCTGCCGCCACGGGCTCCAGTTGCGGTCGGGATTATCGACGTTGCCGCTGCGAGCAAAAATCTGGAAGCTCCCCTGCGCCCGCACCTCCACACGGCCCCATTTGGAGAAGTTCTTCGCATCGAAGACGTCGCTTTCGAAGGTACCCTCGGCCACCGGTTGGGGTCCAAGACGAAATACCTTGCCCAGGTTGCTGGTTGCGGCGTAGAGGCCTCCCTTGGGGTCCCGGGCAAACGCGGTCACCTGGTTTGCGCTGGCCTGAGCGAGGTCGGTGTATTGATTGCCTTCAATGGCGTAGATCTTGCCGCGGTTGCCCGTCCCGGCGAGCAGACGGCCCCCGCCATCGAATGCCAGCGCATAAACCAGATCGTCGCGCGAACTCCAGATCGTCTTCGGCGAGCCGTCAGGCGAAAGCCGATAAATCTCCGAGCCCAGATTGGCGATGCTGGGAACCCCACTGGAAACAGAAGGCGGGGCTGCTGAGGAAGCAGTAGGCGTGACTGGTGTGCTGCTCGAAGGTGATCCGCCGACGATTATGCTGATGCTCGTAGACGGCGCTCCCGATGGCGGTGGCGCGCCGCGCTTTTCGCCCACGCCAGCCGCATAGATATCGCCCTGATGATCGACTGCCAGCGCCGTTATTTCCTTCTTCGGTGCGCTGTACAGCACAAACCCTTCGCCCGATGGCGATATGCGGTAGATCAAACCGCTGCCGTCGGTGCCCGCGATCAGATCGCCCGAGTTATCAAAATCGAGCGCCCGAATTTGCGCCTCGTCGCTCTTGAAAAACAGGCCGCCATGGCCGTTGCGATCGACGCGAAAGATCTCGCCACGATCACCCGTGCCGATGAACAGTTGCCCTTGCCGGTCGAGAGCCAAGGCCCAAATGTATTTCGTCTTGGGATCGAAGAAGACACTGGCGCTGTAGCTCAGGTCGACGTCCACCGACGGCCGCGCCTTCTCGCCGGACCTGCCTTCCTGCGCCGCCGCGATATCGGCCGTGGTATGCGAGCTCTCGGGGGCTTTTCCCGGTGCCGGACCTCCTCGCACCAGCTTGTACACCTTCCCATCCGGCGAAGTGGCTGCATAGATCGTGCCATCGTTATCCACAACCAGGGCCTGCACCTGAAGCTCTGGCGGCGCAAAAATGATGTGGGCTTTACCATCGGGCGTAAGTTTGTAGACGCGGGCGGGCGAACCCGCGGCAGCGTAGACATTCCCGTCGGCATCAGACGCAATGTCCCAAAGATATGTTGAAGGTGAAGTGTAGAGTGAGGCGAACGCAGGCGCCAAGGTCAGGCTGCCATCACTGCCGATGGCAATGCCATGGGCCGTACCTTTTTCGAAGTCGTCGTACTTGGTTTGTTCCCAGGTGCGGGTCGATTGTGCCCAGCAGGCCATAGCCAACAACGGGCATAACAGCCCCAGTCGGAAGAAGTTCATGGTGCTCGATTCGGTCAGATTGCAGGGGATAGCAAAAGCCTAACACAGCGGCATGCATTGCGAGATTCATGGAGCGCCACTTTTTGGGGCCAAGCGGGTTACCCATATTGCCTATGGGGAAAGTCGAGTCGGGTCCCAGCCGGGAGCGCCGCGAGTTGGTGTTTTTTCTGGAATTCTCCCGGCTGCTGGGAGGAAAGACAGTTTGAGAGTGACGAAACGCAGATATAATTGTGAAACGCTCCCACACGTAAACAGGGTCCCGCGCTAAGCCCGATTTGCATTTGTTGGGCAATTGACTTAGCCCAACCATGCACTACGTCTCGTTTGAACTCTGCAAGAGATGTCGCCGGTAACCGCATCAACTCGCGAGAACAAGAAACGCAACAGCACCTCTGCGGTAGTTGCGCTTTCGATCTGCATCTTTTTTCTTTTTACGGTTATTTTTGCGCAGGCGACTTTCAAGCTGACGTTTCTGCAGTTAGACACCAGCGAAGAAACGATCATTTTTGCCGCGGTCTCGGCACTGATTTTTCTGCTCTTTGTTGCACTGACCTTCGTGCTGATCCGCACCCTGTTGCGGATTTACGCGGAGCGGAAAACGGGCGTTCTGGGCTCGCGGTTCAGCAGCCAGATGGTCATGGGAGCGCTTTTGCTGTCCCTGGGGCCAGTAATCTTTTTGTTCCTCTTCTCTTACGGATTGCTGAACCGTTCCCTGGAGAAGTGGTTTTCGCGGCCCGCGGAGGACGTACAATACCGCACCAGCCAAATTGCCTCTTTATTGACGCAGTACGCGACAACGAACGCACAAGATGAAGCCGTGCGAATCGCAGCCACCCCCGATGCAGAAAAATCGTTCCACACAGGAAATTTCAGTCTGCTGTTGGAAGAGTTCCGGCGCAGCGAAGTAACGCTTCAGGGTGGTTTTGCCTTCGCGCTGGTCAACGATCAGGCGGAAGCCAGCTTCCATGCGCCCGAGGGCTGGCCGCTGATCCGTCATCATCTGCCGGTTGAGGCGTCGCCGAACGAGAGCAAGACGTTTGAGCTCCTGGGTGATCTTTACGTCTTGGGACGTGCGCACGTTGGCGATCATGGCCAGATTGTCGTGGCTATGCCGCTGCCCGCGAACTATTCGGCAATGCTGCGCGATATACAACGCAGCCAGAACGAATATCTCGATCTGCGCCTGCAGCGGCGCCGGTTGCGCCGCACCTACCTGGGGCTGCTCCTGTTCATGACCGTTGGGGTCCTGTTCGCGTCGACGTGGCTGGCGCTGTTTCTCTCCCGCATGGTGACGCGACCTCTGGTAGCACTGGTGGAGGCAACAGACGAGATCTCGCGTGGCCGCTTGGATTATCGCGTAGATGTGCGTGCCGGCAGCGAAATCGGACAGCTGGTAGAATCGTTCAATCGCATGGCTGCGGAGCTGGAGGCCAGCCGGAATCGCGTGGAAGCCTCCGGTCGCGAACTGGCGGACATCAATAGCCAGCTGGAACAACACACCCGGCACATTGAGACCATTCTCGAAAGCGTTCCCTCGGGCGTGCTCTCGCTTGACGCCTCCCGGCACATCACGCATTGCAATGCAACGGTCAGGCGGTTGTTGCGTCTCGAGCAGGAGCCACCCGGCGCAACCACTCCCCTTCGCGATCTTTTTCCGGAGGAGGCGGTCGCCGATCTGGAACACATGTTACGCAAGGCCGATCGCATGGGTGCCACCACCAGCCAGATGGAGATTGCTACGCCTCGCGTGCAACTCAATGTGGCCGTGACGGTGGCATCGCTCGACCCGCCACCGCGCGGAGCGCGCAACGGGCGTCGCGCCGGATATGTAGTGGTACTGGAAGACTTGACCGACATTTTGCGTGCCCAGAAGCAGACTGCCTGGCGCGAAGTCGCTCGCAGGATCGCTCATGAAATCAAGAATCCGCTTACTCCCCTGGCCTTGTCTGCTGAACGGATTCGCCGACATCTCGACCGTGCCGCCGTTCCCGAAGCCAGTTCACTGCGGGTGATTCGTCAGTGTGTCGCAACCATCAGCTCTTCCGTAGAAACGGTGCACAAGTTAGTCAACGAGTTCTCCACGCTGGCACGGTTTCCCGCGTCCAAGCCGCAGCCCTCCGACATCAATGCCATTGTTAACGAAGCGCTGCTGATGTTCGACGGCAGGCTCGACGGCATTCGGGTGGAGCGCTTTCTGGCCCCCGACCTGCCGCAAGCCCAGGCCGACGCCGAAGCGATCAAACGCGCCATTGCCAACCTGGTGGACAACGCCGCGGAGTCGCTGAATGAATCGCTGGTGAAAGAGATCGTCATTTCTACCACGCTGATGGAGGAGCGTGACGCCATCGAAATTGTTGTCGCTGACACCGGGCACGGCGTTACCCCCGAGGCCAAAGAAAAGCTGTTTCTACCCTATTTTTCCACCAAGCGCCGCGGCACTGGCCTGGGACTGGCCATCGTTGGCCGTATCGTCGAAGACCATCGCGGCTCAATTCGCGTGGAAGAGAACTCTCCCGTTGGTTCGCGTTTTATCGTAGAGTTGCCTGTGGCCCAGGATGTGAGAGCCGAAGCCGCGACCGTGGTTTAGGATCCATGCTGGCGCTCTGACCTCATGCATACCGTTCTGGTCGTCGACGACGAATCGCAGATTCGCAGCTCGCTGGAAGGCGTGCTCGCCGATGAAGGTTACAAGACACTGGTCGCCGAGACCGGTGAGCAGTGCCTCGAATTGTTACGGCACAAATCTCCCGAGGTCGTCCTGCTTGATATCTGGCTTCCGGGCATCGATGGCCTGGAAACCCTCGAGCGGTTGGTGGAACGGGAAGACCATCCCGAGGTGATCATCATTTCGGGGCATGGCAACATCGAGCAGGCCGTACGTGCGACGAAGCTCGGCGCCTTCGATTTTCTGGAGAAGCCGCTCTCTATTGAGCGCACGCTCATCGTCATCAAGAATGCGATCGAAGCCAAGCGTTTGCGCAGTGAGAACCTGGAATTTCGCAAACAGTTTCAGGCGCGCAGTGTCATTGTTGGCGACAGTATTCCCCTGAAGGCGCTGCGCCAGCAGATTTCGCTGATGGCGCCGACCAATGGCCGCGTCCTGATTTATGGCGAATCGGGCACCGGCAAGGAACTGGCGGCGCGCGCCTTGCATGCGCAGAGCCTGCGCAAGGACGAGATGTTCGTCGAGGTCAACTGTGCGGCCATCCCGGAAGACCTCATCGAGAGTGAACTCTTCGGTCACCGCAAGGGCGCATTCTCCGGCGCGACCTCCGACAAGGAAGGTAAATTCCAGAAGGCGGACGGCGGAACGCTCTTTCTGGACGAAGTTGGCGACATGAGCCTGAAGACCCAGTCCAAAGTGCTGCGCACCTTAGACGAAGGCCGTTTCGTTCCCGTGGGCGACGAAGAGTCGATTACGGTTGACGCCCGGATCATTGCGGCGACCAATAAAGATCTCGAAGACGAAATCTCCAAAGGGAACTTTCGCGAGGATCTCTTCTATCGCTTGAACGTCATTCCGTTCTACGTACCGCCGCTGCGGGAACGGAAGGAAGACATTCCGCTGCTGGCGCGGCACTTCCTGAAGGAGTTTTCTCAGACTTACAATCGCAGGCCGAAGGAAATCAGCGAAGACGCTCTCGATGCTCTGGGGCGCTACTCATGGCCCGGCAATGTCCGCGAGCTGCGCAATCTGATCGAGCGCATTGTCATCATGAATCCCACGGTTGCCCGGCTCGAGCGCAAACACCTGCCGACACTAATTTATCGTGAGGGCGGGCGGCGCACGCTGGGGGACTTCTCCAGCCTCCACCAGGCGCGCGCGGCTTACGAACGCGACTACATTCTGAAGAAGCTGGATGAGAACCATGGGAGCATCAGCCGTACGGCCGAGGTCCTCGGGCTGGAACGCAGCCACATGTATCGCAAGCTGAAGGCGCTCGGAATTACGGTTCGGGAATAGCCGCAGCTTCGCTCTCCGGGCGAGTGCGAGCGACACCGCACAGTGCCGCAATGATGGTTTCATCATCCTGTGGGTCGACGGTCCGCAAATCGAGCAGCACCCGATCACTCTCGATCCGCGCGATGATCGGCGGATTCCATTGCCGCAGGCCCTGCTGGATGTCGTGCACCGATACGGAGCTACGGATTGCAAGTGCTCGCGTCGGCAAGGTCGCTCCGGGGGCTGAACCACCTCCCAGCACGGAACGTGACTCCAGGATTTCGATTTCCAGCCGGGGAGAACTCGCGCGAAGTTGTGCGGCGATTTGTTCGGCGCGGCGCTGGAGTTCCTGGTGGTTGAGCCGCATCATACGCAGCGCAGGGATTGCATCGTAGTCTTCGCGAATGTAGGCGAGCAGCGTCGCCTCCAGCGCTGCATAAAACATCTTGTCTACCCGCACCGCGCGGAATAGCGGATTGGCGCGAATTTTCGTCACCAGCTCCGGCGTCCCGCTAATGAGGCCCGCTTGCGGGCCTCCGAGCAGCTTGTCGCCGCTATAGGTGACGAGGTCGATGCCCGCGCGCAGGCTGTCGGCGATCATCGGCTCGCCCTGCACGTTCACCTGACGCAGATCGAAGAGCTCACCGCTGCCAAGATCCTCCATCACCGGGACGTGGTGTTTGCGCCCAAGCCCAGCCAGTTCCGCCAGCGACGGTTGCTCCGTAAAGCCTGCGATTTGGAAATTGGATCGGTGCACGCGCAGTAACAGCCTTGTTCGCTCGCTGATGGCGCGCTCGTAATCGGCAATGCGGGTACGATTGGTGGTGCCCACCTCGCGCAGCACGGCGCCCGATTTCGCCATCACGTCGGGAATGCGGAACGAACCGCCGATTTCAATCAATTCGCCGCGCGACACAATAACTTCGCCGCCGTCGGCCAGCGAGTTCAACGCCAGCAGCACCGCCGCTGCGTTGTTATTGACCACAATGGTCGACGTTTCGCGTTCGGCTGTGTTCAGCAATTGCGCCATGAGCCGGCTGAGGTGATCGTCACGTTTGCCGCGCTCTCCGCTGGCAAGATCGAACTCAAGGTTGGAATATCCTCGTGAGACCCGAACCACATGTTGAAGGGCAGCCTCGCTCAGAGGCGCACGCCCCAGATTGGTGTGCAGAATCACGCCGGTCGCGTTGATGACGGCGCGAAGCGAATAAGACAGCGAACGGTGCAGGTTCTGTTCGATCGTGCGCGCCGCATCCGCCACGGCGGCACTCAGCTGCTCATTCTCCAGCCGACCCGAGGCAATATCATTGCGCAGGCTGGCAATATAGCTCCGCGCCGCGTCCAGCGTTGCCGCTTGACCAAATTGTTGCGCTAACTGCTGCACCGCCTCCGTTCGCAGCAATTCATCAATCGACGGAAGCCGACGGAACAGCCCGACTTTGTTAAGGGTGCTCAATCGTCCTTGTTCGTGCCCCTTCTCACTTGCCACAGCGTAGCGCGTGCCGCAGCAGGAATCCGATGGCCACGCCCGCCATAATTAACCTTGCGGCCTTCTTCGGATCGAAGAAGCGCATGAATCGCGTCTCGCCCTCGCTCACCTCAAGTACGCCAATGGGGCAGATATCGACGCCGCCACCTCCGCCCGAGCCTCCAATAGCGTCTTCCGACTGCGACTTGTTCTCGCCTCCCCCGCCCGCGCCCAGGCCGTAGCTCACGCGCGCCACCGGGATGATTGTCCTTCCGTGCGCATCAATCGGTTCACCGAACACCGTCTGTACCTTACCTGAGGTGCTGAAGCGGTCAGCAAGTGTAATCAAAATCTCCTTAGGATCAAGCATGAGAACCCCCGGCAATGAGATGCTTCCGCTTCTGATTGTAGCTACCCCACTTCAACCAAACCGTATCGCCGGTTCCAGTGTGTGCGCAGGTGGTGTACCGCGCGTGCGATCTCTTCCTTGGTGAGATCCGAGTCCGGGCCGGCGAGCACATTGCGCGCCTCTTTGCGCGCAGCTTCCAGCAGGTCACGGTCGCGCACGAGATTGGCGACCCGAAGGTTGGGCATACCCGCCTGACGGGTGCCGAAAAACTCTCCCGGGCCGCGCTGCTGCAAATCAATCTCGGCAATCTCGAATCCGTTCAGCGTGCGGACCATCGCGTCCAGGCGCTGCTGCGCATCATCCGAAACCTTTCCTCCAGTCATCAAGATGCAATACGATTTTGCCGCTCCGCGACCGATTCGACCCCGCAATTGATGCAGCTGCGACAGTCCGAAACGCTCGGCGTGCTCGATGACCATGACATTTGCGTTAGGCACGTCGACGCCGACTTCGATGACGGTGGTGGAGACCAGCACGTGAACCTCGCCGCGCTTAAATGCCGCCATGGCCGCGTCCTTCTCGTCGGCGCTCATGCGGCCATGCAGCAGGCCGACGCGGAGGCTGGGAAACTCGTGCGTGCGCAGCCGATCGTGCATTTTAATGGCGGCCTTGAGTTCTCCCTCCATCGCACCTTCCTCGATCACGGGATACACAATGTATGCCTGATGTCCGGTCGCGACCTGCTTGCGCACAAACTGCCAGACTTCATTGGCACGCTCATCGCCCACCTTGCGCGTTGCGATCGGCGTTCTCCCCGGCGGCAGCTCATCGAGAACGCTGGTGTCGAGATCACCATAAATGGTCAGCGCGAGGGTGCGCGGGATCGGGGTCGCGGTCATTACCAACACGTCGGGTTCTGCCGCAGTCGATTTCTTCATCAACCGGAAGCGCTGCATCACTCCGAAGCGATGCTGCTCGTCCACAATGACCAATCCGAGCTTGTCAAACTCAATTGTCTCCTGGATCAGCGCGTGCGTTCCGATGACGAGCTGCGCGTTGCCCTGCGCGATGTGATGCTGTACCTGCTTCTTTCGACCAGCTTCCTGCGATCCGGTGAGCAGCACGATGCGGTATCCAGCCGCTTCGAGAATCGTGCGCGCCGAGAGGTAATGCTGGGTGGCCAGAATCTCCGTCGGCGCCATAAGCGCAACCTGGTAGCCGTTCTCAATGGCAATGACAGCAGCTTCGAGGGCGACAATTGTTTTACCGGACCCCACATCGCCTTGCAGCAGGCGCCGCATGGGGACCGGCTGTCCCATGTCATTGGCGATCTCCTTCAGGACGCGCTTCTGCGCGGCGGTGGGATGAAAAGGCAAAATTTGCTTGACCGCCTTTCGCACGCGATCGTTGATCGCAAACGCAATTCCAGTGCGCGAGCGAACCTTGCGCCGCTTCAGTTCCAGCCCCAACTCGAGAAAAAAGAATTCTTCGAAGATCAGGCGAATGTGCGCGGGGGTCCGCGCTTCCTGCAATCTGACAAGGCTCTCGCCAACCTCGGGCCAGTGGGCCTGCCAGAACGCACGCCGCCGATCGATGAGTTGCATGCGTCCGCGGACTGCGGCCGGTATCGCGTCCGGAATGTCTGGCGTCAGACTTTCCAGCATGCCGTGAATTACGCGACGAAACCAGCGCGCCGTGAGCCGTCCGTTGCCGGCCGTTTCGTAGATCGGAACGATCCGTCCAACTTCCAGCGATTGCCACTTCTGCTCCTCGCCGTTATTACTGCCTTCCGATGGATCGTGCAGAATCTCAAACTGTGGTTGGAGAATCTGGAAGCGGTGCCCGGCACGATCGCCGGCCTCGACCTTGCCGTAGAGCGCCAGCAGCATCCCGGCGCGAAACTTGTCCTTGAGATAGCTGGCGTTGAACCAGATGCACTTCAGCGTATCGCGGCCCTGTCCGACGGTCATTTCGAACAGCGGCATGCGGCGCGTGCGAAAGAGGCCAAAGGTTCGGACTTCAGCGATGACACTGGCCATCTCTCCGGCGCGCAGCTCGCCGATGCCGCGCGGGTTGAGACGATCTTCATAGCGAAACGGCAGATAGTAAAGCAGGTCCTCGACCGTGCTGATGCCTTTATCCAGCAGGATCTCGGCGAATCGAGGACCGATCCCCTTGACGTACTGCACACTGGTGGCCAGGTCGAGCACAGAGCGATGGTAAATGAGTTGTCAGTTCCCGGGTGTCCTGTCGGCTGCCGGCATCAGTTTTCGCAGTGCACAGCCAGCTGAACGCCGGCGAAGGATTGCTGACAACAAACAGCGGACGGCAGACAATTTTTCTCACGCCATCACTGCTGCGGACTCGACTCCTCCGCCGGCGGCGTTTGGGCGGGAGCTGCCAGGTCGTTCTCGCCACGCGTCGGCTTCAGGATGTCATTTACGTCGGCCGGAACAACACCTTTCACCTCCGGCATGTGCTTGACCTTGCCCGCTTCGGCATCGCTAAGATCGATACCCAGCTTGGTCAGCGTCTCTGCGGTGACGAAGTCAAGATTGACTTTAGATTTCTCATAGTTTGCAGCCGCGTTAAGGACGTTCGACTCCGACTGCGTCAGGTTGCTGGAAGCCTGTAACACCAGTGTAGGCGTCGACGCGCCGTAGCTAAACTTCTTCTGCTCGGCCTCCAAACTATCGCGAGCGTAATCGCGGGCCGCGATTGCCGACTGGAGCGCGGCATAGTTCTGCTGCAGCGCGAACTGCGCCTGGCGTACCTGCAATGTGATTGTGTTTTCCGTCTGCTGCAACGCGACCTGCGTTTGCCGGTACTCCAGCTCCGAGCGCTCTTGATTCGCCTGTGCCGCACGATTGCGCAAAGGAATATCCAAGTTCACGCCGATTCCTTTGTTGGGGCCGCTGCTGTTGAACAGATTCGAAAACGCCCCGCTGTACGTGTTTGGTATCAAGCCGGGCTGGTAGCAAATAGGATTGGTGCTGCCTGGTGTGCAGACCGGGATCCCCGCGGCTTGTGGGCCGCCAATGCCTGAAGCTCCGTAGAAAGCGTAAACATCCAGCGTGGGTAGCAAGGCATTCTTGAGTGACTTGCGCGAGATATCAAGGTTGGTCAGATTGATGCGGGCGGTTGCTATCTCGGGACGCCGCTGCAGCGCTTCCTCAATCAATTCCTGGACCGGGCGCACCTGATATTGCTCGTTTGGCTTAAGTGTGTCGGTGGGAACCACCGGCGCCTCGGCCAGAACCGGGTCCTGCAGGTTCTTGGTAATCGCATTCTTCATCAGCAGTTCTTCCAGCTGAAGATTGGTCTGGGAAACGATCAGGTTCTGCTGCGCGGAAGCCACGCCGCTCTCGGCTTGCGCCAGAGTAATGGGAGCCATGGTGCCGATCTTCACCTGCTCCTGATCGTCAGAACGCACTTTTTCCGCGAGTTGCAGAGCGCGCTCATTTACTTTGACAGCCTCGTAGGCGGTCACCAGATCCCAATAAATATTTTCGATCTGCGAAACGGTGGTGATCACCTGCTGGCGGAAGACTACATCGCTGATCTCGCGGTTATTGCGAGCGATGCGGATGTAGCGCAAGTTGGGATCGAAGCCGAAGCCTTGCAGCAGGTGCTGGCGCAACTGGAAGTTAAAGCCGGCCGACAGCGTGGGGTTTACCAGTTGGTAGATCGTGTTGGTGGTCAAATAGCTGTTGTTGAAGGTAAGGCTCATCAGCGTGCCGGTGGAGAAACCCTGGGTGTATCCGAAGTTATAGGTATTGGTGTTTTGCGTGAGCACGGGCACGCCGTAAAAGAAGGTGCTGGCCTGCGGGGTGCTTTGTCGTTGCCCTTGGATGGTGCCGGTGATGGCGGGATCGAAGTTGTCGATCGGCGGGCCGGCGCCCAAGGTCGAAAGCACCAGGCCTGCCGCGCCGGCGCCGGCGCCTCCGGCACCCACCTGCGTTCCGCCGGCTCCCGTTCCGGTTGCTCCGGTCGCCGCGGTTCCTGTCCCACCCGTGGAAGTCGATCCGATCGCCCCGCCGGGCGTCCCCTGAACAACGCTGGCATTCACGCCTCGGTCGGCTGCACCGGAGCTGGTCAGCAGCAGATCGGTGTCGGCAATCGAAAGGTTATAGCGCTGGAGGCTGATGTCGAGATTGTTCTCCAATGCGAGGGCAACTGCGTCGTTGATGGAGAGATAAATCTTGCCATCGCGGAACATTTTGTCGGTGAGCGCGGTGTTGGTCAGGTTCGGAGGAGGAACATAACGAGTGGTATAAGGCGCGAACAAGTCGGGAAAGCCCGACTTCGGCTTGGCATAGTTCTCCGGAGAATACAGCGGCACATTGTGTTGAGGAGCCGGCGCTTGCGGCAGCGGCACGAGGGGCGGGTTGCTCACTTTTTGCTTCGCCGGCTGGCCGGGCGCCGCATTCGAGGGCTGCGCTGCTGGAGTAGCCTCCTGTGCTGCCGCAAAGCCTGCCAGGAAGGTTAGTAATGCCAGCGCCATGATTCTGCGCCCCGCGACCCTGACGAACATAAAAACGCACATTTCCCTCTCCTGAACTGACTTCAGTTCTCAATCCAGTACTGCTTTTTGTGTGCTGCTGACCTTCCATGTAATACGCCGGAAGGCCCCGAAAGGTTCAAGCGGCGGGCAGGAGCCATACCCCGTCCACGCTGCGCGCTCAACAATTTCGGCTAGCAGTTTGCTGATTCCCTGTCATTCTACCCGCCGGAGTAGCTGAATGCGGCGGTTCGGGTAGGCGAATGGCAAATTCGGGGAAGATTTTTGGGTCGCCTCGAGACGAGGAGCAGGATTCGCTATTTCTTCTGTGCTCCGGGCTGCCTGGTGTTGTCCATAGGCTGCAGGTTCTGGGGATTCTGCTGCTGCCCCGTGTCTTTCATCTGGCTCGAGTTCTTGACGAACAGCACCGTTTTCCAGATGTCATCATCGCTCAACACGCCGCTCCAGCCCGGCATGCCGGTGAAACGGATTCCATACTTGATCACATAGAACAGATTGCCGTCGGGATCGTCGGGGGTGCGGGTCATCAATTGCGGCACAGGAGGGTAGAACTGCGTGCGCATGGGTGAGATCGGCTGCTTCAGGCTGCCGTGACAGAAGGCGCAGTTTTTGTCGTAGATCATGGAGCCGTCCATGATGTTGTCCATCGTTGGCTGAAACGGGTTTTCCTGCTTGGGAGCATGCGCGTCTACCCAGGCATCCGCCGACTGATTGGCTGTACGCCGTTCGAAGGTGCTGGGCGTGTTCCCAACTGCACGTACATCGAAATGTCCTGTCGTAAGATAGAAGTAGCCACCAACAAAAATGACCGCAAGGGTCAGAAGAACTCCAATGATGAATCCGCGCATCGCTCTCCTCGAAAGGGAATGATGAATGAGATGCAGAATTCATCATCGTACTACTCGGCCCCGCCGTGCCCGCAATCTTACATAAAAGTAATCGCGCTCGCAGGGAACGAGGGAGGGTCAGTATCGCCGCAACCGTCGTGCTTCGCGTACCACATCCTCTACTTTGGGCAGGAATGCGTCCTCCAAAGGGGGTGAAAATGGCACGGGGCTGTCCGCCGAGGCAATGCGCGTGATCGGCGCATCCAGCGAATCGAAACATTCCTCATTAATAATCGCGGCAACTTCGCCTGCGATGCCGCCGGTTTTGGTGTCCTCGTGCAGCACGATCGCACGATTGGTCCTCTCGACCGTCTGGCGGATGGCCTCGCGGTCCAACGGCAAGATGCTGCGCAGGTCGACGATCTCGAGCTCGATGCCTTCCTTCGCTAGAATTTCCGCCGCTTCCAGCGCGGTATAGACCATCGCAGCGTAAGTGATCACGCTGACGTCTCGCCCCTCGCGCACGATCCGGGCCTTTCCGATGGGAACCGTGTAGTCGCTGGCGGGGATCTCTTCTTTGATACGTCGGTAGAGGAATTTGTGCTCGAAAAACAGCACGGGATTGTTATCGCGGATCGCCGCCTTGATCAGACCCTTCGCGTCGTAGGCGCTAGCCGGACAAACCACCTTCAGACCGGGCGTGTGCGCAAAATAGGTCTCCGGGTTCTGCGAATGGAAGGGGCCGCCGTGCACGCCGCCGCCCGATGGTCCCCGCACCACCACCGGCACGGGCGCGCCCCAGCGAAAATGTGCCTTGGCCAGGAGATTGGTGATCTGGTTGAAGGCGCAGCTGATGAAGTCCATGAACTGAAACTCCGCCACCGGACGCATGCCGGTGAGCGCCGCGCCGAAAGTGGCGTTGATGATCGCCATCTCCGAGATCGGCGTATCCACCACGCGCTCCGGACCAAATCGGTCGATAAGGCCATCCGTAACTTTGAATGCGCCGCCGTAGATGCCGATGTCCTCGCCAATGCAGAACACCGCGGGATCGCGCTCCATCTCTTCCCAAATGCCCTGACGAATTGCTTCCAGATAGGTGACCAGTGCCATCCTCGAGATCAATACCCTTTCATGTGGAAGGGCTCCCAGTTCCTGGCTCTTGGTGCTTGGATACCAGTTTCCTGCTCGCGCTAAAGCAGTCAGAGATGCCCGATAGCTCCCAGCATTCTAAATGACAGTCGCATTTCGAGGCGAAGGCTGCGGTGCGTCCGAAGGCTACATCAGGACGCTGCCAAGCCTGCTGACCGGAATTCGCACCCCATGTGACCTTATCTCTGAACTCGTCAAAAATGATTGCGAGTCACACTGCGGGCGATAAGATCGGCACTGTGCGACCGCCTCCTTCAAGCTGGCTAGAAAGGCCTGGCAGGGCTCGCAGTTGCCGATGTGCCGATCCATTTCCTCACACACAGCGTCGTCGACGAGACCGTCCATATAGTCCGAGAGCGCGGCAAAAAGCCGGCGACAGCGCTGCAGACGCGCCGCAGTCGCAGCGGGGTGCGGGCGAGCCGCCTCGGGCACGCCGTCCCTGCCAATGTCGGCCAGATAGCGCCGCATCAGGAGGCGCGCACGGTGTAAGCGCACGCGGACTGTGCCTTCGCGCAGACCTGAAACCTGTGCCACTTCGGCCGTGCTCAGCTCCTCCATATCATGCAGCACGAGAATCATCCGATATTTCGGGGGAACCGCTCCCAATGCCTGCTTCAGCTGCTCGATCCTTTGACCGTTTAACACTGCCGCTTCGGGAGTGGGCGTTTTGCGGTCCAGCAGTTCCTCCAGTTCGCGTCCGTCCGGCATGAGCTCATCCAGAGAAACGTTTTTTTCAGCGGAGTTCCTGTCGCCACGGCGGTTGCTGATACAGCGGTTGCGCGCGACTCTGTACAACCAAACCGCCAGCGCTCTCGGATTGTCGAATTTGTCGAGATGAGGAATCGATTTCAGCAGCACCTCCTGCATCGTATCTTCCGCATCTTCGGGATGACCGCAGACCTTCATGCTGAAGGAATAGACGGTGTTTTGCAGCAGCGCCAGCGCTTTATCGAGCGAGTCAGTTCGACGGTCGCGAATGAGTGCCAGCGCCTGTTCCACAGCAGCAGACATATCCTTAGGTTAGACGATGGCGACGGCTGCGCCAACCTTCAGAACCATCCGATGAAGAGAAGCCTTCAACCTGGGCCGCCGAAGTTGTCTGCCGGCGAGATGATTCTTTCGCTGCAGCCGCCCGAAGAACGACAAAGTTAGCGAGCTGAAAGCGAGAGCCGATTCGCTGTGTGCTAGGCTGGCGGCTTTAAGGAAGC